>Ga0256404_1001599_pt1 | contig 53752 bp, 45 predicted proteins | sample RumenRJG_01DNA_FD_185990 | JGI IMG/M metagenome (GOLD analysis project Ga0256404, IMG submission 185990) | Bovine rumen microbial communities from Lethbridge, Alberta, Canada - RJG_01 | ecosystem: Host-associated > Mammals > Digestive system > Stomach > Rumen | place: Canada: Alberta | collected... | reverse complement strand
TTCGAGATAATTCTCAGGAGGCGTACGTCAGTCCCCCTAGTGTTTTTACTAGCTACCTAATCGCTGTTAGCTACTTTAATTTGCACATTATTAAATTTAGATTTAGCTATTATTAACTAAATCTAAAATTAACAAAATTTATTGATAGTATATAATATTTATTTGTTATTGTAAAATGTTCATTTGTGGCTTTCATCCCCATAGCAAGCTATGGGGCTTTTGCCACTTATCTGTAACCATTACCTTAACTGTAAGATCAAGCTTTACAGTTAACTCCTCAGAACGCGTAGTGCATGAGATTATTCCTGCCATACAATCTATCTGTGATGTGCAAGCAGACTTTAAAGACACTCGTATCTATGCGATTAAGTTACCAACCGCAACAGTTGAAGTAAGAGAACAACTTTTAAAAGGCTATAGGGAAACTATAAGCCACATTCTACAGCATGTAGAAGGCTTTAGAGGCATGATTAAAGATAACTACGTAAATGAAATGAAAACCGTAGTTCAAGCCTATAACGACATCACCTTAAATGAACTTGAAAAAGCTATTGAAGCTGGTGACTTAAAGCGTGCTAATGAAGTTATCAAAATTCAATTACTTCCTCTTGGCAAAAGATTTGATGAATTTTCAGTTAAGATTAACGATGAGCTAGCTCAAGATACTAAAGATGCCTCTGATGAATTAACCTCAGATGTAGATCCTACAGTTAACAACATTCTATTAGTTATCGTAATTATCTTAGCTTTAGTAAGCTTACGCGGTTTATCACAATCTATCGTTCGCAGAATAAACCAAGTCTCAAAATATGCTGACGCTTTAGCTTCAGGTAACTTAACACAAAAGATCCCTCACTTAGGTGGTGACGAGATTGGTCAATTAGGTCGTGATATCAACAAGGTTATTGAGAACTTAAATTCAATTGTTAAAGATATGAAGGAAGATTCTAAGACCTTAAACAATGCTACCGATGATGTTAATGAAATTACTAATGTAATTAACGATAAGAGCAATAACGTTTTAGACAGAGTGATTACTATCTCCTCAGCTGCTGAAGAAATGGTTGCAACCTCCCTTGAAGTAGCTTCAAACTGCTCTCTAGCTGCAGGCTCATCTGAAGAAGCTAAAAAGGTTGCAGTTGAAGGCATGAATGTGGTTGTAAACACTGTTGATGATATTAAAAACCACGCTGTTAAGACTCGTGAGGATGCAAACTTAATCTTAGAGCTTGGTAATAAGACCCAGCAGATTAACTCAATTATTTCTACCATTCAGGATATTGCATCTCAAACTAACTTACTTGCTCTAAACGCTGCTATTGAAGCTGCTCGTGCAGGTGAGTATGGTAAAGGCTTCGCTGTTGTAGCAGATGAAGTTCGTGCACTAGCAGTTCGATCAGCTGATGCAACTAAAGAGATTAACACTATGATAACCTCAGTAATCGAGGATGTTCAAAAGTCTAATGATTCTATCATTGATACTGTAAATAAGATGGATGCTATCGCTCAAAACGCTGGACAATTACAAAATACCTTAGATGTAATTACCCAGAAGGTTGGCGATGTAAATCTTGAGATCACACAGATTGCTACTGCTACAGAGCAACAAACTGGTACTTCAAAAGAGATGTCTACTCACTTACAGCAAATCAAGAGCAATACTCAGGATGTTACCGAGAATATTGGTCAAGCTAAAGCTACTATGGATAAATTCATAGATATCTCCGAGAAAATGCATGAAACTGTAAATAAATTTACTATTTAACCTTATCCTTAAAAATGCGCAACAAAACTTCAAGTTGTTTTTCAGCTTGAAGTTTTTTTATGCTTTTAGTGAACTTTCTTTTACAATATACATCTAAGCTACGTTCATAGAAAAAAATTCACACTATAAGGTAAGCTCCATGCTTTCAAAACTAAAACATTTTGCTTATGCTCCTGTTTTAATAAGTTTTATTATTTGCCTAGGTATATTTACACTATTTCGTGTAGGACTTAGCATTTGGCACTATGATCTTGTTAAGGACAATTTACTTACAGTATTTATTTATGGCCTTCGCTATGACTTATCTATACTCTCCTCGTTATTTGCGCTATCACTATTACTAAGAGTCTTTAACTCTTTCTTTAAATCAAGCTTAAAACCAATAATTTTCCTTGAGAGAATAGTACTTACTGTTTGTGTATCCATAGTATTAGTTACAGAACTTACCACTCCATCATTCATTCTTGAATATGGCGTACGACCAAACCATATTTATGTTGAGTACTTAATTTATCCAAAAGAAGTTGTGTCTATGCTTCTTCAAGGTCATACTCTTGAGTGCATTGCATTTGTAAGCATTTTAGGTATATTTGCTTATTTTTATTTTAGGTTTACTAAAAAACTATTTGCATCCCTTAAGCCAATTTCTATTCCACTAAATCTTTTAGGCTTAATCGTATTTACCCTTATCTTTGGTCTATGTATTCGTAGTTCATTAGGACATAAGCCCCTTAATCCATCTAATGCAAGTTTTTCAAATGTACCACTTGCTAACACTATTCCATATAATTCCTTATTTAACATTTTCTATGAGTTAAGACATTTAGGTGAGGATGATGTAAATGGAAATCAGATTTACGCTTTTGCAACTGAAAATGAGGTACTTGATAATTTACAATACTTATCAGCTCGTACTGTACCTACTGTTACAAAAGAATGCCCTATCAATCAAATTATCGAGCCAAGCATTAAGCCTTTGCAAAAACGTAATATAGTTATTGTGCTCATGGAAAGTTTTGGTGCTCGCTATGTAAAATCCTTAGGTGGCGATGATATTGCACCTAATTTTGAGAAGTTAAAAGAGCAAGGCTGGTTCTTTGAGAGAATGTACGCAGCAGGTCACCGCTCAGTGCGTGGTATTGAAGCTGTAACAGCTTCTATGCCTATAAGTCCACTGCCAAGTATTGTGAAATTAACCGCTCAAAATGAGCTTACCACAATCTTTTCTGTATATAAAAAGTTAGGCTATAACACTTCCTTTATCTATGGTGGAGAGTCTCACTTTGACAATATGCGCCGTTACTTCTTTGGTAATGGTGTAGATCATATTACAGAGCAAAAGGATTATAAAAATCCTAAGTTTGTATCTTCATGGGGTGTATCTGATGAAGATCTCTTTGAAAGAGCTAACAAGAATTTTGTAGAGTTTTCAAAAGAAGGTAAGCCTTTTGCGTCAATCGTATTTACCTCCTCTTTCCATGATCCTTTTGAAATTCCTGAAGGCAAGGTAAATATTGACGGGATTAAAACAGACGATCCTAAACGACTGTTAGCAGCTAAATATGCTGATTACGCTTTAGGTAAGTTCTTTGAACAAGCTCAAAAAGAGGATTACTACAAGAATACCGTGTTTGTAGTGATAGCAGATCACGACTCTCGTGTACGCGGTTTAGATGGCTTTCCTCTTACTAACTACTCTATTCCAGCATTAATTATCAGTCCTGATATTACCCCTCACAAAGATACAAGAGTGGTAAGTCAGATTGATATTATGCCAACTATCTTCTCTATTACTGGCGTACAAGGACAAATTCCTTCTGTAGGTCAAGATTTGACAAGGTCTGATATTATTCAAAGAGCTTTAATTGCTTATAACGAGATCTTTGGTGTGGTAGATGCTAAAACTAATACCTTGACCCTGTTACAACCTCAAGAGAAGTCACAACTCTACGAGATTAAAGCAGGTAATCGCATAAGTTTAATTAAGATTAACTTACCTAAAACAGATCTTCAAAAAGAGATTAGTTTTGAGAATTTAGGTCCTGTGATCTTTAAAAAGGAATACAACAAGTTGTCGTGTGTGAAGGGACTTGAACAGATTACTTTAAAATAGGATAGGAAAAAGGCTGCTTTATGCAGCCTTTAATATTTGTTAAGAGCGTTTTTTAGCTTCATAAGCTAAAAACTTAACAAAGTTTTCAAGCTTTGCTTCAGTGCTAGCATTTCTACCTTTAATAGTTAGAAGCACTAACTGATCTTTATCCCCATAAACAACAGCCTCAAGCTTTTCTTTTGGACATTCAAAGCTCCAAGCGTTTTCAATTAAATTTGAACGGCTAGGAACTTCACAATTCATCTGCTCAGAGGCTACACGAGAATAAGTCTCAGCTGAAGTTAAAAGCTCACTTTCTTTTTCAATGCTTGTAACACTTACAGCAATTTGATTTTCAGCATCTAAATAGGTAAGTGAATTCTCAAGGCTAGGATTTGGCATTACAGACCAGCCAAAAGGGCAAGGAATTTCTTTTTCATTACTCTCTTTAGACTGGGAAACCACAAAGGTCTCTGACACCATATTCTCACTTTGCTCTTTGGTGTTTTCATCTTCAGCAAAAGCAGAAGTCATAACTCCTAAAGCTAAAGCACTTAAAAGAAATACGCTCTTTTTCATAAACTAATTACTTCTTTAAGGTGTTGATAATGTCATCAGAGATAACTTGAACATCTCTGTTACCATCAAAAGCAGCATAAATAGTTGGAGCTGTCTTTGATAGCTCTTTGTAGAAAGCAACTAAAGGCTCGGTTTGCTCGTGGTAAACCTTTAGACGATTACGTACAGTGCTCTCCTCGTCATCAGGACGAATTACAAGATCTTCACCTGTTACATCGTCTTTACCTTCAACCTTAGGTGGGTTGTAAACGATGTGATAGGTTCTGCCTGAAGCTAAGTGTACACGACGACCAGACATACGCTTTACAATCTTCTCATCAGGTACTTGTAACTCAACAACTGCATCAATAACAATACCGTTATCTACTAAAGCTTGAGCTTGAGGAATGGTACGAGGGAAACCGTCGAATAAGAAACCATTCTTGCAGTCGTCTTGAGCAATACGCTCTTTAACTAAACCTAAAATGATCTCATCAGATACTAACTTACCAGCATCCATAACAGCTTTTGCTTGCTTACCAAGCTCAGTACCAGCCTTAATAGCAGCACGTAACATATCACCAGTGGAAATTTGAGGAATGTTAAAAGCTTTAGTTAAGTTTTGAGCTTGAGTTCCTTTACCTGCACCTGGAGGTCCTAGTAAGATAATACGCATTTTTGATCCTTTAAATTGAAATGAAAAAATAAAACAATAGCAAGATTATAACATTAGATGAGCTTCTGTTTAAGCTTATAGAGGTCATAAGCTTAAATTTTTACTGATGATTTTGTAATATAGGAAACCATTCTTTCTTTGGCTTTGCTTCCATTAGCCTATCAAGTTTAATGATAACTTTAGGTGAGATCCTATCGTCTTTAAATATACTTTTTGAAAACACAAATTCTATGCCATCTGGCAACAATAAAAAGTTTTTGGGTGAAACTTCAATTTGAGCTAATAACAAAGGTAATTTGTCACTATTAACCTTAGCATATGCATCGCTGATGATATTTTTGCAGATTAAAGCTGCAAGGCTTGGATCTCCAAATAGATCATTAAAGTGAATTATTTTTGAGGTGGTGATGTTGTAATTAAAGATCTCAGTAAAACCAATGTTCTGCTGATTAAACTGTTGTTCGACATTTGCAATAATTGTCGCAAAATTAAAATCCGATACCACTCTGTAGTCTATATCTACCTCTTGCTGTGCAACTTCCCTTTTAACGTCATCAAAATCAATGTCGTCAAAATCTCTATTTCCAGTTATATAACTAATGTAGTTATGCTCAAATTTACTTACAAAGTAATTGATAAAAGAGTTACAGGATTTTTGGTATTTTTTAAGTTCACACAACTTAGGGTATTTAACATTCGTCTTAGTATAAGTTCTATCAATGACTAGAGTTTTCTTCTCTTGATTTAATTGATGTAATTGATTAAAGGATAAATCATCTGCAGTAGCTTTCACTGATAAGCTTAAGATAAAAACACTTACTAGTAATAACAGAGTTTTTAACACTTTAATTATCCTTAATAATTTGAGTTATAGTGGAAATAACTTTGCCACAAGTAAGCTTAGTTTCAAGCTCTTGCCCAAGTTTAATATTATCTATTGAGGCAACCTTATGCTCCTCATTATAGGTAATAGAATAACCTCTTTTTAAGATAGCTAAAGGATTTAAGGTCTCAAGTTTAGCAAGATCTTTTTGATAAAGTTGAAGCATTGAGGAGAACTTATCTTCAAGGCGTAAACTTTGCAAAGCTAAGACACTTTGTTGCAAGGTATTTTGGCGTTTAGAGATTAAAGTTGTAAGAGCATTATCAAGTCTTAACTTGGTGTTATCAAAATCTAATCTATCTACTCTATTGTCAACTATATTTCTAATAGCTTCATTCAATTTATTGATTAAAGCTTCCACCTTAAGTTGCTTTTGATTAACTAAAGCTTGAGGTTCATACTGACTTAAATTTTGATTTAATTGTTGTAACTTTAAATTCAGATTTGTAATTTTATTTTGTAGACTATGTTGCAACTGTTGAACTAAAAACTGAAGTCTTTGCTCATGATTTTGAATGTACAAAAGTGGATTACAACTTTTTAATCTTTGATTTAGATTAGCAAGTGCCATTTTTTTGTCATCTAAAACTGAGGCTATAGCATTATTTAACCTTTCAGAGCATTCTGTTACAAAAGCATATAACTCTTGTTTTGTAACTTGAGTTACAAAAGTTGCCGCTGCTGTCGGAGTGGCAGCACGAACATCTGCTGCAAAGTCTGTAAGTGCTACATCAGGCTCATGACCTACAGCACTTATAATAGGTATTGGGCAATTAGCAACATCTCGTACTAGAGCTTCATCAGAAAAAGGTAACAGATCCTCAAAAGAGCCTCCTCCACGCCCGATGATTAACACATCGCAAATATTGTCCTCAATAGCTTGTTTTAAAGCTTTTCTCAAGGAAGCTGGAGCTTCTTTGCCTTGAACTAGAGCTTTATAAAGCACGATATGTACGCCATCATTACGAAGCTCAATGGTTCTTTCAATATCGTGTAGTACTTGACCTTCTGAAGAGGTAATGACACCAACAGTATTTACAAATCTTGGGATCTCTCTTTTGTGTAGGTCAAATATACCTTGTGAGGCTAACTTTTCTTTAAGGAGTCTTAATTGCTCCATAATTTGGCCTAAGCCAACCTCTTCCATTCTATGAGCTACTAATTTGAATTGACCGGTTTTCTGATAGATAGAGCTTTGACCTGTGATGCGAACTTTAAGACCAACTTTAGGCTCAAAGTGTAGGCTATTGGCAACAGATTGCCACATAATGCAATCTACACTTGAAAGTTCATCTTTGATTTTGAAGTAAAGGTGACTGTAACGTTTAAGTTCACTAATCTCGCCTTCAACAGTGGCATAACCAAAATTTCTGATAGCTTGATCAGTAAGCTTTACATACTCTGATACAGATAAAACTCTGACGTTAGAGTTATTTCTACTAGTAGTAGTTATCTCATTCTCATCAACAATATTTACTACGTCATTAAATTGCATAAATCACCTTCTGTCAATTACGTAATTCTAGCATTATCTTAAATTTGCTCAAAATATAAATAATGATAAGACGATGACAATCAGCAATTAGATATTTATGCCGATTGAGCAAATTTTTAATATAACTTATTGATATTCAATTTAAAAACAAAAGCACTAATTGTTAAAAAATATTAAATTTTTTGTTGACATAGGAAAATTATTCTATATAATGGCACACATCGGATGCGGGAATAGCTCAGTTGGTAGAGCATAACCTTGCCATGGTTAGGGTCGCGAGTTCGAACCTCGTTTCCCGCTCCAAGTATGGCGCGTTAGTAAAGCGGTTATACAGCGGATTGCAAATTCGTATAGTTCAGTTCGACTCTGAAACGCGCCTCCATAAAGTTGCCCAGGTGGTGAAATTGGTAGACACAAGGGACTTAAAATCCCTCGGAACTTATACTTCCGTGTCGGTTCGACTCCGACCCCGGGCACCACTTCAAAAGAAGTGATGCAACTTTATGAAAATCCACACTGATGCCCAGGTGGTGAAATTGGTAGACACAAGGGACTTAAAATCCCTCGGAACTTATACTTCCGTGTCGGTTCGACTCCGACCCCGGGCACCACTGTTAACCATCCTCGAAGTTTCCCCAACAAAACAAAAATCAAGAACAATCGAGATCTGTCTTAAGATTGTCTGCTCTATTCAATACTGGATAGTGTAAGATTAAAACCGAGATCTTAGGGTTTGGTATTGGATTTCTTTGATTGGAGCGGGAAACGAGGTTCGAACTCGCGACCCTAACCATGGCAAGGTTATGCTCTACCAACTGAGCTATTCCCGCACTCCATTAAGGATAGATTTTTTGATTTATGCTTGGAGCGGGAAACGAGGTTCGAACTCGCGACCCTAACCATGGCAAGGTTATGCTCTACCAACTGAGCTATTCCCGCGTTCACTAAGCATAGATTTTCTGATTTTTGTTTGGAGCGGGAAACGAGGTTCGAACTCGCGACCCTAACCATGGCAAGGTTATGCTCTACCAACTGAGCTATTCCCGCATCCAACGGGTTGTCATTATACAGAAATTTTATTTAATAGCAACAAATTTTTTACTTTTTTCATCTTAAGACGTTTGTTTTTGCCAATTTAGGATTACTAGTTCTTTTTTATAGATCATAATTTGCCTATTTTAGGTGGCAATACCTTGCCACTTTTTTGGCATTTTAAAAATGGCAATTCTCTGCTTTAATTTTTAGAAAATTTTAGTAGCAATTAAATTTCTTTTAATTCAGATAGTTAATTATCTTTTTATCTTTTCTATATAAAACTTGGCACGATATTTTCATATTAAAAATCACAACAAGCAATTATAAAAATTGCAAATATAGGAGAGAAAAAAAATGGCACTATATGTAACAACTAACGTATCTTCTTTGAACGGTCAAAGAAGATTAAGTAACGCGACTAAGTCTCTTGATTCTACTTATCAACACTTAGCTTCTGGTAAACGTATTAACTCTGCTAAAGATGATGCTGCAGGTTTGCAGATCTCTAACCGTTTAACCAATCAGATTGACGGTTTAAAGCAAGGTAATCGTAACGCTAACGACGGTATCGCTCTATGTCAAACTATGGAAGGTGCTCTAGATGAGACCACTACCATGTTACAACGTATCCGTACTTTAGCAATTCAGGCAGCTAACGGTACTAATACCACTGTAGATAGAGTTGCAATTCAACAAGAAATTGCTCAGTTATCTCAAGAAATCACTCGTATTGCATGTAAGACTACTTTCGCAGGTCGTCAATGTCTTGCAGGTGTCGATGGTGCTGATAAAGGTGGCGTACTTGACTCTAAAGGTCAATGTGCCTTCCAGGTAGGTGCTTACGCCTTTGATACTTTATCTATCAGTATGTCAAAAGGCTTTACCTTATCTGGTATCTTCCAGAGTGCTCACCCTGGTATAAATATTACCAATCAAAACAAAACTGCAGAGCAAACCGCAGGTCTTTATATCGGTGCTGACGGTCACTTTGAATTTAACTGTTACACTCAATGTAATGCCCAGTACACAATTCAAGCAATCGACGATTTAATCAATATCGTTGATTCAAAGCGCGCTGAACTTGGTGCTATTCAAAATCGTATGGAATCTACCATCCGTAACCAAGAAAACGTTGCTGAAAACGTCTCTGATGCAAGATCTCGTATCCGTGATGCAGATTATGCTGAGGAGTCCTCTAACTTAGCAGCTCAAAACATTATTCAACAAGCTGCAACTACTATTTTAACTCAGGCTAACCAAAGACCTTCAATTGCAATGTCATTATTAAATGGAGGTTAGTCTAAGTAACTATTAAAACCTAAAAGGTTTCTCTCCTGAGCATTTAATGCTCATTGGCCGGGGGAACAAAATTACCTCGGCCCTTTTTGAGAAGATCCTAATGTAGGTAACAACTGTTTTTAAATCACCTTAAAACCACAGGTTTTGAGGGCATTTTGTTTGCTTTTACTAAAGTAATTTGTAAAAGCATCCATTTTTAACCAATACTTTAACCTTTATATAAGGTAAACTACTTTATATAGTAGTGCCTCTCTAAAACATAAGAGCCTTTCATAAAATTACCTTTTATAGTTAATGCTTTTTATAGCAGCCAAAGTTTTCCTGAAAACTAAATTCAAAACAATTTAAGTGATATAGCCAAAGTTCATTATTCTATTGGCATAAGTCATCAAAGCTTCATCATAATTCAAGCTATCTGGTCAAAAGCTATTCTAGAGAACCTGCATAATAAAGATCCAAAATTTCAATTTAGGAAAGATTAGTACCTAGCCCAAAACTAAACTATTAAGAATTTAAATCTTTTGTTTGAGATCTATTATCCTCGATAAAACTTTTGACACTTATACCTAAAAATAAGATGTTTATGCGGTGGCAAAAAATTGCCACCTTAAAACTCTCCTTTATTAATCTACTATTAATCATCAATTCTAAAATTTTTCATATATTAAATTATCTTTAATTTTCAGACAGTTATATAAATTCAATTCTCTACATTTAAAACTTGGCACGATTATTTCATATTAATAATTATCCAAGAGAGTTATTATTTTTGGAGAGAATAAATAATAACAACAGAGCCTCTTAGGATGTAAAAAAACACCAATTATGTTGGATTTTTTGGGGAGAAAATAAAAATGGCTCTATATGTAACAACAAACGTATCTTCTTTAAATGGTCAAAGAAGATTAAACAACGCAACTAAGTCTCTTGATTCTACTTATCAACACTTAGCTTCTGGTAAACGTATTAACTCTGCTAAAGATGATGCTGCAGGTTTACAGATCTCTAACCGTTTAACCAATCAGATTGACGGTTTAAAGCAAGGTAATCGTAATGCTAACGACGGTATCGCTCTATGTCAAACTATGGAAGGTGCTCTAGATGAGACCACTACCATGTTACAACGTATCCGTACTTTAGCAATTCAGGCTGCTAACGGTACTAATACCACTGTTGATAGACAAGCTATCCAAGAGGAAGTTGAACAACTATCTCAAGAAATTACCCGTATTGCATGTAAGACAACCTATGCAGGACGTCAATGTATTGCAGGAGTTGGTGGTAAAGATAAGGGCGGTGTATTAAACAAGGAAGGTACTTGTTCATTCCAAGTTGGTGCATATGCCTTTGATACCTTATCTATCACCATGTCTACAGGCTTTACAATGTCAGGTATCTGTGAGGGTGTAGGTAACCTTCCAGGTGGTACAAAGATTGAAGCTGGCGATGATAAATCAACAACCACTACTGGTATTTATAAATCAGCTGGTCATTTCTGCTTCTCAGTATATACAGCATCTTCAGCTCAACACACTATCGAATCAATCGATAAGATGATTAACATGGTGGACTCAAAGCGTGCTGAACTTGGTGCTTTACAAAACCGTATGGAATCAACCATCCGTAACCAAGAAAACGTAGCTGAGAATGTTACTGATGCAAGATCACGTATCCGTGATGCTGATTACGCAGAAGAATCCTCTGCATTAGCAGCTCAAAACATTATTCAGCAAGCAGCAACCACTGTATTAACTCAAGCTAACTCAAGGCCTCAAATTGCTCTAAGCTTGCTAGGTGGTTAACCTAAAATAATACTCCCCATAGATGATCCTTTAATTAGGATCATCTAGGTGAGAATTAGTTTAAAAGATTTAGATAAAGAAAAGTTACAAAGAAAGGTTAAGCGTATACAGAAATACCGACCATATTTTGTATCTGCTCTCTTTTATCCTGATTTTGAACTTGGTTGTAAGCAAAAATTTGAGTAGATTGAGGTTTACGTTGCATGTATTCTTGAGAAACTTGTGCAAAACTCTCCTCATCAGCTTTTGTTGAATACTTTTCTTGATATTCAACAGTCTTCGCTTCTTGTTTTACCTTGTCATTTAATGCTGGCTTTTCAAATAAATTTTGACGGGCAACCCTTTGGTTTTGGGTATTGCTAATTACTTGATAAGCATAATTGTTAGCATTAACTTGGTTAATTGCCATAATTCTTTCCTGTACTTAAGACAAAAAAGCTTATACAAGCTCTTCTTATATTTTATATGCTAATGGCAAAATTTGCCACTTTTGAAAAAATATGATGTAAATCTTTTGCACTAGGTCAAATTAATGCTGCTCGTTTACTTTTTTCCAGGTGACCTCATTGCGCACATAAAGTGGTAGCGCCTCCTCTGGATTTACAACATCACCACTCTTAAATAAGCGTTCACCCTCTGTAAGCATGAACTGAGCTTGTGGGAAAGCTGCTTGCTTTTCAAAGGCAGGATTTAAACCTTCTTGTTGTAAAAGCTCAATACCAGAGCCACAAGTTACGACATTTTGACAGTCTTTAATTTGTGATAAGACATAATCTAAAGCAACTTTAGGTGGAAGAACTTTTTCCTCCCCTAGTAACTCTAAATTGTCAGCATCAACTTTATATACAGCAATATAAACTTCGTTCATGCGCGCATCGATAGAGCTTACGATGTAAGAAGGATTAAAAGCTTTAGATAAAGCTTCTAAAGCTAAAGTTTTTAAGGAGGTTACTTTTGCTATTTTTAAATTTAAGGCTAAAGCAAGACCTTGAGCTGTTGAGCTTGCTACACGAACCCCTGTAAAGGATCCTGGTCCTACTGATAAAACAATGCCTTCAAGAGCTTTTTTATCAAGGCAGGCTTCTTTTAGAATTTCATCTACCATAGGTAGGATGATTTCAGCATGTTTAATGGTAGTTAAAGAAGATCGATAAATTACTTTATCGTCATTTTTTAATGCCACAGAGCAATTCTCTGTTGAGGTTTCTAGAGCAAGTAGTTTCATAGCAATTAACTTATCAAAAAATTTGCTAAAGTATACCACAGATTATAGGTAGTGCTTTGTGCTATTAAGCTTTGGAAACAAGCAATACTTGTACAAGAAGTTTTATAAGTTGCTACTGATGATTTTGTAGAAGCTCAATTAACTCTTGTTTTGTGGCACAAGGTTTCATATTTGGCAAAGATCTCATAAAGATCTTGCCATAGTTGCGATTTACAATTCTTGGATCGCATATTACCAAAGCTCCAAAATCAGACTCATGTCTTATCAAACGCCCTGCGCCTTGTCTAAGTTCAATTACCGCCTCTGGTACTGCAATGGCTGCAAAACTAGACTTTTTGTGTTTAGCATCATAAAACTTACATCTTGCCCTAAACATAGGCTCTGATGGGCTTTCAAAAGGTAATTTGTCGATGATAACAAGTGATAAAGCACTACCCTGCACATCAACTCCAGCCCAAAAGGAAGAAGTACCAATAAGGATAGCTTTACCGTCTTGTTTAAACTTCTCAAGCATCTGCACGTTTGATAAATTTCTATTTTGGCAATAGATCTTTCTTTTACCTGTAAAGTACTTGCTAAGACAGATAAATGCTTTTTGCATGGAGCTTATGGAGGTGGTTAAAAAGAACACACCACCTACTACAGAATCAATTACCTCTTTTAGATTATCTACAATCTTTTCAATGCGATTGTCATCTGAAAAAAACGGAAAATTCTCATCTGTATAAAGTAGAGCTTGTTTTGGATAGTTAAAACTACCTTCAACCTCAAAAGCCTTGGTATCTTTTGTCAAACCGACATCTGTTAGATATTTTGTAAACTTATGATCAACAGATAAAGTGGCGGAGGTTAAAAGAACACTTACCCTGCATTCATTGCAATTTCTAAAGTACATTCCCATAAACTCCTCTATTCCAAGGGGAGTTAAGCTAAAGGAGAAGGATGTTCTACTAACCGTTACCGTACCTACATATTTACCATAGAAAAGCTCATTGTCCTTATCATCGACATTCATCAAGTTAGTGATGTTATTAGCTTTTGCATCAATAAAAGCGGCAATCTTGTCAAAAAACTCATCATCGTCAAAGGCATGATCGCGGAAGAATTTAGCGGTGGATCTAAGCTTTTTATAAAGTTTTGCGATAACTTGTCTAAACTCAAGATTAACCTTTTGATACTCAAAGTAAGGATCATTGTTATCCTCACTATAATCCTCATACTTGTAGTATAAGAAATTGCGCTTATTCTCGCCGTTGCCTTCGACCTTCTTTAAGTAGCTAAAAACCTCCATATAAGAGCCTTTAAGGGATTTTACTGCTTCCTCAAATGGTTTTATCGGCAGGGTTTTAAAATGCTTTTTAATAAACTCGATATCGTAGGTTAATCTCTTAATGTCTGAAGATCCTACAGTTAAAGACAAGTGCTCACGCCCAACACTTGGTAATTCATGCGCCTCATCAATGATGAGATTTTTGTATTTTGGAAGCAAAATACAAGGTGAGTTCATATCAAAGTTGTTATCAATTTGCGCAGCCGAAAAGAACAAGGAGTGGTTAATCACTACCACTTTTGATTCAATAGCTTTTTGTCTAGCTTTAAAAGGATAACACTCATCATAGTATTTACACTTTTTCTTACGACATCTGTCGGTGGTGCAGGTTACAAGCTCTACAACATTACTTGGAAATTTAGAGTTAACCTCTGCAAAATCTATGTTTGGAAGATCTTTTGCAATCTCAAACTCTGTTCTATCAACTAATAGCTGTAATTTTGCAATTGTTTTTTCATCGACAACTTTGTTGTTGACAACCTGTGCTCCTGCATCAAGCTTTTGCTCATCGGTGAGCGTATCATCAAAGGAGGCGTCTTTGTCTAAGTTACTCTCATCAAACTTTAAGGCATGAGAAGTTACAAATTTGTCGCACAAATCGTGGTATTTTGAAAGACACAAGTAATTATTAAAGCCCTTTAAAGCCATAAAGTTTGGCTGTAGGTTTAAAAGCTCAAATAAGGCAGGTAAGTCCTTTTTAACCAGCTGATCTTGCAAGGCTTTAGAAGCTGTAGAGATTAAAGTACATTTACCAGAGACAATTGCAGGGATTAGATAAGCAAAGGTTTTACCAGTACCAGTGCCAGCTTCACAAACTAACACTTCTCCATTTTGAATGGTGTCTTGCCAATTTTCAGCCATAAGGAGTTGTCCTTTACGTACCTTAAAATTGGCTATTGCTTTGCTGAATACTCCATTAGGACCTAGAAAGTCTTTAACTGGCTGATTTAATTTAGCCTTACTAGATAGGATTTGATCTTTAAAATCGGCTGTCATCTTACTTTTTGCTCTTAAAAAGCTTCATCCTACAATTTTTGCAATCACAGACTACATTAAAAGTCTTACCACCAATTACAAGGCTATAGTCAGATACTTTACCACCTTCTTTTGAGCATTTACCGTATTGACGCACTAGGCAATATTTTGAGGTTAACACACAATTGTGCTCAGTTTGATCTTCTACCTTGCACGCAGACATCTCGTAGATTTTTAAAGCTTGAGCATTTAAAACTAGGCGTTTATCAATGGTTTTGCAAGGATAGTTTACTTTAGTCAAATCAAATTGATAATACTCATCAAGTTTATTTAAAGGTGTTTCAAAACTTTCAAGCCACTTGGTTAAAAGCTCTTTTCTTAAAGCATTTACCCGTGAGATTTTAAGAGTTAGTTTCTCAAGTTCTCCTTTAAAAGTTAGCTTTTCAAGGCGAGTATAGATGCTGCCCTTTTTAGACAAGGTACTTGCTATTTTGTCTTCTATAAGAGGGCTTTGACTAGCATCAAAAGTAAAATCAAGACTACTTTCAAACTTATGTTGATACTCATCAATTAGACTTAAAGTACAACGATAATCGTCATCCTTTAAGTTTGTAACTTCAAGCTTTAGCTTATAAAAAATAGTTCTTAAAGCAAAATTCTTTTGCTTTAGACTTTCTTCAAACTTGATGTCTACATTACGATATAAAACAGTGCCTTGAGCTAGTCTTACTTTGCCATAAACTTGAAGGGTTGCAGTATTTTCTAAATCACTTAAAACGTTATTACATCTAAAGCCTTGCACGCTTTCAATGGTGTTTTCAATTTTTTGAGCATGAAGATCTTGTGGGGGTGAAAAGTAAGTTAAGCCATCACCGTTTGCAAAATTAAGCTTTGATGCTTTTTTTAAAGTTACCTCTGTGTTTTTACCATTAAAGGAGGTTTTGATAACTTTACCCACCATTGGACCTATAAACTTAGGGGTTCTATCGTTTACAAGCTTGTCTTTATTGTCAGTTAATAAACCGTCTGTAAAGGTTCTGTTAAAGGTTTTTGATAAATCTGCCTTAAAGTTAAGCTCTGTTTTACCAAAGCTTTGACGAGATAAATTTTGATTAGTTTTTATAATACTATCTAACTTTTGACTAAAGGTAGCTGTAGCATTAGCAACATAGCTTTCATCTTTAAGTCTACCTTCAATCTTAAAGGAGCTTACCCCAGCATCAATTAACTTTGAGAGGTTATGCTCTTGATTATTGTCTTTTAAAGACAATAAATACCCTCTTTTAACTTCTCTGCCCTTGTGACACAGTTGCATAGGTAATCTGCAAATTTGAGCGCAACAGCCTCGATTAGCACTTCGATGACAGAGCTCTTCAGAAATCATACAAATACCAGAAACACCTACGCACAAAGCGCCCATTACAAAAGCTTCTAATCTTATCTTTGGACAAGCATTTTTAAAGGCTTTAATTTGCTCTAAAGTAAATTCTCTTGGTAAGACAACTTGAGTAATTCCAAGTTTTTCATAAAACTTTAATTTTTCAACTGTATCAATACAGCATTGAGTGGAGGCGTGTAATTCTAAAGACTTAGGTATTTTTAAAGAGAATAAACCTAAATCCTGGATAATAAGGGCATCTACGCCCATTTTGGCATAGGCGTTAATAAGTTCCTGAGCATCAACAAGCTCTTTGTCATACAGTAAGGTATTTAAAGTAACATGTACCTTTACTTTAAATAGGTGCGCAAACTTTACAAGCTTTTTTATTTCCTCAAGCTGATTGCTTGCATCTACTCTTGCACCAAAGGCAGGACCACCTATAAAAATAGCATCAGCGCCACATAAAATGGCGCTGACAGCTGTTTCATAGTTTTTTGCAGGAGCTAGTAACTCAAGTTTTTCCATTACTCAAAACCGTAAGATACGATAACTTGAGAGGAAATAGTCTGCTTTTTAGGTGAGTAGTCCACTACACCTTGAGACTTATCCATAGCATTTGCTTGTAAAGCACGAACTTGAGGGGACATAAATCCACCTTGATTTGCAAACTTTACAGAGCATGGTTTGGTAACTTTTAGATTAAAACCTTTTGCAAGAACTTGAGCTTTTACCTTAGCATCTTCAATTGCTTTTAAAGTAGCTTGCTCTTGGAATTTTGCTTTATTTGAGATGTCATAGCTAAAGCCATAAATATCAGTGATATTAGCATCAATTGCAGCAGCTATAACTTTATCAATTAAAGCAAAATCATTTACAGTGACCTTAACTTCTCTTGAAACTTGGTAACCTGTGAATATTCTTTTTGAGTTCTTATACTCAAAGGTTGAGTACATAGAGAATTCTGAGGCGTTAACAGCATCCTTATTTAATTTTAATTTTTCAAGCTTAGCAATAAAAGCGGCTACACTCTTTTCTACATTAGCTTTAGCTACTTTTGCATCCTTTTGCTCATTTTTAACATTAAAACCTAAGGTTGCAACATCTGGTAACACTAAAACTTCACCATAACCTTCCACCTCAATAGAGCCATTTTGGCATGGATTTGCGGTGACAAGCATAGGTGTTGCTACTAAAGCTGACATTAAAGCTAAAGACTGCACAAGTTTAGACATATAAACTCCAAGTCAAAATTAAAGTAAGAAAGATAAGAGATTAAGGCTAATGCCAAGCTTAAGCTTGGCATTTTTGTAGAAATTATTTTTTGTGTAATTGACGGGAAGCTTCAGCAGCTGCGATTACAGAATCAATTGAGGTGTGAGAATCTGAAGCAACTTCAACAGCTGCACCTACTGAGCCCTCTAATAATGGAGCATCAGCGATTCTTACAAATTGTTTCTCGTGAGGCTCTAACATAGAAATAGCAGCTTGTGAGCTGATTACACCAGAGCCTAAATCACATAATACAACTACGCCATCACCTTCATTTACTTTTCTAATAGCGTCTAAAATCTTTTTAGGATCAGTTCCTAACTTACCTTCAGCAGTACCACCAGCAGCTAAAACAGGTAATTTGTGATCACCTGAAGATGAAATTTGAGTGATCATTTGGCAGATACCTTCTGCAACTTGAGCGCTATGAGATACGATAACTAAACCAATCATTAATAACTCCTTAAACCAAACTTTTTAATCTTGTGATCTATTGACCTTATTCTAATCAAATTTTACCAATTTTAAATGCGACTAGTTCACATAAAATAAGGTTTTTAAAATCATTATCCAAATTTTTAATCTAATTCACAGCTTTATTGTAATACATCTTATTAAGTTTTTATTTTACAAAAGATAAATTTTTGCAAATTGCCAAAATTTTTTTAAAATACATCAAAGTTAGTGCAAGGTTAAAAAGAAAATCATGATAGATAAAGTAACTAAAATTGGTCCTGCTTCAGATAATCACTCTCATATTGAGCTTCCTTTAGCTCAAGAAAGCATTCAAGCAGGATTCCCACACCCAAACGGGGGCTATATTGATGGCAATTTAGACGTCAATGAGTTTTTAGTTACCTCCCCATCCTCAACCTACATCTACAGAGTAAGTGGCGATAGCATGTGTGAAGCTGGCATCATGCATGGGGATTATGTCTTAGTAGACTCCTCAAGAACCGTAAACAGTGGTGATATTGTGGTAGCATCAGTAGATGATGAATTTACTATCAAAAAAATCATCTTTGGAAAACCAAATAGATTAGTTCCTTGCAATAAGGAATATAGCGAAATTGAGATTAACGAGAACACTCGTGTGGTGATTATAGGACCTGTTATCTCAGTGGTACGCAAATACCACTAAGATGCTTAGACGATATCGTCAATGTTTTTGCCAAGTGACTCTTTTTGATCATTAAGATCTTCTTTTTCCTCCTCTAAAAGATCTTTAAAGTCATATTCGTTAGGTGAAGATCCTTTTAAGAAAGAATGCTCTTTAGAGCCTGTCTTTTTGCTATTACTATTCTTATCAGAGGCATTGACGCGACGCTTATAAACTAAGTTCTCAGCGCCTAGAGGCGGTCTTGATAAGATTGAGTAGATGAAATCTTGACTCATGTGACACCTCCTTTTATCTCTTACTTATTTATCGGCAAAAAAGACAGAAAGGTTTAATTTGAGGCTTGGTATAGTTTGTAACTATAGCAAGCATAAAAATATAGTATTAGCATTTTTTTTGAGTTTTCACCATTATAGACAGCAGTTAAAGATTAAAAGGAGAATTTAAAATGTCAAAATTACATGCACCATTTCGGTTTGATTATGTAGGTTCATTTTTAAGACCAGAGAATTTATTACAAGCTCGTACTCAATTTGAAAAGGGAGAGATTTCTGCTTCAGATCTTAAGAAAATTGAAGATGCTGCTATTACTGATTTGGTTGCCAAGCAGAAAAAAGCTGGTTTCCATGTAATCACTGACGGTGAGTTCCGTCGTCACAGTTGGCATTTAGACTTTATGTGGGGCCTTGAAAACGTAAAGAGAATTGAGTTATCTCACGGTTACTACTTCCATGGTTTAGAGACTTACCACACCTCTGTAGAAATTGAAGGCAAAATTGGTGGTCACAACCACCCATTTGTAGAGCACTACAAATTTGTAAAGCAATTTGAAGATGAGAACACTGTTGCAAAGCAAACTCTACCAGCTCCTGCACAAACCTTATCAGAGTTTTTAAGAGCCGATAACATTGCTCACACTAAAGAGATTTATCCAAGTTACGACGATTTAATCAATGATTTAGGTAAAGCTTATCAAACCGTAATCAAAGAGTTGTATGACGCAGGTTGTCGCAACATTCAGTTTGACGATTGTACCTGGGGTATGATTGTGGATAAAGATTACTGGGAGAAAAAGGTAGGTAAGAGCATCACTGTGGAGGCTCAAGCTAATGCTTACTTAAAGGTTAACAACCTAGCTATTGAAGGCAAACCTGACGACTTGGCTATTACCACTCACGTCTGTCGTGGTAACTATCAATCTACCTACGCTGCAACTGGTCCATATGACAGAGTTGCTCCATACTTATTTGCAAAAGAAAATGTAGATGCCTTCTATCTTGAGTATGACGATGCAAGATCTGGTGGTTTTGAGCCTTTAAAATATGTAACTCCTGGTAAAAAAGTAGTTTTAGGTCTAATTACCTCAAAAAGACCAGATCTTGAGGATAAGGCAACTGTAATTGCTCGTATTAAAGAAGCAAGTAAGTATGTTCCACTTGAGAACCTATGCCTAAGCCCACAATGCGGTTTCTCCTCAAATGCAATTGGTAATAAACTAACAGAAGAAGATCAATGGAAGAAACTCGCTTTAGTAAAAGAGATTGCTAAAGAAGTTTGGGGCGAGAATTAAAAACACTGTATCTAACCTTAAAGAGTAAGCTTTGTGCTTACTCTTTTATTTTAATTACCTTTACTCTTTTCTATTATTAACCGCACTTGCTTTAAACTTTCTAATCACACCAGTTACTACCCCAAAGGTTTCAATACTACGAGCTTTTTGTAAATCAATGTCTTTAAACTTATCATTAGATGATTGAAGATAAGGTTTAAAGCCATCAATAAAGCGTCTTATATAAAACTTGCCATCTACTGCGATAACAATAATTTGCTGATCTTCAATTACTTTAGAGCGGTCACAGATGACAAAATCCCCTTTATAAATGCCATCTTGTAATAAGGCATCAGAGCCTACTCTAAATAAGAACACGCTTGGCGATTTTAGATTAAAAAAGGCGTTTAAATCCTGTCCTAGGATTTTACCTTCCACTAAATCCACCTGAACATCTTCATCTTTATAATCGAACTTTTCCATGATTTAAAAACGAGCAAAAAATCCTTATAACCTATTGAGAATAAAACAAAAATGTTAGCTAGCTTAAAAAATTAAATAAAAACTTAAGTAAATTCAAAGAATTTGTTACAAGTCATGAATTTTTAACGATATTTTGTATTATATTACACTTAAAGAGGTCAATAATTTTTCAGATCCTCTAAGTTTAGAATTTGGTATAGCAAGAAGGATTTTCCTATGGCTCTAACCCGTGCTGACATTGCTGAAAGATTAATCGCAAAATCAAACTTACCTAAAAATTTAGCTCAAGATTTTGTTGATGCATTCTTTGAGGATATTGCATCTACTCTTGAGAAAGGTGAGGTAGTTAAACTTACTGGATTTGGCAATTTTGAGCTAAAACAGAAGAAGGCAAGACCTGGTAGAAATCCTAAAACCGGTAAAGAAGTTATCATTTCTGAGCGTCGTGTAACCACTTTTAGAGCAGGTCAGAAACTTAGAAATAGAATTGATAACGAAAACTAATGCAACTTATGTAAAAATGTTTAATAATATAGTTGTAAAATATAAATAAAAAAGACATATAGATATAAGTTTGATTAACAGTTTTTATTAGATTTGAAGGAATAATTATGGAAAAAATTACTTATACCATCAAGGATCGTGATGGCGTTCATGCTCGTCCAGCTGGTGCAATTTTAAAGGCAATCAGTGGCTATGATTCAAAAATCACTTTAATCTACAAAGATAAGCAAGTAGATCTAAAAGGTGGTATCTTTGCTCTATTAGGTTTAGGCATTCGTTATCAAGACGAGATTTATGTTCACGTTGAAGGTGAAGACGAGAAGGAAGCAGCTATTGCTGTAAGACGCGCTCTTGAAGAGTACCTATAGTTAAAGAATTAAGCTTTTTCATCAAAAAAGAAGGTTTACACCTTCTTTTTTTTGCTCTTTTCTAATGGATTAGGTACACACCAATCTCTAAGATAATCACACCTGCTAATAAAATTAAACTTCTAAAAGCATCATAGTTTAAATCTAAGAACTTTAATGGATTGTAAAAGAGTCTTTTTCTAAAACAGAATTCGTAGATTAAAAGATTCTTAGTGCCAAAGTAAGACACTAGCACGCAGGTTATAACTGACAACAAGAAACAGCCAAAGAGTAAGCCTGACAAAGGTATCAGAGCTGAAATAAACAAGGTCAAGCCCCACATAAACAAGGTTGCCATATTCCAAGCTCTTGGAACTGATTTTGGACGATACTTTAAGTTAGTCATAAACTCTACTAAAGACATACAACAGTCTTTGGCAAAGTATTCACTCATAAGGTCGTGAGTTGAGGTTAAAAGTCTTGTTTGTAAGGTTCTTGAAAGCTCTTCTTTACGTACTGCGACAATACTCTCTAAACGCTTTTTTAAGGCAAAGACTTCGCTTGAATAGGTATTCTGCACTGAGCTGTCAGTATTCAAACGGTTAGTTACAGTATCATAATCTAATTCATAAGCATGTAGTAAAGTATTAAAGAAAGGATCTTTAGATAACTTATCTAAAAGCTGCATCTTAGACTTGATATTGCCAACAGTAGTACCAACGGCGGCATCACCTAGTTCATTTTTTAAAAGGGAATAACTTAAATCTAATACTTTTGGTCTACAAAGCTCTACACAATACTGCCCTACGGTCCAAAAGTTAAAGATCTTACTTATACCCACTAGACAGAACTTTAAATACGACAATTGAGTTTTTGATGTTAACTTTAATTCAAAGGAATTGTCATCAAGATATTCACTTTCATTTAAATAGAACTTTAAACTGCTTACAATAGCTTGGATACAGCAAGGTTCTACTGTTACCACAGGAATATCAAGATTGTAGTTCTTATTATCAAATTCAATTTCTACATTGTTAGTGCAGACAGCCTGGCAAAACACCTCGGTATCTACAATTACGTAGCCTGAGCCCTTACATTTTGTACAAGGTTGCTTTTTAGCACCTTTACAACTTGGGCATTCAATGTAACCAGTTTTATTACAAGCAGAGCACCCACCTTCTTTACCTTGGCAGGAAGGACACAAGACCTTTCCAATACCAGAGCATCTTATACAATTTACTTTTAAAGAGCCTTTACAATCTGGGCATACTTCCAAACCTTTAGCATGCTGATTACTTAAGCGATTGATTTTGTTGCCAAGCTCAAAAAGCTCTTTTGCTGACAATTTTTCTAAACGATTACAAAAAGGCTTTTTAATCATGATGCCTTCTTTAATCAGGTTTAACTTATCAGCTTTAAATTTTCTTAGATCTTCAACTGACAATAACTCGTCAGTAGGTTTAGGATTTTCAGGCGCAGCCTTTACTACAGTATCTTTATATACTGGCTCAAAATTCCAAAGCTGAGTGTAGTGAACACTTACCTCAGCGTGCATTGCATCAGTAAAACTGACATCAGTTTTACTGATACCTACTGTTCCTAAAAGGTTTTGGATTGTTTTTTGAATTGAATAACTTTTAGAACTCATTTATGTTAGGAAACCATTCATCATCACAAAGGCGATTACGCATATTATGCTTATTCCAACCATTAACTTTGCAGATTGCACTGCTTCTTGGGTGAGGCTTGGTACTTTTTTCATTTTATGCGTTAATTTTAGCATACTTACCGCAGAATAATAGGACCAATTCTTAGTAAGAGCAAAGGAGGTGAATAAACAAATGAGGGAGGAAAAGATAAATACAAATAAAATTGCTAAAGGTCTATTGGCAACATATAAAAAGCAGATCATCACAAGCCAAGTAATCAAAGTTACAGTAGACCAAATCAACTTAGAATTCGGGTTTAATCTCATCAGCATTGGCACAAAGGAGATTAAGTTTTTAGAGAAATTACGGGCAAAGTCCTCTGAAATAAAACCTTGGCAATTAGTGATAAGTTCATTAGTTACAGCTTCAAGGATTTTTATGTTAGAAGCAACTTTAAGAGAAAATGCTTTATGATTCTCACCTTTAGTTGAATTTAAGATACTCTCAACGGTAATACCGTTTTTTACCGCTTCATTTTTTAAGATCTCAACCTCATGTCCTTCAATACCGCGCATAGTATTAACAATGATTGCTTTAGAGCCTAAGGCTTTAACGCACTTTACTTTCTCCTCAACATCGTCAGGTGCGGTAATTAAAGTTTCTGACAATAGTCTTGCCTCATCTTGGAAGACATAATCTAATACAGGAGGTTTACAAATTGCCTTTAAATCCTCACCACATAAAATAAAGTCTAGAGGATCTTTAATGTTCTTTACGGTTACTCTAATTAAATAGCAAGGAGCCTGTCCTGAAAAGGTGGCAATATAGCCATGAGTAATTTCATGACCAGAGTTGTTATTTTCAAAGTGAGTTGCTTTTAATAATGTTTTCTCATCTGCCTTTGAGAATGTGGTGTATTTAACATTAGAGCCAGGAACTTCAAGGCGGATAACAATATCCTTTTTACAAGAGGCATCATAGATGATTTCGCGCTCTACAATCTGCTCACCTTTGCTTTGGCAGTCTTTACACTTAACATGCCCCGTACCATTACAATGAGCACATTTAACCGTACCATTTGAATGACATACTTGGCAATCAGCTCCTGATCCATGGCAGGCAGGACAAGTTACTCTACCCTTGCCACCACAAATCTCACAAGGCACTTGATTAGTTCCATGGCAAGTTTTACATCTAGTTCTACCTATGGCACTTAAACGGTTAAAGCAAACGATTTGTCCTGATAAGTCATATAACTCTTTAAAAGAAGAGCTGTTTAACTTATCAATAAATAGCTTAGTTTTATCTGAATTCTCCTTTTCAAGCTCTTTAGTATTAGCCTGGGTATACTCATCTAAACCTACAGTAGTTAAGACATGGGTATCGTCACTTACATTGCGTAAAACTTTATCAGAGCAACGACATTTAAAAGACCAATTTAAGTTGTAATATACACTTGCGTTAAAGGCAATAGGCTCTGCTATGGTGATATCAGCAATTGCTACACCACAACGCGAGAAGATAGAGTTGATAACTTTTTTTGAAATTGCTGAGACTTTATCTTTGTCAATCTTTAAGTTATCTTGATTATTATCCTGTATATCCTCAATAATTGGATTATTATCAGCCATGACTTTCCTTATTATAGATATTTAACTATTGCCGAAAATAAAGACATATCATCCACATAGCAATAGTTTTCACTATCAAAACTTACATAATTTAAGACACTACGATACTGTTTTAAACTCTCTAAACTATAGGTTAGTTGTTCTTTAGTGTCGGTTAGCATAATGGCTTTTTTGTTAGTGATAACAAGCTTACCAAAATGCTTTGCTTTAAAATTATTTAAAAGTAATGAAGAAGCTTTTACTATTTTTCCTAAATTAGGATCTAATGTTTTAAACTTACCATTAAAGACTAAGAGGACATTTTCCTCCTCATCACCTATATACTTATCGACATCAATGGCAAATTTTGTATAAGAGATTTTACCTTTATAGTTAGCCACCAAATTTACGCAAGCTATAAAGCGTGCAATCTTAAATGGAATTTCATTAAAGGAGATCTCAAGTCTTTTACAAAGATCTAATGTATGCTCAAGATATACGTCAGCGTCAGCTAACAAAGCTGCTTTGTCATAGTAATTTGCAATATAGTCTTGGATTAAAAAGAATTGTGTTTTTAAACTTACAGCATTATCCACGACATAAGGTAGCGTTCTTATTTGATTCTCTGTATCAGCCACACTTTCTTTTACTAAAGCTTTAGCTAAAGTCTTTAAATCCTTATCACGTACAAAAAGCTCTTTAAAAAACATCTTAGGACCTAAAGATGCTATACGAGCTTTAGCACCTGATAAAAAGCCATACTCGATAAAGTTTGGCTCAATTAAAGTGGCATCATCATTTAAGTAAAAGTGAGCATATCCTTTCTTTTCAAGAGTCTTATTAGTATTAGAGATCACGCACAGATAAATGCCTACAGCTAAAGAAAGGACACCAATTACTAAAGGATATAAACCTTGCTTAAAGTCTAAATCCCATAAAAAAGGTAAAGAGACAAATAAATTAAGCCACCCTAAACTTGCTAAAAAACCTTGAAATCTTGTCACCTTAAGACAATCTGGAAAAATGAACATAGCAAGTTTGTAGTGCTTAATACTGCACAGCAGTGCTAATACAAATAAAAACAGCAAAATGATGGTCATATGTCTAATACCTTAAACTCGTTATCTCTGTTTACTTTATCAAATACCAAAAGATATTTGTTTGATAATCAAACACTTTTACACAAAATTAATTTGAGCAACTTCAAAAAAGCAAAGTATGGTATTACCAAGGCATTAAAGGCTACTCAATTTTTGATTATAAGTTTTAGAAAGTTAAAAATATTAAATGGTAAAAATTAGAGCAAAAAGGCATATTTGTTAAGAGATGGTGAATTTAGTGCATATTCACAGCTACTATAAAAGTAGCTGTCATTTTTACTCAAAATGCTCACCGTTTTGCAACAGTGCAAAGCTAAGTGGTGCTAGAGTAAACTCAAAGTTTCCATCAAGATCTTTTTTAACTTCAGTATTACCATCTGAAGATAGCTTAGTTAATGCCTTAGCATTATTAGTAAGCTCTTTAGATAAAGTAATCTTAAGGGTATTTTTTGATAGATTCATAAAGTAAAAGAAATCGTCATCACCTTTAAAAGATTTGCAAATGGAGAATAGCTCTCGATTTACCTTTAATAGATCCATTCTGCCGTTTGATAAGGAGCCATGATTAGCTCTTAAGTTCATAAGAAAAGTAAAGAGCTTTTTAAAGTACTCTTCTTGTGGGGTAAAGTCTTTAATTTTTCCATTGTCACGAGCTACATGATCGTCCCTGTACCCCATGGTTTCCACACGATTAGCGTAGTTTGGAACTTCCTGACCTATCTCTTCACCATAGTAGTTAGTGATAGGACCTGAGTGCACAATAGCAAGATAAGATAAAGCTAAGATTACGCGCTCATTGTAGGTATCTTGAAGGCCTGCTCTTTGGATAAGATCTCCAAAGCGCAATAAATCGTGGTTAGTGATCATTAAATTTGGTAGTGCGTGACGTGGTAGGTTATTCTCATTATAGGCAAGACCTTCAGCTAAACGAAAACCTGAGTGCTCTGCTTTCATCCACTCCTCAGTTGCTAAAGCTTGAACTATAGGATAGCGCATACCAAAATCAAAGGCTGAATCTAAGCCTTCATCCTTTTTATAGCCATAGGCGGTTTTGGCAATCACAGGATTTGAAGCCCAAATCTCAGCTACAAGATAAGCTAAAGGATGAACAGTCTCACCTTTAGAGTTAGTGTAAGTTACTTTAGAACTTATTTCTTCTACTGCAGTTTTAATCTCATGCAGATCTTTAAGTGGCACTTGATAAGCTTGATCTAATCTCCAACCATCGATTTTAAAGTTCTCAACATAGTATGTAGCAACCTCTTTCATATACGCAAGGCTTTGACCTTTATCGTCAAAATCGGCACAAGAGGTATGCTCTGGTGGTGTGTAGTAAGTAAGTTCGCCTCCTAAGCACTTTTGTGTGATAGTTACCTTATTACCTTTAGGTGAGGTATTGTTAAGATCAGATCTAAAATGGCCAAACACACCATCTAAGAAGACATACAAACCATTAGCATGAGCAGTATCCACTAATTGTTTTAGTTTTTGCTCATCGCCAAAACGTCTGTCTACCTTGTAGTAATCGCGAGTGTAGTAGCCTGTAGCATCAAGCATAGATGGATTAGGCTCGTCTTCAGGTGCACTTTCAAAAATAGGTGTAAGCCAAATGGCGTTCATGCCTAAAGATTTGATATAAGGAATGGCGTTAATAATACCTTGCAAATCGCCTTTGTGATCAGATGGACCATAACCTACGTTGTAATTGATAGTATCGTCTCCATTTTGAAAGGACTCTACCATTACCTGATAAATTCTAAGATCAGCTAAAGGATCCACTACTCCTGTAGTATTGTTGTAAGCTCTAAAATAATTATTCCAACGTAAAGAAACAGAATCTACAGTTACCTCATCTACTCCATTACTTGAAGAGCAAGCGGTAAGATACAAGCATGAGCATAGTGCAAATAGAGAGCTTTTAAATTTTGTATTTACGTTCATATATTTTTCCTATGCCGTAGTTTCATTGTCAACTAAAGCTTGCTACCTTTAAGCTAATAGTTTTCAAAAGCTTACCAAAACAAAAATCTTATCTTAGGCATAAAACTTTAAAGTGGTATTAAAGACTGTACTACCACTTTAATAAGATTAGTTATGCTCTGGATACTCTTTTAGAATTTTATCAATCTCGTTTTTAATGCGCTTGTCAGATACTGAGATCTTACAACCTAGTTGCTGCGCAAAATAACTTACTTTAAGCTCTTCTAATAACCATTTAACCTCAAGTAAAGCATCTGGTACTGAGTAATGAGCATAGCGATTTAAAGTAGTTTTATATAACTGATTTAACTCTTCTAATTTTCTAGTATAAAGAAGATCACGATTTACATCGCGATGTACTTTATCTAAACGGTAGATTAAAGCATCTAAATAGCGTGGAATATTAGCTAAGTGCTCATATGATGTGGAGCTTATAAAGCCTTTGTAGACTAGCTTATCAAGACAGCTTGCTGCATCTTTATAGGTATATGCCACCGCAAGATTTAATTGACCTTTTAAAAGCTTTTTAATCTCATGAGCTTTAAAAAGAATTTGATCTACGATTTTGCATAAAGCTAAAGCAGTGTCATTTAATCTACCTTTAATCTTAAAGACTAAGTCGTTAAAGGAAGCTTCATCATAGACAGGAGCTTTATACTCGTGCATTAACACATCAATTGCACCAAGCATTAAATCATTGATTAAATCTTTAACACTGCCTAAAGGCTGATAGTACATGGCAAGCTTAGATTTATTTGGCAGATGCTGCTCTAAATAAGAGGTAGGATCTTTAATTGAGAGAGCAATAAGCTTTCTTTGACCTTGCCACATTTTTTGAGCTTGCACATAAGGATTGTCATACAACTCTAAAGTTACACCATTGCCTTTATCGGTAAGCGCAGGATATGCGGTTACCTCCAAACTTGCATGCTGAGTTTTTTGCTCTAACTTAATAGTACCAAAGGTCCAATTACTTGTTGGAGCTTGTACTTTATGAGTCTTTACAACCTTAGTTAATACCTCTTTTACCTCATTTTGTAAAGAAGCAACTAAAGCTTCAAAATTTCTTGAGGTTTTAATGACTTTACCGTTTTCATCTTCAACTGAGAAATTCATTAAAAGATGCTTATCAATTAAAGTCTTATCAAAATCTGATTCTAAAACCTGTTGTCCGCCCATTCTTGTAAGCTCTTTAGCGCAGGCTTGATATAAATCAAGACTAAAGTCATTTCCTAAAGACTCCTCTAGCGCTTTAGCATAATTTGGAGCTGGGATGAGATTTTTTCTAAGTCTTTTTGGTAGAGACTTAATTACGTTAGTTAAAAGCTCTAAACGCAAGCCTTTAATCTGATACATAAAGGCTTTTGAGTTTACTTTGTTAAGAACAGCAAGAGGAATATGCACGGTCACGCCGTCATTTTTATCACTTGGATCAAAAATATAACTTAGTTTAAATTTAAACTTACCGTCAACCCAGAACTCAGGGAAATCTGTCTCTGTAATGGAGTTAAATCCATCTTTGACCACTAAATCTAAACTAAAGTTAAAGTAGTCTTTATCTTGCTTAATCTTTTCACGATAGAACTTATCAAAGTCTTTTTGACAAACTATGTCTTTTGGAAGTTTCTTATCATAAAACTCTTCAAGCACAGACTCTTCAACTAACAAGTCACGTCGACGTAGCTTATCCTCAACATGTACTACCTCATCTATAAGCTCAAGATTATGTTTATAGAAAGGATAGTTACACTCAAAGTTACCGGCAACTAAGCCGTCTCTAATTAAGATTTGACGACACAGTATAGGATCAACATGGGAATATAAAGCTTTTCTGCCCTTTACAATAGCTAGACCATATAAAGTAATGGTCATATTAGCCATGACGCAGCCTTTTGACTTAGACCAATAAGGCTCTTGATAGGTTCTTTTAATTAAGTGGGCACCTACCTGCTCTACCCATAAAGGATCGATTGCTGCTACCGTTTTTGCAAACAAACGTGAGGTTTCATTAAGCTCACTTGCTACAATCCATTTTGGATGTTTTTTACATAGTACAGAGCTTGGGTGGATGACAAACTTAACGCCACGCGCACCTTGATAAAGTTGCTTATCGCTATCGTCAAAATACCCAATTTGAGATAACAAGCCTGACAAAATAGCTTTATGTACCGCATCATAATCCCCTGCTATCTCATTGAATTTATATTTTAAGCTTTGGCAGGAGGCTCTTAATTGACGTAATAAGTCAAACCACTCACGAATACGCAAGTAAGACAAATACTCACTCTTAAACTTTTTGCGCATTGCGCTATTGCTCATTTGATTTTGGCAATTGCAAATATACTGATATAAATTTAAGTAAGCTAAAAAGTCTGACTTCTCATCATCAAAACGGTGATGTAATTGTCTTGATTGCTCTTGTCTGTCAAGTGGTCGCTCTCTAGGATCTTGCACTGCTAAAGCAGAGACAATCACTAGTACTTCTGTTAAACAGTCAAGCTTATTTGCCTCAAGTAGCATTCTAGCAAGTCTTGGATCGCATGGGATTTTTGATAAATCCAAACCAATCTTGGTAAGTTTAAGATCTTCAGTTTTAAGATTACGCGAATCTTTTACCGCACCAATTTCCTCAAGTAAACGGATACCATCGGTAATTTGGCGTTGCTCTGGGGGATCGATAAATGGAAACTTTGAGATATTACCAAGTCTCAAAGAGATCATTTGTAAAATTACTGCTGCAAGATTGGTTCTTAGAATTTCAGGATCGGTAAATTCAGGACGAAGATTGTAATCCTCTTGTGAGTACAACCTTACACACACACCTTCGCAGACACGACCACAACGACCTTTTCTTTGGTCGGCACTAGCTTTCGAGATCTTCTCAATAGGTAGTCTTTGAACTTTAGTTCTAGGTGAGTAACGACTAATTCTAGCAGTGCCAAGATCAATTACATACTTAATACCAGGGACTGTAATAGAAGTTTCTGCAACATTTGTACATAAAACAATACGTACACTTTGGTGAGGTGCAAAGATCTTGTTTTGCTCTGAGGTTGCAAGTCTAGCGTATAAAGGTAAGATCTCAGTATTTGGTAAATGAGCCTTTTTTAGGAAGGCTGCCAAATCCATAATCTCGCGCTCACCTGGTAAAAAGACTAAGGTATCTTGTCTGCCGTGCTCTTTAAAGAGGTAGTTTATAGCTTTTAGAACGCCATTTCTTAAGTCTAGCTCCTCAGTTTCAAGCTCGTCATCATCCTCTGTATCCTCTGTATTTTCCTGATTTAATGGCATATACACAGTTTGTACAGGATAAGTTCTGCCACTTACTTCAATAATAGGCGCATTGTTAAAATGCTCTGAGAAACGTTTAGTATTGATGGTAGCGGAGGTAATAATAAGCTTTAAATCTTTGCGCTTTGAAAGTAAATTTTTTATATAACCTAATAAAAAGTCAATATTTAAAGAGCGCTCGTGAGCTTCATCGATGATGATACAATCATAATTTAATAACAAACGGTCATTAGCAGTTTCAGCAAGTAAAATACCGTCTGTCATAAGCTTAATGTAACTTGTATTTTCGGTTACATCAGTAAAACGTACCTTATAGCCTACACTTTTACCTAAGCTTTCTTGTAATTCGTCTGAAATTCTTTGAGCTACAGCTCTTGCTGCAATACGTCTTGGCTGAGTGTGACCGATAAAACCTTTAATACCTAAGCCTGCCTCAAGACACATCTTAGGAATTTGAGTAGTTTTACCAGATCCTGTTTCACCTGCGATAATGACTACTTGATTCTCTTTAATTGTCTTGATGATTTCGTCTTTGCGCAAAGCTACCGGCAAATTCTCATCGTAGGTAATTTTCGGAAGATTATTTTTTCTATCTTCAAAAAAGGCTTTAAACTCTTCAAGTTTCTCACTTATATAAAGCTCTTTTTCGATGAGTTTATCGCTATCGTCAAGAGTTTCTAATTGTCTTAACTCACGTGATATGAGATAGCGATGTTTAAAGGTTAGATTTTCAAATTGTGCGGTTACGTTTTCGATAAATTTTTTAATTTCGTGCATAATTAGTTATATTCTTCATCGTCATTGATGCTATCAAAAAATTGCTTAGCCATCTGTTTACGACGACGTTCAAGATCTTCTTTTTCACTTCGTTGAAGATTAAGTTTAGCTTTACGCAAGCGCTCAAATTCAGCAGTACGCTCATGAGCTAAATACAAGCCTGCGCGGCGTATTTTATCACCTTCTAAATCAACTACCACCAAAGATACCTTAATTAAATTTACAGTATCTCCAGGTTGTGGATAGCCACCAATGTGGTAAGACATTAAATCACCAAGAGTTAAGGTCTTTTCATAAGTAGTCAACTCAAAGTCAAATTGCTGTGCTAAATCCACCATAGGTGTGCTAGCTGAATAAATCTTATCACCATGATATGTTGGGTGTTTTTTAGGTTTTAAGGTATGAGAAAACAGTGAACTTAATAAAGTCTCATCTGCATCAGTACCAATCATGGAGATAATATCCTCTTTTTTAATGGTAGTATCACCATGACATTTAATCATCTTGCCATCACGGAACACTGCAGCAATGGTTGTACCCTTTGGAAAAGGTATAGTTCTCAAAGGCGCATTGTCAAAACTATCTTCTTTGATACGGTAATTTAAAAGCTCATAGTCATTAGAAAGCATAATACCTACATCTGATTTAGTAAGTGGGGTTACGACAGAAGGCGCATATACTTTCAAAAGCTTAGATACAGGTAAAATTAAGGAGCCTTGGAATAATAAAGATACAATTACCACCACAAAAGCTACATTAAAATACAATTGTGGGTTTTCAAGTTGCTCAAATACAGGATAAATTGCCAATACAATAGGTACAGATCCACGAAGACCTACCCAACTCATAAAGAGTAAGTCTTTATTTGAATAAGCTCTAAAAAATGGCTTCATGCATAAGAACACTGCCACAGGTCTTGCTATTAAGGTGATCACAATAGCTACCACTACACCTTGATAAGTGTAGTTCACCATCTCGTGTGGTGACACTAAAAGACCTAACAATAAGAATAAGGTTATTTGAGCAAGCCAGGTAAAGCCTTCTGATACAGGCAAAATGTAACTTACAGGTCTGGTCTTTTGATTACCTACACACATACCGATAATAAAGATAGCCAAAAAGCCTGAGCCACCCACATAGGCTGTGATTGCAAAACCAATTAAACCTAAACCTATCACAAAGATACTATATAAACCTACACCTAGGGAGATGAGACCTACAATAAATCTTGTGACAAAGCCAAAGAGAACTCCTAGTAAGATACCAAAGCCAAATTGCTTTACAAAAAAGATTAAGGCATCGGTTAAGGAGGTTGCTTTCATGGAGGCAAAGGCAATCATAGTGGTAGTAAGTAAAATTGCCATAGGATCGTTAGTTGCTGATTCTATTTGCAAAGTACTTGAAACATTGCTCTTTAAAGTAACGTTTTTATCTTTACCTAATAAAGAGAACACTGCTGCAGCGTCAGTAGATCCTACAATACAACCTAACAATAAAGCCTGGATCATGGATACATCTAAGATTAAATAAGTAATTGCACCTGTGATACCAGAGGTTAATACAACACCTATAGTTGCAAGTAGCGTCGATTCTGAGGCTACATTCTTCATGGTTTGAAAACTAGTTCTAAGACCACCATCTAAAAGGATGATTGCCAACATCATATTGGCAATGAAAAAAGCTGAATTGTAATCGGTGTAGTGGATATGCAGAATAATGCCATCCTCACCTGTTAGCATACCGATGGCTAAGAACAACAATAATAAAGGCGTGCCAAAAAAGGAGGATAACCTAGAGGCTAAAATTGCGAAAGTAAGTAGGATGCCCACAATGAAAAAGGCATAATTCATGTCAAAAGTTGGCACTCAAAATCCTCTTTTGTTGCTTAATATTTTTTAGTTAGCAACTTAATTTAAGTAATTCACATATCTACTTTAATTGTAGACTAAATTTGCACTATTTTTAAGCTATAAATATAACCTATATCGCTAATTTGCAACAAAAAATAATTATCAGCTGATAAATTTTGGCTGGTTTAAATAAGGTAAGGTAGAAGTTTTCAAATTCTCTATATCAACAAGCTTATTGTCATTATTTCTTTTAGCTATGAAAAGTAAGATAGAAATACTCTTGATATCAAGATTTCAAGTAGATATCAGAAATTAAAGGAACATTTCTAGCATTCTTGAAATGCTACTATTTTCTTTTCACATGCATCGTAAACTACTGCAACTCTTAATTTCTCTTTGCTACAATCAAATGATTGACCATAATCACGACTTTGAATTTGATTTAAACCTTCAAGAAGTTTTTCTTGAACAGAATTTGAGTCTTTAGTAAATTTGAATTCAACTATAATAATTTTATTTTTTAACTCAATTACTAAATCTGGACGACCAATACTTTCATAAACTTCTCTATAGCAACAAATGTTTGCTCCTAATAGAAAGGTTTGAATTATGTTTTTAACAGAATATTCGTCATCAAAATTATATACAGCATCTTTTCTTGGTATCTTACCAAGTATCTCATTAAACTTATTTACAAGATCCTTCACACTAGCTTTAGCAAGATATTTTTCAATGTTAACTTTTTCATTGGTAAAATAATTCTCAAAGACATTGGTTACTGTAAGGCTTGCTAACGCGCGTCTTAATTCATTATTTGGAATTGAAAGTACAGCTCCATCTTTTAACTTATATCCTTTTGTTAATGACAAATATCCAGTTTGAGCCATTAGCACATTCAAATCCATTGACTGAAATGAGGTTGGATTTATAAATTTTTCAGATTGAACAACAATTTGCTTATTCTTAAAGTGACTAAAATCTATCAAATGATTTTGCAAGTACTTTACCAAGATAGTAGGAATTCCACCACTTTCAAACCAGTAATCATCAAATTCTAATTCTTCTTTGTTAATAGTTTCATTAAAGAAATTATTAATAGACCATGTGGAAAAAACTGACTTTTCTCCACGTTCGTCATAGCAGATATTGTCATAATTTAAGGCAAGATTATCTAGTAAATTATTTTTATAGTATTGATATTTTTCTTTATCAAGCTCTGAAATCTTACAATTAAATTGTTTTTCTAAAACTGCATCAATATATTCTTTAAAATAGTATTCAATTTCTTCTCTAGTATAGCCAACTATAGTTGAAAGATTAGAGTTATAGGTAACATCGCGAATGTTACTTCCTGCAGAAAACATTGCAACATCTTTAAATCTAGTAACTCCTGTCACTAACATAAAGATAATGTGATCTGAAATTTTTGATTCTTTAATTTTTGAGTAGAAGTTTCTAATTTCGAGTCTAAATTGCTCAAATAAGTCATTGTTATCTACTAGAGAGTTTAAGTTAAAATCATACTCATCTATCAAAAGGACAAATCCACTAGGATACTTTTCAAGCAACTTTGATACAAAAGTATCAAACGTTTGAGGAAGATCAATTTCTAACTGAGTGGGCTCCATTCCATACTTTTTATCATAAGATCTTAAAAGAGCTGTAAATTTTTCTCTAAATATAGATAAATCATACGGAGAGGATGTAAAACTTGAAAAGTCCAAACGTATAACAGGACAAGTTTTATAATTCCACCTAGGTGTACCATCATCATTCTTTCCTGCAATGTATGAATTTTTAAAATAAGGATCCACTCCATAGGTAAATAGAGTTTCAACTGTATCAATAGTCAATGATTTACCAAAACGGCGAGGTCTTGAGAAAAATGCAAAATCATAGTTATCAATCAGAAATTTGATTTCTTTGGTTTTATCAACGTAGATATAATTTCCATCTACAATTGTTTTAATTCCACTTCTTCCTATAGGGATCTTTTTCATTGCACTTCTTCTATGATTGACTACTAGGCTATTTTCTAACAAGTTTGTAATACAAACATTATAAGTCAATTTTCACTATTTAAAAATGACAGAAATTTGAGATTACTAAGAAATATGGGCATATTGATTTGAATTTGTTGTCCATATGTACATCAGAAACCTTCAATTTGAAACGATGCAATTGAACTCTTGCACCAAAATCAAACATAGCGCACTTTTATAGGTAACGCATTGATTTACAATAATATTTACTAATATATTTTCTTTAGTTTACTAAATTCCCTTTAATTTACTTAAAAGAGCGTATTAAAACAGTGCAAATAAACAAGGGGTAGATCTTATTGTGCTAAGATTTATCAAAAGTAGCTAACAAGGCTTAAACAATCAATTTTATTGCAGCGAAAAGGAGCTGTTATGTGTTCTATATTTGGTATTTTTGATATTAAAGAGCAATCAGCACAACTAAGACAAGTTGCTCTTGAGAATTCAAGATTACAGTTACACCGTGGCCCTGATTGGGAAGGTATTTACCAAGGCAAAAACGCTATCATCGTTCACGAGCGTTTATCTATTGTTGATCCTCAAAATGGTGCTCAACCACTTTATAATGAAAATAAGACACACATCCTTGCTGTAAATGGTGAGATTTACAATCACAAGCAATTACGTCAAGAGCTTACTGTTGATTACGACTTTAAAACAGGCTCTGATTGTGAGGTTATTCTTCCTTTATATGAGGAATTTAAACGCACTGGCAAAAACTTTGTAGACCGTTTAGTAGGTGACTTTGCTTTTGTAATTTACGATGAAGAAGATAACACTATCTTTGCAGCTCGTGATCATATGGGTATCAACCCTATGTACGTAGGTACCGACAGTGAAGGTCGCTTCTATATTGCTTCAGAAATGAAAGCACTCGTAAAGATTTGCGACAGTGTTAAAGAGTTTCCACCACGTCATTACATTTACTCTAAAGGTGGTGACTACTCCTTTAAACAATACTACACCCGTGATTGGAAAGACTATGAGAACGTAAAGAACGACACAGCTGATGTATCAGTTCTAAAAGAAGGTTTAATGGATGCTGTTCGTCGCCAGTTAATGTGCGATGTTCCATACGGTGTGTTATTGTCAGGTGGTCTTGATTCCTCTGTGATTTCCGCTATTGCAAAGTTCTATTCAGAAAAGCGTGTTGAAGATGACGGTAAGAGCCAGGCATGGTTCCCACGTTTACACTCCTTTGCAATCGGTTTAGAGGGCTCACCTGATCTTAAAAAGGCTCGTGTAGTTGCAGATTACTTAGGTACTGTACACCATGAAATTCACTACACCATTCAAGAAGGCTTAGATGCACTACGTGATGTAATTTATCATATCGAAACTTATGATGTTACCACCATCAGAGCTTCAACTCCTATGTACTTAATGGCTCGTTATATCAAAGCTATGGGCATTAAGATGGTGTTATCAGGTGAAGGCTCTGATGAGATCTTCGGTGGTTACTTATACTTCCACAAAGCTCCTAATGCAAAAGAATTCCATGAGGAGTTAGTAAGAAAACTTGATCAACTACACTTATACGACTGCTTACGTGCTAACAAGTCACTAATGGCTTGGGGTGTTGAAGGTCGTGTGCCATTCCTTGATAAGAAATTCTTAGACATTGCAATGCACTTTAACCCACAGGCTAAGATGTGCCCAGGTAAAGTAATTGAGAAAAAGCCACTTCGTGAAGCATTTGCTGGTATGTTACCAGATGACATTCTCTGGAGACAAAAGGAGCAATTCTCTGACGGTGTAGGTTATTCTTGGATTGATGCTTTACGTGATTACGCAGAGCAAAAGGTATCAGACCGTCAATTTGCTGAGCGTGAGGTAAGATTCCCTGTAAACACTCCTGTAACTAAGGAAGCTTATTTATACCGTGAGATTTTTGAAGATCTCTTTAAGTTACCATCTGCTGTTAAGACCGTTCCTTATGGTAAGTCTGTAGCTTGCTCAACAGAAACTGCTATTGCTTGGGATGAGAAATTTGCCAAGATGAACGATCCATCAGGTAGAGCTGTAACTGACGTTCATGACGATGCTTATGAAATGGGTCACAAGATGTAGCACTTAACTACAAGATTCTACACTCCATGAAAAGATCTAGCCTAAAAGCTAGATCTTTTTGTTTTTAAACGGAAGGTAAAGTGTGATAGCATTACCGAAGTTTAATTTTTTAAAGTTACTTTTTATGGAACAATTAGGTTTAAATAGGATCCCCTACTATTCAGAGCTTGCGGTGTTTAACCGAGATGAGGTTAATAATGACATCACCTCTTTAGTGCTCTCTGTGCTTTTATATTGGCAATCAAAAGATAAATATGTCCGCTTTAATGCAAGACAGCACTCTTATTTACTTGCAAGAAATTTAAGAGTAAGCCCTGAGAAAGTAATTGATGCTTTAACCTATTTAACCTCCCTTGAACTCTTAGATAAACAAACCGAGACTATCACCACAAAAGGCGATACTCCAAAAGAAAAGTTAAATGAGTTTTATCATTTAAATTTTCATAAACTAAAGGTTGCTTTAAAAGAAAAGGGCTTAGATATTCCTATTAAGATCTTGCGATTAGCCTCTGACGATTACTTTGATTTATTCTCCTATTTATCCCCAAATCGCCTGCCTCTAGTTCAAGGTTTGGTGGGTATGATTAAAGGTGACAAATATGAGGAAGCTGCTTTAAACGTCTGCAAAATTCTAGTCGGTATTTGTGCAACAGCAGAATTTGAGGATTTCTCCTATAAAGCTCTAGCTCCAGGATGGCGAATGCTCTGCCAAGCACCTGTTACAGCAGAAGATCTTGTGCAACGCTACCTACAAGAAGGTGAGCGCTCTGTAGATATTGATTTAACAGATGGCTCTTTTTTTATGCCAGATGGTGACTATTTTGGAACTGAAAAACATAAGATCTGGCACAGTGGTAAAGCCATAGAACCAAGAATTCTTGCAAGCTGTATGTATCTTTGCTTTACAGCAATTGATAAAGAGATAAGTTTCTACTCTGATTTGACTGTTACTGAGCTTAAAAAAGCCTTTGAGCTTTTGTATCGCTTTACTAATTTAAAAGGCAGGTTAGATGAGGTTTACTTTAACTATCAAGACTTGCAAGGGGATGAGCTTACAGAAGCTAAAGCTTTGTATCAGAAGATCCTAGATGGTTTACATTAACAAAAGGCACCATATGGTGCCTTTGTTTTATCATTGATTTTATAGTTTTAAAAGATAGTTAATGACAAGCATTCTATCGTCCTGATTTGCAATTTCGTCAGTTGCTTTGTACATTAGCTTTCCAAAGTTACAGGCATCTATTGGCATAGCTTTATCTAAGTTATCTGCTGCGCGACGCAATCTTGCTTGCTGATTTTGTGGAAGCTTTGATAGTTGCAATTCTAAATTGTCCATAAGCAACTCTTGAGCTTTTTGAGTATCAGCTTGTGACAATTTCTCTACTTCCTTTTGATCTTGGATGTAAGCTTTACTTGCATTACGTAAAGCTTTCAAATAAGCATCAAGCTCTGCATAAGACATCTTTGGAAAGACACGAGCAGGTGCTTGTTGAACCTCTTTTGAGGAGAACAAACGAGGATCACCTATGACATACATCTTGCACACACGTGCTGAAAAAGAATTGATAAGTTTGACGTTGTAAGTGAAGTAAGCTTTTCTATCCTCATTTGAAACTCTTGCAATACCTTTATTACTGATGTCATTGCCAATTGCGATGGTTCTTGCAAGGAGTTTTTGCTTTAATTTTTCTGATGGTTTTTCAGTCTTAAATAAGCCTTCTTCATCAAGTTTTTTGATGTAGTAATCTACATAATACGGTGTGAACATTTGCTTAAAATGCTCTGCTACAAGCTTTTTCTTATCACCTGATAGGTGTAAGGTGGTAGCAAGTTGTTTAAAAAACTTCTCATTGTCAGCTAAATCAAGCATTGCTGCTCTAAACTGCTCTTGAGGTGTTTTACTACAAGCGCATAAAGTAAAAATTGAAGCTAAGACAACGCCTGCGATAAGACAAATTCTTTTAATTGTAATCATACTAATTCCTAAAATAATCGTTCATCCGTCAAAAAAGGACGACTGATTATATATTAGGATAGGCTTATAAAAAGAATAGCAAGAGTGTTTTACACAAATATAGTGCAATAGGCATACAAGTTTCTTATTTGAATCCTAATTCTTCTTTTAAAGTACTGATAAAAAGGTTGGTATTTAAAAAGTAATTTGGATAGGCTTTTCTTATTTCTTTAATACCATCTGAGGTGATCATCAAAATTGATTTTGATTTATCAGTAGCAGTATCCGTTTCTCTTGCTTTGTAGTAAGACTCTGCTTGTTCTTTATATTCCTTTTTAAAGCCTGTAATGAGCACATTACTCTTTTTGCCTACTGTTAACTCTAGAATGTAGTACAAATTGTCATTACTGCTTGCTTCATGTTGTCTTACAGTAGTGCTAATTCCACTTAAGGCAGAAATGATCTGCAACTTAGAGTCAATTTCCTTAATCTGCTTGATAATTTCTTCTTTTGGAGTGTTTTCTAAATCCTTATCAACACTAGTTCCTTCTCTCAAAGCAAAAATTGCACTTACAAGTTTAAAGAATTGACGCGATATTTCATCGCCTTCACCAGTCTTGTAGGAGGCTTGATTGATAACACCTAAAGTTTCCACTGCAGTTGCCCAAGAGTGTTGCAATTGAGTTCTTATTTGCAACTCAATTTTGAGACCATTAAATTCAGGATGAGTCTTACTTACATATTCAAAAACTTGATGAATACTACGATAGCCATCTTTTTTGGGCTCTTTAATGTAGTCTTTTGGTGGTAATAAAGGTTTGTGATTGCTCTTTGATGAGGTTAGCGCTGTATAAATTGCGTATACTTCGGTAACATTATCAGCTATTACTCTGACACCAGCAATATCTTGCATGGTTGCAGCGGACATTTTTGGAAATCTTTTAATCTTTCCAATAATTGACTGCATTCTTTTAAGTCTAGAGCCAACAATGTATGACTTAAAATCTTTAAGCTTAAGACGTCTAGTTACAAAACTTTTGAAATTAGTCAAAGGTAATAAAAAGCGATGACGCCAGCTATATAATACTTTTAAAGCGTGATCATAAAGAAGTTCATCACTAGTTATTCTGATTGTATTAGCAGCTTTTTTTACAGCATTGCCAGAAGATAAAACACAAGGATCTTTCATTTCTAAGTTAAAAATACATACTGTCCATTAACCTCTATGTTAATAGATCTTCTACACAAATTTGCATTATGTTTTGAATTGGCACCTACTTTAATCTAAAAGAGAAACTTTCAAAAATAGGTGCAGGATCTTAGATAAGATCTAAATTAAAATAAGGATGCAGTTGCTTATCGTCAAGTTTCTTTTTAGGCACTAAACAATCATCTAAAGCTTTCTTTTCTCTTTCATCAGTTACTGCAAAGATGATTTTTAAATCATTTTGATGAGCTTGTAGATTCTCAAGCACACAGTCTGTAGCAACTTGAGCGCACTTAGTTACAGGAAGACCATGCTGACCTTGACCAATAAAAGTAAAGACTAAAACTTTAACACCATTGTTTCTTGCAATATTAAGTGAGTGAATATAGCAATCTTTAAGCTCTGTTTTAGCTTTAGGAGTTAATTCATAGGCAATGTTAGGAGCTACTGCATGAATTACATATTTGTAAGGTAAGTTAAACCCGTGGGTAATGATGACATTACCAGCTTGATACTCAATGCCACTCTTTTTAACAATGTTATCACACTCATAGCGAAGCTGTAGACCTGCAGCAGAATGTAGGCAATTGTCCACACAATTGTGACCAGCTTGAAAACAACCTAATAAAGTTTTATTAGCACTATTTACAATGGCATCTGCTTTAATAGCGGTAATATCCCCTTGGTAAACATAAACATTCTCATTGAGTTTACATGGGGTTAAAGACGATAACTCTACAAGCTTTTTCTCTTTAAGCTCTTGCTGCAACAGTTCATCTTGAAGCTTAAAGTACTCCTCTGGTAAAGTTTTATTGACAGCATGCATGTTCATAAGACCACGCAAGAGAGCGCGTTGCACGAAATAGTCTTTAGCAAAGTCATTGACCTGATTTTGCACAGAACGAAGATTATTAGCTAAGATGCTAACCAATCTTTCAACTAACTGCTCTTTTTCCATTAAAAAACTCCAAATAGATAGCTGTAGAAATGTTTTATTTAAGCTTAAAGTCTTTGTTTTTTTTTCTTTTGACGATAACACAAATTTAATTTGATTACTGTTAAGTTTGTTTAATAGTCAAAAAATTCTTAAGCCTTCTGTAATTTTATTTTTAGAAAACTTAATTTGATACTTGAAAATCAAGGCGTAAAGCCCCATATTAAAAGCAAGTAATATAGAGATTAAGGTTTTAAACCATGTCAGATAACAACGAGAAAAACACTAACGAATCACCTATTAACTTGCAAAAGATTAAAGAGAAATTGCAGGTTATAAAAGAGGAGCTTGCAGCCATTGCGCCTTCAGAGCAAAGTGCTGAAAATAAAGAGGATGATACTATTACTATCCCAACTAGCACCCCTAAAGAGACCATTGTTATTCCAACAAATGGCAAGCCTGTAATGCCAAGCCAAATTGTAGCTTTACAATTAAAAGGCGAATGGGAAGATACTATTGCAGCTGTAGCTAATACAGAGAGCAAGACTTTTGCAATTTTTAGTGTAAAAGACAAAAGAAAAGATACTATTCAAAAAGACGATTTACCAAAGACAGGTACTTTAGTGCGCCTCTTACACGCTAAGAGTATGCCAGGTGAAGTTCACATCGTCTGTGAAGGCTTGTGCCGTGTAGAAATCAAGCAATGGTACTCTTTTGCTAAATCTCATTTAGCTTTAGTAGATTATCCTCAGGACATTATGCCAGAGGCTGAAACTGATGACGATGTTAAGTTAAAAGCTTATGCAATGAACATCGTATCTTTACTACAGGATATTCTGCCTTTAAGTCCTTTATACTCTGACGAGATGAGACAATACCTATTAAGGTTTGATCAGTCTGATCCTTCTTTACTTGCCGATTGTGCAGCTTCTGTTTCAAACGCTGATAGCAAAGTACTACAAGATATTTTGGAGACTTATGATGTCTTAACTCGTTTAGAGAAGTCACAAAAGCTTTTGAAAAAAGAGCTTAAGGCAGCTAAGTTAAAGGAGAACATTAAAAGCTCTGTATCCGACAGATTAACTAAGCGTCAAAAAGAATTTGTTTTAAAAGAGCAATTAAAAGAAATTCAAAAAGAGCTAGGTACTCGTGCTGATTCTTCAACTGAAGCTGACGAATTTGTCGAGCGCATGAAGAAGCTAAATCCACCAGAGCTGGTGCAAAAACGCTTTGAAAAGGAAATTAAAAAGCTTAATGTCCTAGATAATAGCTCCCCTGAATACGCAGGAACTCGTAATTACCTAGATATTCTAACTACTATTCCTTGGGGTCTTGAGGCTCATGAGGAGCTAGATCTTGAAAAGGCAAGAGGCATATTAGATGCTGATCATTATGGTTTAAAGGATGTTAAAGACAGAATCATTGAGTTTTTAGCTCTAGCATCTTTAAAGGGAACTACAGATGGCTCTATCCTATTATTTGTAGGTCCTCCAGGTGTAGGTAAAACCTCTATAGGTAAGTCTATTGCCAAAGCTTTAAATAGACCTTTTTACCGCCTATCTTTAGGTGGTGTAGGTGACGATTCTGTAATTAAAGGTCACAGAAAGACTTATATAGGTGCTATGCCAGGTAAGTTTGTAGAAGCACTTCGTCAAACTAAAGTTATGAACCCTGTCATCATGCTAGATGAGATTGATAAGCTTACTAAATCTTATCAAGGTGATCCAGCAAGTGCCCTATTAGAGACTTTAGATCCTGAGCAGAACAACAGTTTCATGGATAACTTTGTCGATGAGAGAATCGATTTGTCAAAGTGTGTGTTTATCTGTACTGCTAACACTACAGATACCATACCAGCAGCTTTATTAGACCGTATGGATCCTATAAGATTGTCAGGTTACATTGATGCTGAGAAATTCCAAATTGCAAAGCAGCATTTACTACCAGATGCCTTAGAGAAAGCTCACTTAAAGAAGACTCAGCTTAAAATCTCTGATGCGGTGTTAAAGAAACTTATTGAAGAATACGCCCGTGAAAGCGGAATGCGTTCAACTCAAAGAGCTATCGATAAGTTAGTTAGAAAAGCTGCAGTAAAACTTGTAAGTGGTCAAAAGTCAGTGAATATCACTGCAGCAAGTTTGTTTGATTACTTAGGCAACGCTCCATTTAAGAAAGAGAAACACTTAGATGGCGTAGGTGTGATTACAGGTCTTGCTTGGACTTCTTTAGGCGGTGCTACTCTACCTATTGAATCCTCAAAAGTAAGTGACGATCAAAAAGGTTTAGAGCTTACAGGCTCTTTAGGTGATGTGATGAAAGAATCAGCTCATATTGCCTACAGCTATGTACAGTCTCACCTTGAGAAATACAACAAGGCCAAAAAGAACTTCTTTAATAAAGCTACCATCCACATTCATGTGCCTGAAGGTGCTACCCCTAAAGATGGTCCATCAGCTGGTGTAACTATAGCTTCAAGCTTGTTATCTCTAGCACTAAACAAAGCCCCTAAAAAAGGCTTTGCTATGACTGGTGAGTTGTCACTTACAGGTCATGTTTTAGCTATTGGTGGTATCAAAGAAAAGACTATCGCCGCTGTACGTATGGGAATTACTAATATCATTTGTCCAAAGGCTAACGAAGACGATGTAAAAGAATTGCCAAAGGAAGTAACTGATGGGGTAACCTATTACTTTGCTGATACCTTTGACGATGTAGCTAAAGTAATTTTTGGTAAGTAATTTTAAATATCACCATCTCCTCACCTTTGTAGGTGAGGAGATTTTATTGCTAGCGCTTTATTTCAAGTAGCGCAATTTTTTTCACCTCAAGATCTACTTTACCATCCTTTACAGTTACACTTTTGCCACTATTGACATCTTGAAGCACCGTACCGTCAGTAAAGCACTTACCTACTTGTACAGAGTTAGTATCACCAACATGAATTACCACTGCGTTATCAACTCCCTTTGCTGCATCTTTATAGTAACGACAATAAGAGTTGTCTGCTAATTTCTCTTGGAAACCCGCGCCTACAGCGATATTTCTAAGTCTAAACTGACCTACCTTTTGCCACATAGCAAGTACAGGATCTTTTGAATACTCAGTACTTAAAGTTGCAACCTTAGATGCCCAAGTACTCTGCTTATCAATATCCTCAGGGAAATTCATGTCAGATCTAATACCCTGCTCTAAATCAATGCCACCGCCCATGTCATTTACACGTGAGGTTTCATCACCATAGTAGATTTGTACAGAGCCTGGAAGTAACACAAAGTTATAGGCGGTTTTTATCATATCTTTTTTACGACACAATGAAGTATCGTGGGAGGAGATATAGGTTAAGTTTCCTAAAGCAACCTTACCCTCTTTTCTACCATACAGCTTACCATAATGCTCCCAATCGGACTGATCAGGGGTAATACAAGTATTTAAGTTGACGCCATCTGGATTAAAGTAGAAGTCAATTAAAGAGTCAAAACCTGCATCCTTGTTGTAACCTGATTTATCCTCAGGATCTGTATTAAAGGCCCAAAGTTCACCTGTCATATAGAAAGGATCGGTCCATTCTGCAGCAGGATCTTTACCTTTATGCTTTTGACGCCACTTGTCTAAAGCTTTAACAGAATACTCTTTTAATAGTTTCCAAGTTTCTTTAGATACATATTTGACAGTATCACATCTGTAACCGTCAATACCAAACTCTTCAACCCAAGAGGATAACCAATGAGCTTGGAATTGAGCTACACTCATACTACCAGAACGGTAAGGAATAGCAGCTTTTACATCATACTTGTCATTAGGCTTAGACCACTTTTCTTGTAAAAAAGTTGGAATTGTAACCTTTTTACCATTTGGATTGGTGTTTTTAAAATCTGGTAAATATGCAAGGCATTTATCTAAACCGTCATCGGCACCACAAGGCTCACCATAGCCACCAAATAAAATCCAATCTTTACCCCACCATCTATCCCAACTTGAATCTAAGCCTTCATAGATAGGTTTGTTATGGAAGCTCTCTCCCATATTCACATTAGGAGTCCACTCTTTGCAAGGATCTTCCCCATGGACAGTTTTACCAAGCTTAAAGTCGCACATATCCTTTAAAGTAGCGTAGCCAGAGTGATTCATCACCACATCAATTAAGACACGAATGCCACGCTTGTGAGCTTCATTTACAAAGGTTCTAAAATCCTCAACTGTACCTAAATTTGCATCAATGGAGGTGAAATCTAAGCCGTAGTAACCGTGGTAGGCATAGTACTGATACATGCCCATAGGGCCACCACCTACCCAACCGTGAGACTGCTCTACAGGTGAGCTTACCCATATAGCATTGATACCAAGGGAACGTAAGTAATCTAAATTAGAGGTTAAACCTTTAAAATCACCACCATGGAAGGTTCCAGCTGTGTAACCTGCGCTATCCTTTGATGGTCTTCCATAACTGTTGTCATTTGAAGGATCACCATTTTTAAAACGGTCAGTGATTACAAAATATAAATTGGCATTTTGCCAGGAGAATGGTAAAGATGAGCCTTGGAAGTCACCTGCTTTAGTGTTGTGCTGATATACATAAACACCAGCTCCAGCTAATAGCGCACATCCCAAAACCGCACTAGCTAGTTTAAGTTTCATAGATTATACATACCTGTAAAAAGTGAATTACATCAACAATTTAAGCAAGTTTATAAGAATAATCTACAAAATCTTAGTCAATATATGATCCTTATCTAATAAAAGGTTGAGATAGATCATACAAAGTAAGTTTCTAAATATAATTACACGTTTTTTTTGCCTGATTTTCAATAAATTGCTCATTATAATATTATATAGGCATACTTTTTGCATATTATTGTAAATCATAAAAACTCTTAGTTTCTAAAAAGTTTAATAGCTCCTCATCATTATTTGCATAAAATTTTGTAAGCAGTTTATCAAACTCTAGATACAGCTCATTTTTAATGAGCATCACTCCTAATTTCTGTTTTAACAACGCTACGTTACATAAGCATAAAGTTGAGCGCTTATTACCATCAAAAAACGGCTGCGCTTTACATAATTGGCAAAATACTCTACTTACAACTTTTTTATAATTGTCTTTATCAAGGTGAGATAGCAACTCTAGCCTTTCTTTTATAAAACTTAAAGGAGCAGGGTTTATAGGATCTTTAATGCTACTAATATAAACTAGCTGATTACCTTCACGGAATATACCTGGATCTAACGACTGATTAAAAGCTAAGATCCCATTTAATGTTTTATAGAATTCAACTTCAATACAAAGCTCCTTGATATTAATCTCCTCAATATATTCAAATAGCCTTCTTATATCATTTAATATTGCTAAATCGTCCAAATCAATGCTGTTTAGTGCCTCTACCTTTTCATTTAAGATACCTTGGATTTTTTCTGTACTAAACTCAAGATCTTCAAAGCGAAATAGATTTTTTGCAAGTAAGAGTTTTAGTTCATTTCCAATTCTCATAGATTAATCCTCCTACTAGCTATTTCATCTCTTAAAGATTGCAACCTCAAACTCCAACCATAGGTGAAGATAAAACACTATAAGCATTATCAAGGATTAACTTCTTTCGAGCTACTATGAAGTCTTTACAGAAGGCTTTATAAAGCTCATCTTTTATAGGAGCATTTTCAATAAAATCTAAAATCTTATTAAGATCAATGCTATCCATAAGTTCAAATAAAGCCTTTGTACAATCTGCATCAACATTTTGGGATATAAACTCAAAGTAATCAATTTCTTTACCTTGATATTTAACAGCTGATTTACAATCCTTATAGCAGTAGGACTCTAAAAACGCATCTCTATTCTCAATATTCTGCAAATCTCTATCCAAAATACGGTAGCAAAGGCTTGCTGCACAATCAAAAATAGGACATATTGATACCTTGCGTTTTCTATCCATCAAAAGCCCCCAATTGTCAGTAGTTCTATCCCAATTTCCAATGAAGGCATCAGCAATAAACTGTTTCCAGAAAAATGCCTTTAGCTCTTTAGGCGAAAATATCTTCTGCGTATCAATGGTAGCTTTGATAAACTCTAATTCACATCTCTTATTATTAGGTTGATTTACGCTATGGTATCTTGAATTAGCTATGTTATAAAAAGGAATAAACTCCTCAAAATTAGGACTATAGTTTTCACAGGCTACCGCAAGTACTCTATTATTGGTTTTAAAAGGTAGTTTAAAATCACCAATATAAGTTTTTTGACAATTTAATCCTATCATTGACAGGATATTGCAAGACAAATACTCTGCGTAAGGGAAGTAATCTTTGTCACTACAATAATGCCTTGGTTTCACAGTTTTTAACATGTAGGAGACACCGTTAATGGTTATTGCATACTTATAACCAGTTGAACCACCAAAGCTTGTTTGGCGGTCAATTTCATATTGGTTAAAATCAAAAAACTTCTGCATACCTACATCCTTTTACAAACATATTTTGAGATATTTCGTTTTTTACTTAAGATGCTTTTCAAATTTCAAACACCAACCATAGGTGAGGACAATTCCCTATAAGCCTTATCAAGAATTAAAGTCTTACGAGCTACAATCAAGTCCTTATAAAAGTGTTTATAACTCTCATCTTTAATAGGAGCATTTTCAATAAAGTCTAAAATCTTATTAAGATCAATGCATTCCATAAGTTCAAAAAAAGTCTTTGTACAATCTGCATCGACATTTTGAGATATAAACTCTAAGTAATCAATTTTCTTGCCATGGTATTCAAAAGCTGATTTACAAGTCTCATAACAATAGGTCTTAAGCATTGTTTCTCTATTTTCAAGATCTTGCAAATCTCTATCTGAAATACAACAGGAAAGTCTTGAGGCGCAATCAAAAAGAGGACAAATTGATACATTGTCATTTATGTCTATCAAAATTCCCCAATGGTCATTAGTTCTATTACAATTGCCTATAAAAGCATCGCCTACAAACTGTTTCCAAAAGAAATCTTTGAGCTTTTTTGGAGGTAATAAGGGTTGAGCTGCAATGGTGGCAAGAACATCATCTATGTCACAGCGCTTTGTAAAAAGTGGGTTTGATACATGGTATCCTGCGTTAACTATGCCATGAAATGTAAAAAATTCATTGCTAGATAGCTCTAAGTTTTCACAGGCTACAGCTAGCACTCTATGATTAGGGTTAGAAGGATCTTGAAAGTCACCTAGTAATGTTTTTTGACAATTTAATCCTATCATTGACAGGATATTGCAAGACAAATACTCTGCATATGAAAAATAATTTTTGACATGACAAAAAATTCTTGTAGCATTTTTTAACCATGCGTAGGGAAAACCGCTTACAAGTAAGTATTGGATACCGTTAATGGTTTTAGCATAATTCATCCCATAACGCCTACTTGGGAACCTTGGATTATCTAAATCAAATCGATCAAAGTTATAAAACTGTTGCACTTGTACTTCCTTTTTAAATACCCTATTGAATTGTTTACCTACCCTATTAAAGCCTTTTAGGAAATTTCATTTCTATTCATGATAGTGTTTTATTAGTCTTAGCCAAGAAAAGTTAAACTGTTGTATTTAAGTCTTTTCCATAATAATAAAGCTCACAAGGATCATAAGCTAATTCTTTTTTACCAACTTTCCAATAAATTGCACCATGTTTTACAAAAAACTTGGCAAATACTTTAGGCTCACTAAAAAATTTACATTGAGGATCTTTGACTATTTCTGAAAAATCAAAGGTTTTAATACTACCATCTGAAAAACTTATAAGCAGTTCATAATCCTGTTGAACTTTTGCAAATACAATAAAAGGAACGTAGTTATCCTCATTATCAAACATTGTAGTAGTCATAGAGCACCTCTACTTTAATTAAAGCTACTTTCTTAAGCTCTTTTCCTTAGTATATTCTTCAGCTAATTCCCAAATACAATCTGCATTACGTAATACTAATGCTTTTATTTCCAAGACTTCCTTTGACGTAAAACCTATTTGCTTAGTTACATTTCCATCAGGTAAATAAAATTCTAATTCCAAAAAATCGCCAAAATTCTCATTAGGGGGTTCATCAACATAAATACGAACTTGCTTTTTCCCGTCAATAATAAGCATTTGAGAAAAGGTAATATTTCTTTTAGTCCTACGATTATATAAAAATGGATATAGCATGCTACCACCTTTTATTTAAGATATTCCTTTCCAACATCATAAAACTCACAAGGATCGATATCATACTCAACATTATTAAAACTCCAAGATATAGTATCATTTTGTAATTTAAAGTTACAAAATATCTCATAGTCCTTAAGAAAACTAAATCTCTTGCTCTCAAGAATGTTGCTGCAATCGTATACTTTCAGCTCATGATTACTAAAAGTAAGCAACAGCTGATAGTGAGTAATAATCTTTGCTTGAACAACTACAGGACAATACTTCATGAAATTTCCTTATTTGACATAATCCTTACCAAAATAGTAAAACTCGCAAGGATCATAAGCTAATTCTTTTTTACCAACTTTCCAATAAATAGCACCATTTTTTACAAAAAACTTGGCAAAAATTTTAGGATCCCTAAAAAATTGGCAATAAGGATCTTTTACAATTTCAGAACAATCGTAAGTTTTAATACTTCCATCTGTAAAAGTAATCAGCAATGTATAGGCACAAAGCACCTCTGCAGCCTTAATATGTGGAGTATATTTAACTATATTAGGCATTGTGATCTTGCTTAAAGTCTCTCCTTAAAACACCTGCAATCGACAATAACACATAACACCATTGGTTTATTTCTCAGTGTTATTGCATTTAATATTTTCTACACTACAATACAAGTATAAGTGATTTTTTAGTGAGGAAGACTAAATTCTAAAAATAAATTTGGCAAACATATAGCTTTGTTGTAAACAACAGACATCAAGGATCCTCGCTTTTAAGAGTTAACTTAAGCTAAACCAAAAGCTCTAGTCTTCTCGTACTAAAAATCTCTTAAAACATGCTATAGAAAGCTGTGAATATAGGGAAAACAATCGACTCTTTAAAAGAAAAAGAAGCAAAAGGATACCAAAGACACCAATTCTCAAAGTAAGAGCGTTCAAAAAAGAAGATTAACACAAGATGACATCAATTATCTTATAAAAAAGCATGAGTACTGCTTGAAAATTCTTGAGGATAAATGATAGAACACGAACTAAAGGCAAAAGCACTAGATGCAAAGGCCTATCTTGCAAAATTAGATGCTAATCGTACTACTTATCAAAGAGTACTTGATAAGTACAAATACGAAATCATAAAGCTGGTGTATGCAAGAAGATTGTCAACGCATGATTTATTTAGATTTGTAAACGGCTCATTAAGAGGACTTAAGATTGTAGACGGTTTATTATTAAAGACCTTAGAAGGATTATTAGAGCTACAATCTTGGGATCCTTTATCAAAAGCATGCACAGCCTATAGATATACCTTTGATAAACACGCAAGTGAGGACGAAAAATTTATCTTTAGATATATCGAAGATAATTATATTAAGCTTGAGCTAATTCCAACCATAAATGATGAAAAGCTTACTCTTTACCAAAATGGAAGCATAACCTTACAAGAGTATTTATCGAGTATAACAAAGTTAGATCTTTAAACTATGGACAAGATAACCGACAATTTTACTACCTACTTTAAAAAGCTTATTCTTCAATCCTTCTGTAATTTAGAACATCTAAGTTATTCAAGTGAAGATATACAAGCAGCTGTTGACTGCGATTGCATATTAAATTTTGAAAGTTACAAGGAACTGTTAATTGTTAACAACGGCTTAGATGTTGTAAATTACGTGTGCAACTTAGATTTTAATAAAGTTTTATTTACAAGTGCTTTATATTGCAAGTTAAATGAAATTATAACTTTAGGTAGTCTTGATCAAGAGCTTTATGGAAAGTATAGAAAGGTAGAGGTAACAGTTAAAGCTTTAGGTGTATTACCACCCCCAAAGATGAAAGAGGTTGATACACTTGTTGCTAGGTTAAATGATTTAAGCCAAATTGCAGATCCTAAAGATTGTGTTATCAACACCATGTTAAAGCTTATGAAAATGCAACCTTTTGAAAATGGCAATAAGAGAACTGCTCTTATGTTAGCTAATTGTGCTCTTATCAAACAAAATGACGGAATTATTTACTTTGATAACACTAATTATCCTGAATTTAAAGAAAGGTTATCAGCCTATTATGTAACAGGTAATACTGATGTAGTAAATTACCTAAAGTCTCATTGTATGAGCAGCTAATAAATTCCCTGATAAATTTGAACAAAAACTAACAGGAGAAGACATGTCCACATCAAAATATGCACATATAGATAAACTTTCCCCTAAGGAAAAAAGGCAGTGGCTAAGTGAAATTAACGGCAACTTACAGTTAGAAGGACTTGTTTCACCAAAAGAAGTTAACCAGATGCAAGAGGACTGGATTTTAGGGAAAATATCTACCGACGAAATGTTTAAAAGATTTGAGCAAATCGTATTAAACGCAATAAAAGATGAGCTATAAAATTATGCAACAACTCATAGAGCAACTAAAATTTTATGCAATTGAAAAGTTAACCTCTGATACTCAAAATTTATTAGAGCTTTATCTTATACAAAAGAATGTAGCTGATAGTTTGTCAGATGCGAAAACTCAATACGCTTTGGATTCTAAAGCAACCTTACAAAGAATACATGGAGATCTTTTTAAACACATGTCTGAAGTTGGCTTCTTAGATTACAATGAAGGCTTTTTTAGAGAGCCTACTGATATCAACGACGATCATGTAAAACTAAGAAAGGTGCAACTTAACAATACCGCCATAGATTATTACGTCTGCTATTCGCGCATGACGACAGCGGATCTTAAAAAATTAGAGCAGATACTTAAACAAATAGAATTAAATACCCTTGCTAAATGCAGTAAATCTAAATTAGCGTTAGAGCTTGCAAAACTTTATAGCACACTTGATTATATCCATCCTTTCAATGAAGGTAATTCAAGAACCATAAGAACCTTTATCGCTCTTTTAGCCAAAAAGCTCAATTATCGTATTTATTGGGAAGGGATAGATCGTAATGACTTTTACTTAGCGAGAGATATTTTAGTTTTAAAACAAGCCGTAAATGAAATTTCAGATCTAAAATTAAAAAAACAAGTTGAAAGCTTTAATCAAGGTGTTAGAAACCTTAAGTTAGACTCAAAGTACAGCCTTGCTACAATCATCAATAAAGCTTTAGTTGCAATCAAATAAATTGAAAATTCAAAGAGCTTTGTTATAAATTGAACGAGCTCTATTCAATAATAGCCACTGCATGCGAGTTTGACAACGATAGCTATGAGGACATTCTAATTTGCGTAAATGAGATTGAATGGTATGTAGAGAACGGCGATACACGGACGCTCGCTAATCTCCAGGTACTTCAGTCAAAGCTCAATCATCCTAGGCAGTAGCTTTCATTGAAGAGTTTTCATAAACAAACTTTTCGGAGCCAT
>Ga0256404_1001598_pt1 | contig 53754 bp, 33 predicted proteins | sample RumenRJG_01DNA_FD_185990 | JGI IMG/M metagenome (GOLD analysis project Ga0256404, IMG submission 185990) | Bovine rumen microbial communities from Lethbridge, Alberta, Canada - RJG_01 | ecosystem: Host-associated > Mammals > Digestive system > Stomach > Rumen | place: Canada: Alberta | collected... | reverse complement strand
GCAGCTGCTCCATGGCCGCGTCGACCGTCTTGCCATACTTCAGCTCGATGACAAAGATGTCCTGCGGCAGGCGCAGCACGATGTCTGCGCGGCCGTCGCTGGTTCGGTCCTCGGCCATGACATCGGCTCCGAACGAGGCCAGCACGGCATAGAGCACCGACTGGTAGTGCTTCTCGCTGGCCACCGTGGCATCGTAGGGGATGCTGTGCAGGAAGTCGGTCAGCCGCGCCATGAAACCGTCCAGGTCGCCTTGCTTGACCAGCTTGCGATAGGCCAGGCGCAGATAGTCCTTGCGCTCGATGGGCTCGATGTCGGTATATTCGGTCAACGACTCGCCCAGGCCCGTGCGCACCTCCCTATTGGGGATGCCCAAGAAATAGATACCGTCATCATAGTCCTTGATGGTGAGGTAGCCGCTCTGGTAGAGTACGGGCACCACATCGGTGATCTGCTGCGCGGGCTTGTCGAAACGCGATGCCGAGGTGGGAATGCACTCCATCTCGGTGATGTCGAGGCGATAGTGCCTGAGCAGGTCAATCAGCCAGCTGGGTGTGGCGGTGCCGAACCAGTGCAGCCCCAGTCGGCGCGACGCCAGTGCCGAGAGCAGGCTGTAGGGGTTGTAGATGTCGGTCAGGCCTTCGCTGAAGTGGTAGCCGTCGTAGTACTCCTTGAGCTGGGCCACGCACTCATCAATGGTGATGCCCGTGCGCTGCGCCATCCGCTCGATGCCGGGGCGCAGTTGGGTGAGCATCTCGTGCCCGGTGATGCCGCAGATGGCCTCGTATTCAGGCTCCATCGAGATGTTTGACAGGTTGTTGAGCTCGCTGAAGATGCTCAGCTGCGAGAACTTGGTGATGCCCGTGAGCATGACAAACCGCAGTTGGGCAGCCTTGGCCTTGAGCGGGCTGTAGAGGTCGCGCACCTGTTGCCGGATTTCATCGAGCTGCTCGGGCTTGTTGATCGAGTCGAGCAGTGGCGCGTCATACTCGTCGATGAGCACGACCACCCCCTGGCCCGTCGCCTCATAGGCTGCATCGATGATGCGCAGCAGGCGGGTGGCGTAGGAGTCGGTGCCGCTTTTGGCGATTCGATAGATTTTCTCATAGTCAGCGAGCATCTCATCGACCATCGAGCGGAATGAGAACATGTTGATTGACTTGCCGCGGCTCATGTCCAGATAGATGACCGGGTGCGCGGTCCACTGCTGCTCGAGCCGTTCCATTGCCAGCCCCTGGAACAGCTCTCGGCGCCCCTCGAAGTAGTAGCGCAGCGTTGACAGCATCAGCGACTTGCCGAACCGGCGCGGCCGGCTCAGGAAGTAGTATTTGCGTGACTTGACCAGGTTATAGAGTACTTCGGTCTTGTCGATATAGACCATGTTGTCGTTGCGGATGTTGGCGAAGTCCTGCTCGCCCACGGGATAGACTAGATTACTCATGACGCGTGACAATTTGTGGAGTTCAGACTGCAAAGTTACTTAAAATTTGTGCAAACCGAATGCAAAAAAACAAGCTTTTTTGCTGAGGTGCCGCCAAATTTATCTAAAATGTGAGATGAATAATCCAATCCTATTGTCTAAGCCTTTATTTTTTCAAGTTTCGCAAGTTCGGTGTAACTGTTCACCGATTGTGATAGCGGCTGTTCCCCCTCTAAGTTAGAGGGGGCCGGGGGAGTGTGTCACGGGGTTTGGGGGAGTGTGTCAGCCAACTTTGCTCCGCCATGGCGGTTGTCATACCACCTAAGTTCTGCTGGATTTGCAATCCAGCAGGATTGAGTATAAGCATTTAGATAAATTTGGCTGCGCCTCAGCAATGTTCAAGCAAGCTTGACATTGCATTCGGCTTGCGCAAATTTTATAATGCGCTTATTTCGGATTGCAAATCCTTATACTCAAATGCGGTCGGATTACAAATCCGACCGAACGGGGTCGCACTGGTCTTCGACCAGCATCCACGATTATGATACACCTTTAGGGGAAAAGAGGAATCGGTGAATAGTTACCCAGCGAAACTTAAATGATAAAATATTTGATTTTTTTATTTTTTCAGGGTCCAGGTGCAGTGGTCGGTCACGGTGTCTCCACCGCGCTGCGCCACTGCCTCAATGTGGTTGTCGCCGGGCTGCAGGCTGATGCCGCGCGCCACAAAGATGCCCAAACCGCGGCTGTCGAGCGCGACAGGCGTGCCGCCGACAGTGACGGTGACGTTGGGGCAGTTGCTGTAGACCTTGATGTCGGTCACAGCCTCGGTGCGCTCGTTGTGTCGCCGGCTGGTGATATAGACCATCGGCTTCCGGCTCCAGTTGGCCTGGTAGAAGTAGAAGGCATCCTTGCGTGTGCTGCGGTCGTAGGTCACCAGTCCCTTATCGTTGATGCCCTGAGTGTCTCCCTCATGCCGTCCGGCGCTGGCAAAGTCAAACATGTTCCACACAAACGTTCCCCACAGGGCCGGGTGTGCGACAATCTCGGCGTATGTGCCCTCGTGCACGGTGGCTTGCCACTGCTCGGGGTGCCACGGGCCGTCGGTCTTGGGTGCTTGTGTGATGTGCTGGTCGTGCTGGTGGACACTGGCTCCGGCACCATACTCGCTGATGCCGATGGCACGGCCCTTGCCCAGTTTCCACTCGATGGCCCAGCGCATGGTGCCCGGGTCGGCCCAGTACCACCCGGGATAGGTGTTATAGGCCATGATGTCGGTCATGTCGTTCTCGGGACGGCCGTCCTGGTTGGCCGCTGCCACGGTCAGGCGCGTGGGATCCTCGCGGTGCGCCAGGTCGTTGAGCATGGCCACCAGCTCGTGTGGCCGGTCAGGACCGCCCAGCTCGTTGAATAGGCTCCAGCAGAAGATGCTCTCGTGGTTGTAGTTCTGCCGAATCAGTTCGGTGAGTTGCTGCATGACGTTGGCGTCGAAAGCAGCGTCGCGTGTGCCCTTTCCGATATAGGGTATCTCGGCCCACACCATCATGCCCGCTCGGTCGCACAGCGTGTAGAAGTAGTCGCTGTGCGGATAGTGTGCCAGCCTGATGCAGTTGGCGCCAATCTCCTGAATCAATGCCATGTCCTGGTCGTGCTCGCGGCTGGTGATGGCCCATCCCATGCCCTGGCGGTCCTGGTGACGGTTGACGCCGCGCAGGGGATAGCTGCGGCCGTTGAGCGCGAAGCCGCGCTCAGGGTCGACGCTGAAGGAGCGCAACCCCATGTCGATGGCCAGTGTGTCGACGACTGTGGTGCCGTGCAGCAGCTCAAAGACAAAGCGGTAGCGCTGGGGATTGTCGATGCCGTCCCACAGCTTGGGGTTGTCGATGGCAAGCTGCTGGTCCAGCTGCATGAATCGGCCCAGGTCAGTGGCTCCCGTTTGCGTCTGCGTGGTGACGTGGCGGCCCTGTGGGTCGACGACCGTGGTGCGCAATTGCAGCGCTGCCGCTTGGGCTTGTCGTGTGTCCACCTTTGCCCTGACTGTCAACTGGGCCGTTTGTGCTGTGACCTTGTTCTGGCTGATGTAGACACCCGTCGAGGCGTGGTCCAGCGGGGTGAAACAGGTGGGCGGCAGCACCAGCAGCGCCACCGGTCGATAGATGCCGCCGAAGATGGTAAAATCGCCCTCGAGCGGGGCTATCATCGGGTCGGCAGCATTGCTCACCTCCACCAGCAGCTCATTGCCATGGGGCTTGAGCAGCTGCGTCAGCTCGAAACAGAATGCCGTGAAGGCGCCACGATGCCGCCCCAGCCGCTTGCCGTTGAGCCACACTGTGGCATCCTGACTCACGCCCTCAAAACGTATAAATGTTCGCTCGTGTGCACGTGCGCGTGGGGCGTCGAAGCGACATCGGTAGGTGCCTGTGCCGCGGTAATAGTCGGGTGTGGTGCCGTCTTGTGCGTTCCAGCAGTGTGGCACGTTCACTGCCTGCCACTGGCCTGGGTTGTCGCCACGGGCAAAGGTCCACTGGCCGCACAGCTCCTGCATGGTGCGTGCTTCGGTGGCCAGCACGGTCATTGCCAGTGCCATAAGTGCCAAAAATCTGAGTGCTATTTTCATGTTGCAAAGATAAGAAAGTTTGGCCATGTTGCCCAGGCAAATTGGTGTAAAAAACTGACAGAAATGTGCTCGCCACTCTAGCGGTGAGAGGGAAACGTGAAAATTTCTACTAGATTGCTATTTTTTGGAACATCTATTTTTACAATAAGAACTACTTTTGCAAAAGCAAAATTAATCGGCAATGAAGCGAATCGCGATAATATTGACAATCACTCTGTGTCTGGGCAGCCTGCTGCAGGCGCAGAACTACCCATACAGATACTACTTCCGCAATATCAGCAAGCATGAGGGCCTGTCGCAGACCGACATTAAGGCCATCCTGCAGGATCACCGCGGCTTTATGTGGTTCGGCACACGCAACCGCCTCAACCGCTATGACGGGCATACAATAAGGGTGTTTGACTGCTTCGATCCGCAGGCCGGCAAACGCGACAACAACATCTCGTCGCTCTATGAGGACAACGAACATCGTCTGTGGGTGGGCACTGACAAGGGTGTGTTTGTGTTCGATCCCTCGACCGAGCGCTTCACCTTTGTCACCGGCAAGACATCGTCGGGTGTGCAGATGGTCGACTGGGTGGCCGCCATCGATAACGACACCGAGGGCAACATCTGGATTGTCGTTCCCAACCAGGGCGTGTTTCGATATAGCAAAACAAAGCAATTGACGCTGTACACCTTCGGCAATCCTGGTCATCCCGACTACGGTGGCCCACAATGCATGTGCATCGACCACAGCGGTCGCTTGTGGGTGGGCACCAACGGCAATGGCGTGTATCTGTATGACAAACAGTCCAACCGCTTCAAGCAGCATCTAGGCACGGGCGACGGGCAGACACTCAACGGCGAGAACATCTACACCATGTGCGACTATGGCGACGACTTGGTGCTGGGTGTGCACGAGGGCAAACTGCGCCGTCTGGACAAGCGGATCGGCACCGTCACCGACTTCAATGCGCCGCAGGTGCACTATTCCATCATCCGCGATGTCAAGTGCTTTGACGACGTGCTGTGGGTGGGCACGCAGCGTGGCGTGTATGTCATCGACGAGCGGCTGGGCAGCATCCAGCACATCGATCACGATGCCATGTGCTCCTATTCGTTGAGCGACAACCAGATTGGCCGCATCTATCGCGACCGCGAGGGTGGCATCTGGGTGGGCACCAACCTGGGCGGTGTCAACTACCTGCCGCAGAAGGGGATGGCATTCATGCGCTATGTGCCGCTGACCAAGCCCGCCACCATCACCAGCAAGCGCATCCGCGAGATGGCCGAGGACGACCAGGGCAACATCTGGATTGGCACTGAGGATGCGGGCATCAACATCTTTGATCCCAAGACCGGCCGATTCACGGCCCTGGACCAGGGCACACTGACGAGCAACAACACCCTGTCGCTCATTGCCATGGACGGGCAGATGCTGGTGGGATACTTCAAGCACGGGCTGGACATTGTCGGACAGGCGACCCATGCCGTGCGACACTATTCGGCCGAGGCGCTGGGACTGAACGACGCCAGCATCTATGCCCTGTGCCGCGACCGAGAGGGGCGCGTGTGGCTGGGCAACGGCTGGGGCGTGTATGTCGCGCAACCCGGCTCGACCGCATTCACCCGCATGGATCAGTTTGGCTTTAACTACATCTTTGACCTGCTGGAGGACCGCGAGGGCAACATCTGGGTCGTCACCATGGGCAAGGGGGTCTATCGCTACACGCCCCGCACCGGAGTGGTCAAGCACTTCATGCACCAGGAGGGCGACACCACCTCGATCAGCAGCAACTCGGTGAGCAACGTCATTGAGACCAGCCGCGGCGAGCTCTGGTTCTCGACCGACCGTGGCGGTGTGTGCCGCTACAACAAGCGCGACGAGACCTTTGCCACGTTCAGCATCGAGCAGGGCTTGCCCGACGACACGGGCTACAAAATCCTGGAGGACAAGAACGGCCAGCTGTGGTTTGGCACCAACAACGGCCTGGTGCGCCTCGACCCTGCCACGGGCAAGTGCCAGGTGTTCACCACGGCCCATGGCTTGCCCGGCGACCAGTTCAACTACAAGTCGGCGCTGTGCACGCGCCAGGGCATCTTCTATTTCGGCAGCACCGAGGGCCTGATCTCGTTTGACCCCTATTATAATAACAAGAACCAATATGCTCCGCCGGTCTATATCACCCGTTTCTTGATCAACAACAGCGAGGTGTTGCCCGGGCAGGAAAACTCGCCGCTCGAGCACAGCATCATCGACACGCGTCGCATCACCCTGCGGCACGACCAGTCGAACATCGCCTTTGAGTTTTCGGCACTGAGCTACGTCATGCCGTCGGCCAACCAGTATGCCTACAAGATGGACGGCGTGGACCGCGATTGGGTCTACACCACAGGCAACCAGAGCGTGTCATACGCCAACCTCGGTCCAGGTCGCTATACGTTCCATGTCAAGGGGGCCAACAGCGACGGTGTGTGGAGCGAGCACGAGGCCACCCTCGAGATTGTGGTGCTGCCACCGTGGTGGAAGTCCATTTGGGCCTATCTGGTCTATCTGGCTCTCATCTCGGGACTGGTGTGGTGGCTGTTTGGCCTCTACAAGCGCCGCACAGCATCGCAGGCGCATGAGGCCCAGCGCCTGTTTGAGGCCGAGAAGGAGCGCGAGCTGTACCAGAACAAGATAGACTTTTTCACCAGCATCGCCCATGAGATTCGCACCCCGCTGACGCTCATCAACGGGCCGCTTGAGAACCTCATGGACATGGACATCGCCGACAAGGAGATCAGACGCAACCTCGACACGATGCGGCGCAGCACCAGCGACTTGATGAACCTGATCAACCAGCTGCTGGACTTCCGCAAGATGGACAGCAACAAGATGGAGATGCACTTTGTGGACGTCAACCTGTCGAGCCTGCTGCGCGAGTGGGTGCGCAAGTTCGGCGAGATGCCGCAAGCCTCGCATCGCGACATCACCCTCGAGCAGCCCGACCACGACATCCACGTCAATGCCGACCGCAACGCGCTCATCAAGGTGTTGAACAACCTGTTCTCAAATGCTGTGAAGTATAGCGAGCGCACCATTGCCATCCGCTTGAGCGATGACGACCGGCGCGTGACGTTGGCCTTTGACAACGATGGCCCCACTATCCCCGAGGAGGCTCGCGAGAAAATCTACGACCCGTTCTACCAGCTGCAGAAAAATGCCAATGCTCCCTCCAGCTCGGGCATAGGGCTGTATCTGGCGCGGTCGCTGGCCGAGATGATTCACGGCTCGCTCAGCTACACCGAGCATGAGGGCCTCAACCGGTTTGTGCTGCAGTTGCCATTGCCCGAGCCCTCATCCGACGCTGCCACCCCCGACGGACAGGACATGATCACCGACGATGACGACCTCGTGCCCGAGGCACTGCAGTCGGCCGTCATCCTGCTGGTCGAGGACAACGAGCAGATGCTCAACTTTGTGGCCGACAAGCTGCGCCACACCTATGCCGTCGAGACAGCGCTCAACGGCCGTGAGGCACTCGAGGTGCTCAAGCAGAAGAATATCGACCTGGTCATCAGCGACATCATGATGCCCGAGATGGACGGCTTGGAACTGTGCCGCCGCATCAAGGAGGACATCGAGCTGAGCCATATCCCCGTCATCTTGCTCACCGCCAAGAACGACCTCGACAGCAAGGTGCAAGGCTTGCAGATGGGGGCTGACTCCTATATCGAGAAACCCTTCTCGTTCAAGTATCTTGTGGCGCAGGTCACCAGCATCTTTGAGAACCGTCGGCGCGGCATGGACGCGTTTATGCGCAAGCCCTTTGTGCCCACACAGACCCTGGGGATGAGCAAGGCCGACGAGCAGCTGATGGACAAGATTGTGCGCGTGATCGAGGAGAACATCGACGACACCAACTTTGGTGTCGAGATGCTGGCCGAGCTGGTGTGCATGAGTCGGTCGAGTCTGCACCGCAAAATCAAGGCTATCAGCGACACGTCGCCCACCGACTTCATCAAGATGGTGCGGCTCAAGAAGGCATCCGAGCTCATCGCCGAGGGCAGCTACCGTGTCGGTGAAGTGTGCTATATGGTGGGCATCAACTCGCCCAGCTACTTCATCAAGCTGTTCCAGAAGCAGTTTGGCATGACACCCAAGGAGTTTGAGCGCCAGCAGCGGCAGCAGCGGCAGCAACAGCGCAACGATGACAAAAATGACAATAACGACAATAACGACAAGCAATGAGATTGACTAGCATCATCAAGTGTGTCATTATCATGACGGTTGCCCTGGCAGGTTATGCTCGAGGCAGTGCCGACAATGTGATTGTGCCCGGAGTCGAGTGGCTCGACACCGAGTGCCGTCCCATCAATGCCCACGGTGGCGGCGTGATGTATCACGATGGAGTATATTATTGGTATGGCGAATACAAGGGCGACTTTACCTATCGCTCGCCCGGCGTGGGCTGGGACTGCTACCGCACCGAGGCCGGTGGCGTGTCGTGCTACTCGTCGCGTGACCTGTGCAACTGGACCTTTGAGGGCATCGTGCTCGAGCCTGACACCGTCGACACGAACAGCGACATTCATCCGACGATGGTCATCGAGCGACCCAAGGTGATCTATAACGAGCGCACGCGCCAGTTTGTGATGTGGATGCACATCGACAACCACAACTATGGCAAGGCAATGGCAGGCGTGGCCGTGAGCGACACGCCCACAGGCAAGTTCCGCTTTATCGGCGCCTCGAAGCCCAACGGCCAGATTTGCCGCGACCTGACGGTGTTTAAAGACGACGACCAGCAGGCCTACCTCATCTACTCGTCAGAGGACAACGCCACGCTGCACATCACCCTGCTCACGCCCGACTACTTGCAGCCCACACGGGTCTATACCCGCAACTTTGTCGGGAAGTTCCGCGAGGCCCCCGCCATCTTCAAGCACGACGGCAAGTACTATCTCGTGACCTCGGGATGCACCGGGTGGGACCCCAACGAGGCCGACCTCGCTGTGGCCGACCACATCATGGGCCCGTACACCTCGCTGGGCAACCCCTGCCGCGGACAGGATGCCGAGAAGACTTTCTATGGCCAAAGCACCTTTGTCCTTCCGGTGGTGGGCACGAGCCAATATGTGATGATGCTTGACCGCTGGAACAAGCGTGACCTGATCAGCTCACGCTATATCTGGCTGCCGTTTGACTTTGAGGGCAACCAGCCGCTGCTGCCCTGGCAGGGCGTGTGGACACCCATGGTGGCCGGCCCGCAAGCCTTGCCCCTCGGGGCCGACAAGTGACACCCCTGGTGCTTTTGTCGACAAGTAGAGCAGTAAGTTTCTAATGTAGTATTGTAGTATTGTAGTAATGTAGTAATGTAGTAAGGCCGTTACCTCATAATTTATAATTCATAACTTGCATATCCGCGTGTGCGTCAGCCGATGGTAACGGCCTTACTACCATACTTCTCTACTACTCATACTACTTCAGAAACTTGAGTCGATAGTAGAGTAGTAAGGCCGTCACTATCGGATGGCGGCGCAACTCGAAACTCGTAGCCCAAAAACCATAACTCGTAACTTTAAACTATAATTAGGATAATGAAACCAATCGTGATGTTGACGCTCGCAGCATGCAGCGTCCTGAGCCTGGCAGCGCAGACACCCGGCGACCCCGCCAGCGTCAAGTTCAGCAAGGTGACAGCCCCTGTTGCCAACCAGGGTGCGCAAGGCTCGCGCCCGGCAGGAGAGTTCTACCATGCCACCTACACCGGTGCGGCATGGGGCGACTATGACAACGACGGCTGGCTCGACCTCTATTACAGCGACCGCAACACCCACATCAGCACCGTCACCACGTTCAGCAACCTCTATCACAACAACGCTGACGGCACCTTCTCGCGCATCCTGCGTGCGCCGGTGGCGGCCACGGCATTCTCGTGTCCGGTGTGGGCCGATGTCAATAACGACGGCAACCTTGACCTGGTCATCTCGGGCCTGTCAAACTGGCACTATGGCTGGAACGACAAGGGTGCCAACGCCGACCAGATCAAGGCACACCTCTATCTGGGCAAGGGCGATGGCACGTTTGACGAGGTGCCCGAACCGGGATTCCTGCCTATCTTCAACGGACTCTCAGGCGGGAAGGCACACAACTGGATCTCGGCAGCCGACTACGACCACGATGGCTATGTCGACATTGTGATGACCGGATTTGACGATGTCAACCGTCTGAGCAAAGAACACTTTGAGGATGCGATGCGTGTGGTCTACCTCTATCGCAACATCCGGGGCGAGCGATTTGAGCTAGTGGCAGCACCACTGGCGGGCAACAAAGCATTGCATGGCTTGACCGACGGCAGTGCTGTGTTCTGTGACCTGGACAACGACGGCTGGGCCGACCTGTTCACCACAGGCTATAGCGAGACCCACAACAGCGAGGGATATATCTACTGGAATAACGGTGACGGCACCTTTACCCAGGGCGAACCACTGCCTGTCTGGGCACTGACCAGCGCATCGAGCTCGGTCGCCGACCTCGATGGCGACGGCCTGTTAGACCTGGTGCTCACCGGCATCTATGTCGACACGGGTGGCAAGTACTTCAGCCTGTGCCGCAACAACGGCGACCGCACATTCACGGCTGTGGACACGGGCGACACGTTCGAGGGCATCGACGGCGGTCAGCTGGCCTTTGGCGATGTCAATCAGGACGGCCTGACCGACATCCTCGTTGGTGGACATGGCCGCACGCATGAGCACACCACCTGGCTCTATGTCAACCAGGGCAACTTCAACTTTGCTGTCAACGGTGCGCACTACAACGACCCGTTCGGCAAGCTGGGCAGTTTCAGCCGCGTCACTCATGGCAGCCACCACCTCATCGACTATGACAACGATGGCATGCTCGACGCCTGGTTCTTGGGATGGGCCAACGGCGGCTGCAGCAATGGTTGCTTGACCGAGCTGTGGCACAACGACTGCGCCATCAACGGCATACCCGCCAACCAGAATCCTGAGCGTCCGACGGCCCTCCAGGTGTCGCAGGATGCCTCGACAGGCCAGGTCGAACTGTCATGGGCACCGGGCAGCGACGACTTTACGCCCGCAACGGCACTGCGTTATAACTTGTATGTCAAGAACTTGACAACCGGCGAGTGCATGATGCTTGTGCCGGCCGACCTCACCAGCGGATTTATCAAGGTGGGCGCACTCAATGCCGCCCTGTCGGGCATGACCTATCAGCTGCACCTTGACAAGGGCAACTATGAGTGGGGTGTGCAGACCATCGACACGGGCAACCGTGGCAGTGTGTTTGCCACAGGACGGTTCACCGTCGCCACCAGCCAGGTGCAGCGCATAGATGCCGAGAAAGCCACTGTCAAGGCCGGACACCTGTGTGTCGAGTATAGCCTGAACGAGCGCAGCGCCATCACCGTCCACAACACCCAGGGGGCGTGCGTGGCGCGTGCCATGGTCAGTGGCATTGGCAACATCACCGTTCCTGCCACCGGCATCTATCTCGTCACTGTGACCCAGCAAGGCAAAACACAAACCTATAAGCTGGCGCTGTAATTAGTTTTTAGTCTAAAGTCTAACATCTATCTTACGCCTAAAGTCTAAACAAACTGATAGCAAATGCGTTCAACAACCTTGATACTGGCATTGCTCATGACTCTGGCGATGCTTGGCGGCGAGGTCATTGACCTGGCCGGTGCGCCATGGCGTTTCACCCGTGTGGTCACCTCGGCATCGAGCATGGCCACAGGGCTTGATGTGCACTGTGGTGGCCGTCGTGTGGCCGAGGTCAACGATGGCCGCATCGACACCCGTCATCAGGGCAGCGACACACTGCTGCTAGACCTGCTCAAGGAGGTCAATGCCGAGTCGATCGAACTGCTCTTTGCCGGCGACTCGGTGCGTCAGGCCGCAGCTTGCGTGCAGGTGAGCCAAGACCTTGAGCACTGGATGACACTGACCGATGGCACTGTCGCGCAGACATGCCGGTCAAACATGGCAGGCAACATCACCACCGTCAACAACACCGTGGGCTATGCCCAAGTGGTGGCCAGCACATCGGTTGTCGTTCCCACCCGCGGCGCGCTGCGCTATGTGCGGGTGAGCGTGCGCCAGTGTGTGGCGGCCGATGGTCGGCGGATGATGCCGCAGCTAAGTGAGCTTGAGGTGCATCCCGTCAGCACGCAGCATCCCGACACCTATTATCTGGACCCCGCGCTCGACGACACCGGGTGGCAACAGGTGGGCATCCCCCACTGCTACAACGAGCAGGACACCTATCTTAACGCCACCACCGGCGAGCGGTGTTGGCGTGGCGAGGTGTGGTACCGCCGGTGGCTCAATGTGCCCGCCCGCTGGCAGGGCAAGCGGCTGTTGGTCGAGTTTCAGAGTGTCAATATTGGGGCAACGGTCTATGTCAACGGCCATGCCATCGACGGCAACTCGGCGGTCGCACAGCCAGGCCCGGTGACCCATGTGGGCAGCTCGCTGCCCTTTGTGGTCGACATCACACCATACGTTCGCTATGGAACCGACAACCTGTTGTGCGTCAAGGTGTCCAATTCACGAAACACATTCTTCACCTATCCTAACTTTGCTGAGAACGAGGGCTTTGGACAGGCCATGGGCGGCATCGTGGCAGGGGTCAACCTGCATGTGGTGCACCAGGTGCATATTCCGCTAAACGCCTATTCGCCGCTGGGCCAATGGGGCACCTACAATGCTACCGTTCGGGCCGATACACAGTGCGCAGTTGTGCGCCTGATGACGCAGGTGGTCAATCAGTCCGATCGGCCACAGCGCATCGAACTGCGCACGCGCATTGTCGACCGCAGGGGAAAGGCTGTGCTGCGATTCAAGCATCGGCAAGTGGCACCGGCCGGTGGGGCAACGACATTTGACCATACCGACTCAATCTTGCAGCCCACGCTGTGGTATCCCGTCGGCATGTCGGGCGAACCCTATCTCTATACTGTGGTCAACGAGGTGTGGGTCGATGGCCATAAGGCCGACGAGCGGCGCGAGGCGATGGGCTTGCGCACGGTCACCTGGGATGCCGACTACTGCTATGTCAACGGCGAGAAGTGCATCCTGCGCGGGTTTGGCAACCGCAACATCTATCCCGGGCTGGGAGCCGCTGTGCCGGCAGCCATGCAATGGGCCGACATCCGTCGCATCGCGCAGTGCGGCGGCAATGTGCTGCGTGTGGGACATCAAGCCCCCTACAGCGAGGCCTTTGACGCTTGCGATGCCCTGGGGGTGATGCTCATCGTCAACAGTGGCGACAACGAGTGGTCGCTCAAGAACGAGCCGGCGTTGACCTACAAGCGCGAGTATGACCGCGACTTGATTGTGGCCATGCGCAACCACCCGTCGGTCATCGTCTGGGAGTCGAACAACGGTCTGGCCTACGACGGCGAGAAATACTTGCCCAGCTACACCCTCGAACAGGTGCTGAAATGGGACCATATCGCCCCGCGGCTGGTGATGAACCGCGACGGTTTCCCACCCGAGTGGCCCGACAACCAGAACATCGTCATTGGCTACACCAATCGATATGAGAAACAGCGGGGCTACCCGTCGCTCAACACCGAGGTCTATGGCACCAACTGGAGCGGACGGCCCAGCTGGTGCATTGCCCGTGACGACTATGACAACGAGAAGGCCTTCGCGGCATTCTATGTGCAGAACTACCTGGATGACCTTGCCGGCCGTGCCTGCGGCTGGATCCATTGGATGCTGGCTGAGACCTACGGCGAGGGCTACACCATCTATCTCAACGGCCGGCGCAACCAGAAGAGCCTGGGTTCGTGTGCCATGGACGCCAACCGGTTTCCCAAGCTGATCTACCGCATCTATCAGAACGCGCTGTGGGTGCCTTTTGCCAAGCAGCCCGGTGTGACACTGCAGAGCCACTGGAACTTGAGTGGCGTGCAGGACGTGGATGCCTGGAGCAACTGTCCGCAGGTCGAGCTGTTGGTGGGCGGTGTCTCGCACGGCATCGCGGTGCCTGACCCGGCCACCCGCCGTTGCACCTGGCCGGGCATCACATGGGTGCCAGGCACTGTGCGTGCCATCGGGCGCGATGCACAGGGGCGCGAGGTGTGCAGCGACGAGATTCGCACGGCCGGCGAGCCACATCACCTCGAGGTCACCATCGAGCCACAGGGCAGCAAGCCCAATGGACAGCAGTTTGTCTTGCGGGCCAACGCCAGCGACGCGTTCATTGCCACCGTCAGGGTGGTGGACCGCGACGGCAACTGGTGCCCGCATGCCCAGCCCATGCTGCACTTTGCAGTAGAGGGCGAGGGGGTCTATAAGGGTTCCTACAATTTCTATGTCACCGAGGGCGAGCCACTGAGCTATCATGCGCCGGGCGACACCGAGTTGCAGGCCGAAGGCGGGCTGATGCGCGTGGCAGTGCGCACCACCTTCACCCCCGGCGATATCACTGTGCGTGTCACTGCCCCAGGGCTGTTGCCCGGCAGTGCCACCACCCGCAGCCGAACTTTTTAGTTCTTAGACTTTAGTTCTTAGACTTTAGACCTTAGACTTTAGACTTTGGACTTTAGACCTTGGACTTTAGTTTTTAGGCTTTGGACTTTAGACTTTAGGCTTTAGTTGGGGGGGGTAGCGCATCATACAGCAAGCCCGAAGGGCTGGCAGACCACAGGCCGGGGTGTAGCGCTAGCGCAAACCCGGTACAGATGCACCGCCCACCATCCAAGCCCTGAAAGGGCGGCAGATACCATTTGGACTTTAGGCTTTAGCCGCAACTGAATTATGAATTATAAATTATGAATTATAAATTAAGAACGGATGAAGGTTAATAAGTTCATTTTTATTTCGTTGCTCATTGCCGGGGCTGTGGCCTCGACAATGAGCATTTCGGCCAACGTCGCGCTGCCCGCCTACTTGAGCGACAACATGGTGGTGCAGCAACAAAATATGCTGACTGTCAGTGGCAAGAGCGACCGTCAGGGCCAGGTCGCTGTCACTGCCTCGTGGAACAAAAAGACTGTCACCGGCACCATCGGCGCCGACGGCTCGTTTGCCGTGACTCTGCCCACGCCCAAGGCTGGCGGCCCCCACACCATCACCATCGACGACGGCGACCGGCGCGTGCTGCGAGATGTGCTCGTGGGCGAGGTGTGGTTCTGCTCGGGTCAGAGCAACATGGAGATGCCTGTCAAGGGGTGGGGACAAGTCAAGAACTGGGAGCAAGAACTCGCCAATGCCGACCATCCGCAAATCCGCCTGCTGCAGAGCAAGCATGTCACGGCACTCACCCCCAGCGATGCGCCTCAGGTCACGGGCGATGGATGGCAGGTGTGCACGGCGGCGACTGTCGAGAATTTCTCGTCGGTGGCCTATTTCTTTGCCCGGCAACTGCAGCAGCAACTCAAGGTGCCCATCGGGGTCATCGACAGCTCGTGGGGCGGAACACCAGCCGAGGCTTGGACCAGCGCTCCGACACTGACTCACGTCATCGAGCACCAGACGGCTGCACAGGCCATCCTGGCAGCCAAGGGCGACCGTGAGACCTTGTGCCGCAAGTATGACCGGGATGTCGTTGAGTGGCAGAACACCTACAACCGTGCCGACCAAGGCATGCAAGGCGACAAGCCGATCTGGGTCGACACCGAGCAGACCGGTGAAGGGTGGGGCACGATGCAGCTGCCCAACGCCTGGGAGTGGCAAGGACTGGAGAACTTCGACGGCATCGTCTGGTTTCAGAAAGTGGTCGACCTGCCCCAGCGGTGGGCCGGAAAGGAACTGACCCTGCGCGTGGGCAAGGTTGACGATATCGACATCACCTGGTTCAACGGCACACAGGTGGGACAGACCGACGGTTACTGGATTGTGCGCGACTACAAGGTGCCCGCCCACTTGGTCAAGGCCGGCAAGGCTATTGTCACGGTCAAGGTCAAGGATGGCAGCGGGCTGGGAGGCATCTGTGGCGATGCCGGCGACTTGAGCATCGGCATCGGCGACGACCGCATCTCGCTGGCCGGACAGTGGCGCTGGCACATCGGTGTGGCGCAGGACGACCTGCCCTATCGCGTCATCCATCCCGACCATCAGAACTATCCCGCCAACCTCTATAATGCCATGGTGCATCCGTTCAAGCACTTCAACATTAAGGGAGTCATTTGGTATCAGGGCGAGGAGAACGCCTCGCGCTGGCGGGGCTACACCCCACTGTTCCAGGCCTTGATCCACGACTGGCGCCAGACGTGGCGCAACGCAGCCATGCCCTTCTACTTTGTGCAGCTGGCCGGCTGGCAAGAGCCCGCGCTCGTGCAGCCCGATGCTGCGTGGGCCCACCTGCGGGAGGCGCAGGCCAACGCACTGGCGCTCGACCACACCGGCATGGCAGTGGCCCTGGACATCGGCGAGCCATACGACATCCACCCCAAGAACAAGCAGGAGGTGGGACGACGACTGGCGCTGGCCGCGCTGGCCGGCACCTACGGCCGCGGACACTATCAGGTGCCGCAGTGCACCGGGCATCGCGTCGAGGGCCAGAAGATGGTGCTCACCTTCAACCAGCCCATCAGCATCCAGGGTGAGCAGGCCGAGGGTCTGGTCATTGCTGGCCCCGACATGGTGTTCCATCCCGCCCAAGCCACAGTCAATGGCAATCAGATGACCGTCTGGGCCGACAATGTGGCGATGCCCGTTGCCGTGCGCTATGGCTGGGCCAACTGTCCGCCCAACAACCTGCGCGGGCGCGACGGCCTGCCGGTGGCACCACTGCGCACCGACCGTTAGTCTGCTTTAGTTTTTAGTTTTTAATTGTTGCGTTTACCGTCTGAAAACTAAAAACTAACAACTAAAAACTAAGATGCTTAATTGCTATTTTTTGGGACGATTGTTTTATTCCTTAATATATAGTGGTGGTAATTTTGCAGTCGTAAAACCAAGCAAACAAACTTATTTACTCACTTAATAACTAACAGATGATGAAAAAATCTACTTTTCTTGCTAGTCTGGTAGCCCTGGTCGCCCCACTGACGATGCAGGCCGCCGACGTGTATGTGCACGCTAGCGACATGACTATTGAAGAGGATGCTGTGTTCGACCGCCTGAATCAGAACATCGGCAATTGCAGCCCCAACACTCGTGTTTGTCTGGGCGAGATCGACTTTGGCACCACTGGCGACAACTTCCAGGCCACAAGCATCGAGTTTGCCAACGGATGGTTTGCCGACGGATGGGCAGTGCTGCATGCTGGAGCAACCTACGAGAGCTCGGTGCCCTTCACCCAGATGGCCATCAACGAGACCGGCGGATATCAGCGCTATGGCCTCTATGGCGCCAACATGGCTTATAACGCCGCCAGCCTCGACGAGCTGCCCTACGGCCCGGCCATGGAGGGTATCACCTACGTCAAGCCCACCGGCAAGCAGAAGGTGTGGATGACGTTTGTCGGAGGTTCGGGCAACATTCGCTCGATCAATTTCTATGAGAACGCCTTCGCAGCCGAGGACTTCCTCAACAATCCTGATGACTGGGACAGCGGCATCCGCCTGCTCAACCCCAACGAGAAGCCGGGCTACGACCTGATCTCGCTCAAGATTCTCTCGATCGACTCTGAACCCGCTGTGCCCATCGGTGAGAACACCGAGTACCCCGACACCCGCATCGACACCAGTGCTGCAGGTGCCAACGCTTGGGGCTGGACCAAGGAAGGCTTTATTGCCGACTATGGCATGGTCGACTTTGGCAACGGCAAGTACAAACAGCTCGTTTGCTACATGACCCACTGGGCATCTAACATCTATGACTATCTCGAGTTCTACCTCGACGATGTGACCGAGGCCAATAAGATTCTGACTGTGTGGTCTGGCCTTGACCTGGGCAACCAGGGACCGTTCCCCTTTGCCAAGAACCTGCCCAACATCACTGGTCAGCACAAGGTGCTGGTTAAGTGGCGTGGTGGCAGCACCAACCTGCAGGCCATTGAGTTTGTTGAGGACATTCTCTGGGTTGAGCATGTCGACTGCGGCATCGTCCTGGAGGACGTTGAGCCCGATGCCGACGCGTTCCACTTCACCTTCCTCGGTTGTCCCGAGGGCCAGGGCAATCCTTGGGGCTATGAGGTCAAGTGCCACGGCCAGTATGAGAACGCCGGCAACATCGGCTACACCGGCAACGGCACGGTGATTGACTTCTTCGGCGACGGCGACGGTGTCGACTTCGGCGAGGGCGGCTGGAAGCGCATCATTGTCAACCACTCGAGCGAGCCCTCGTGGATTGGCGATGTCGACCGCTCTAACTTCTCGTTCTATATCGACCTTGATCCCGACTTTGTCTACACTCCCGAAGACTGGTCGCAGAACCTGGCTGCCATCCTCGAGGGACATGAGCCCATCGCTGTGGTGCGTCTGCAGGGAACGGGCGCCTGGAGTGTGCGCAAGCGCACGGCCGGCGAGTTCCTGGTCAACGTCAGTGGCAAGCACGAGTTGTTCATGGTCTACAATACGCCCAGCTACGACACCGGTGCCAATGTGTTCGACATCTGGTTTGACAAGCATGAGGACGCTGCTCCCGGCCTGCGTGGCGATGTCAACGGCGACGGTGGTGTCGGTATCGACGATGTGAACCTGGCCATCAACATGATGCTGGGCGTGGCTCCGATGACTGGTGCTGCCGACCTCAATGGTGACGGTGCCGTCGGCATCGACGATGTCAACGCCATCATCAACATCATGCTGGGCAAGTAAGACGAAACTATAGAAAGGTTAATAATGTTTTTGCGCAAGTTGTGGCGCCACAAGCGTGCAACTTGCGCATTTTCTCATCATGACACTAATGCGCAACTTTATCGCACTGATGGCCGTGGCACTGACCATGGCGACAGCGACGGCACAGCAGGCTACAACCGTCGACCTCGCAGCTAGGCGGCAGGTGATTGCCGACTTCGGGGCATCAGACTGCTGGCTGGGCGACTATGTGGGCCGATATTTTAACGACACGATGCGCGAGCGCGCCGCCAAGCTGTTGTTTGCCCGTTCGTTCAATCGTGGGGGCAACCCCGAGGGCATCGGGCTGAGCCTGTGGCGCGTCAACCTGGGGGCCGGCAGCGCGCAGCAGGGCGAGGCCAGCGGCATTGAGGATGTCTACCGTCGGGCCGAGAGTTTCCTGGCGGCCGACGGCACGGGCTATGACTGGAGCCGCTGTGCCGGACAGCAATGGCTCATGCAGCGGGCGGTGGACTATGGCGTCGAGGGCATCTTGCTGTTCAGCAACTCGCCCCTGGTGCAGTACACCGCCAACGGCAAGGCTTTCAATGCCAGTGTGCTCAACACCGGTGCCAACCTCAAGAGTGACTGTTATGACGACTTTGCCGACTATATGGCCAACGTCGCCCGTCACTTTGTCGACAAGGGCTATCCCATCAAGTATATCTCGCCCGTCAACGAGCCGCAATACGACTGGACATCGTCAAGCAACCAGGAGGGATCTCCCTGGCAGAACGATGAGATTGCACGGCTGGTGCGTCAGCTCGACGCGTCGCTGGGCACCCGGTCGCTGTCGACGCAGATCCTGATTCCCGAGGCGGCCGAGTGGCAATATCTGACAGGCGGGTGGTCGATTATCCACACCCATGCCACCAGCCAGCTCGACGCTTTCTTCAACCCTGGCAGCACGGCATACGTGGGCAACCTGTCGCACCTGCTGCCGGTCGCTGCGGCCCACAGCTATTGGTCGTTCACCACCAATAGCGCGCTGACCAGCGCGCGCATCACGGCGGCGCGGGGCGCGGCCAGCCATGGTGTGGGACTGGTGCAGAGCGAGTGGAGTATGCTCGATGCGGCACCCGACGCTTCGGCAGGTTTCCCCGAGGGTGGCTATGACCAGGCCACCACGATGGACATTGCCTTGTATATGGGCAAGGTCATCTATTGCGACCTGGTGTATGCTGGTGTGTCGTCGTGGAGCTACTGGACGGCGTTCGCTCAGGAACGCTGGGGGCAGAAAAACCGTTTCTATCTGCTGCGTGTCAATGCCACCGGCGACAACGGCATCGAGAGCTATGGCGATCTCACCCGTGGCGGCACCATCGTCGACAGTCGCAATCTGTGGGTGCTGGGAAACTACAGTCGCTTTATCCGCCCGGGCTATCAGCGCGTCGACCTGGGTGGGGCAGATGACTTGAATGGCCTCATGGGGTCGGCGTACGTCTCGCCCGACACCGCACAGGCTGTGGTGGTCTATGTCAACATGGCGCAAGCCGACGAGACAGTCACCCTCGCCATTGAGGGACAAAACAGGCGTATTGCCGGACTCAAGAAATACACCACCAGCAGCACCCTCGCCCTCAACTATGATCGAACGTTGCCATACGACTACAACGGTGAGCCGCTGACCATCCCCGCTCGCTCGGTGGTGACCCTGGTGGTTGACCTCGAGGGGCAGGACCGCAGTCTTGATGTCAATGTCGACGGCCAGGTCGATGTCGCAGATGTCAACCTGGTCATCAATGCCTTGCTGGGCAAGACCACCGATGCGGTTACCCTGCAGCGCGCCGATGTCACCGGCGACGGCACTGTCGACATCGCCGATGTCAACACCATCATCAACGCCATGCTCGGCAAGTGAGGTGTGAGGGGTGAGGTGTCAGGTGTGAGGTGTCAGGTGTGAGGTGTCAGGTGTGAGGGGTCAGGGGTGAGGAGTGAGGTGTTAGGAGTGAGGTGTCAGGAGTGTGGTATGAGGTATGAGGTGTGAGGGGTCAGCAGTGAGGAGTGAGGTGTCAGGGTGAGGAGTGAGGTATGAGGGGTGAGATATGAGGTGTGAGGGGTGGGGGGTGAGGGGTCAGGAGTGGCGCCAACAATGAGAGGCGTTCGGCCGGATTTGTAATCCGGTCGATATGCGAGTATAAGGATTTGTAATCCGATTGAATGGTCTCGGATTACAAATCCTCATACTCTTTTGCGTCGGGATTGCAGCGCTTCGCAATGTTGGGTCGAGTGATGATGCCTATGGCACCGCGAGCTGCACTTCGTGCAACACTCGCTTCATCATCTCCCCGAGCCCTTCGGGCTCCCGTTCGGTCGCGAGCACTTCGTGGTTGCAAATCCCGACGAACGACAGCCCTCACTCCTCATACCTGACTCCTGACTCCTGACCCCTCATACCTGACCCCTGACTCCTCATTGCGCCGTGAGCTCGAGCACATGGCTGGTGAGGCGACCGGTGCCGAAGAGCGGCAGGCCCACGGTCATCAGATACTCGCCACTGTAGGTCTTGCCGTCGCAGCTCAGGGGCCATCCGCCCATGCGGTTCTGCTCGGTGACGCGATACTGTCGGTTGGGGTCCAGTCCTTGCAGCCTGACGGGCAGCAGGTGCTCGCGGTAGCGCGGATTGATGTCGAAGGCGAAAAGCACAGCCTGGCTACGGTCGGGCGACACCATCATCGTCGAGGCATGGTTGCCCTCGTAGGGCGACACCAACCGGTACATGTCGCCGTCGAGGATGACGGGCTTGAGGCGGTTGTAGGTCTTGATGGCTTGCTGACAGAACTGGATTTCGTCGTCCTTGAGATCGCTGCACTTGATGTCAAAGCCCAGTTTGCCCATGCTGGCCACGTCGACGCGGAACTTGATGCTGGCTCCCTTGTTCCATGTGGTGACGTGGGCGCATTGTGCCTTGGCGGGATAGACGCTCGAGAAACCATACTGGATATATAGACGCTCGACGGGGTCGGTGTTGTCGCTGGGCCAGAACTCGGTGAAATAGCGCAGCGCCTCATAGTCGATGCGCCCGCCGCCGCCCGAGCACAGCATCATGGGCAGGTCGGGATACTTGGCCCGGATGCGCTCGAGCACGCTGTACAAGCCGCGCACATAGTCGACATAGAGATGCTCTTGCTTGTCCTTGAGATAGGGCGAGAAGATGTTGGTGATGGGGCTGTTGCAGTCCCACTTGAAGAAGGCTATCTGCGGATTGGCGGTCATCAACCGGTCGACCACACCGAACACATGGTCTTGCACCTGTGGGTTGCTCAGGTCCAGCACCAGCTGGTTGCGGAAGTAGTACTCGTCGCGGTTGGGCAGGTGGATGACCCAGTCCTTGTGTTTCTCGTACAGCTCGCTCTTGGGGTTGACCATCTCGGGCTCAATCCAGATGCCAAACTTGATGCCCTTCTTGGCGGCCTGCTCGCACAGGTAGCCCACCTTGTGGGGCAGCTTGCTGGCCGTCTCCTGCCAGTCGCCCAGGCCCTGGTGGTCGCTGCTGCGCGGATATTTGTTGCCAAACCAGCCGTCATCCAGCAGAAACATGTCCACACCCAGCCGTACGGCATCGTCCATCAGGCCAACCAACTTCTGCTCGTCGAAGTCAAAGTAGGTGGCCTCCCAGTTGTTGAGCAGGGTCATGCGGTCGCCTTGTCCATTTTTCAGGCGGTAATGCCGCGCCCAGCTGTGAAAGTTGCGACTGGCCTGTCCGCGGCCCTGTGTGCTCAGGGTGAAGATGAAGTCGGGCGTGACAAAGGTCTCGCCGGACTTGAGCTCACGGGTCGAGAAATAGGGGTTGATGCCCGACAGCAGGCGCAGACGATGGTTCTGGTCGACCTCGAAGGTGAACCGGTAGTTGCCCGTCCAGGCCAGTGTGCCCACCAGCACAGTGCCCTGGCTCTCGGTCGAGCGACCGTCGAGCGACAGCTGGAAGAACGACGGCATGAACATGCTGGCGCGGCTGCCCAGCTTGGTGTCGAGCACCTTCTTGCCGAAGGTGAGCTCGCTCTCGGTCATCGCCACCTCGCTGGCCCAGTCGCCGCTATACTCGGTCAGGACATAGCGGCTGCGATCCAGCGACAGCAGGCTCGACGCATAGTTGTGCAGCGTGACGGCGCGCCGCTCGCCGTTGACAATCTCGCTGTGTGCCACGATGATGTCCTGCTCGGCGTATGCGTCAAAGATGAGCCGCACCGTCACGGGATACTTGTCATCGGCCAGGGTGAACACCGTGCGGCGCGACCCGTCGGCATTGGCACTGGTCTGGTGCGAAACATACTTGAGAAGCGTCGACGGGTTGCCGTCGCTGTGACGGATGTCCAGTGCCGGCTCAAAGTAGTCCTCCATGCCGTGGGTCAAATAGGCCTCGATGCCACCGGGCAGGGAGGCGTAGTCGGCCTGGTGCGTCAACCGCGCACCCAGATAGCACTGGTACAGGCGGCCATTGTCGCCCACCCCGAAGATGAGCGACACGCCGCGTGTGTCGACACTAACATACTGGCTGTGTGCTGCCATGCCCGCCATGGGGCACAGCAGCGCAGCCAGCGTGCATAAGATTGTTAAGGCGCGCTTCATCATTGTTTCTTCCATAGTTTGGTCATATCCTCGAGCGTCTTGCCCTTGGTCTCGGGCACCAGTCGCCATACAAAGATGGCTGCAATCACGCAGATGACACCATAGAGGCTGTAGGCAAACATGTGGCCGAATTTCTCGCCCATGTCGCCCGCACTCATGTTGTACATGGGCAGGAAAGTCGACGACACGATGAAGTTAAAGATCCACTGGAAGGCCACAGCGATGGCCACCGCCGCACCGCGGATGGTGTTGGGGAAAATCTCGCTGATGAGCACCCAACAGATGGGACCCCACGAGAACATGAACGACGCGCTGTAGACCATGATGCTCGCAACGGCCATCACGGGCGGCAGACCATCGACAAGGTTATAAACTGCCACACCGAAGGCACCCAGGGCCATGCCCAGCGAGCCACTGATGAGCAGCGGCTTGCGGCCCCAACGCTCGACGGTGAACACCGCAAGCAGGGTGAACAGGATGTTGACCACGCCCATCATCACCGTCTGGGCCATGGGGTTGCCCATGCCGATCGACTCGAAGATGCGAGGAGCGAAATAGAGCACAGCGTTGATGCCCACCGCCTGCTGAAACACACTGAGCATGCAACCCACAAAGATGACCAGCACGCCATAGGTGAACAAGCGCTCGGTGCGCTGGGTGGCTGTGGCCTTGATGTCGGCCAGAATCTGGCGTGCCCGGCCGCCGCCGTTGATGCGCGTCAGCACCTCAAGCGCCTTCTCGTCGCGGCCCACTAGCGCCAGATAGCGCGGCGTCTCGGGCACAAAGCACACCAGCAGGGTGAACAGACCGGCCGGAATGGCCTCGCTGACAAACATGTAGCGCCAGCCGCGCTCGATGGTCCACGGGTCGCTGCTCGCGCTCACTTGATAGATGCCCGCACCGATCTTCTCGATGATGGGATTGGTGTGCTCGCCCAGAATCATAAAGTTGACAAAGTAGACCACCAGCTGGCCGAAGATGATGGCAAACTGGTTCCACGACACCAGCGTGCCACGGATGTTGCTCGGGGCTACCTCGGCTATATACATCGGGCAGATGGCAGAGGCCAGTCCGACACCGACACCACCCAGAATGCGATAGATGTTGAATGCCACCAGCAGCTCAAACTCGGGGTCGCTGTCGTCAAAAAACAGAAATTCGGGCATATAGGAGCCCAGGGCCGACACGAAGAAGAAAATGCCGGCCATGATGAGCGAACGCTTGCGGCCCAGCCGAGTGGCAAACAGGCCCGACAGGGCACTGCCGATGATGCAGCCAATGAGTGCGCTCGACGATGTGAAGCCGTGCAGCATGTCGCTGTAGACAAAGTCGTCGGTGCCCAGAAAGAAGGCCTGGAGACCCTTCTCGGCACCCGAGATAACGGCCGTGTCATAGCCGAACAGCAGGCCACCCAGCATGGCCACCATCGCGATGGAGAACAGATAGGCTCGGCTGCCGCTTGTCTGATTGTTCATACCTTATTTTAGTTTATAATTTATAATTTATAATTCATAATTCCGTTGCGTCTAAAGTCTAAATGATGGGGGCGCGGTTGGATGGCGGGCGGTGCATCTCTACCGGGGTTGCGCTGGCGCTACACCCCGGCTTGTGATCTGCCAGCCCTTCGGGTCGTGCCGCACCCTACTCCCCTGACAGGGGAGAGGTTAGGTGAGGGGTCATCACCACACGCATACTTCATCCGAGTTGTTAGTGAGAACGCGGGAGAGAATAAACACTGAATGCACAGAAAAAAATAAAATAGTTCAGTGTGTTCTGTGCATTCTGTGTGTTTTTATCTCGCAGCACCCCTAAAGCCTAAAAACTAAATAGAGTACATATTGATGATTGACTCATACAGCTCCTGCTTGCCGCTGGTCTGGCGAGGCTCGCCCACCTGCTTACCGTACTCATAGGCCTGCTCGAGCGTCAACTTGCCGTCCTCGAAGTCCTTGCCGATGCCCTGATCGAACGACGCATAGCGCTCCTTCACCATCTGGCAGTAGGGCGACTGCTCGATGATGGCGGCAGCGCTCTCCAGCGCATAGGCCATGGCATCCATGGCGGCGATGTGGGCGATGAAGATATCCTCGAGGTCGGTCGAGTTGCGGCGCACCTTGGCGTCGAAGTTGGTGCCACCGTCGGTGAAGCCGCCATTGCGGATAATCTGCAACATGGCTTGCGTGAGCGAATAGTGGTTGATGGGGAACTGGTCGGTGTCCCAGCCGTTCTGGTAGTCGCCGCGGTTGGCGTCGATCGAGCCGAGCATGCCATTGTCGACAGCGACGGCCAACTCGTGCTCAAAGGTGTGGCCGGCCAGGGTGGCGTGGTTCACCTCGATGTTGACCTTGAAGTCCTTGTCCAGGCCGTGGGCGCGCAGGAAGCCGATGACGGTCTCGGTGTCGACGTCATATTGGTGCTTGGTGGGCTCCATGGGCTTGGGCTCGATCAGGAAAGTGCCCTTGAAGCCGCGGGCGCGGGCATAGTCGCGGGCCATGGTCAGCATGCGGGCCAGGTGGTCCTTCTCACGCTTCTGGTCGGTGTTGAGCAGGGTCATGTAGCCCTCGCGGCCTCCCCAGAACACATAGCTCGTGCCGCCCAGCTCGATGGTGGCGTCGATGGCGTTCTTGATCTGCACGATGGCGCGGGCCACCACGTCAAAGTCGGGGTTGGTGGCAGCGCCGTTCATATAGCGCTTGTGGCCGAACACGTTGGCTGTGCCCCACAGGTTCTTGATGCCGGTCTGGGCTTGCTTCTCCTTGATGTAGGCCACGATGGTCTTCAGGTTGGCTTCATACTCATCGACGGTTGCGGCCTCGGCCACCAGGTCAACATCGTGGAAGCAGAAGTACTCGATGCCCATCTTGGTCATGAACTCAAAGCCGGCATCCACCTTGTCCTTGGCGACCTGCATGGGGTCGCTGGCGGTGTTCCACGGAAACAGCTTGGTGTCGCCGCCAAACTGGTCGGTGCCCTGGGCGCACAGTGTGTGCCACCAGGCCATCGCAAACTTGAACCAGTCTTTCATCTTCTTGCCCATGACCACCTTCTCGGCGTCGTAGTAGCGGAATGCGAGGGGGTTGCGGCTGTCGCGGCCCTCAAACTTGATTTTACCAATCTCGGGGAAAAATTCTTTTGTTGCCATATTTCTTTAGTTGTTAGTTATCTAGTTGTTAGTTAGTTTTTAGTTGTTGACACGAGCTTTGCTAAAGTCTAAAGCCCAAAGTCTAAAGTCTAAACTTAATTGTTAGTTGATGCCAAACACCTTAATGCGTCAGCAGCCGTTTCTTCCACAGCTGGTAGGCGTCGAGGGTGGCTTGGCGCTGGGTGGTGTCGGGCTCGATGACCGCAAGCTGCCGCAGCGAGGCGAACGCCTCGTGGTGATCGGTGTAGATGCCCGCACCGATGCCCGCACCGCGTGCCGCGCCCACCGACCCGTCGGTGTCGTACAGTTCGATGGGGGCACCACTGACGTTGGCCAGTGTCTGCCGGAACACGGGGCTGAGAAACATGTTGGCACGGCCGGCACGGATGCGACCCACTGTCATGCCCATCTGCTCCATGATTTCGATGCCATACTGCAGCGAGAACACGATGCCCTCCTGGGCGGCACGCATCAGGTCGGCCTTGCCGTGCTGGTTGAAGTCGATGCCATGCAACGAGCAGCCCAATTGTTGGTTCTCGAGCATTCGCTCGGCACCGTTGCCAAACGGAATCATGCTCACGCCATTGCAGCCGATGGGGGCTGTCGCAGCCAGGTCGTTCATCTGCGGGTAGGTCATGCCCGGGGCGCCCACCATGCGACGCACCCACGAGTTGCAGATGCCAGTGCCGTTGATGCACAGCAGCACGCCCAGGCGCGGAGCCTCGGCCGTGTGGTTGACGTGGGCAAACGGGTTGACGCGCGACTGTGGGTCGTGACTCACTTGGCCCAGCACACCATAGACCACGCCCGATGTGCCGGCGGTCGAGGCTATCTCGCCCGGCTCGAACACGTTGAGCGACAATGCGTTGTTGGGTTGGTCACCAGCGCGATAGGTGATGGGGGTGCCTTGGGCCAGACCGGTCTCGGCGGCGGCCTGCGCGCTGACGATGCCTTGCATCCCGAACGTCGGCTTGACCGCAGCAACCAAGCTCGGGTCGATGCCATAGTGGTCAAGCAGGGCATGCGACACGCTGTCCTGCTTAAAGTCCCACAAGATGCCCTCGCTCAGCCCCGACAACGTGGTGACAGCCTGGCCGCTGAGCCGCATGGCGATGTAGTCGCCGGGCAGCATAAACTTGTCGATGCGGTCATACACGTCGGGCTCGTAGCGCTTGACCCACGCCAGCTTGGCGGCGGTGAAGTTGCCCGGCGAGCTGAGCAGGTGCTCCAGGCAATAGTCGTGACCCAGTGCGTCAAATGCCTCATCGCCCAGCCCGACAGCGCGCGAGTCGCACCAGATGATGGACGGACGAAGCACGCGCTGGTCGCGGTCAACCACCACCAGACCGTGCATCTGATAGGAGATGCCGATGGCCACGATGTCCTCGGCCGAGATGCGTGTGTCATACAGTAGCTGGTTGGTCACATGCTTCACATAGCTCCACCAGTCCTCGGGGTTCTGCTCGGCCCAGCCGCGTTGCGGGGCCGAGATTGGTGCTTCGCTGTCGGGATAGCTGGCCTGAGCCACACATTGTCCCGTGTGTGCGTCGACCAGGCTCCCCTTGACCGACGAACTGCCGATGTCATATCCCAGTAAAAACATTTTCGACTATAATATTAAGGTGTAACGTATAATATTCTCTACCCACAGCCGGGTGGTGGCCTGTGGCGGCTAGCGGCGGGTGCGCCGATACAGCTTGCGGTCGAAGCGATAGAGTCGGGCGGCACGGTGAGCAACCCCCTGTTCTCGCTCATCAAGGCCGATGACATAGTCTAGCTGGTTGACCTTCTTCTGGAAGTTGCGCACGTCCTGACGCTTGCCGTAGACGCGCTCATAGAGCGTGCGCAGCTGCAGGATGGTGAACTTGGACGGCAGCAGGTTGAACAGATAGGACGGGTCGGTGTCGGCCTGGCGGCGCACGACATTGATGGCGTCGCCCAAGATGATGTTGTGGTCAAAGGCCAGTTCGCGCACTTCATCGAGCGGGACCCAGCAAATCTCGTTCTCGCCACTGCTGTTGGTCAGCGCGCGGTTGATGCGCACCAGCGCGATATAGGCGATGGTGACAATGCGGTCAACCTTCATCTGGATGGCATGCTCCAACCAGTGCACGTCCTTCGCGTTCTTGGTCCGGTCTTTCGAGCCGTATGCCTTGAACTGCAGCAAGTTGATGCTTTTGATGCCGGTGAGCTCGCGCAGAACACGGCGTGCGGCATCGTCAAGGTTCTCGTCGGTGTAAATTAAGCCTCCTGGCAGTTTCATGTCGTGGAACACTTCTCCGTTTTCCTCGCCAACGCGCTTGACTAGAAGTACGCGCAACTGCTCGCCGTCAAAACCCAGCACAACGCAGTCGACCGAGATGTGGTTGACCGCCAGATGTAGCTGCGTGGATGATTGTGGTGACATATTTCAGAATTTTTGTTGCAAATATAGGTCGAATTTGTCAACAATGCAAGCAAAAAGTCTATTTTTTAAGGATTAATAACTAATTAAAAATCAGCAAAATAAATATTGTACTGAATACAACAACAAGGCTTATTGTAGGACACACAGCAACTCCCATAATGCAAATCAATGCACCCACAGCATGATAGGGTCACCTACTTATTGTATTGTTGACACTTTGAAATTGGCGAGGCACTGCACGGCTAGCGATGAAAAGCTGCGGGATGCCTGACAGCGATGATTTGTCAGTTACAAAACCTTTTGTTATCTTTGCGCAAAATTCTGAACGATGAACATCAAACCAACACTTTTGCTCATGGCTGTGGCGGCTGCAGCACTGATGTGCCGTGCCGGACAAGCCAGCCGAGACTTTAACCAGGAGCAGGCCACCCCTGTCGACCATCGCGTCGTCGAGGCTGAGCGGCTATTTGTCAGTCAGGCGATTGAGAAGGAAATCACGCGCGTGCAGCAGTTGCTCACCAACAAACGGCTGGCCGAGATGTTTGCTAAGTGCTTTCCCAACACGCTCGACACCACCGTCCACTTCCGCTTGGACCAGGGCGGAAAACCTGACGCCATCGTCTATACCGGCGACATTCATGCCATGTGGCTGCGCGACTCGGGCGCGCAGGTGTGGCCCTACGTGCAGTTTGCCAAGCAGGATTCACAGTTGCGGCAGCTCATCGAGGGTGTCATCAGGCGGCAGATGGCGTGCATCGTGCTCGACCCATACGCCAACGCGTTCAACGATGGGCCCACGGGCAGCTACTGGAGCACTGACCTCACCGACATGAAACCCGAGCTGCATGAGCGCAAATATGAGATCGACTCGCTGTGTTACCCCATCAGGCTGGCCTACGAGTACTGGCGCGTGACGGGCGACACCAGCGTCTTCGATGCCACCTGGCTGCAGGCTGTCGAGAAGGTGCTCACGGTCTTTGTCGACCAGCAGCGCAAGACGGGCCGTGGAGCATACAAGTTCCAGCGCAAGACGGCTGTGGCCACCGACACCCGCAACAATGGCGGGTATGGTAACCCCGTGCGTCCAGTCGGGCTCATCGCATCAGCATTCCGCCCCAGCGACGATGCCACCATCTTCCAGTTTCTGGTGCCCAGCAACTTCATGGCCGTCACATCGCTGCGCAAGGCGGCGCAGATCCTCACTCAGGTAAACAGCCGTCCTGACCTGGCGCACCGTTGCACAACGTTGGCCGGCGAGGTCGAGCAGGCTCTGCGGCAATATGCCGTGGTGCATCACCCCAAGTATGGCGACATCTATGCCTTCGAGGTCGACGGCTTTGGCGGACGCAACCTGATGGACGACGCCAACGTGCCCAGCCTGCTGGCCATGCCCTATCTGGGCGATGTCAGTGCCGACGACCCCATCTATCAGAACACCAGACGCTTTGTCTTGAGTCAGGATAACCCCTATTTCTTTAAGGGAACCGCGGCCGAGGGTATCGGAGGACCCCACATCGGACAAGACATGATCTGGCCCATGAGCATCATGATGCGCGCGTTCACCAGCCGCGACGAGGCCGAAATCAAGCAGTGCGTCGAGACACTCATGCGCACCGATGCCGGCACAGGCTATATGCACGAGTCGTTCCACAAGGATGACCCCAACAACTACACCCGTCGCTGGTTTGCCTGGCAGAACACCCTGTTCGGCGAGCTCATCCTGCACCTGGTCAACACTGGCCACCTTGCCACGCTCAACTCCATCCCGAACTGACTCCTCCGTCCTGATTTTTATCACGAATTTTCGAATTGAAGAATCTTATTTCGCAGATTTAAGACACAAAAATTCTATCATTCGAAAATTCGTGACTTAAGAACAAGCACAGCATAATTCGTGGGTGAAAATCTATTAATTTATCGTGAAGATTTTGACGATTGTGCAGAATGTGCTAACTTTGCGCTCGCAATGAAACAAATCTCTATTAACGCAATCACTCATGAAAAATTTAGACCAACAACTCGCCGAGAAACTGCTTGAAATCAGTGCAATAAAGCTCCAACTGAGCATCCCATTTGTCTGGGCATCGGGATGGAACTCGCCCATCTACACCGACAACCGCAAGACGCTCTCTTATCCGGGCGTGAGAAACTTCATCAAGGTCGAGCTCTCGCGACTCATCGCCGAGAATTTCAGCCAGGCCGAGGTGGTGGCCGGTGTGGCAACAGGAGCGATCGCCCAGGGCGCACTGGTGGCCGACACCCTGTCGTTGCCATTCGTCTATATCCGCTCGACGCCCAAGGATCATGGTCTCGAGAACCTCATCGAGGGCAACATCATGCCCGGACAGAAAGTGGTCATTGTCGAGGATCTGGTCTCGACCGGCAAGAGCAGCCTCAAGGCGGCACAGGCCGTGCGTGATGCCGGAGCCGAGGTTATCGGCATGGTCGCTATCTTCACCTATGAGTTCCCGCAGGCTGCCGAGGCCTTAAAGCAGGCAGGCATCAAGCTGCTCACCATCAGTAACTACACCGCCATGGTCGATGCCGCAGTCAAGGCCCACTATATCAAGCCCGAGGATGTCGAGACTCTCAAGCAGTGGCGCGAAGACCCCGCTAGCTGGGTCCCCGCCACCACAGGCATCGACTGACATCAGGGGGGCTGAAGCCCCCCTCACCAGGCCTTCTGGCACTCGGCGACATCATCGCCGAGTGCCCCACGCAGCAACATTCAACACCTCAATCCCTTAAAAGAAATTGGACACCTACAAGAGCGATGCACACCGCATCAACCACAGCATTCAAGTCATCTACGACAAACTGAGCAACCCGTCTGTCTTCCAACAGCAAATCGAGGCCAACCGTGACAGGCTGCCCGAAGAGGCGCGCGCCAACATCGACAAGGTCACCTTCGGGCCCGACTCCATCACCATCGACTCGCCCATGGGGCCGCTGAAACTTGCCGTCGACCCTGAGCAGAGCGAGGCACCCGGGCGCATCGTCTTCACCGCCGCACAGGCCCCCGTCAAATTCAACATGATGATTGAGCTCACGGCCGTGAGCGACAACGAGACCGACAGTGTGGCCGCCTTGCAGCTCGACCTGCCCTTCTTTTTGCGCGGCATGGTGGGCAAGCAGCTTGAAGAAGGAGCACGCAAGTTCGGACAGATGCTGGCCATGCTCCCCTACGACACACTATAGGCACACCACACTGTGGCTCATCCCATGACATCAGACCAGGCACTGGCGCGGCTGGCAGCACTGTGCAGCCGTGGCGAGCAGGCCGAGAGCGACCTGCGCGACAAACTGTGCCGCTGGCAGATTGCGCCCGGCGAGGCCGACGGCATCATCCGGCGTCTCAAGCAGGAAAACTTCCTCAGCGACGAGCGCTATGCCCGCGCCTTTGTGCGCGACAAATTTCGCTTCAATGGCTGGGGACGCATCAAGATAGCCCATGCCTTGCGCCAGAAGCACATTGCAGGCCAGTGGATTGAACAAGCCCTGGCCGACGAGATTGATGCCGATGACTATCGCGCCGAGCTCGTGCGGCTGATGCAGGGCAAATTGCGCACCGTGGCAGGACGGCAGCCACAGGCGGCACGTGCCGCCCTGTTGCGTTTTGCCGCATCCAGGGGGTTTGAGTCAGACTTGTGTTACAGCTGCCTTGATGAGGTGTGGCGCGGTCAAAACCAGCCTGACGATGAGTAGAATGGCCGAGTGGGGTAGGGCCCTGGCCGATGTGCTGATGCCACGGCTGTGTCCCGTCTGTCGAGAGGCATTGGCCGCCGACGAGCGGCACATCTGCCGAGCATGTCTTGCGGCATTGCCGCGCACGCATCTCGAGGAGGTCGATTTCAACACCATGGAACAACTTTTTGCCGGCAAGGTGCCCATTGAGCGTGCCACCGGCTATTTCTATTACCAGAAGACCAGCCCATACGCCCAGATACTGTTTGACATCAAGTATCACAACCGGCCGCAGATGGGGCAGTGGCTCGCGGCACGCGCGGCATCCGACCTGAGTGCCAGCGGATTTTTTGACGGCATTGAGGTCATCGTGCCGGTGCCGTTGCACCCCAGCAAACTGGCCCAGCGCGGCTATAACCAGAGCGACTATCTGGCGCGTGGGCTGGCGCAGCAACTCGGCCTGCCGGTGGTCGATGCCCTCAAGTCGACACGCGCCCACGGCTCGCAGACACATCGAGGCGCTGCCGAACGCTGGCTCAATGCCCAGAACACCTATGCCTTGCGTCGGTCGGCTGGGGCGCAGCTGGCCGGCAAGCACGTCCTGCTGGTCGATGATGTGGTCACCACGGGTGCCACCCTCGAGGCCTGCGCACGCGCACTGCTCACCGTCACCGGCGCACGCGTCTCGCTCTTCACCCTGGCCGCGGCACGCCTTGACTGACAAAAGACCAGCGCAATGGCACTGCTTGTGCACATTGCGCTGGTTAAGGCATCCTGCGGAACGTTCACATCCCGCAAGCATTGTCGCAGCGAGAGCGGTGGCTCAATGGCAGCCCCCGCAGTCGCATGAGCCGCACTCGCAGCCATGGTCGTGACCATGGTCGTGGCCGCAGCCACAATCACAGCCATGGGGAGCCGGGTTGAGCTCTTCGGCGGTGGCGTCGCGCACGGCCATCACCTCGCCCACATAGTGCACACGCTCGCCAGCCAGCTCGTGGTTGAAGTCCATCACCACCACCTCGGCGTTCATGCTCTCGACAGTGCCGGTCATGCGGTAGCCGTCGATGGTCCGCATCGGCAGCTTGGCCCCGACATACACGCGCTTGGCATCAAACTTGCCGTCGATGTTGAACGTGTCGCGCGGAATCTCCATTACCATCGTCGGGTCCTTGGGACCGAAGGCGTCCTCCGGCTCGAGTGTGAAGTCAAACTTGTCGCCCACTGCCAGACCCTCGATGCCGCGGCTGAAGGCCGGTATCATGCCTGGATCCATGCCGAACACAAACGCGTCGGGACGCTCATGCGTGAACTTGAACACTGATGTGTCGCCCTGCTCGTCGACAACAAAAATCTCGTAGGCCAGTTGCACAAACTTGCCTGCTTGAATCTTTTCCATTATTGCTGTTTAATAATCGTGAATAATTGTTTCTGGCCGCAAAGTTAATACTTTTTTGACGATTAATTGGATGGTGAGGATGCATTAGTGTGCCGTTTTTGCTATATTTGCAGTCTGAAACTTGAAAACACTCTCTATTATGGCACGACTGCAATTCACTGGCAATAGCACCTGGATAAGCAAGACACTGGGCTTACCATCGCTGCTGGCGGGCATCGCCCTGCTGATGTGGAACGAATATCACCAGGTGCATGTGGCGCGGCTCTTTGACGAGGCCGAGCAGAGCCTCACCGCGCTCACCGACACCATGCGCGTCGACCCGGCGCTAGACCGAAAGATGGTCTACTTTGATGCCTGGGCACTGGTGGGTGACTCGGTGTGCGACCCGCTCTATGGCGTGGGCGGCGACCTGCTGGCCGTCGAACGCAAGGTTGAGTATCACCAGTGGGTGCAACACCAGACCAGCGAAGAATACGTCGACCGCGATGGCGAGAGACAGAAGCGCATACGCTACTACTACCTGCATGAGTGGTGCGACAAACCGGTTGACAGCGAGAAGTTTCACGGCGATGCCGGCAAGCGATACCGCAACTTTGTGCTGACCGACGTTACTAGCACAAGGGTATATTCTCGCGGAGCGCACATAGGACCCTACGAACTGAGCCACGAGCTCATCGACAGTGCGTTTGCTGCACCCGAGGGCAGCGTGCCATTCGACCCCGATGACGCGATGTTTCAGGCAGCCATCGACAGCACCACCTACCACGGTGCCGTGCGGTGCAGTCTGCTGGGCGACACGCTCTATTATGGCGACCGCCCCTATAGCTCGATAGTGGGCGACGTGCGTGTCATCTTCAAGTTCTATCCTGCTTGCCATGCCTGGGTCATGGCACAACAATACGGGCAGCAGTTGCGGCCGTTCCGGGCCAGCGACGGATACTGGTTCACCTTCTTCCGCTTCAGCGCCGACCAGTTTGACCCCGACAGTGTTTTCGACCAGGAGCGATGGGGACAGAAGATGCTGTGTTGGACGCTGCGTGTGATGGGTTGGCTGCTGATTGTGTTGGGCATCAAAGGCATCTTCAGCTGGGTCGTGGGCCTGTTTCGGTGGATTCCCATTATCGGACCGGTGTTTAAGCTTGGGCTGGGTGCCGTGGCGTGGGTCATGGGCACCATCATCGCCCTGCTCACTATCGGCCTGGCGTTCGTCATGGTCAGACCCTGGCTGGGATGGACCATCGTGGGCGTGATCGTGGCGGGCCTGGTGGGGGGCAGCATTCTCTACCGGCGCTTGCACCGTCCCACACCACCGCCATTGCCGCAACCTGCAGCTCCCCAGTCCCCGATGCCGCCCACACCACCGCCTCTGCCCTGACTCTCAGCACATCATCGCCCCGCAAGCCGTCTGTTTGGTGGCAAGCGGGGCGTCTGTTTGGCGGCAAGCAGGGCGAATGTTGTGCTGCTGACCTTGCTCGACTGATTCTTATCCAGTTGCGGCACTCGAAAAAGTCGCAATGTGCGACTGAAAGTCATCGCACCCTTTAGCTTTGTGGCACACGCCCACCGACTACTTCTAGCTTAGCGGGGAATCGGCTCATTTTAGTGGGGCGGTGCTTGTGGCACCAATCACAGGCATGACGCAAAAAGAGCGGGCTGCCTTGCGGCAAACTCGCTCTTTCCTCTCTCCACTGCGGTGCGTACAGGACTCGAACCAGCGACCTCCTGCGTGACAGGCAGGCATTCTAACCAACTGAACTAACGCACCATGTTTTGTGTGTAAAGGCTATTGATTTCTCAATTGCGGGTGCAAAGGTACGGCCTTTTTCTGAACTGACCAAATTTTTTGGCGAAAAAAATCTGTTTTTCTGAAAAAAATCTATTTCTGTGCCTGTTTGCTAGTCTCTCTTCGGTGCTCAGAATTGCGATTAATGGCCTGATGAGCAGTTTGTTGCATGAAAAGGTGATGAATCAGCCCGCAATTTGTACCCATGGGACACGGCGGTGATGCTGACTGCTGAAAAAAAACGGCTGCAGTTTTTCACAAAACCGCAGGCCGACATTTTTAGAGTATGAGAAAATTTACTTTTTTACATCTAATCATGTTTATACCATTAACCCTAAAATGAAACCTAAAAACTGATTCTTCGTTATTGTTTGGCAAAGATATATCTTTTTTATTACAATGATACTACTGCTAGTGGTAATTTTTTAGTTTGAGTGCCTGGGAAAATGAATTTTTACTGTTTTTGGTAGGCCTTTTTGCCGATGTAACCCATGGGATGAGAAGGAAAATCTAGGCAGTTTTTTGTTTGTTGGTGACGGCAGAGGATGGCGTTGAACTTGTCCTACTGTTATAGGTGGGTCGATGATGATGGGATGTCGACAAGGAACGCAGGGAAAAACATCTGAAAAAATATGATATTAAGAAAATTTTTTGCGAGATCGCACACATTGGGCACACATGGCAAGTAACTGTTGTTTTCGGAGCCAGAGCCGGTAGTTGCTTTCACTGAAATAAGTAGTTTTGAGGCACATAGACGAAAATTATTTGGAAATTGTTTGGAAATATTTGCGCTTTGCACTTAAATTTGCAGTCCAATATTAAATGGATTATTGTTTTTAAGTTTTTTTGTATATGAGCAACCCCAAAATCGAACTAACAGCGAGAGAACTTGAGGTGCTGGAATTGTTATCGCGGGGGTTGAGCAGCAAGGATATTTCTGAGCAGCTCTACATCTCGTCAAATACGGTGGAGTACCACCGGAAACAATTGTTGCGCAAGACTGCCTCGCGCAATGCTGCTGAGCTTATAGGCAACGCATTTCGCATGCGATTGCTAAGTCTGGACGACTGACACATGCCGTGCAGGAAATCCCTTCTTGATAAGGTCATTTGAGCCTAAATACATCTCTTGGAAACTAAAGGCGCCACGGACTTCGATTGAAGCCGTGGCGCATTGTTTGGTGCGGTTTGGGGCATCGAGCTTGAAGTTAGCCGCGAGGCGTTATCGTCATGCGATGGCGGTTGACAGATAAAGCAAGTGAGGAAACCTTTCGGTTTCCTCACCCGTGCGCCTCAAGATGGACTTGAACCAACGACCCCATGATTAACAGTCATGTGCTCTAACCAACTGAGCTATTGAGGCTAGTGAGCGTTTTTCGGTCTCGCTCCGCGACCCGTGCGCCTCAAGATGGACTTGAACCAACGACCCCATGATTAACAGTCATGTGCTCTAACCAACTGAGCTATTGAGGCAGTCACGCACACCCTTTCGGGAAATGCGGTGCAAAGATACTGCGACTTTTTGGACTGACCAAATTTTTTGGCGAAAAAATCACATTACAGGCCTTTTTTTCTTGAAAAACGCCTCGCAGCATCGAAAATTGCCGCACTTTGCCGGCATCATTCACCCCTGACAGCGGCCGGGGTCCAATGCTTGAAGAAGCTCATCACCTTGTCGTGGCTGTAGCTCTTGTCCTGCTCGAGATAGGCCGAGTCCTGGATGTGCAGCACATGGCCGTCAGGGTCGAGCACCACCATCACCGGGTAGCCAAACCGGCCGCAGTTGCCCAGGCGTTTCAGCATCTGCTGGGCGTGCACGTTGTCCTTGCTTTTGCGCGGGTGATAGTTGACATGGATATACACAAAGTTTTTCTCGACAATCTCGCTGATAGCGCTGTCGGCCTCCATAAAGGCCGCAAAACGCAGGCACCACGGGCACCAGTTGCCGCCCACTTGCGCGATGACAAATTTTCCTTCTTCCTTGGCCTGGGCCAGCGCACGGTCAATCTGCTCGATCGGGTCGATTGTCTCGTCGTAGACCTTCTTGACGGTCGGGGTGTTTTGTGCTTGCAGGGGCAGAGTCATCAACACGGTGACCAGAAGGGTGAATAGAATTTTCTTCATATTGAGGATGTTTTGTGAGTTATGTTTCAAATAGGTGTGATAATTTTTTGAGCGCCAGCCTGCCGTGTGCACGGCGGGGCGCTGACTTGGGCCCGTGGCCCTCAGACAGTCATCTCGCCGCACAGGGCGCAGCCCAGATACTGCTTGACGGTCTCGGGCTGTAGGTCGAGGCCGAACAGATACATCAGTTTGGTGATGGCGGCCTCGCTGGTGATGTCGTGGCCGCTCACAGCACCGGCGGCGGTGAGGTTGTTGCCCGTCTCATAGAGCGTGCCGCGCACCCCGCCGTTGACACACTGCGTGACGTTGAGGATGACAATGCCGCGCTCGCAGGCCTGCCGAATCTCGCCGAGGAACCACGGCTCGCTGGGACAGTTGCCAGCACCGTAGGTCTTGAGCACGATGCCTTTGATGCCCGGGGTGGTGAGCAGGTGGTGCAACGTCTGTGGCGTCATGCCGGGGTTCAGCTCCAGGAACATCACACCCGGGTCCATGTTGTGGCGCACCTTGAGCGGGCGGTGCGACGGCGAGCGAAACAGGGCGTCGCGGTGAAAGTCGATGCCCAGCCCGATGCGCGCCAGCGGCGGGTAGTTGTAGCTGCGGAACGCATTGAAATTGTCGGCGCTCATCTTGGTGGCACGGTTGCCGCGCCACAACGAGTTGTCAAACAGGATGGCCACCTCCTGCACCATGGGCGAACCGTCCTTGTCGAGGGCGGCGGCCACCTGCAGTGCGGTGATCAGATTCTCCTCGCCGTCGGTGCGCACCTCGCCGATGGGCAGCTGCGACCCGGTGATGATCACGGGCTTGGTCAGGTTCTCGAGCATGAAACTCAGCGCCGACGCGGTGTAGGCCATGGTGTCAGTGCCGTGCAGCACCACAAAACCATCGTAGTCGTCATAGTTCTGCTCGATGGCCACGGCGATGTCGCGCCAGTGGCCGGTGTTCATGTTGCTGCTGTCGATGGGCGGGTCAAACTGCAGGTTGTCGATCTCATAGTCCAGCTTTTTGATTTTGGGCACATTGTCGATCAAGTGCGAGAAGTCGAACGGTTGCAGTGCGTGGGTGGCAGGATTCTCAATCATGCCGATGGTTCCGCCGGTATAAATAATGAGTATGCGAGGCACGGTTCTTTTAGGATTTAGAAGGTTAGGTTATGGTGATTATTCGGTGGCGAAGTATTTGGCGAAGAAGAGCATGTGATAGTCGAGCGAGTTGACCCAGTAGGTCCACGAGTGGTTGCCGGGACGGATGGTGAAGTCGTGTCCTATCTTCTGCTTGAGCAGAGCCTCGTGCAGCTCGCAGTTGACCTTGTAGAAAAAGTCTTCCGAGCCATCGTCGATGATGATGGCCTGAACGCCGTTCTTGAGAGTGGGCACCAGCGAGACGACCGTGTGCTCGGCCCACCGCTGCTTGTTGTCGGCATAGGCACCGAGGCGCTTGTGGATGTTCCAGCGGTCGGGAAACTGGCTGATGTCGACACCGCCGCTCATCGAGCCGCAGGCCCCAAACACGTCGGTGTGCCGCCATGCGCACCACAGTGCGCCGTGTCCACCCATGCTCAGGCCCGTGATGGCGCGGTAGCGGCGCTCGGGCAGTGTGCGATAGTGGCTGTCGACAAAGTCCACCAGCTCCTGGGTGATGAAAGTCTCAAACTGCATCTTCGGGTCGATGGGCGAGTCGAAGTACCAGCTGTCCTGGCCGTCGGGGCACACGATGATCACGCCATATTCGCTCGACAGGTCGTCGAGGTCGGCCTTGGCCGGCCAGTCGCGGTAGCTGCCGTCGGCGCCATGCAGCAGATAGACCACCGGAAACTGCTCCTCCTGCAGGTCGGGGTCGAAATATTGTGCCGGCATGACGACCGTGACGTTGATGTCGCGGCCCATCTTCTGGCTCTTGACGGCCACCACCTGGGCCTGTGGCTGTTCCTCCATCTGCTCGATGGACTGTGGAGCGGCCGCGGGGGCCATCGCTGGCGAGCTGTTGGGGCCATTGTTGCATGCCGCGATGGCGGTGGCCAGGCACAGGCTGGCGAGCAGCAGTGTAGATCTCATGTAGTTGGGTGTCATTATCGTTTGTTTTTAAAGAATTCTCTCATCAGTTGGGCGCACTCATCGGCCAGCACGCCGCCCACCACCTCGGTGCGGCGGTGGAAGGGGGTGGGGCAGTAGGTGTGATAACCGCGCTTGTCGTCGTCGGTGCCATAGACCACGCGGCTCACCTGACTCCACGCCAGGGCTCCGGCGCACATCAGGCAAGGCTCGACGGTGACATAGAGGGTGCAGTCGGTCAGATACTTGCCGCCCAGGGTCGCGCTGGCAGCAGTGATGGCCTGCATCTCGGCATGTGCAGTGACGTCGGTCAGTGTCTCGGTCAGGTTGTGGCCGCGGCCCACGACGCGCCCCTGGCACACCACCACGGCGCCGATGGGCACCTCGTCGCGGTCCAGGGCCTGGTGCGCCTCGTCCAGCGCCATCCGCATATATCTCTCGTCGTCGGTCATGGTCACATTATCACTTTTTTGACATAGTCGCCCACAATGACGATGTAGGCGCGGTTGCGGTCGAGGGTGATGATCTGGCCCTCGACGCTGGGACGTTCATAGTAGCGGCGGCCATAGATGTCGTAGACTGTCGTCCATGTGCCATGGTTGTCGCCCTCGATGTGCAGCACGCCATCGATGACATGGACCAACGGGTGTGTCTTGTCGGCCATCATCGGGTCGGACGGTGCTGCGGGGGCATTGACGGTGACGGGCATGATGTCGTCGCTGTCGGTGATGCCGTCGCCAGGCACAATGACATAATCGGCGGGGTGGTCGCTCACGGGCAGGTAGTAGTGGTCGGCGGTGGTCATGGCCATCAGGTAGCCGTCCTCGCCATAGATCCGGTAGACCATGTCGCGGCCCAGCTCGACGCTGCTCCAATGGTCGCCCCAGGCCTCCTGCGTCAGCTCAAAGCTGGGCACCACCTGGTCGCTGAGCCACAGCGAGAAACGTGTGTGGTCGCCCCAGAGGCTATCGGCGTGCCACTGTGTGACGGCGAGGTCGTCGGCCAGTACCAGGTCAACACCCTTGACGGCCGGCATAGCGTCGTCGCCCATCCACACCGGGGGCTCGCTGGCGGTGCTGTAGACCTCAAACAGGTTGTGGCAACCGTCGAAGGCATAGTCGCCCACCCACAACAGTGTCGAGGGCAGGAACAACGACCGCAGCCGGTTGCAGTCCTCAAAGGCCGAGTCGTCGATGCGTGTCACTCCCTCGGGGATGCAGATGCTGGTGATGTCGGTGCCGGCAAGCATGCCCTCGCTCACACGCTCGAGCCGCAGCGGCAGGGTGACGCTGTGCAGGTCGAACGCGTCGGCCATGGCCCAGCGCCCGATGCGGGTGATGGAGTTGGGCAGCTGCACCTCGGTCACGGCCGAGCCGTAGAACGCACTGTCGGCAATGGCGGTGACGCGATAGTTCAGCCCGTCGTAGTGCACCATCTCGGGCACTATCACCACGTCGGCATAGTGGCTGCGCCCGGCATCGACCCACGGCGCGACAGCCGCCTCGTCATCGTCGATGATGCGGTAGCGCAGCGGGCCGCTGACCCACTCTTGGGCCACGGCCGCCAGTGCCACCAGGCACATCGCCAAAAGTGTGATGTGATGCTTTGTTGTCATTGTCTTTTCTTCTTTCTGGATTGTCTAGAGGTGCTATTCGCGGTAATAGACGCGCTTGACACGCGTCGAGATGCTGGTGAGCACCTCATAGCTGATGGTGCCGCGCACGCGGGCCAGCTCGTCGATGGGAATGTGGTGGCCAAACACCTCGACGTGGTCGCCCACCTTGACATCGGTGTCGGTCACGTCGATCATCACTGCGTCCATGCACACGTTGCCCACGGTGGGGCAGCGCTTGCCGCCGGCCCACATCGAGATGGCACCGTTGCCGTAGTGGCGATCCAGCCCGTCGGCATAACCGATGGGCACCGTGGCAATGCGCGAGTCGCGCGTGAGCACTCCCTTGCGGCCATAGCCGATGGTGGTGCCGGCTGGCCACTGCTTGATGCTGATGATGACCGACTGCAGGGTGGCCACCGGCAGCAGGGCATCCTCGCTGTGGTCGTCCAGTGTGCGCATGCCATACAGGCCGATGCCGATGCGCACCATCTCCATCTGGTGCTCAGGAAAGCGCACGATGCCTGCTGTGTTGAGGATGTGGCGGGGCAGGCCGGGGAAGTGTCGGCGCAGCAGTGCGGCGCACTGGTCGAAACAGTCAAATTGCTGACGGGTGTAGTCGTCCTCGTCGGGCTGGTCGGCCACGCACAGGTGCGAGAACACCGATGCCGGCTGCACAACGTCCTGGTCCTGCAGTGTCTGCACCAGTTCGGGCAGCTGATCGAGGGTGAAACCCAACCGATGCATGCCGGTGTCCACCTTGATGTGGATGGGCAGCGGTGTGCCGGTCTGGTAGCGTGCCCCCTCCTTGATGAGCTGGCGGCACATGTCCAGGCTGTAGACCTCCGGCTCAAGGCGCAGGGTGAACAACGACTTGTAGTTGATGACCATCGGGTTGAGCACGATGATGGGCATGGTGATGCCGGCCTTGCGCAGCTGCACCCCTTCGTCCTGTACCGCCACGGCCAGATAGTCGGCACCGCGGTCTTGCAGCGTCTTGGCCACCTCATACGACCCCGTGCCATAGCCGCTGGCCTTGACCATGGCCACGGTGTGCGTGGTGGGCTTGATCAGCGACTTGAAGAACTTGAAGTTGTGTGCCAGTGCGTTGAGGTCTATCTCCTCGACGGTCTGGTGCTGTTTCGCCTCGAGCATGTCCAGTATCTGGTTGAACTCAAACTCCTTGCCGCCCTTGACCAGCACCGTCTCGTCGTCAAAGTCGCCCTGAGCCATCTCTGACAGGAATTGCTCGGTCGACGCGAAGAAACGCTTCTCAGGCAGGGTGTCGAACAGCTCCTGGTTGCTGCACATCTCGGGACCGATGCCATAGAAACGGTCGATTTGCTTGGCACGCAGCAGGCTGCGCACGCGGCTGTAGAGCACCTCGGGCTCGACATTCTCGGGGTTGAGGTCGCTCAAAATCACCGCGGTGTGACGGTTGCCCGCGCGGCGCATCATGAAGTTGATGGCTGGTGTCAGGGTGACAAAGTCGTTGGGATACTCGTCGGTGATGATGGTGCACTCGTTCACGCCCTCGATGACGTTGATGCGCGTGCCCAGTGGGGTGAGTCGCATCATCCGCTCGGCGATGACCTCGGGCTCGACACCCAGAGTGAGCATCACCGCCAGGCATGTGATGGCGTTGTTCACATCCATGGCGTCGGTCATGGGCAGGGTGAGCGTGTGTTGCGTCATCTGATAGGTGTAGTTGATGACGGTGCAGCGGTTCTCGGTCGACACCACCTGCACATACAGTTCCTTGGTGGGGTCGGTCTTTGACCAGGCGATGATGTCAATGGGAGCCTCGTCGCTCTCGTCAAGCAGGGGCTTGATGGCGCGTCGCACGCCCAGGTCGTCGGCGCGATAGACGATGCTCTGGCAGTTGTATAGTATCTTGGCCTTCTCGGCTGCCTTGCTGTCCATGTCGTCGCCAAACTCGTCCTCGGGCTCAGGCGCGATGTTGGTCACCACGCCCAGGGTGGGTCTGATCATGCTGTGCAGGCGGGCCATCTCGCCGGGGCGCGAGATGCCTGCCTCGATGATGGCCAGCGTGGTGTCGTCGTCGATGTCCCACAGCGACAGTGGCACGCCAATCTGCGAGTTGAAGCTGCGTGGCGAGCGCACGATGTGGTAGTCGTCAAGCAGCAGCTGGTAGAGCCACTCTTTGACCGTGGTTTTGCCGCGGGTGCCGGTGATGCCGATGACGGGGATGTCAAACTGCATGCGGTGCTCGGTGGCCAGGTCCTGCAACGCGTCGAGCACACTGCCGACAAGCAGAATGTTGGCATGCTGGCTGACACGCGGTTCAATGCCATCGAGCGTCTCGACGACAAAGCTGCGCACGCCTTTGTCAAACAGCGGGTTGACATAGCGTTGTCCACCTTGGTCCTGAGCGGTGGGCAGGGCAAAGAACAGCGTCTCGGCCGGCAGCACCAGCGAGCGTGAGTCGGTGAGCAGTTGGCTCACATCGGCCTCGGGGGCGTTGAGTTGCGCGTCGTGGACGCCAATCATCTCAGAAATTTCTTCTATGCTATACTTCATCTCCTAATATAATGCACAATTCACATTTCACAATTCAGCGACGGGGCATTCCGTGTTTGCTCCAGGCGAAGGAAACGGCGCCACTGCTCGACTGCCTGCCAGGACTCAAATCAGCAGGTTGAGGCGCTCGAGATAGGGGTACTCCTTGATGAGGTTGCGCACCACCGCACGGGTGTCGGCGTTGAAGCGGTCCACCACCTCGCGGTTGCTGCTCATCGGGCGATGCGCCAGCCGCTTGTTCACTCGCTCGCAGCGGGCGATGGCTTGTGCCGAGCGGTCGTCGAAGTAGGCGGCCTGGAACGTCTGCCAGATATACTCGATGGCCACCTCGCTGGGATGCACCATGTCGGTGGCATAGAACCGATAGTCGCGCAGGTCGTCCATCACAATCTCATAGGCGGGAAAGTAGCACACCAGCCCGTCGGACAGCTCGTGCAGCACCTGGTCGACGGCCACGCGCAGGGTGGCCTTGCTCAGCGAGTTCACCTCCAGCCCGTCGGCGATATGGCGGATGGGGCTGACGGTGAAGATGATGCGCAGCGACGGGTTGAACGCGCGCAGTCGCCGACAGACGGTGGTCAGAGCCTGCGTGATGTCGCGGCAGCTCACCAGCTCGCGCTCAAACAGTGGCGCCGGCATCTTGTGGCAGTTGTTCACCACCTGGCCGGTGGCGCGCAGGCGGTAGGCCATGGCGGTGCCCAGTGTCAGCACCAGCACCTGGCTGGTCTTGAGGTGCTCATGTGAGCGGGCAATGCGCTGGTTCATGCGCTGCAGCGCTGCCTGCTTGTCGGGCATCGAGTAGCGCGAGTGGAAGGCGTAGTGGTTCCAGCTGCCATTTTGCGCAAACAGTTCCATGCCGGGCACAGGCTCGTTGTCAATCAGCCGGTCGAGGCTCGAGGCGATGCTCAGCGGGTTGTAGACCGTGCCGAACGGGTTGACATCGACCAGCATCATGGCATTGCGCAGCTTGGCACCGATGTTGTCGCTGAAGCACGACCCCATCATCACCAGCGCGTCGCTGTGGTGCAGCCACCCCTGGTTGTCGCCCATGCGTATGGTTGTTCTGAATTCCATTCCACAACAGTTTAAGACTGCAAAGTTACAAAATTAAATATTTAGAATGTGTCTCGTGGCTGAAAAATTGTGGCAAAATGGCGCATTTTAGTCTGACGTGACTGAATTTTACAAGAATTGGGAGGATGTTGACATGGTTTGTTGCAAGTCTGCGCTAATTTTGTCGCCAAAAAATAGTACTTTTGCAATATGAAACTGCAACCCTACAAGTTCAGGCCGCTGCTCAAAAGCGTGATTTGGGGCGGTGAGCGCATTCAGGAGTTTAAGCACATCGCCACAGGCCAGCACCAGGTGGGCGAGAGCTGGGAGGTGTCGGGCGTCGAGGGCAATGAGTCGGTTGTCGACGGTGGCCCTGACGACGGGCTGACACTGAGCCAGCTCATCGGCCGACATGGATCCGACCTGGTGGGCGAACGCGTCTATCGGCTGCACGGCACACGCTTCCCGTTGCTTATCAAGCTGATTGATGCGCACCGCGACCTCTCGCTGCAGGTGCATCCCGACGATGCCATGGCGCGGCGGGTGCACGGCTCATCGGGCAAGACCGAGATGTGGTATGTTATCGACCATGAGCCGGGCGCACAGATCATGGCGGGATTCTCGCAGAACATCACACCTGAGCAGTATGACCGCCGTGTGGCCGACGGCACCATCATGGATGTCGTGGCCCACCACACGGCCCACCGCGGTCAGGTGTTCTTCTTGCCCGCCGGGCGCATCCATGCCATCGGTGCGGGCAACTTCATTGCCGAGATTCAGCAGACCAGCGACATCACCTATCGTGTGTTCGACTATAATCGTGTCGATAGTTCGGGGCAGAAGAGGCCCTTGCACACACAGTTGGCGCGTGAGGCACTAGACTTCTCTGTAACAGATGATTGTGCTGGTTTTGTGTGCCCGAAAAATGACCTTTCTTCGACCCTGGTGTCGTGCGACTATTTTGTCACTGATTTGCACCATGTCGAGTCATCGTTGACACTGACGACCGAAGGCTGTTTTCGGGTCATTATTTGTGTCGATGGTTCGGTGGATGTTGTGGCAGATGGAGTGGTCACCGCGCTGCAGCGCGGCCAGACCATCCTGGTGCCGGCCTGCTTGGAAAAATTCACCCTGACTGGTCGAGCTACCCTGCTCGCCACTCACTGCTGACGTCGGTCATTTGTCCAGCACCTGGCGATAGACGTCCAGCGTGCGTTTGGCAATATTGTCCCAGTCATAGTCGCTCATGTCATAGTGGCGCCGTTGGCTGGGCATTGCCAGCTTGTCGCGCATGGCTTGCAGCAACGACTGGTCGTCGCCGACACTGAAGAAGTCACCCTCGGCCAGTTGCGACAGCCTGTTGGCTGCGATGTCGCTCACCAGCACATCGGTGCCGTGCGACATGGCTTCGAGCAGGGTGATAGGCAGCCCCTCGTGCGATGATGCCAGCACAAACAGCCGTGCGTGGGCATAGAGCTGGCTGAGTGTGTCGCCGTTGACATATCCTGTCAGAATCACTCCGGCCTCATGCGCTTGCTTGATGAGCGTGCGCGAGTAGGTGTTTGTGTCGTCGGTGCTGCCGGCGATCACGAGCTTCAGCCCGGGGTGATTGAGCCGCTCAAAGCAGCGGATGAGCTGGTCGAGCCGTTTCTCGGGCACAAATCGCCCCACTGCCAACACATATTGCTGTGGCTCGACGCCCAGTCCCTCAAGTTGGTCGGTGCTGATGTTGTCGCCAGGATGTGCCACGCCGTTGGGTATCATTGTGACCGACTGGGTGCGGCCACGTGCCGCCAACAGGTCGACGATCTCGGGTGAAATGGCGATGATGTGGCGTGCATAGCGTGCTTGAAAATTCTCGCCCAGACGGATGATAGCCCGGGCAATAGGGCCCCACTTCTCGCGGTTGTAGTCGGCTCCATGGTGGGTCGCGACCACGCGCAGACCCAGCAGTCGTGCCAGCGGCAGCACATAGCACGGACCGACGGCATGGATGTGCACCAGGTCGGGATGGCTCAGCTTGGCCTTGACCAGGGCGCAAAGGGTGTGCAATGCTGTGCCCACAGCACAACGGCCCACCGACCAAATAGTGTCGATGCGCACGCCGCGGTAGGTGTCCACCTGGTTGGATGCTGTGACGTAGGTCGAGCGGCGGGCAACGGTCACGTCGCAGCCCAGCCCGACCAGCCGTGGATAGAGCTGCTGACAGTGCATCTCGATGCCGCCCTCGATATCAGGGATGCCGCGTGTGCCGATAACATACACCTTCATCATCTTTGTTTTTGCAGTCGGTTGTTGAATTGGTGGGTATTAGTTGGAGTTAATGGTTGATTTGATGGCCTTGGCAGGCATGCCCAGCATCGAGCGCAGTTTGTTGCGAGCCACCCACGCGGCAGGGCCTAGCGGATAGCGGTGCATCATCGGCGAGACGGTGCCGATCATCCAGCAATTTTTGGGGCAATTCGCGACCAGACTTCGAACTTGCGCAGCTTGCTCGCTGTGCCACAACTCGTTGAAGTCGGGTGTCTGGCGGATGTTGCCCATGCTCTGCATCCAGTGCCGGCTCTCCATGCCATTGCAGGGATAAACTTCGCCGTAGGGGTCAATAAAAAAGTTGATGCTACCGGCCTGGCAGGGCAGCAGGCGTCGTCCGCCGCGGACATAGTTGGCCAGACCCATGTTGAAATAGGCCCGGAACCATGCCTTGGGGTGGCTCTCGCTCAACTGCTGCCCCGCCAGTGTCTCGAGGTCGCGCGCCACGCGCTCGGGCTCTCCAATGACGTTGTCTGACTTGTGGAAGTAGAACGAGTTGTGCACGGCCGCTGTGGCAAATTCCAGTCCGAGTCGGCGCGACAGTTCGTAGAGCTTGAGCATGTCGGCCGAGTTGGCGTCCGACACCGTGCACCCAAAGCCGATGTCCTTGACACCCATCTGCTTGAGCGTCTGCAGCGTGCGCAGCCCTCGCTCAAATCCGCCCTGACGTCCCCGCAGGCTGTCGTTGGTGGGCTGCATGCCCTCGATCGAGATGCGCAGGCCGATTTCGGGAAATTTCTTGGCCAGAGCAATCACGCGGTCTTCAAACCATCCAGAGGTGGAGATGACGATGCGGGGTGCGTGGCGGTAACACACGCGCACCACGTCCTCGAGGTCATCGCGCACAAACGGCTCGCCACCGGTCAGGTTGATAAACTTGAGTCGTGGCAGGCATTCCAGCTCCTCGGGTTTGAGCTCGTCGGCGATGTTGGTCGGGTTCTGCCAGATGTTGCACATCTGGCAACGCATGGGGCAGCGATAGGTCAAGATGACCGACGCATCGGTGGGCGGACGCAGCGATGATGGTCGGTTGCTCATTCTTGGTAGGTTTTCATCAGCCGGTTGTAGTGCAGCTCTGGGTCAAATAGTTCGGCAGCGTCGCGCGCGATTTCCTGGTAGTCCCAAGTGCGCATGTTGGCCTGCTCGAGGGCGGTGCCCAGGGCCATAGGGCGCGCCACGATGCCGTTGCTATAGTCGATGAGTTCGGGGATGCCGCCCATGTGTGTGCCCACCACGGGTGTTCCCAGACACAGCGACTCGATGACGCTGAGCGGGTTGTTTTCGGGCCACTCTGATGGCATGACCGAGAATCGTGCATGTGCCAGCAGGCTGGAGACCTGCTCGCGGTCGATTTGCCCCAGAAACTCGATGTTCGTGTGCTGGGCGTGGCGTTGGCGCAGTTGCTCCTCAAGCGGTCCGGTGCCGGCCACCTTGAGGTGCATGGGCAGTCCGGCTGCCACCTCCAGCAGGTTGGCTACGCCCTTCTCGTTGCTCAGCCGGCCGGCGTAGCAGTAGTAGTTGTCGCGCTGGGTGGCGATGTCTGTAGGCAGCTGGTCGACACAGTTGGTGATGACACTGACCTTGCTGTCGTCAAATCCGGCGTCGTGCATGCACTTGGCCATGTAGTGGCTGGGGCAGACGATGTGGTCAACCCATGCCTGCAGGCGGTCGCGGTTCCACTTGCGTGCTTCGATATAGGCCGCAATGCTGGCCAGCTTCGAACCCTTCATGCACTTGTGCAGGATGACGTTCCACTTGCGCTGGAAGCAGGCGTGGCATGCGGCGTCGTCGCGTGTGCAGGTATAGCCCGGGCAGATGAGCTTGTAGTCGTGCATGGTCCACACCGTGCGACAGCCGCGCTCATGCGCCATTCTGGCCACCACCGGCGAGATGTAGCTGTGGATGTTATGCAGATGCACCACATCGGGCTTGAAGGCATCCAAGATGCGTCTGAATGCCGGCACGATGTCGCCATGTCCCATCATTCGTCTGAATGCCCGGAGGCGGTTGCGGTCGAAGTCAATCTCCGGCGCGAAATATTCGCTCCAGGGGCTGGGGTCGTTGAGCGGGTAGTCCATGGCAAAGACACCCACCTCGTGGCCATGCTTGCGCAGCATGTCCTCGGTGCGCTGCACCACGACACAGTCACCTCCGCGACGATAGTAGAATTTGTTGACTAGTAGTATGCGCATGTTTCTTGTCCTATAGGTAACAATAAAACGCAATCTGCACGATTTTATTGCATCGCGGCGCAAAGGCGGGAAATGGCACGGTTTTTGCACCTTTTTATTTGTTTTATTGTTTAACTAAATTACTACCAAAAATGACAGCAAACGAAAATTCTGCGACCGTCATCACGGTCAAACAAACCGACAATGTGGCAATGGGCAATGCCGTTAATATCACAGAGGTCAGGCGGCGATCACTGCCAATGATCACGCTGGATAAACTCCTGGCCGAGGTGGGACCGATGCTTGATGAACCTGCCAAAAAGTCATTCTCAATCATCACCAGGATGTTTGAAATGCGTGATGAGTATTGTTTCAGTCGCATGGAGCGTGACGATGACGACCCAAGATGGATCCTCACAGCCCTTAAAGCCACCGACAACAACATCACACCATGGATTGCACAGCAGGGCATACAGGACCGACTCGATGCCATCAAGACAATGGCGGCACAGCGACGAGGGCAGGCCGAACAGGCAGGCCGAGAACGTAAGCGCCTGCTCAACCGCATCGCCCTGATGCGGCGATTGCTCACGGTCTATAAGACCATCTGCCTCTATCTGCTCGAGGGGTCGAGCTTTCTGCGAGACTGCGTCACTGTGCAGGAGCGCACCTATCTGCAGAACCGCATCTCGTCGCTCGTCGAGAGTGCCAACCATCACGACACTGCCCTGCAGCTCATCGCGGCCGACGAGCATGAGCAGTTCATTGCCACCTTGCTCGACAACATGAAGAAGTCGGGGTTCATCTATCATCCGCACAAGCAGTTCAAGATTCTGATGACCGTGTTCAAGATATGTCCCAATCTCATCAATCAGAAGATGGGCGACATCTTTGACGTCATTCACGGATGGGAGCGAGGCAACTGGCAGAACGAGCCGTTCCGCGGGGCATTTGTCGAGATGCTTGAGATGTTTATCAACGACACCGGCGAACGCGTCGACGACTTGGCCGGACTAGATGTCAAAGACGACAACGACACCTACACGATGATGGTGCAGGCCCTGGCCATACAACTGCTGCTGGCCAGCGATGCCGATCGCACCGACCGCATCCGCAACCAGGCTATGCTCTACAGGCACCTGATGCTGCAGCCCGCCGTCAACCGCCACAACCTGGCCGACAAGGTGTTCGCAACCCTGTGTGGCATGCCGCCACACACGCTCGAGTATCAGTGGAACGACATGCGCCAGGTGACCCTGCTTGGACATCGCCTCAGTGCCGATGCATCGACATTGCCTGCGACAATGACGCCTCGTCGCTACTGCGGTGAGCATGCGCAGGTCATCATCGGTGCCGATGGACTGTGCATCGAGCCGCTTGACAACAACTCGCTGTGCCACAATGTCCTGCCCGACCAGCTGCTGCCCTGGCATCACATGCAGGTCAAGCTCTATGGCATGGTCGACACCCCAACGCGCAACAAGATGCGTGATCTGGCGCGACTGGGAAAGATGTGGCAGCAGATCGAGGACAACTTGTTTGCCCCACAGATCACCGCCACACAACAGCAGGTGCGCAAGGTCGAGCCCGAGCAGGGCGATGTGGTGCACATCGTTGTCGACGACACAGATGTCAACAACGACAATGTGCTACACTGCACCATCGTTGACGACGAGTATCAGGGCGAGGGATGGCTGCATGTGCGTGACATTGTCCAATGGTTCAACTATGACATGCGGCTCGACTACTTCCGTGACCAGCGCACTGGCAAACCGCTGGTGTTTGAGGCCACCGTCTTCACGCGCAACCGCTATGGCGACCTGCAGTTCCGCATGGCGCAGCAGGTGGCCGACTACATCTGGGACACGGTCACCTATGGACAAGAATATGATGCGGTCATCGCCAATGTCACCGCCAATAAGCAATACACTTGCCTCAGCCGCGAGGGTTTCTCGTTCTGGGCGCAGGCCGAGGGCGAGTTTGACTCGCTCAAGCGCAGCACTTTTGTCCGCATCCGGGTTACCGACACGCGCAGTGCCAATGCCATGTATGCCGAGATTGTCGAGGTGCTGGACGACCTGCACAGTTTCCCGCACGAGCAGCCGTTTGCCAGCCTGATGCAGTCCATCGGCATTCCTGATGACGAGGAGCTCGAACGCACCGAAGAGACCGCGGCGACAACATTCGAGCCCATCAGCCGCGAGCGCATGCTCGAGATGGTCAAGCTCATGCGCCGCGCGGCATCGATGATGCCTGACAACTATGTCGACACGTTCAATTATCTGGCCATGACGCGCCTGCTGGCACGGACCGTTGGCGACGGCACACAGGTGGCATTGTGCACCGAGCACATGAGCCTGCTGGCGTTGCTGGGCACATACGACACGCAGGAGCAGATTGACACCGAGGTGGTCGAGCGGCACCGCCAGGCGGTGGAGGCCAGTCCGGTGCTGAAACGCCTCTACAACATGTTGTGGCTGGTCAGTTGCATCGACAACCCGCTGGCAGCACCGCAAGTGTGGGCCATGACGCAGTCGGACAATGCCAACGAGTCGCTCATGGCACGCATGGTGCTATCGCTCAACATGCTGGGCAACACCGCGGTCAAGGAGCAGCGCAGTGCCATCAAGGCCCGCATCAAGCAATTGCTGAGGGTGAGCAACTATGACGACCAGACGGCAAAATACTACGGGTCAGAGTCGCTGCACGTCGAGTTCAAGACCAGCATCACCACCCCACCCGACAATGGCATGCGGCGCGATGTCGACACACAGACGTTCAACATCATGCGCGTGGTGTGCGGAATGCTCAATGCCGACGGCGGCATCCTCTATCTGGGCGTGAGAGACAACGGTGTCGAGACCGGCCTTGATCAGGACATGGCATACTTCCGGTCGCGTGACAAGTTTGACCTGCATGTGCGCAACCACGTGCACGATATGCTGGGCGCAACGGCCAATAACTATGTCGACGGTAGCTGGGATGACGGCACCAAGCACGATGTCTATATGCTCAAGATCGAGCGATGCCCCTATCTGGTGACACTCGACGGAAAGGTGTGGGTGCGGCAGGGCACCAGCACGCGTGTCATTGAGGGAGAAGACCTCGAGAACTACCGTGCCGACCGACAGCGGTTGTTTGCACAGCAAGAAAACGTGGTGGTACCGGTCACTGAGATTCTGCCGCCGGTGCAGCACGACAAGGAGCCTGCAGCACCGCGCAAACCCAAGCCTGTGGCCGAGACCATAGCCACCAGCCGTCATCGCAACAATGTCCTGCACGACTATGAGGACGGCTTTGTGCCCGACATCGTGGGATACATCTATTTCAAGCCCGACAACAAGTTTGAATTCTCGCCCGGCGACATCTATATCGACAACGAGTGCCTGCTCACACTGGCTGTGCATGACGGCGAGCAGACGGGATATCTGGCCATGGTCTATGACGATGGACAGGTGGTCAAGGTGGCCATGAAGGAGATTCTCGAGAAGTCGACCAACACAAACTACAACTATGGCGACGGACGACGGCTGTTGTTTGCAAGCCCTATCATGCCCGACGAGGCATTGCTGATGGTGATGCGCGACGGCAAGAACAACTATGTCTACCGCGCCGAGCGAGTCGACCGTCTCTTGCAGGACAACATCAACTCGACAGGTCAGACGCTGTTTGATGTCGACTTCAATGCATTGCTGGCGTGTGAGATTGTGGCAGCCGACTGCATCGACCACTTCAGCGATGGGCTGGATTTGCCGCGCAAGCAGGTGGGCTACAACATCAAGCGGGGCGGCACCACCTTTGACGACACCATCGACCAAATGCTGCGGCAGGCGGCGGGCGGTGCACAGCACTAACTACTCTCGGTTGAACAGTTCCCCCTCTAACTTAGAGGGGGATAGGGGAAGTGTGTCACGGGGCTAGGGACAGTGTGTTAGCCACATGTCAGCATTGGCACTGCCGAAAGTGGGTTGTCTTAGGAGGGGAGCCTGTACGCAAGGCGCAGGTAATGGCTTTACTACTCTACTTCTAGTTCTGCTGGATTTGCAATCCAGCAGGATTGAGTATAAGCATTTATAATGCGCTTATTTCGGATTGCAAATCCTTATACTCAAATGCGGTCGGATTACAAATCCGACCGAACGG
>Ga0256404_1001596_pt1 | contig 53776 bp, 30 predicted proteins | sample RumenRJG_01DNA_FD_185990 | JGI IMG/M metagenome (GOLD analysis project Ga0256404, IMG submission 185990) | Bovine rumen microbial communities from Lethbridge, Alberta, Canada - RJG_01 | ecosystem: Host-associated > Mammals > Digestive system > Stomach > Rumen | place: Canada: Alberta | collected... | reverse complement strand
ACGGAGAGGCTTTTTTTAGTATGACGGGCATGCCGTCAGTCTGTGGTGAAAGTCCACCGGGGCGTAGTTGCCGACGAACCCCATAGCAACTCCCAAGGTTTGCACCGTGAGATGCAGGCGAGAAGAAGGATAACGTATAATAAGTTGCGCAAAATTAAATAGACATGGTGTAAATCCTTTTGTAGAATTAAGTTACCACACCAAACCCACAAGGAGGATTTACCCATGGCTCATATAACTTGCACGGGCACCTGCACAGTTCACAGGAATATAATCTGCTAAACCGGGACAAAGGTCGCCGCCAGTTTGATGTAGGCGTAGATGCCAATTATTTCAAGCCAGTAAGCTTAGAAGCTATAGTGACGTTTTTTGAGGGAATTAAATGATAAAGAAAAAGAACCGGAAGCCGGTGGGGACGATTCCGCACTATGTAAAATATAAGGATGTTTGGCGCGTAAGGCTATCGGAGAGGAAAGGAAATCCGTTGTTCTTCTCTGTAGAGGAAGGCCCGCTGCTATATGTGGTCGGGGAGTATATCAAGGACGGGCTGTTTTATCCTTTCTGGCCGGGACAGTCGCGGGACTGGCATGAACATGCTCATACGTTTGAGGATGTGGTGGAATGGTTATTACGGAATCCATTTATGTTCAGTATCAATGGGTTTGAGGAGTATTATTCGAATCAGGAACAACGGATTCTGCAGAAATTGCAGGAAAAACTGGTTGCGGACTTAGGGCATAAAGCCAACATAGAAACGGAGAAGAATAGTAAAAACATCATCCTGATCCGGCATGGAGAAAGCTCGGCTAATGCCGGTTTACCTACATCTGACCCGGAAGATATCCCGCTGACAGAAAAAGGGAAAGAGCAGGCGGAAGGAGTTGTGAAGAAAATTCCGTTCTATCCTAAGATGATTATAGCTTCGCCTTTTGTCCGGGCGTGCCATACTGCAGAGCCGACGGTTCAAAGGTTTACGGACAGCAAGTTTGAGGTTTGGCCTGAGGTGCGGGAGTTTACCTACCTTGCACCTGTAACCTGTATTGGAACGACAACAGAGGAAAGAAAAGCGCGGGTCGCTGCCTATTGGGATGCGGCGGATCCGGATTATGTTGACGGGGAAGGAGCAGAAAGCTTCCGGCAGTTTATGGAACGTGTCAGGGTTACGCTGCAAAAGTTAAAGGAGTTTCCCTGTAACAATATTGTTGTCTTCAGCCATGAACAATTCATTCGGGCTCTTTTGATGGAACAGGGAGATTCAGCTTTTCAAAACGCTGACATGGTTGAAAAGATGCGGCTATTTCGTTGCGGGCGGAGGATTGCCAATGCGGAAATGATTTGGCTTGAAGGATTAAAAAAATGATTTATTTTACTTCTGACTTACATTTTTACCATGAAAAAATTATTCACCACTGTAACCGTCCGTTTCGTGACGCACAGGAGATGAATGAAAAATTAATACAGAATTGGAACTCCATTGTTGCTCCGGAAGATGAGGTTTATGTACTTGGCGATGTTACCATGAAAGGGCCGGAGCAGGCTTTTGCTGTGTTGTCCCGTTTATCCGGAAAGAAATATTTGATACGGGGGAACCATGATTACTTTATAGACAATCACGAATGGCAGAATTATTCCTGGGTGTTCCAATGGGTAAAAGATTATTACGAACTCATTTGGAAAAACCAGAAGTTCGTGCTTTTCCATTACCCGATAGCGGAATGGGCGGACTATTACAAAGGCGCCATCCACCTGCATGGGCACCAGCATAACAGGGCTGTGTATAACCATCAACAGAAGCAGGCAGGATTACGGCGCTACGACGTGGGCGTGGATGCAAATGAGTTTAGGCCGGTCAGCGCAGAACAGATATTAAAGATGGTTTGGGATAATTAATATTGTCTATAAAATTAGAAAGCGCCATGGGCTTGGGTGCAATACGATTAATATTGTTACTCATAGCAGATGGCGCTTTTTGTATCTTAAATGAAGATGCTGCAAATAAAGTTGAAAATTAGTAATTATAAATAAGTGGTAGCCGATTGAAAAAGTTGCGAAAATAATTATGGCCCGTGGGATAAAACCTGCGGGTCTTTTTTTAGTTTATAGCTATAAGCTATACAGATGGTTATGGAGCGTACACAGGCTGGGAAAGAGATTGCTAAAACCCGGAACGGTTACCGGGAAGGCATGCCGCCCGTCTATAAAGACAAGATGGCACTTGGTAATGAAATTGATTGATGAAGATCTTTATTCTTAAGGGGAGGAATCTTAACTTGGAAAAACTTAAAAACACAGATAACTTGGCGAACGGAGTTTGCGGCTTCGAGCCTTTTTGCTGTATGATAAATAATAATGCTAAGCGAAATGTGGCACAAAATTTTATAGCAATTACAGCGCCAATCTGTTAAAATAAAAGTTAAAAGAGACTTAATAAGGGAGGCGTAAGCATATGACTGAAAAGAACCAGCTTGATTCCACATGCGGTATATCAGATGACGAATTGACAAGAAGGTTTGAGGAATCCATACGGATTGATGAAGAGATAAAACGAGTGAAAGGTACGCCTGTAGCACGATATGACGCGAAAGAAAAGAAAGCGTACCTGCTTTATCCGGACGGAAGGATTCAATATGTGTAAGAAGGAATATTTGCCGGAAGTAATCGTCTTTGCAGGTCCGAATGGCAGTGGAAAATCAACCATAACAAAGTTAGCAAAGACCATTGGAAAGTACATCAATGCTGATGACATAAAAAGAACGAATCTTTGTACAGATTTAGAAGCTGCTCAACAAGCAGAAGCCTTGCGGGAACAGGCTGTAAAAAACAGGGCAGATTTTACCTTTGAAACAGTACTTTCAACTGAGCGAAACTTAAATTTGTTGAAAAAAGCAAAAGAAAAAGGCTTTTGAATAGAATTTGATAGGCAGTATCTTATTGGGCGCTTACAATAAAACCGGGGGTGGCTGGCATGGCCACCTCTTTTTTTGGTATAATATCTATATATGAATTCGTGAAAGGCAAGGTGGAAGGCATGGAGCATCTCAGGTGTGTCGTGGAACGTATCACGTACCAGAACGAAGAGAATGGCTATGCCGTCATCAAATGTCTTGCAAAAGGGTTCAATGACCTGGTGACAGTAGTCGGCAATATGCCGGATGTGCATGTGGGGAGCGTCCTTTACCTGGGCGGCACATGGCGCATCAACGGAAAGTATGGCAGGCAGTTCCAGATGGAGACGTTCGAGGAGACGCTGCCGGCCACCGTCTACGGGATAGAAAAATACCTGGGCAGCGGGTTGGTGAAAGGCATCGGCCCGAAGTTCGCCAAACGCATCGTCCAGAAATTCGGCAAGGACACGCTGGAAGTCATAGAGACCGACCCGGACAAGTTGCTTGAAGTTTACGGAATAGGGCAGACGCGGGTGAACCGCATTAAAAAGAGCTGGCAGGAGCAGAAGGAAATCAAGAACATCATGCTGTTCCTGCAGGGCCATGACGTCAGCACCAGCCATGCTACCAAGATTTATAAGACCTATGGTGACAAGAGCATCGAAGTGGTGCAGGAGAACCCGTACCGGTTGGCTGACGATATTTGGGGCATAGGTTTCAAGACCGCCGACACCATCGCCACAAAACTCGGCTTCGGCCATGAGAAATATGTACGGCTCCGCAGCGGTATGCTTTACACGCTGAACCAGCTGTCGGATGACGGGCACTGCTACGCGACCAGGGACATGCTGCTGAAGACCGGGGCGGAGATGCTGGACGTGGAAGACTCCCTCCTCTCCATGGCACTGGACGAGATGATCCAGGCGGAGGATGTCATCATCGAGGATATCCCGGCGAAGGAAGAAGAGGTGCCAAAGGAGAAAGCCATCTACCTGCCACCGTTCTATTATTCGGAAGTGGGCGTGGCCAGAAGGCTGAATGATATCCTTCATAACACGGGAGGCATTCGCATCAATCCTGAAGGGCTGCCGCAGCGCATCCAGCAGAAGACCGGGATGCGGTATGACGAGGTGCAGATGCTGGGGATCATGGCCGCAGTGACCAGTAAAATCCTTGTGCTGACCGGAGGCCCGGGTACCGGCAAGACTACGACAACTTTGGGTATCATTACGGCTTTCCGTGAGGCCGGCGCAAGCATCCTGCTGGCGGCTCCCACGGGCCGGGCGGCGAAACGGCTGTCGGAGGCTACCGGGATGGAAGCGAAGACCATCCACCGGATGCTGGAGGCCAAGCCGCCGGAAGGTTATAAACGCAATGACGAGAACCCGCTGGAAGGCGATGTGCTGATCGTGGACGAGTGTTCCATGATCGATATCATGCTGATGTACAATCTCCTCAAGGCGATACCGGATACCATGACGGTCATCCTGGTAGGGGATATTGACCAACTGCCAAGCGTCGGTGCCGGCAACGTACTGAGGGATATCATAGACTCGGGCTGTTTCCCGGTGGTACGGCTTACCCGGATATTCCGGCAGGCGCAGGCCAGCCGGATCATCATGAACGCCCACCGGATCAACCACGGGAAGATGCCGGATATTTCCAATGGCAAGCAGACCGATTTCTTTTTTATCGATATGGATAAAGAGGCGCAGAAAAGGGGCATCAAACAGGACGATACCGCATTGCTGTCAGAAGAGGCTGCAAAAGAGATAGTGGCCTTGGTAGGGAGCAAGCTGCCACGTTATTACCGGATACCTCCCAGGGAGATACAGGTGCTGACGCCGATGCAACGCGGCGTGGTCGGAGCGACCAGCCTGAACCAGTCCCTGCAGGCAGCTATTAATCCGGGAGACATGGGGTTAAAACGCGGGGGTTTCCTGTTCAAAGCGCAGGACAAGGTCATGCAGATCCGGAACAATTACGACAAGGACGTGTATAACGGGGATATTGGCGTTGTCGGATCCGTAGATATGGAAGACAGGTCTTTGGTTGTAATTTTTGACGGCAGGGAAGTCGAGTATGACGCAAGCGAGCTGGACGAACTGGTACTGGCCTATGCCACGACTATCCATAAGTCGCAGGGTTCCGAATACCAGATCGTCGTTATGCCGGTCCTGATGACGCATTTTGTGATGCTGCAGCGGAACCTGATATACACAGGAATAACCCGTGCCAAAAAAGTCCTTGTGATGGTAGGCACAAAAAAAGCTTTGGCCTATGCGGTCCGCAACGTGGTCGTGCAGAAGCGTAACACGATGCTAAAGGAACGGCTGCAGCGTCTGCAGGAAAGGAGCCAATGATGCCTCGGAAAGTGATGAATATACAGGAGAAACTTATCTATGAGATTTCTTGCCTGTCTGAAGAAAATTGGAAAAAAGTACGGCAGTACGTTGCGATGCTGCGCAGGGTTGAGTGTATGAGGGACAAGGCGTTCAATGAATTAGTAAAAGTTGGATATGCTACCCATAAAGATAAGAGTTTGATCCGGGAAGAAGATATGTATTGTGATTTCTGTGGAAGGAACGCAAAAACTGTAAATCGGTTGCTTGCGGGTGAAGACGGTTACATCTGTGATGAGTGCGTTGAACAGTGCTGTGAAGTGTTGAAGGAAGAATACGGGAACGAGCCAAAAGGTAAAAAATGATGTTTCGTGTGCTGCTATATTTTGCTGGCCGCCAGCGTGGTCGATATGCTGTCGGACATGGCGGGGCAAATTTATATTTATGAGTCCTCTGTCAGTGATGCGGCATTGATGCAGGCTGCCAGCGTCTTTAAAGAGCTGGACGAGTGCCTATTGTGATTTCGTTTGGCGCCGTAACAGTGTTCCTGTAGTTTTGTGGTACAATACTGCAGGTGAAACAGGGATAAGCAACGTGACAAGAAGCATGAGGGTTAAGGAGGACTGTTCTGATGAATAACATAGAAGCGCTCACCAGGATCCTCAAGGACAGCCGTAATGTTGTCTTTTTTGGAGGCGCCGGGATGTCAACGGAATCCGGTTTGCCGGACTTTCGCAGCGCGAACGGGATATACAGCAAAAGGCTCCACCAGAAGTTCCGCCCGGAAGAGATGGCTTCCCACAGTTTTTTTGTGAACCATACAGAAGCTTTTTTCGAGTTCTACCGGGAACACAGGATTTTCCGTAACATCCAGCCCAACGCGGGGCATAAGGCGTTGGCGGAACTGGAAAGGCGCGGCATCCTGAAAGCTGTTGTCACCCAGAACATCGACGGGCTTCATCAGCTTGCGGGTTCGAAAACGGTATACGAACTGCACGGTTCTATCCATCGGTGGCCTTGTGTCCAGTGTGGCAGGGTTTACCCCGTGGATTACGTCCTGCAGGAAGAAAACAAGCCAATCCCTTATTGTGAGGAGTGCGGTGGGATTGTCAGGCCGGGCGTCGTCCTATATGAGGAAGGGCTGGATTCCGAAGTCATAGGAAACGCTGTCCGGGCCATCAGCGAAGCGGATACCCTGATTGTCGGCGGTACGTCTTTGGTAGTTTACCCGGCTGCCGGTCTGATTGATTATTTCCGTGGCCGCTATCTTGTCCTGATCAACAAAACCGAGACCAAAGCTGATGCACGGGCGGAGCTTATCATACGGGATGCTATTGGCAAGGTTCTGTCAGCAGCAGTGGCGGGGATATGATCCACTTCACAAATTAGAGGATGGCATTCGTGTCGCATGTGGCGGTAATCCCGATGAACCGGATGATACGCATATGACAGTGTTTAACCCAGATGAAAAACGGCAGGATTTAATAAAAACTATTTCCCAGGAGGAAGGGCTGTATGTCTGGAAGCCATAAGATACAGCGAGATGAAATCTTTAAATACGTAAAAAAGAAATATGGTATTGCAGAAGACTATCCGTTCCCGAACGCACCCTCTATTCCGGTCATGAGACATCCGGATAACCGTAAATTGTTCGCTATCATCATGAATGTACGAAGAAAAACGCTGGGGCTTGATGGCACGGGATGGGTTGATATAATCAATGTAAAGTTAGGCGATCCCTACTATGTGGATATGGTCGTCCGGCAACAGGGGTATTTAAGGGGTTACCATATCCGGGGTGGGAACTGGGTATCCATTCTTCTGGATGGAACGGCTCCTTTCAGTGAAATATGCAAAATGGTCGATGAGAGTTTTATTGTCACTGCATCCAGGAATAAAAAGCGAAAGTACCGTCCGCCCAAGGAATGGATTGTCCCGGCAAACCCCAAATATTATGACATAGAACACGCATTTGATATGGAAAACGAAATTGACTGGAAACAGGGAGCGGGAATCAGGACAGGGGATACGGTATTCATCTATGTGGCGGCTCCTGTATCGGCGATTCTGTATAAATGCAAAGTGACCGAAACGGATATCCCGTATGACTACGCAGATAAGAACCTCACGATTAAGGCGCTGATGAAGATAAAGCTGATAAAACGGTACAATCCCGGAACATTTGCATTTGAGGTATTGAAGAATAAATATGGTATTTTTGCTATCAGGGGGCCGAGAAGTGTGCCGCACAGCTTAAGCGAATCGCTGAAACAATAAGAATCATTGTGATGGGTAGATGCGGATGAAAGCAGACTGGCTGATTAATAGCTGTTTCATCCATAGGCGCTATGTTTGTGATGGGAATATAGATAGTTATGTCGGAATTTTTGGATATTGTAAATGAAAACGGGCTGCCCACCGGGCGCATTGTTGAACGGTCTATCGCCCACTTGGAGGGGATTTGGCACAGGACATCCCATGTTTGGCTGGTGCGCAGGAAGGAAGAGACTATGCAGGTGTTGTTGCAGAAACGGACTGCTGTCAAATCTTTTCCCGGCTGCTATGATATATCAAGCTCGGGACACATACCGGCAGGGGAGGATTTCCTTGCCTCAGCTTTGCGGGAACTAAAGGAAGAACTGGGGATCAGCGCAAAGGCTGAAGAACTGATCTGTTGCGGTGACCGGACGATTATCTGGGATGACGTGTTCTTTGGGAAAGAATACCATGACCGGCAGTACACACGTGTTTTTGTGTTGTGGAAGGATATGGAAGAAAAAGACTTCTGCCTCCAACCGGAAGAAGTGGATGGTGTACGCTGGATTGATTTGGAATTGTGTATCCGTAATGTGAAGGAAAATATGTTTCCCCATTGTATAGAGCTGCCCGAACTTTTGATGGTAAGGGATGCCGTTACAAAAAGCCCACGGCAGTGAAACAGGCATAAGGTGAAGGATAACTGATTGGTATGAAAGAAATTGGAACAGTAAGAACACTGGTGGAAGAGACGATCCACCGTTTGTATGACAACAGCCCTTTCATCCGCCTCTGCGGAATAGAACTCGCAGGTTTTGGCTGTGGTGAAATCACGATGCGGATGAAGATAGACGGGAATGTGCATGTCAATACGCATGGCGTCGCCCATGCGGGGGCGTTTGTTACATTGGCGGATACAGCTTTCGGAGCTGTGTGTATTACCAAGGGACGGCGGTCGGTTACGACAGGTCTCAGCTTTAATGTGATTGGAAACATCAAGCCGGGAGAAACGGCGACAGCGGTTGTCAAAGCGGGTCATCTTGGTCGCACCGTAGGCTCGGCGACGGTAGATATATTTGATGAAAAAGGAAGGCTGCTATGCCAGGGAATCGGAAATCTGCATATGACAGAGACGCTGGAGGATATACCGGCGGAATGGGAATGAGGTACAGGAACGTCATACTATGGATTGAGTAATTGGGGAAGGGATATATGGAGGCCGGATATGAAAATACTTGTATTAAATGGAAGTCCGAGATTGAATGGGAATACGGCTGAAATGGTCAGTGTCTTTCAAGATGCAGCGGAATCAAACGGGCACATTGTAAAAATATTTAATGTCTGCAAAATGAACATCAAAGGTTGCCTGGCCTGCGAGTATTGCCATGGGGCGGGACAGGGAAAGTGTGTCCAAAAGGATGATATGCAGACAATCTATGCAGAATTGCCCGATACGGAAATGCTCGTGCTTGCTGCCCCGATTTATTATCATGGCATTTCCGGCCAACTCAAATGTGTTATCGACCGTTTCTATTCAGCTTTATACCCATCGGCTCCTCCAGCTTTGAAGAAAGTAGCGATGTTCCTCAGTTCAGGGGATGATAATATGTATGACGGAGCCAGGTTTTCATATGAAGGGGACTTTATCGGTTATCTTGGGCTGGAAGGATGTGGAATTTTTACAAACCATGACGAGGATGTATCTGAAAAAATCCGGGAGATGGCGGCTTCCCTGTAATATAATATGGGTGAATCAAAGGAGATAAGGAGCAGATTACATGATTCGAAAAATTATTCGCATAGATGAAGAAAAATGCAATGGCTGCGGCCTCTGCGCAAAGGCCTGTCATGAAGGGGCGATAGATATTCTTGGCGGGAAGGCAAAACTTGTGCGGGAGCATTTCTGCGACGGGCTGGGCGATTGCTTGCCAAATTGTCCTGCAGGCGCTATATCTTTTGAGGAACGGGAAGCGCCGGCCTATGATGAGTCCGCTGTGGAAGAAAGCAAACGAATGCGGGAGAAAGCAGAGGGCATTGGCAAGGAACCCGTTGGCGGATGTCCTGGCTCTAAAGTGATGCGGCTTGGACAAAAAAAGTTGGAGACAGGGCTTGAAACAGATGTCGGCCCGGTTTCCCAACTGAACCAGTGGCCGTGCCAGATAAAACTTGTGCCTGTTAAAGCGCCGTTTTTTGAAGGGGCTAAACTGCTGGTTGCGGCAGACTGTACCGCATATGCCTATGCCAATATGCATAGGGAATTCATGCGGGGAAAAATTACGATCATCGGTTGTCCCAAACTGGACGGCGTAGATTATTCTGAAAAGCTGACCGGGATTATCCGTGATAACGACATCAAAAACGTGACAATCGTCCGTATGGAAGTACCATGTTGCGGAGGGCTTCAGTATGCCGCAGAGAATGCGCTCCGTGCCAGTGGAAAGTTTATCCCCTGGCAGGTGGTAACGATATCCATAGATGGAAGAATCTTGGACTAAAAAATAGCATTCAAAAGTGAAATAGAACCTCAGAGGGAGACAACATATGGTCATTTACTTTTCAGGAACAGGTAATTCTTACAGTTTCGCAAAGAAGCTGGCTGCCACGGTTGGGGACGAAGCGGTTCCGCTAATTCGTTTAGTGGAAAATCCTGACAGCTATGATTTGGAAAAGGAAGGTTGCATCGGAATTGTATTCCCAGTGTATTATGGCGATGTGCCAAAGCCGGTAGAAGAGTTTTTTAAATCTGCGAAACTAAGTCAATATACCTATTTTTACGGTGTAGCTACTTGTGGCGGTTCTTATGGGAATTCGTTATGCCACCTGCGTGAGATATTGAAGAGCCGGGGTTGTGACCTGAAATACGGTAAGGTATCTTTTATGATTGCAAACAGCACGGCAACATGGAAGAAGAATGTAAGTTATGATTACCACAAGCTGGACGGGGAAAATGATCTGGTACGGGAAGTAGCGCGGGCCGTGGAACGGAAAAGCATCGATTATTCTATGACAAAATCATCCTTCATGGGGAGCATCGTTTCCAACGATCTTGTGAAAAGTATCGGGATGAAGCGATTTAAAGTATCAGTTGACAAGAATGCCTGTGTTGGTTGCGGGCTTTGTATCAGGATATGCCCGGCGCACAATCTGGAAATGAAGAACGGGAAAGCCGCCGTTGGCGACCGTTGCGCCTTTTGCATGGCCTGTGTCCATGCCTGTCCCCATGGGGGAATGATGGTAAACGGCCATGCGATCAAGAAGGAAAACCGCTACCGGCACCCGGAGGTGGAACTGCAGGAGATGTTTTTGCGTAAGCCTGCTGAATAAAGGAGCAAATTTATTTAGCCGCTCATAATATGGTCAATGGTGGCATTTCATATGATACCGGGGCATTGCAGTTATGCGCTCCGTCATTTATTGGCGCCCTTGGTTTTCGGTGATACGGGCCTGGCAGAAATAGGAAGGGAAAAACCATGTTTGGTATTTTGGAATGGAAATGCATTGTCCCTGGAAGCGAGATTGAAAACGTGAAACAAGACCGTAAACACAGTAAGCGGATTGAGCGTTATGAAGTATCAGAAAAGGCGATTTACTTTGAGGGCAAGTATCTTCCGGTTTCGCAGATAAAAAGTATGCGAAGCCAGCCGTCGGCTTACCGTCCCCATGGGTGTTGCGGGATAGGCATTCCTGTCTTTAAAATCAGAGTGGAATATGGAATGGAGAAACCGGTGGTCCTGTTGATCGAGCAGGAAGAGAAAGTGGAAGAGCTGCTTGACCTGGTTTGCAAATCAAATCCGGGCATTGTAATAGAATATTATCTAAGCCCGCATACCGGACTGCGGCCGGAGAAAATTTCGCCGCCGCTGTACTGAACAGTAAAATATGGATTAGTCATAGATAATGAAAGGACGCATCATGGCGAAATATTTAGGCGGTATCAAGGATCAGAACATCTCTGTGGTTGGATATTCTTCTTTTGTGAAGATTCCTTTGCCTTCGGCTTTGAAACCTTTTTGTACGATAATGAATTCAAAGAGTTCTTTGAAGCTTTTGTAATTTTTGTACTCGTAGTTTCTGAGTCGTTTCTTGTTGACTTTGAGTGTCATTGTAATCATGGTTGAACCTCCTGAGTTTGACTGAGATTTTAAGAAAATGGTGATAAAAAATGCGATATTGTCCAACAGCGCTGAAACTGTTGTTGGACAATATCGCATTTTCATTAATGTTACAAGTTATTTGGATGAAGCAATCCCGGAGATGATGCCGGGATTATTGTTGCGCTGTTACTATACCGAAATATAAGTAACCGGAGGCGCGGAATTTATTATAGATGTTAACTTCCCAAGATTTTCTCACTCAAATTTAGATAAAACACTCGAATGCCGCTGAACGGTCCCTGCTGGACAAGAGGCTGACCAGGATGGAAGAACTGCTACGGCATATGGAAGGAAAACCATACGAGATGGAACCGGCCATCGCACGTTACTACCGTCCGGAATACTGCCACGAAGGAACAAAAGACCAGTGCTTTGTCACCGCGTATGAAAGGGAGGACGTAATTGAGGAAGAACTGTAACTGTGCGGCTATTACTGCATCATAACCTCTGCGGAAATGACAGCGAAGGAAGCCCTGGAACTGTACAAGAGCCGGGACGCTTCGGAAAAGCTGTTCAAGGCAGATAAGACATTCCTGGGGGGCAAGAGTGAACGGATGTATACGGAAGAGGGGCTGGGAGGAAAACTCCTGATCGGGTTCGTATCTCTTATCATCCGGAACCGGATGTACACCTGCCTCCGGGACGCCGTGGGCGACACCTACTCCGTTCCCAACTACATGAAGGTGGCCGCTGCCATCCGTGAGCTGGAAAAAATTGAGATCTTGCGCGGCGCGGACGGGATCTACCGCCTGGATCACGCTGTTACGAAAACGCAAAAGACAATTTTGGATGCGTTCGGCATGGATGCCGATGACATCCGGACCGGGGCAGAAGAAATCAGCAACACAATTCGTCCCGAAAACAGGATTGCAGCAGGAGGGTTACGCTAAATGGCACGCGCAGGCAGAAAGATAACCGTATCCTCTTTAGAGGGGAAGATTGAAAAGCAAAAGGAACTGCTGGCAAAATTAAAAGCCAGGTATGAAACAGATAAAGAGGAACTGCTTCGTTTAATCCGCTTGCGTGACAGCATGCAGGCCGACGAACTGATGGATGCAATTGCCAAAAGCAAATACTCCATCGGGGATGTAATCAAAATGGTGAAAGGCAAAGCATCCAATATGGAAGATTAAATTTGCCTTTCAGTTTCGAAATGACATTTTTGAGTGAGAAAATCTTGGGAAGTTAACAATACAGTATACATGTTTGCATTGTAAATTATAATATGGTACAATAAGCATGTAAAACTTTTTTATATTAAATAGGAAAGCAAGTATTGATCACAGTGCCCCATAACCCAGTGTCCCTTACCCCAGAGCCCTTTTACTCACACGAGTCCCGGAACAGGAGAAGCAGGAAAGCAGGGTAACGTATCATGACGCACAGGAACCGGAGCCGGCGGAACAGCATAACAGCAACCGCACGCTACGCGGCAGAAGCCTTGGCAGCGTCTGCTTACTTTGTGCAAAAAAAGATCGGTGCAGCTGTGCACAACTTTATAATACCGGCAAAGATCCACATCTGTCTGTATGCATTGCCGTACAGGCTGGTGTGGTTTTTTGGCGTTTAGGGCAAAAATAAGCTATTCCGGCCTGGGGCCGGGTATTCCATATTCAGGAGCCGGGTGGGTAAAGCGGAAAAATACGGCCCGCCCTAACGGCTCCCCGATGTTCTGACGGAGGTTTATGATGAACCGGATTTACAAAATTATCTGGAGTGAAGCGAGGAAATGTTACGTAGTGGTTTCGGAGATAGCGAAGAACCACGGGAAAAATAATGTCAAAACCGTTGTGAGCCAACTGGCTGCCCGCACCCTTGGCGCCATGCGGCAGCTGGCTGCCGCAATCCAAAGCGGCGGCCGCCGTTCCCTGCCTGTTTTGGCGGAGCGGCCCCATACCGCCGCCCAGTGGATCGTACCGCTGGTGCTGGCAGGTATCCTGCTGCAGGCCGTGCCGGCCTATGCCTCTAAAATAACCGATTGGCCAGGAGGGAAAACATCGCTGATTAATACTTCTGATAATGTCCACGACCTGTATTTGCAGGAGCTTGTTACTCCTAAAAATCATACAGACAAAAATTTTGGCGTTAACAGGTTTACCGATTACCAGGTTACAGACGGCGATATAGTCAATATGCATTTCCAGTCCCGGAATGGCGCACTGAAAACCGACAGCCTGGTCAATCTGGTTCAAAACCGTATTAATATCAACGGAATCGTGAACGGGATCAAAGACGGGCGTATCGGCGGCGACCTGTATTTTATCAGTCCCAACGGTCTGGCTGTGGGCAATAAGGGCGTGATCAATACAGGGAAACTTTTTGCTTTTGCTCCCAGTTCCGGATACTTTGACAATTTGGCATGGAACCACGATAGTCTTGCCTCTGCGTTTATCAATGATTTTCAGAACTTTGGTACCCGGGATGAAAACGGCAAGCTGAAAGACACCGGGATGAAATGGAATACAGACAAAGATAAAGGCATCAGCATTGAAGGGCAGATCAATGCCCGCAGCGGCATCGTGCTGGGAGCGGACCATATTGCCATTAAAGACGGCGCTGTGCTGAAGAGCAGCAAGGATCTTGACTTTACGAATCTGGTCAACGTAAAGGATGACAAAGGCGAAATTAGTGTTAAAAACACAACGCTTGAAGGCGCGAACCTGACAGCTGTCAAGGATGCAAAAAGCGGCGACATCATCCTGCGGGCCGAATATGAGGATCATTATAAAGCGAAGCTGTATGTGCCGGACGAATACATTGCGGCGGGGAAAACGACAGGCACTGCGGAAATCACTGTAGAAGGTTCCGTTGACGGGGACGGGAACGTGGATATTTCCGCTTCTTCCACCATGACCTTTACCAACAGAAACTGGGAGGGGGTAGACGGTATTCCCCAGCTTGGTACGGAAGTTCTCAGCGACCTGGGGATCAATGTGGCTGCGGACGTTGCGGTGAAGCACAATACGGCTTCTGTTTCCGTTGCGGAAACAGGCAGCGTTAAGGCGGGTGAAAAAGCTACACTGCAGGCTGACGCTGTGGTGAGCGTTAATATTCAGGCGCAGACGGCAAACGTAAAGGACGACGGAACGCCGGGGACTCCCGGGACTGAAGAAACTCTGGGAACGCCGGGAACACCGGGAAGTTCTTCTGCTTTACCCGTCGCGTCTGTCGCGGTAGCTAAGGTGAATAACAAAGCGCTGGTGGATATTGCGGGGAAAGTAAATTCCGGCCAGGATATGAAGCTGGACGCCCTGGCGGATACAACGGAAGTGACAACATCCAATGCGATTACCAAAGCAAAAGAGGGCGATACGGACAGTTCGGTCTATTTTGCAGGAAGCTTTTTGTACGGCAATACCTTGGCGGAAATTAATGTGAAAGCAAAAAGCGAGGACACCATAACGGCGGGGGGCCAGTTTACCGCCGAGGCCGAGGCTCTGAGCGGCGTGGCGGCCATGGCGGTTGCCGCTGGCCTTGATGAGAGCGTCGCTTCTACGGCTGTAGCTGTGGTAGATTATAATTCTGCCGCCAATGTGAACCTGGAACGGTCGGTAGTAGCGGACAGCATCGGAGTTAAGGCGGAAAATGCTGTGGAGCTGATGGGGGTTTTGGCGGATAACCATATCGGCGAAGGGAATAAGCCTGTATTGGATTACCACGTCAAAGGCGAGACCAATCCTGCTGTTGTGACTAAGAAACTGCAAACATTCCTGAATAGTAAACTGGATGGTAGCGGCTGGAGCGTAAACGGTTTCCGGCAGGGCGGCGTGCTGAGCGCCATGGAAGGCATGTTTGAAAAAGCGCTGGACTATGTGACCGTTGGCGCTGCCATCGGGGTCCTGAATAATACCAATACGGCCAACGTGACCGTAGCGCCGGGTGTGAAACTGGAAGCAAAAAAACCGGAAAAAACACAGGACGAAACATCGCATGACGTAATCCTGGAAGCCGTGACGGACTTGAAAGCCTTTTCCCATCAGGTAACCGGCGAAGCGAACAAGCCGGATAGCGGGGACGGGTCCAAGTTTACTGTGGCAGCAGCTGTGCTGGACAGCAATATCCGTAATGACGCGGCGGTGGTTTTGCAGTCCAAAGACGGAAAAGGCGTGAATCTGGTTGCCCTTAATGGAAGTGTGCAGTTAAAGGCAGACGCCCGTATTGGTGACTCTGCTTACTTCAGCCCGTTATCCGCGCTTGAGTACCAGATGGCTTCGCAACTGGACGAATCGGGACATATCAGCCTGAAACCGGGCGAAATGGGAATTGAGCAAGTGTGGGATGAGTTGATATCCACATTTAACAAGATGGGGAAAGATGCCAGCAAACTAAAGAAATGGAAAAAAGAGACGGTAAAGATAGAAAAGGAAGCGGCGGATGGCAAGATTACAAATAACGAGAGAGCTACTGATAAAGCAAAGGCTCTTGCCGAGTTCTTTACGTTCCTTTACAGCGAAGGAGAGGATCTGCGTGATGCCACGCAGGAGGTCAAAAAGCTCATCACCACGCTGACAGATTACCTGAGCCCGGCCTCCTATACCAATTATTATGTTCGCAGTTATACGGTAGACGGCCAGCAAAGCGACAAAACGAACTATGATCTGGCCGGGTCCTTCAATATCTCTGTGCTGGAAAACAAAGGCGTGGTTGCTGTCGGGGAAAATTCGTCTGTTAAGGCAGGCAAGGATATCAGTATCTCTTCAGACACCCGGACGGAAGCAATCAGCGCTACGGGTAACGCAGGGGAGTACCTTGCCTTTTCGGAGAGTACCGGTACGGGGATCGGCGCCAGTCTGGCCGTACATGATACGAATACTGACAGTATGATTATAACGGGAAAAAATGTAACGCTGTCGGCCGGTGAAGCCGGCGCCGGCAGTATTAAGCTGGCTTCAGACGCAAAGGCAGATGAGGTTGGTATTATTTACAGCGCGGGGGAAGCCCAGAAGAACGGCGTAGAAGCTTCCATCGGCGTGCAGGCCGGCGGCGCCAGCAGTCTGGTGCTGGTGGACGACGAGACAGATATGACGGCCGCAGGCGATGTGACGCTGGCTGCCAATAACAGCCTGAAGGCTGTCAACGTAGTGGGCGGGCTGGCCCTGGGGAGTTCCGACGCCACCTTTACCGTGGGCGCCGGCGTTGCCGTGAACGGGCTGGAAGCCAACAGCATGGCGGTAATTGGGGATAACGGTACGGAAGAGGTAGAAAAGAACGGAAAAACAATTATACAGATAGCTAATCAGGAGATTGAGGATCCGGAATCAAAGGATAACAAAGACAAGACAGATGAGGAAAAGAATGCGATAAAAGCAAAAAACACGCTGGCCAAGGCCCGCAAGCTGGCTGCGGACAGGGCTGTGGTCCGCAGCATGGGCAGTGATTTCAAAAGTGCCGAAACCAAACTGACGGGATACCTGGGCGGGAAAACTGAAGTTGGTGCGCAAAAAAAGACGGTGACCGGGCAAGATGTTACCGTAAAAGCCAATAACAGCGGCAGTATCAACTCCGTGGCCGTGGAAAGCGTCAACAACGCCAAGCAGCATAAAGCCCTGGACGCCCTTAATCACTATGTCGCGAAGTTAGCGGAAGAAGGCAAAGCCGAATTAACGACAACCCTGATAAATGCCGTGTCCTGGCCCATGGATAAATTTAACAGGATCTTTAACGGGAAGGGGAGTACTGCCCATACCTGGGATTTTGGCAATCACAAACCGATAACATGGCAGGATGGCAGCAGTCCGACAGACAGTTTTAATATTGCCGCAGCAGGGAGCGTGGCCTGGAACCATAATGACCATGAGACTGCGGCTGTTATCGACCGTATGAATGTTAAACTGAATTACAAGACAGACCGGGACGGCAAACTGTTAAACGCAGCGACGGAGGACATTTTTACCGGGGCGTGGGCCGGCGCGGACGCCATCAACTGGTTCAGCGGCACAGCCAGTTTTGATTTCGGCGGCACAACCAGTGAAGATACGGCTTCCTGCGGCTCTCATAAAACCGGGCTGGGGGCGGCCGTGGCCGTCAACGACCTGAACCGCAATGTAAACGCGCTGATCAGCAACAGCGCCATATCCCAGGCAGGCCTGTTGGAAAACACCGCCGTCAAAAACGGGGCGGAGGCGGCCGGGGCCCTGGGACTTGCCATAACCAACGATTCCGGTAGTACAACAGCCCGGGACGTGAACGTGATATTCGGCCTGTCCCTGAATAATAACAAAGGCGACGTACACGCGCTGCTGCTGGAAGACACGTCGGTCTATGAAAAAAAGGAAGTCAAAGATGCCAAAGGAAAGACGGTCTATACCTATCAAGGCGCGACAGATGTCAGCGTCGGCGCTTACGACGGCGATATCCAGGTGGCCGGCAGCGTGGATCTTAATGTATTGAAAGCCGGTGGCCTTTTCTTCAGCGATACGGGCGGTATTGCCGTGGGCATCAACGCGTCGGTCAGCGACCTTGCCAACGATATCAGGAGCGGTATCCAGGGCGGTTCTTATACCGGCGCCGGGAATATAAACGTGGCAGGGGAAGAAGCCTTCACCCAGGTCAATGTGGCAGCGGGGCTGGACGTAGACCAGTCGGCAAAAGGCTTCAGCGGCACCGGTTCCCTGGCCTTAGGCTTCCTTGCGAACAATACCCGAAGCCTAATTTCCGGCACGGAGAAAATAGAAGCTTCCGGCGACGTTTCGGTTACCAGCCGGGATATTTCCGGGAATGATAAAAATCCCTACAAAGAATATCTGAAGAAGCTGAAGAAAGACCCTGAAGGAACAAGCTATCTGAGCGATACAGAGAAAAATAATCTGGGCAAAGAAGCAGCCAGTTCCATTGTCACTGTGGCGGCGGATGTGACGGAAGGCACACAAACCGCAGCAGGGGCGTCCCTGACGGTAGCCGAGATCGCGAACCGGTTTGCTTCCGATGTTACCGGGAATAAGAGCTTATCGGCAGGTTCTGTAAAAGCCTCTGCGGACGTGCACACGGATATCGTATCCGTGGCGGCGGGCGTCAGCGTCAGCGAGAAGAGCTTTGGCGGCGTGGGTTCCTTTTCCTTTAACAATCTGCATCAGGACAATATTGTATCCATTACCGGCAACCGGAACGGAGCCGATACAGACAAAGGCATCAAGGCCGACGTAGTCAGCAGTGCGGCGAATAATACCAGCCATATCGTCAACGTGACGGGCGATTTTGCCGGAGGCAAGAACGCGGTGGGTCTGAGTATGGCCTACAACCTCATGGATGATACTACCGGCGTGTATGCAGGCGATAACCGGATCGCTGCTAAAGACAGCGGCAAGGGCGTGGGCATTTCCCTGGATGCGGACAACACCGCCTATGCCCTGGCCCTGTCCATAGGCGCTGCGGCAACTTATAAGGACGACGGGAAGGTGGCGGCCCTTGGCAACTTTGCCGTGAACCGGGGGCATAACGATACCGTGGCTGTAATCGGCGAAGACAAAAACGGTTATCATTGGGAAAATGGAGCAGGCAATGGCAACCAAAACTGGGCAATAAAAGATACGATTACCAACGCATCATCCGTTTCAGTAAAAGCTACAGATAAGACCGGCAAGAACACCGCCGCCGGCGCTGCCGAGCTGGCGGTTACGAACACGACGGTGGCTTTGGGCGTCGGCGTGGCCCTGACGGAAAGCGATAAAGGTTCCGAAGAACGAAACGGCAAAGAAACCGTCCGGGCCGAGATCAACTATGCGGATATCACCACGGTTGAAAAAGACGGCAAGGCGCCGACGATCAGCGCATCGAGTTCGGATACTTCCTGGGCAAAGACTGTCGCCGTGGGCATCGGCGTTACGACGGAGTCCAAAGTCGGCGCCCAGGGCGTAGGGGCGGACGCCAATATCTACAAGACAAATACGGCCGGGTTGAAGGATACCACAATTGACAGGGAGAGTGGCAGCAGGGAAGCCCTTGTAACCGTGAAAGCCGAGACAGCCTCCACCCTTAAGACCGGGGCGTCTGCCTTGCAGCTGACCGGGAAGGAGTCTTATCTGGCCGGCGTAGTGGCCGTAGGCGTTAACCGCATCAAAGATACCACAAGCGCAGGCGTGACCTATGCGGAAAAGCAAAGCTCCGTTGCCGTGAACGCAGGTAACCTGGATATCAGCGCCGCTTCCGGAGGAAACATTACCAGCGTGGCGGCCGGAGTTTCCGGTACCTTGGAGGGCACGGCGGCCCTTGGCGGGTCCGGCAGCCATAATTTCATAGAAAACAACGCGACGGCGACAATTAAAAACGCAAATATCAGCAGCACAGGCAACGTGGGCGTAGTGGCCCAAAGCGACGAGGCCATCTCCAACTACGCAGGTCTTTTGGATGTAAACGCAATAGGCCAGGACGTGGCGCTTGCCATTGGCGTAACAGGTTCTACCAACCAGATCAGCGGCGCTACCGAAGCGCTGATCGACAACAGTACGGTTGCGGCCGCAGGCAGCGACGATGAGAGTAAGGCCATTAAGACAAAGAGCAAGCTGAAGAATAATACGAAAGACGACAAGTACCTGATAGAAGGAGCGGTAACCGACAATACCTGGAAGAGCGGCAAACTCCAGACAGGCCGCGATGAAGAAAAGAAGAGCGGCGTGGTGGTGGACGCGTCCGCTACCCATGCCATTGCCTCCGTGATGGCTAACGGCGGCGTGGCGGTAGGCGTTGGCGACGGCAGCACGGGCGCTGTCGACGTTGCCGGTGTGGTGAACCTGAATACGGTCGGCGGCGAGACCGGGGCTAAAATCCTGGACTCTGATATCAATACCAAAACCAGCCGCAGCGATGTAACCGTCCATGCGGCGGATTATACCAACGCGGCGGAATTCAGCGGCGTGGCCGCTGTTGACATCGGCAAGACGTTTGGCGTCACGGTCGGCTTCACCGGCACCGGCAATACGGTGGACAGGGTGACGTCGGCAGGGGTCTCCACGTCCAAAGTAATAAAAGACGAAAGCACAGGGGCGTATGTAGCCCCTTCAGAAAAAAACCTGAATACGGTTTACGCCAAAAACTTCGCTGTGACCGCAGAAACGAAACACGCCATGTCCGCCTTTAACGTGACAGCTGCAGTGGCAGGCAGTACAAACGCTTCTGTAGAAACCGGCGATAACGTGAACGTGAACAAGATGTACAGCTCGACCCTCGCCACGGTGACCAATACCACGGTATATTTCACAAAAAGCGCAACGGTCCGTGCCGATAACGAAGACCGTATCTACAACCTGAATATAGGCGCAGGGGTAGCCGGCGCAGCCGATGCTGCAGTCAGCGTAAACCTGGGCATTGGCACCGTGGATGCAGACGCTGCGGTAACCGCCAATGTGGAAAACAGCAAACTGGAAGCATCCAATCAGACGACTGATAAGGACGCAGACCTTACCGTTGCAGCGGCTAACAAAACCGTACTGGAAACGACCCTGGCTTCCGCAGGCATAGCAGGCAGCCTGTACAGCGGCAGCCTTGCAGGCAGCATCGCGGTGAACAATATCAGTAACAGGATTACCAGCCGCGCCCGTAACAGTACGCTGACAGCGGATAATATTTCTGTGAACACCTTTGATGAGATACAGTTGAAGGACGCGACCGGGGAGGGCGCGGGGGCGTTGGCAATCGGCATCGGGGCGGGGGTAGACGTTTCCACTCTTAATGATTCTGTCAGCACCATTGTGGATAACAGTACCCTGACGGCGAAAAAGAATCTCGCAGTGGATACAACGACAAAGCGTAACCTTGCGGCTACCGTAGCCGGCGCAGGCGTGGCTGCAGGAACAATTCAGGTGAACGTGCTGGCCGTAACGGTGAACAGCGGCATCGGCAATCTTAATGATAATAATGGAAGCACTTTCAACCATCAGGAGAAAGTGAAAAGCATGCTGGAAACGGTTAATGGTGAGATTAATGATGATGTTGAAAAAGATGAAATCCGCTACCTGTTCAAAAACGTTCAAGGCTTGACCGATGATCAAAAGAAGGACATGAAGAAAAAGCTGGAGGCCGGAGCAAAGGAAGGAGACAAGGCAGGCGGCGTGCATACCTATGTGCAGAACGGATCCAAGCTGGACGCCGGCGGCGACCTGTCCATCTACAATTATGAACAGAACGATGCCGACCTGAACGGCGGCAGCGGCGCTTTTGGCTTGGGCGATATTATTGTATCGGACGTGGTCGTCCACCTGAACCAGCTGAACGACATCGCGCTGACCGGTTCTTCCGTAACAGGCGGCAGCGTGTCTTTGATGGCAGAGCAGGGAAATGAAAAAGATAATAAGGATGACTCAATCCACGCCCGTACGGTGCAGGTTAGCGACGGCATTGCCGATATCGGCGTAGGCTATGCGGGCATCACTACCAAAGGCAAGACCGGCGTTTCGGTGAACAACGACAGCGCCATCACCGCCACGGACGGCGTGACGCTGAAATCCCTGGACAAGGCCAGGAGCAAGGCCGAACTGTTAGGCATCAGCGTGGCCGTTGCAAATATCCCTATCAGCCTGGCCCATAATACGAATACAGCAAGTAATTTCGTGACCGTAACAGGTGGCAGCACGCTGAAGCCGCAGGACGTTACGGATAGCAAAGGCAACAAGACCGGGGAAAAGGACCTGGCTTATATCAGCCTGCAGTCGGAGCGTTCCGGTAAAGTGACAGCCAAAACCACCGCCGTGGGAGCAGGCGGCGTTGAGGTTGCAGTGAACGAGGCCAAGGCCCGGGATGCGGGCGCCGCAACAGTACAGGTGGAGGGCGGCGGCAATCAGTTTAAGGCAGACAGAATCACGCTGGAAGCAAACAACCACCCGCAGGTAAAGGTAGATGCAGGCAGCACCGATGTGGCTTTGCTGGGCATTTCCGTAAGGCACAGCAGTGCCCGGGCGGAATCCAAAGCGTACGTTATGGTGGCGGACGGAAACACGCTGTTGGGCGACAGCGTGGAAGCGAAGGCCGTCATTGGCAAAGACGGAGAGGTTATGTCCGATGCGAAAACCCATGGCACCAACGTTTCTGTCGTGTCCGTGGCTCCCAACTCGGCCAATGCCGAAACCCAGACAGAAGCCAAAGTAAATATGGGCAACGAAACCTATAAGACGGTAGCAAAGGAAACGCAGCAGACGGGTGCCACAGCAGCGGCAACGGAAGAGGTGGCGGCGACCAGCCTGAGCCTCGTTTCCCTGAATAATGCCAGCCGTCATGCCGTTATCGACTATACGACCGTCGGGCTTGGCGTGGAGTTCATGCCTGCTGGCGACGGAGACGCCAAGCCGATAGGTGAAGATCAGAGCAGCGTGGAAGCAAAAGGCGGCACAAGCGTCGACACACCTGTAAAGCTGGCCAGCCTGGAGATATTGGCGGGCGGCAGCAATGTGGCCAGGGGACTGTCTGACAGCAGTTCCGGCGGTGCAGTCAGCTTAAGTGCTAAAGCCTCTGCTGACATGACAACCAAGACGAAAAATACGGCTTCCCTTTCCGGGGCCTGGGATGTGGCCGGCAAAGCGGAGATAGGATCCAAGCAGAAGGTTACCGCCAAAGGCACATCCGAGAGCGGAGCCGGCGGTGTGCTCAACGCCGTCTGGTCTCATTCCCATAATCAAGTGGAGATGGATACGCAGACCAAGATTGCGGAAAACGCGGTTTTGAAGGCAGGCGAGAGCTATGTGACGGCGACCAGTACGGTTGTTACGGGCGCTTATGGCAACGAGCATTGGAACAACTACATGGAAGTCGAAGGACTTATGCAGGTTGACGAGGTTAAAAGCAAGACGGATGTAAAATCTGCGAATACTGTAGAGATTGGCAAGAACGCCAAAGTGAATACAGAAAATGGCCAGGTTTATGAAGCCCATACGGACCTGGACATTGCCAACAAGGTGGAAGGCGTGAACGGCGGAGGGGCTGCGGATCAGGGGGTGTACAGTAACAATAAGGTCACATCTGCCAATAATATCACCGTAGATGAAGGCGCGAAGCTGAACCAGGATGGCGCTTACAAAAGCGGAAACGACATTACTCTCAGCAGCAGCGACACGATTACGATGGATACTATAGCAGAAGGCTATACCTATGGCTTTGCAGGCGTATTGGTATCCAACACAAACCACGATGTGACCCGCAATAACAGCGTGACGGTGAAGGGCGAGCTTTCCAGTACCCACGATGTCAACCTGTACGCCGGAGCCAATGCGGACGGTTCGGCTTCGAACCTGAATATCAACAGCCTGTCCAACTCCCATAACCGGACATTTCTTACCTGGCCTGCCGATCCGAAGATAGAACTGGATCTGAAGAATAAGCAGCAGGTGCAGGTAGAAAGCGACGGCAAAGTCACTTCCGTGCGCAATATCAACGTGACGGCGGACAGCGGGGTCGAAACGGTAAGGAAAGACCTGAGAAGGGTAGCGTCCCTGGTGTTTAAAGAGGGGGACGGATATGCGACCCTTACCAATCAGTCGCCAGGCGTTTCGAAAATAGAGGAGAAAAACGATAATTTTGTAAAAGTAGACGGCCAGCTGAAGAGCGGCCTTCAGAACAATGTGAAAATCGACATTACGGGCGTGCTTTTGCCTGAGGTCACTATCAAGAATAAGGTTACCGGGCAAGAGGTTGTACATACCTTTAGTCCTGTCGCAGAAGACCTGCCGGATTTTAATATTGAGATTACCAACGACAGCGGTGTCAATACCGATCTCATTATAAAAAAAGAAGACATAACGTACGGTAGCGTGAATTATGCCAGTCAGCTGAAAGCCCAATACGATGTAGTGACGAAGCTGATCGAAGATTACTCCGGCGATACGGATTCGGCTGCTTATTTGGGATACGTGCAACGGCGCCAGCGTATTATAGACGAAATGGAAAAACGTGGACTGCTTGCGGAAGTGACGGATCGAGATGGAAATCAGGTCAAGCTTGTTTCAGAAATGTACCCTGTCAGCTATGTGGAAATCCCGAGCTTCGGCGTCAGCGGCGGCAGTATTGTGGTACAGTCCGACACGCTGTATGGGAAGGGAAAACTGGAAACCAACGGTTCGCCCCGGATCGAGATCAATAACCTGTCCAACGCCTACCTGGTATTGGATGGGCTGGAAGTGGGAGAAAACGGCGGAGAGATTCGCTTTCACCAGCACAGCATAGACGCGGGTGTGAAAGGAAAAACGGATATCGAAAACTTGAATACGGATAAGGACAGGAAAGTAGAATTCACATCCTTGCAAAGCGAAGATTCTTCCAACAGCGTCAGCCGGATCAGTGTGCTGAACGATAACGGGAGGATCGGCACGGCTATTGAGGTAATAGACCAGTTGGAGAATACGGCAACCTATACTGCCATTCCTGATGTGGTAATACGGGGCGACATCACCGACGATTCCGGTGATGTGCGGATTGAAAACAGGCAGGGCAGCATCGCCATCGCCTCCGGAGATGAAAATAACAGCGCCAATATCAGCGCCAGGACGGTGAAGGTGATTGCTGTCCAGGGCAGCATATCTCAGGACGCTGCCGGCATTGTCAATATCGGCGGAAACCCGGAGGATCTGAACAGGCGTGCAGCGGAAGAGGTAATTGGAAAAGCCGGTTTGAGCGGAAATAGCCAAAGTGTAAAGGTGGATATTCCGTTGACAGATAGCGACGCGGCAGCGGGTCGCATTGCCGGGGACAGCGTGTACCTGTCTGCGGATAGCATTAACGTGAACGGCCTGCTCCAGAGCGGCTATAGCAAGTATGTAGCGGATATACCCGAAGACGCCTTAAGCGAAGCGAACCTTCAGAAACTGCAAAACAATGGCAGCGAGGTGATGGTACAGGGCTGTACCATGTACAAGGTCAACGACGGCAACAAGGCCGTATATGACGCAGACAGCGACACATACAATTTCATGGTGCAGGTGTACTACGATCCCGAGACAAAAGGCCTGGTTGTTGAAGATATCGATACCAAAGGCGGTAAGGTTTACCTGACCGGCCAAATCTCCAGTACAGGCAATGGCAGGATTCTGGCCGTGGACGGGGGCGCGGAGATTTCCATTACCAACAACACAAGCGCGGACCTTACCACCGGCAAGATCATCAACAACGATATTGAAGGAAGGATTACCATTACCGACCTGGCGAAAGATACCTGGACGGAATATACCCGTACCGGCGCCAACTCCATGTCGCTGGCCGCCTATGGAAAATACCTTACTCTTTCCGATGCAGAAAAGACGAAGTTCGCAACGCTTTCGGATGCGGGGAAAGCAGAGATGCTGGGCTATACCACAGAAGAACAGAAGAAGCAGGCACAGATCCAATCGGGCAAAGGTATCGGTTACTATAACGGCTCCGATACTGCCGGTATCTATTCCGTGAAAGAAGGTCTGCGCTATAACTGGACGCTGGGGCAGACAAAGAGCAAAACAACTTATTTTGAAAAGGTAACAAGTACCCTGTTCTGGGGCGGTGCAAAAGTTAAAACGAAAGAGGAATTATCTGAATATGAAAACAGCAGCGACGTTACCAAGAAGGAGGTTACAAGGGACGGCGTTAGTTTACCGGACGGTACGTATATTGATGATGGAACAATTTCCGGAAAATATGCGGACTATAAAAATGAGACAGTAGAATTAGATGCGTCTGATGAAAGATTGACATATCTTCCCCATTTTAGGGTTGAGGAAAAAGTAGTAAAAGGCGGTCGGATAGTAACAATAACTAAATATTACTTGAGTGAGACTGTCAGTTATAATCTGGTTGATTCGGATTTTGGCGCTGTGCTGCAAAGCACGGTGACTGACAGTACTGAAAGAGTGAATACCGGCGAATGGAAGGAAAGCGGACATTGGTATGCGTTCTGGTCTGATCCCAGATACCATACCACATGGCAAACTACCGAAGGTTCTACCCAAACATATACCTTCTCCCAGAAGGCAGACAGGGACATTGCTGTGGGTTTTATCGGCAAGGAAAACGGCAGTATCAGTGTGAACAATACCAATACGTCCGGCGGCGATATATTACTCAACGGAAATATCCGGAACAATACGAAGGATGCCACGCTGACGGTGGCAGCAGCAGGCGGTAGCATCATCCAGAAAGACGCCAAGAAAGACGGCAAGAAAAACGACACCTCCCTGACGACAGCCAGCGCGGACTTACAGGCAAAAAACGACATCAAAAATATCCATATCGTTTCCCTGGGTGAACGTACGGATACCGGTAAAACGGATTCCGCCGGCAATAAAATTTACACTACAAACGATGGGGTTAAGCTTCGCGCTGTCTCTTACAACGGCGGCAGCATTGACGTACATGTTACGGGCGGCTCTGTTGAAGGCCAGACTCTGCCGGGCAATGTAGAGATTGTCAAACTGGTCAGCAAGGCTCCGCAGGATGGAAGCGGAAAACCGGGAAACGTTACGCTGAGCGCGCAAGGCAACATTACCCCCCAGTTTGTTTCGCTGGGTCAGCAGTTCAGGGATAATGACGGAAACGTTTACACAAGTGTAGATGCATATCTGCAACAGGACGCAACCTATCAGGCGTTACCGGAAAGCCAGAGGCAGGTTTATGCCGATAAGGTGACGCAGGAGTACAACCGTTTTACTTCGCTGCAGCAGAAATATACTGCGTCAGGTGGTACTTACGACAACGTGGCAGAGTATCTGGAAAACGACGCGGCTTATCAGGCTAAGTTGCAAGCCAGTGCTGACTACGCAGCCAATATTAAAGCGGAATACGAGAACAAAGCCGGTAACAGTGACTTGGAACAAAAGTATGACGGTTATGACAGTGCAGAAGCTTATCTGGCACAGGACCAGGCCTATCAGGATTTACTTAACGCTTCTGCGGTTTATAAGGATAATGTAGAGGATGAGTTTGTCCAGTTTGCCGCAGATCCGGTAACGCTAGGGTATAAGTACAGGGATGAAGGCGGAAACATTTACACAAGTGTAGATGCATATCTGCAACAGGACGCGACCTATCAGGCGTTGCCGGAAAGCCAGAGGCAGGCTTATGCTGACAATGCGACGGAAGAGTACAACCGGTTTATTTCGTTGAAGCAGAAATTTACCAAAAATGACGGTACCGGCGATACTTATGACAGTGCGGCAAGTTATCTCAAACAGGATGATACCTATGAGGATTTATGTCACGCTTCTAATAAATATTATAACGATGCGAAGAGCGATTTTAAGAAGTTTAAAGAATACGAAAAAGAAGGCAAGTACAGGGATAAAAACGGAAATGTTTACACAAGTTTAGATGCATATCTGCAACAGGACGAAAGATTTTGGAACATGGCGGAGACTCCTGACCATTATTATTATGTCGAGATTGTGTCTCGGGATTATAATAAGTATAAGTCGTTGCTGGAAGAATTTACAAAAAATGACGGTTCTGGCGGTACTTATGACAGTGTGGAAGCGTATCTGGCACAGAATCAGACATATCAGGATTTATTTGACGCTGCTGATACTTATAAACATAAGATAGAGAATGAGTTTGTCCAGTTTACTGCAGATCCGGTGACGCTGGGACAGAAGTACAGAGACGAAAAAGGAAGAGTTTACACAAGTGTAGACTCGTATCTGCAACAGAACACAACCTATCAGGCATTACCGGATATCCGGAAGAAGGCTTATGCCGGCGAGGCAACGTTGGAGTACAGCCAGTTTACTTCGTTGCGGCAGAAATTTTTCAAAAACGACGGTTCCGGCGCCACTTATGTTAACGCTGCAGAGTACCTGCAAAACGACACAGCTTATCAGGCCAGGGTGCAAGCCAGTGCTGACTACGCAGCCAATATTAAAGCGGAATACGCGGGCAAAACCGGTAGCAGTGACTTGGAACAAAAGTACGCCGGTTATGACAGCGCGGAACAATATCTGGCACAGGATCAGGCCTATCAGGATTCACTTTACGCCTCTGCAATCTATAAGGATAACATAGAGGACGAGTTTGCCCAGTTTACCGTAGATCCGTTGACCGTACAGGGCTACGATATCCAGCTGACCAGCACGGCCGGCGGTATTGGAACATTTAAGGCAGACGGAACGCCCGGCCAGGCCATCGTCGTTGATTCGGCAGCGGAAGCGCACGGCTCCGCTGCGGATTCGGCCAGCGTGAATGCAGATGCAAAGAAACATATTTACCTGGTTGAAAAAGAAGGGGATATGCCTGTAGGTTCCATTATTTCCCGGGAAGGCGATGTGCGCTTGGAAGTGGCCAACGGGCGTCTTGTTGATGCGCTGGACCAGTCGGAACAGACCAACAACATGAATGAGGACTCTGTGATCAAACACTGGATCGACGCAGGCCTGATTGCAGGTACTTCATCTTATGAAGGAGCATATATTACGGGGCTGATGCAGGATGCGACGAATTATGAAAAGCAGGTGGAGGAGCAGATAGATCTCTGTAAGAAAGGCGAAGCGAACGACCAGATAAAAGCAGTGTACATGAATGCAGACGGAACCCTTAAATACACCAGCGCGAAGGAATATCTGGCCCATGACGAATACTATCAGGCGATTGTAGACAAATATACAAATCCGAAGTTCGGCTGGACCAAGGAGCAGCTCCTGTATGCCGTCCGTAACGCCGTCGTCAACAAAGAAAGCGGCGTGACGGCGGAAACCCAGAATAAAAAAGCCAACGTGCAGGCTAAAAACGTGACGCTGTCAGCCAAGGGCGTGGGCATGTACGGGGAAGAACCCGTAATAATCAGCGCCAGTGATTTTAAAGGGGATAGCGATGAGAAGGTTGCCAGGCTGAAGCTGCTGACCGGAGCGGATGCTACGGACATTACCCTGAAGGACGAGAACGGGAACATCCTGATTTTTTCCTATGCAGATGGCAAGCAGACGGTAAAAGCTTATAAATCCGCTGATCTGGAGCAGGAGGTGGAGACGAATGGCGCCGTTGCCGAGATTGTGATAGGCAATATGAGCCCGCTGGGCGTATACGCCACAGGCAAGCTGGATGCGGCGGCAAGTGACGGCAACGTATTTATTGCCGGACGGTGCAATGACAATGAAAAACCAGCATTTTCGCCAATCAATGTGGGCACTGTTTCGGCTTCTGACGGGAACGATGTGCGCCTGTATACCCATGAAGGCATTACCAACAGCGCGGCTTCTGCGGAAGAGACCAAAGGAGGCAATATCCGGGCCAATAACTTAATTGCCTATGGCGGCACAAAAGATATCGGCGCCCGGGACAGCTATCTGACGGTAAATCTCTCCGGCGATTTGCTGGAGGCTGCGGCGGACGGTAATGTATACATTAAAAACGTGCGTAATGATGATGTGTTGCGTCTGGGTTCCGCCTATGCCGGCGATACCATTTCGCTGGAATCTGACAAAGGGTTCGGCATGACGGAGACTGAAGGCTACTACCTGGCATACCTGAACGCCGGAAAACAGCTGGAACTGAAAACTGAAGGCGTGATTGGCGCTGAGGCAAACCCGGTTCGGATTTTAAATAACGGTACCGTTGTCAGTCTGGAAGCCAACAACGGTTACGTGAAAGGCATGAACGGCATGCAGGGCGACGATGCTGTCATGCTTCTGGGCGATATACAAATGAATGGTGCCTTCCAGGCATCCAGCGAAGGGAATCTGGGAGTGAGCAGGGAAGAAGTAAAGGATGAAAACGGCCAGGTGGTCAGCCCTGCTATTACGGGTCAGATAAAAGCCGGCGGCAATGTGAAGCTGGAGGCGGTAAAAGCGGTTACCGTTTCCGGGTCGGTGGAATCGACGGCAGGGGATATTACGGTGAATGCCGGGACGGATGCCGCGGTGAATAACAGTGTAACAGCCCAGAATGGGAATATAACGATTGATGCAGTTGGAACTGCTGCTGTCAACGGAAACATAACTGCAGAGGACAACGAAAAGCGTATTACGGTTTCCGGCAGGGAAGGCGTGACGCTGGGAGCCCAGATAAAAGCGGGAAGCCTTGCATTGACGGATGGCGCCTATACAGGCGGAGGCCAGATTGGGCTGGCTTCCGAAAACGGCAGTATCGTGCAGACGGAGAAGGGCGTCCTTATTGGAAGTACGGTATCAGCCGCCAGCGGGAAAGCGGTTACGCTGACCAATACGGGGAATACATTCCGTGTGTTTAATGCGGAGGGCGTGACGTATACGGCTGCTGATATGCCGGAGGGCAGGGACAAAGCGATCCGTGGCAGCGTGGAAGTGCACACCCATGCAGGGAATATGCTGACCGCAGGCATTGCCGGGTCAACCGTTGTGTACGGAGACGTGGCCTTCTCTAACCTGGATGCCGGCGGCGTGACGGTAGACACGGATCTTGTAATTAAAGCAGGGGAAAGCGGTGAGAGCAGCTCCTTTACGTTGATACAGGACGGGGACATACTGGTCGGCGGCGCCCTGCACGTGGCAGGATTTGTAACGGAAACCTCCCGCAAGGGTTCTGTTACCAATGAAAAGGAGATTGAGGCGGGCAAGGACATAGAGGTTACTGCGACGGCTGGCAATATTTTGCTGAAGGACTACGTAAGTGCGGGACAGGGCATTATCGCTGCAACGACCAACGGTACCTTAACGGCAAACGGCAAGCTGGGTGCAGGCAATGACGTGAAACTCACCACTACCACAGGCGACATTACTACGACTGATGACATCACCGCAGCGCAGGACGTGGTGTTGGGAAGCGAAGGCGGAAATATTTCCCAAACCGGGAAGATTGTCGCTACCAGAGATTTGTCCGTGACGACGAAGGGCATAGGAAGTATCAGCCTGGATGCATCGGCAGAAGATAAGGAGATCCTTGCAGGCAGAGACATAACGCTGGGTACGGAGAAAGCAGATTTAACGGTAAAAGGAAAGATCACCGCAACAGCCGGAAACGCGACTGTAACTACGACGGCTGGCGAGATTGGCCTGGGCGGAGATGTAACGGCAGGGCAGGCTGTTACCGTTACCAGTGCGGGCGGCAATATTGCCATGACTGGCGGCGCAGACGCCGGAACCAACCTGACCGTTAAGACAACTGGTGCAGGGACTGTTACGCTGGGCGCTGCGGATAAAGCAATCCACGCAGGCAGCAATGTAGAACTGGAAACCGAAAACGGCCAGATTCTTGTAGACGGAACGACAAATACAGATACCAGAGACGTAAAAGCCACGGCAAAGTCTGGCGGTATTGAATTTGCCAAAGACGTTGTGGCAGGGCAGAAAATTGTTGTCCCGAGTGACAACGGTGATTTAACTGCCAATGTCAAAGTAGAAACGACCAGCGGCGCAGTAACGTTGAAAGGCAAGACCACTGCGAAGAATGATATTACCGTTACGAGCGACAGCGGCACCTTAACGGCAAACGGCAAGCTGGGTGCAGGTAAGGACGTGAAGCTCACCACTACCACAGGCGATATTACTACTTCCGATGACATCACCGCAGGACAGGACGTGTTGTTGGCAAGCGAAGGCGGAAACATTTCCCAAAGCGGTAAGATTGATGCTGCCAGAGATTTGTCCGTGACGACGAAAGACACTGGCAATATCAGCGTGGATGCATCGGCAGAAGGTAAGGAGATTCTTGCAGGCAGAGACATAACGCTGGGTACAGAGAAGGCAGATTTAACGGTAAAAGGAAACGTCACTGCAACAGCCGGAAGCGCGACTGTAACTACGACGGCTGGCGCAATTGGCCTGGGTGGAGATGTAGTGGCAGGGGAGGATATTACTGCCACAACGACCAGCGGAACATTAACGGCAAACGGCAAGCTGGGTGCAGGCAAGGACGTGAAACTTACCACTGCCGCGGGCAGTATTACCGCAGACGAAACTATTGATGCAGGAAACGATGTTAAGGTAGATACCTTCAGCGGTGCAGTAACGTTGAAAGGCAAGACCACTGCGAAGAATGATATTACCGTTACGAGCGACAGCGGGGCTTTAACGGCGAACAGCAAATTGGATGCAGGTAAGGATGTGAAGCTCACCACTACCACAGGCGACATTACTACGACTGATGACATCACCGCAGCGCAGGACGTGGTGTTGGGAAGCGAAGGCGGAAACATTTCCCAAAGCGGTAAGATTGCTGCTACCAGAGATTTGACCGTAACAACGAAGGACACAGGCAGTATCAGCCTGGATGCATCGGCAGAAGGTAAGGAGATCCTTGCAGGCAGAGACATAACGCTGGGTACGGAGAAAGCAGATTTAACGGTAAAAGGAAAGATCACCGCAACAGCCGGAAACGCGACTGTAACTACGACGGCTGGCGAGATTGGCCTGGGCGGAGATGTAACGGCAGGGCAGGCTGTTACCGTTACCAGTGCGGGCGGCAATATTGCCATGACTGGCGGCGCAGACGCCGGAACCAACCTGACCGTTAAGACAACTGGTGCAGGGACTGTTACGCTGGGCGCTGCGGATAAAGCAATCCACGCAGGCAGCAATGTAGAACTGGAAACCGAAAACGGCCAGATTCTTGTAGACGGAACGACAAATACAGATACCAGAGACGTAAAAGCCACGGCAAAGTCTGGCGGTATTGAATTTGCCAAAGACGTTGTGGCAGGGCAGAAAATTGTTGTCCCGAGTGACAACGGTGATTTAACTGCCAATGTCAAAGTAGAAACGACCAGCGGCGCAGTAACGTTGAAAGGCAAGACCACTGCGAAGAATGATATTACCGTTACGAGCGACAGCGGCACCTTAACGGCAAACGGCAAGCTGGGTGCAGGTAAGGACGTGAAGCTCACCACTACCACAGGCGATATTACTACTTCCGATGACATCACCGCAGGACAGGACGTGTTGTTGGCAAGCGAAGGCGGAAACATTTCCCAAAGCGGTAAGATTGATGCTGCCAGAGATTTGTCCGTGACGACGAAAGACACTGGCAATATCAGCGTGGATGCATCGGCAGAAGGTAAGGAGATTCTTGCAGGCAGAGACATAACGCTGGGTACAGAGAAGGCAGATTTAACGGTAAAAGGAAACGTCACTGCAACAGCCGGAAGCGCGACTGTAACTACGACGGCTGGCGCAATTGGCCTGGGTGGAGATGTAGTGGCAGGGGAGGATATTACTGCCACAACGACCAGCGGAACATTAACGGCAAACGGCAAGCTGGGTGCAGGCAAGGACGTGAAACTTACCACTGCCGCGGGCAGTATTACCGCAGACGAAACTATTGATGCAGGAAACGATGTTAAGGTAGATACCTTCAGCGGTGCAGTAACGTTGAAAGGCAAGACCACTGCGAAGAATGATATTACCGTTACGAGCGACAGCGGGGCTTTAACGGCGAACAGCAAATTGGATGCAGGTAAGGATGTGAAGCTCACCACTACCACAGGCGACATTACTACGACTGATGACATCACCGCAGCGCAGGACGTGGTGTTGGGAAGCGAAGGCGGAAACATTTCCCAAAGCGGTAAGATTGCTGCTACCAGAGATTTGACCGTAACAACGAAGGACACAGGCAGTATCAGCCTGGATGCATCGGCAGAAGGTAAGGAGATCCTTGCAGGCAGAGACATAACGCTGGGTACGGAGATAGCAGATTTAACGGTAAAAGGAAAGATCACCGCAACAGCCGGAAACGCGACTGTAACTACGACGGCTGGCGCAATTGGCCTGAGTGGAGACGTCACCGCAACAGCAGGAAATGTGGCAGTAACTACAACGAGTGGCGCGATTGACCTGGACGGAGTCGTAACGGCATGGCAGGACATTACTGCTACAACGACGAGCGGGGCTTTAACGGCAAGCGGCAAGCTGGATGCAGGCCAGGACGTGAAGCTTACAACTACTACTGGCAGCATTACGGCAGACGGAGCAGTTGATGCAGGAAACGATGTCAACGTTGCAAGCGCCAGCGGCGAAGTAACGTTGAAAGGCAAGACCACCGCGAAGAACGATATTACCATTACGAGCGACAGTGGAACCATTGCGCTGGAAGATGATGTAAAAGCAGACAAGGGGATTACTGTTGCAGGCAAGGGCGGTAACATTGCCATGACTGGCCGTGCAGACGCTGGAACGAACCTGACTGTTAAGACAACAGGTGCAGGGACTGTTACGTTAGGAGCTGCGGATAAAGATATCCATGCAGGCAGCAACGTAGAACTGGAAAGCGAAAACGGCCAGATCCGTGTAGACGGAACGACAAATACAGATACCGGAGACGTAAAAGCCACGGCGACGGCAGGCAATATTACGTTTACAAAAGACATCACCGCAGGTCAGGACGTGTTGTTGGGAAGCGAAGGTGGAAACCTTTCCCAAACCGGTAAGATTGATGCTGCCAGAGACTTGTCCGTAACAACGAAGGGCACAGGCAGTATCAGCCTGGATGCATCGGCAGAAGATAAGGAAATCCTTGCTGGCAGACACATAACGCTGGGTACAGAGAAGGCAGGTTTAACGGTAAAAGGAAACGTCACCGCAACAGCCGGAAATGTGGCAGTAACTACAACGAGTGGCGCAATTGGCCTGAATGGAGACGTAACTGCAGGGCGGGATATTACTGCTACAACGACCAGTGGCGCTTTAACGGCGAACGGCAAGCTGGATGCAGGTGATGACGTGAAGCTCGCCACTGCCACAGGCGACATTACAGTGGCCGGAACAGTTGATGCGGGCAGCGATGTTAAGGTTTCAAGCACCAGCGGCGTAGTAACGCTGAAAGGCAAGACAACCGCTAAGAACGACATTACCATTACGAGCGACAGCGGTAACATTGCGCTGGAAGATGATGCAAAAGCAGACAAGGTGATTACTGTTACCGCCAAGGGCGGTAACATCACCATGACTAGCGGCGTAGATGCCGGTACAGACCTTACCGTTAAGACAGAAGGCGAAGGCCAGATTGCTTTAGGTACTGCGGATAAAGAGGTAGAAATCCACGCAGGCAACAGTGTAACACTGGTAACTGAAAACGGCCAGATTCGAGTAGACGGAACGACAAAGACAGATACCGGAGATGTAAAAGCCACGGCAACGGCAGCAGGCAATATTACGTTTACAAAAGACATCACCGCAACAACAGGAAACGCGACTGTAACTACAACGACTGGTGAGATTGGCCTGGAAGGAGATGTAACGGCAAGGCAGGACATTAATGCCACAACGACGAGCGGCGATATTACGGCAAACGGCAAGATGGGTGCAGGCCATGACGTGAAGCTCTCCACTACCACAGGCGATATCAACGCAGCCGGGACGACTGACGCAGGCAATGACCTCAGCGCTTCTTCAGAAAGCGGCGCAATCAAGCTGGAGGGTAATGTAACTGCGCAGCATGATATTCTTGTCAGGAACAGCAGCGGCGATATTAATTTGCAAAAGACTGTCAGTGCAGGTCATGACGTTGCCGTGGAAAACAGCAGCGGCGCGATTCTGATGGACGGCGATGTGGATGCCGGGAATGACATAACGGTGAAAACTGATGCTGGATTGATCCGCATGGATAAAGACATAACGGCTTTACGTGATATTACAGCCACAAGCGACAGCGGTACGATCGGCTTGCTGGGAGATATTTATGCGGGCCGTGATGTGGCGGCGGCAACCGGCGATACCGGGCTGTTAGTGTTCAGTACCGACTGGAGCGATGGGAAGCATGAGATCCATGCAGGCCGTAATGTTGCCTTGACGATGGGACATTCCATAACGTATGTGGGCGGCAAGGTGACCGCCGATACCGGCGATGTGAGCGCCACCACCCGGAAAGGCATTATCGTGTTCAACGGAGCGGTGTCAGCGGGCCAAAATATTGAAGCGACTGTCACCGAAGGCAGCAAGAACTCGCGCATCCGGTACGCTGGCGATATTAAAGCGGGCCACGATATTACAGCGACGACAGCGCAGGGTGATATTATCTATGAAAATGACGTGACTGCGGGCGGCAGCGTGTTAGCTACAGCTGATAAGGGCGATGTGGAATACAATACGGGCATTGTGGCGGAAGACAGCGTGGTAGCGAATGTGAAAGCCGGGTCCATTGCGGTAAGGGAAGACATTACGGCAAAACAGGGGACGGTAACGTTGACAGCAGCCGCCGGTTCTGTAACCGTAGGCGAGAATGACGGGACAGGCCATATCCGGGCCGGCAGCGATATTGCGATTGTTACAGAAAAGGGCGACACAATGGTCAAAACCTCTGTGACGTCTGAAAACGGCAGCGTGTCCGTCCGCTCCGAACAGGGAAATATCAAGGTCGGCGAAGTTGCAGTGGCAAATGCGATTTCCGCTAAGGAAAACATCGACCTGTATGTGGCTGACGGCGTGATCACGGTAAACGGCAAGACGGAGACAACCTCCGGCGATATTACGATGCAGGCCCGGGATGAGGATACGGACCGGAATATCGTGATCACCGAAAACGGCAAGCTGATTTCGGGACGTGACCTGACGCTGAAGACCTATAACGGCGGCATTGAAGTGACGGACGACACCCTTGCGAAGCGGAGCCTGACAGTAGAAGTGGAAAACAGGGGCGACGTGACCTTTGCCAGGGACGTTGACGTGACAGGGAATCTTAACGCCGAGGTTAAGCAGGGTAACGTTACAATAGGCAAGAAACTGAAAGCAACCGAAAGCATTAAGTTCGGAACCGGTTCCGGTGATGTTTCCGTAGGCGAAGATATTACGGCAGGCAAGAATGTGCAGGTGGAGACGGAAAACGGGAGGATCGGGATTTCCGGCAAGACCTCAGCCGCGTCCGGCGATATTACACTGAAGGCAGCAAAGAGCGCCTACGTGTCAGGAACGACCGGCCAGAGCATTATTATTGAAGATAATGGCAGGGTGGAAGCCGCCCGGGACGTGAACCTGATTTCCGGTAACGGGGATTTGCATTTGACGGATGAAATTGTTGCCGGACGGGATGTAAATGCCATAACGCAGGCACAGGGCGATGTGTTCATGGACGAAGCGCTGAATGTGAACAGGAACCTGAACCTGCAGGTGGATACGGGCAACATTAACCTGAAAGCGGATGCAAACGCAGGCGGTGACGTGAAGGCTACAGCAGCAGGAGGCAATATTACGGCTTTGGTTGTGAACGCAGGCAACGATGCTGCTATAGCGGCCGGTACCGGAAACGTAACGGTACAGAACGTGAATGCGGGCAGAAATGCGACTGCTACGGTGGATGCAGGAGATATTACGGTCAGTACCATAATTGCCGGAGCGGATGTGCAGGCCGCAACAGGCAGGGGAAATGTAACGCTTCTGTCTGTCAATGCAGGTAACGATATTGATGTTGCCAACGGACACGGAATAACGAAAGCAGATACTCTTTCTGCTGCAAACCGCATCGGCGTGGCGAACGGTGACGGCGATATCGTTCTGGGCACGGTTGACGGCGGTTCTGTAGCGCTGACCAACAGTGGGGAGGAAGGCCGCATAACCGCTGACGTGATCCGTACGGAAGCAAGCGGCAACGTCAGCGGAACGGGCGCCGTGGACCTGAAACTTGGCGGCAGTTATGTAGCGGCAGGCAGCGTTGTGAACAAGAGCAACGGTCCTGAGCCGCTGGGCATCGCAACCCTTGGGGCGTCTGCCGACAGTGCGGTGAAGATTTTCACGGTCGGCACGCAGAATGCAGACGGCAGCTACTCCGGCGGTATCAGTTCCGGCTCCGGCGCAGTGGTGCAGCAGTTATGGGCTGACACTGGCATGGTTTATATTAAAGGCGATACCAACCTTCATATCAGTAAGCTGGTCATGAATGACAAACTGCATGCGGCGAATGACGTGGTGAGCGTCGCCGTATACGGAGGCGTGCCCGTTCACGGGGATGAGCGCGTGGTCTACTGGAATGACCGCAGCTATGTTCCGGGCAGCTTCCAGGAGAGCTGGTTCAGCGGGGCTTATACCGATCCCAAGTGGATGTATTTGGACTTGTTCAACAACGGTGATATTGGTTCCGGCTCCGGTGTGCTGATAGATGCAGGCGGTTACAGCCAGATAACGGGAGGAACTCGCAGCGTGGCAGACACCATGCGGATCATGATGAGGCTCAAAAAGTCTCCTTGGGATATTGAGTTCTTTGACCGTTACGGTTTGCTTCAGATTGACGACAACGTTTCTGTTGCTAATGCGGCGGAAGACGAGATTGAAGTTGAATAATATTATTTTTGAGCGGGGGTAAAACAGTGAAAGGGATAATTACGGATCAGATACTGCGTTATAACGAGGTGCTGGATCAGCTTCTGTCAGTCGTGACAGCGGATGGGGGGAAGGATACTTCCCGGATTCTGCAGCTTGTGGGAAAACTGGCTTTTTACGATGATGTGGGTTACCGGAATATCCGCAGCCTGAACCACCGTCTTCTAGAGATGAAAAGGCGGAATGCCCTGAACGGTATGGCGATAATCCGGTATAACCTGCGGCATTTTACCCAGGTCCACAGGATCCTTGGCCATAAAAGCGGGGACGCGATCCTTTGGGAACATTATAAACGGATGGAAGACCTTGTCGGGCCGAATGGAAATGTAGCTAGGATGAACGGCGATAACTTTACGGCTGTTTGTGACAGGGCGCATCTGGATGCTGTGGTTGCTTTTCTTACCGAAACAGAGATACCTTATGACGAAGAGCAGGAGCAGTGTATCACGATTTCCGCCAATGCCGGTGTCTACGTATTTCCGGATGATTATGTGTTTACCTCTGAGGATGATATTCGCAGCAAGGTGTTTTCCAGTTATATGGCTGCAATGAGCGGGGAACAGGGACAGATCGTGTTTTATAATGAAAGCGTTGCCCGGAAACGGGGAAAGCTGACCCGGCTGCAGCAGGATTTTGCCGATGCCCTGCGTGACGGAGAATTTTATCCGGTGTACCAGCCCAAGGTTTCGGTTGTGACAGAGAAGATTTGCGGCGCGGAAGCTTTATGCCGCTGGAACCGTAAGGGGGAGAACGTGAGTCCGGGCGAGTTCATCCCGGCGCTGGAAGAGAGCAGTGATATCTGCCGGCTGGACTTTTATATTCTGGACTGCGTGTGCCGGGACATACGGCGCTGGCTGGACAGCGGTAAGGAAGTGGTACGTGTGTCTGTCAACCTGTCCCGCAGGCACATGATGAACAAGAACCTTCTGTCGGATCTGGTACGCTGTGTGGACGCCCACAAGGTACCTCACCGGTACCTTGAATTTGAACTGACGGAAACGACCACTGATGTGGAATTTAACGCTCTGCGGCAGGTAGTTACGGGTCTGCAGGAATGCGGTTTCAGTACGGCAGTGGATGATTATGGCGTTGGCTATTCGTCTCTGAATCTAATCAAAACGGTTCCCTGGGATGTGGTGAAGATCGACCGAAGCGTTTTGCCTTTTGCCGCAGAGGATGACCGCGGTAATTCCGGGAATCTGTTAAAGCATTTGGTGGCCATTATGAAAGAGATGGGGCTGCAATGCGTGGAAACGGAAGAACAGCTGGCGCTTCTGAAGCAGACGGAGTGCGATATGATCCAGGGCTTTTTCTTTTATCGACCCATGCCGGCAGAAGCATTTGCAGAGAAGCTGCTTTCCCTGTAAATAAAACACTAATAATCAAACTTATAGATTTAATAAATCTGCACATTTCAAAAAAAGCAGAGCCCCATAGAACCCAGATTCTATGGGGCGTAAGACAGGGTAGTTACCCGCTTTCGTTGTATGAGTGGCATAGTATAAGAATTCGTGAAAGAAAGAAAAGGTTAGAAGAAGCTAAACAAAATGGTAAGACTGGGGATAAACCTATTGATTCGGGTGATAATAGTGGTCCTGGTGGGGGTCGTTAGTGAGTAAATGTTTTGGTTCTTTTTGATTCGTCCTATAAGATGCAGTTTGACAGGCAGCAGGGCAGGGAAAAAGGAAAGTAGGTTTTTGATGTAAAATGCAATGTCATTAAGATAAGCTCAAATTTTGTAAAAACGAAGTTGAGCTTTTCTAATTAGGCAAGTCTGATTTGATGAAGACTGCGAGTGAAACATTTTATCAACAGTTGTTAACACTAACTGAAAAGCCGAAAAAAGATTGGCAAAAAAGCTACTGTCATTAAGTTAAAAATTTCAGGAAAAAAGACTCTGCTTATTCATTATAGTAAGCAGGGTCATTTTAATTTCCCGATATTTACTCGTATAAACGCGAATTTACATGCCTTACAATTATAGTTTGTCATCTCTTATAATTATCATCCGGGATAAATATCATGTGGGCAATAATAAGGACATTCCGCATCGCACTTTGTATAGCATCCGCCGCCAGCTACATTTTTCAGTTCCTTACCGTCCAGTTCCACGTCGGCCAGTTCTTCCAAGTACGCTTCCGCTTCTTCTTTTGTAATCTCGTAGCCTTCGGCTTTTGCCAGCGCTGTCAGTTCCTCCACTGACTTGCACTGCGTAGCTTTTTCAATCTGTTCTTTTGTGAGTCCATTTTTGTTGATGGGCATAGTGTTCCCCTCCTCAAAAAAATAAATTTTTAATGCTTCTTATAAAAACATATAATACATCTTTGGAAAATTCAAACTTACAGGAATTGTTTTTTTAATTATATTATACTAATCTTTACTGAGCAAAACTGCAATTTTGCTCAGTAAAGATTAGTATAATATAATAAAAAATAAATCGGATAAAACAAAAATGATAAAATAAAAAAGACCGCTTGCAAATGATCTTTTTGCTTTCTGCTTAATTACTTTTATCCGGATATTGCCGTCATTAAGGTTCTTCGGCTTTTTTCTTCGGCTTTGTCGATGTTGTGTAGTCGGTATAGATGTTTTGTTCGGTATCGTGGTCTTCAGAAAGCTGTATTCAACGATTATTTACAAAGTTGTCACAAAAAAAGCTGCTGAACCACTGAAGACCTGTGGATAACTTTCAAAACTAAATACAGTATGGTATAATAAAAAAAATAATTGCTTCCGGGGTGGAAAGCATGAGTTGAAAAGCTTTACTAGTTTAAAAAACTTAATAGATAACAACGGCTATTGCAGTATGTATTTTTTATTCTTAAGGTGAAATCCGCAGTGTGGCAGGCCATCATGTCGTAGAAGTCGATGTGGTGGCCTGTTTTTATTCGAAAAGGAGTGAAAAACTATTTATGCATATCAGAAATTATTTTTTATCATTAATGGGACGCTGTAATTCGGATCGATCTCCTCCGATGGATCTGAGCAAAAGTAGTTTTGGTCGAACAATAAATTAGTAATTAAGTCAGGAGGCTTGTCATTATGAATAAGAAAAATGAACCCATTGCTTACCGTATCGGTAGAGTTTGCCGTCTGATCGAAAATACTGTTGCGAAAAGCAGAGACGAAAAGATGAAATTTAAGCGTATGCATTACAATATCGCAAATCACGTTATTCCGACAATGTGTAAGTATTTTGAATTTTATTTTGATAGCGGACTTGCAAGCTTTGAAACTAATGTAATGATTGGACGTTTGCTTGATTTTAGCCCGGAAGAGATCCCCGGTAAACTGACAAACGATGATCAGATGTATTTTTGGTTTGGATACTACAGTGGAAAAAAGTTTTGTTTTGACGGTGAGTGAAGCTACTCTGTTGTCGCTGTATCAGTTAACTTGTGAGGCTGTGATTTTTGACGTCTACGACCCATTTAATGGCGGCGCGAAAACCCAGTGGTATTTGTAGTACCTGCCTGATTCCGCTTATAATGGAGGCAACACCTGCCTTTAAAAAAATGCTCCCGTTCAGTTGTGTCTGGACGGGAGTTTTCATTTTATAATGAATATTGATAATGCCTAAAATAGCAAAAGACCGTCGTTTGACGGCCTTTCTTAAAACTGTTAAGTTGTGATTAAAATTTAGCTTAAACGGATTTGTCACCTGCCATTTTTCGTTTTAATGGCCCGTTTCAACTTGTTAATATACTGCTGCAGCCTTTTTTCGGATTCTTCCCGGGAGGCTGCACTTTTTGTCAGCTGGTTCAGGTATTCCCAGAAAGAATTAGTCAGGAACTGTTCCCGGGTGTAGAACATGACGGAAGGGGACTGGGTACTGAAAAGCAACACGCCGGCCGAACTGCTCACGATGGAATAGGTGGGCGACAGGGGCCTTCCGCTGACGGGATCGATGGCGCCCGGCGGCACCACAACGGCCTGATAGGATTTGGATGATTTCATCCACTGCAACGCGCCGGTCAGGACCGCAAGATATTCCTCCGCCGTATAAAACAGCGGCGGCAGCCCGAACAGGACGGACAGGGGTACCGGCACTTTTCCCTCCAGCACGGTGGAAATCTCCGGCAGGCAGATGATATCCGTGATTTTGCCCGCAGGAACCTTGCCCCGCAGAAACAGCCACTTCTTGTGACTGGCCAGGTACTCGCTGAAATCCTGGCAGCCGGGCCGGGCGGACAGACTTTCCGCCACGGCATCCGGCAGGGTGATCAGGGACGGGGTGATGTGTAACTGCATAAGACCGTCCTTAGCTTTACGGAACGTGCCAAGCACCGGAATAATCTTCAGGAAACTGGACGGGGTAAAAATCTGCATGAGCGGCTGGCACATAGCCAGGAAATCGTTGAACTCCTGCTCCAACGAATTGACCGCCATTGGATCGGTGGTGAGAATATTCAGCCGGTTCACGCCGGGGTTGCCGGTGCTGTGGGCCAGGATGGCCGATTTCCCTTTGGCGATGAACAGGGTGCGCTGGAACACATTGTCCCGCAGCCGGGAGGCGTAATAGGGTTCAATGGTGCCGGCGGCATACAGGGGCGCCCACTTGGACACGGCCTCCACCATTTCCTCAAAGGAACGGTTGATGGTGTGGACGATGACGATCCGGCTGCCGCGTTGCAGCAGTTTAATGAGCAGCATGCCCCATTGCTTTGCAAATTCCGGGTTCTCGTAAATCCATTCCATGCGTTCTTCCGAATGGAGCAGCAGGGTCACCGGTTCGTCCGCCATAACCAGATCTGTCAGAAAACGGATGACGCACTGACGCTTGCCCTCGTTGCCCGGATAGTAGTTTGTGACGTAAGCCTCCGCAGAAGCACCCGTACCGTTAGCCGGTATCCCATCCGGATCCGTCTTTCCCAGATAATGATTCAGTTCTTCGTGATTGATCTGCCTGCCTTCACCCAGCCAGGCGGCAAGTAATAGTGTGGCATCTTCCAGTGATTCCGGCCAGGGCTTGCCGGGGCAGAGCTGTGCGGCCAGGACCTTTTTCTGGGAAGCCGTGCGGACCGCCCTGGCGAAAAAGCCGGCGGCCGGCAGAATAAATTCGCGATGACTGGGCAGGCCCCGCTCGCCGTTACGGATGCGGCTGATATGGGACGCATCAAAGGCAAGGGCCCGACTCAGCACATTGTTCCTGGTTCCGGTAGCCTTCATCAAAAAATTCAGCTTATCGGCAATGAGATGTTTCATGAGCGTATCCTTTCCGGCGTATGTGACGCGCAAGGGGAACATCCAATTTCGTAGAAAACGTAAGAAGTACCTATCTGTTAACAGTGTAACATAAAAACAGAAAACAAAGAAGCCGTCAAGCCTCTCCCTCCTGTCAACGAATCGCTTTAGTTCAATAAAGTTTGCGACATTTGAAAAAATGCTTTTGGTTCAGTAACCGTGCCGTTTTATGGATGATTTTAAACAGAAAACTGTTGACAAAAATGACAGTCATGTCAAAAAAATTGTCAATGACAAATGAAGCGGAGAGGTTTAAATCGCCGGAAAATCGTTGTATAATTTTTAATGGATAAGTATGTGATTTTCCGTATGTGTCAGATTCCGGTGTTACCGTGATCCGTTTGGGAAGAATCCATTGTGTTTCTCATGTATTTTAAGATTCGTTTGTTAATGGAATATGTGGGTGAAGACGAAAGGAAATGTGTTACGCCGCAGATTTGTAAAAATCGTAGTGCTGCAAAGGAGAGGCTACCATGAACAAAATCTACAAAGTAATCTGGAGCAAAGTGAGAAACTGCTACGTGGCGGTGAGTGAAATTGCAAAACGCAACGGCAAGAGCTGCACCAGTGTGAACTGCGGAGGGAAAGCAAACCGTAGCCGTGGGTTACGCATGGCGGCGGTGACGCTGGGCGTGACGGCGGCGCTGGTTGGAGGCGTTGGTTTTGGCACTCCGGCAGCCTGGGCGGATGGAACGATTACGGTCGGTGATGCGAGTCAACCGCAGAATTACACTACAACGACAGGCGGAACTTTGTATTATAGTTCAGGTTTTTATTGTCCGTCAGACCCATCTATAAACCAACTGAAGATTACTGGCGGTGTGAATAATTCTTATGGTTTTGCTGCGCGCTATACTTATGGCTCGGGAGAGTCTGTTACAGGGTATACGGTTGATGTTAGTGGTGCGGGTACTTCTATCAATTTTGCTTTTGGTATACGTATTACAGATGATAGTAGTGGGGAAAGAGCTGCCTCTGGAAATAGAGTTTACATCACTGATGGCGCATCTGTTAGTGGGAACGTTTATGGTGCGGATGGTATTGGCGTGGTTTCAGGTAATATGGTAACCATTGATAAAGCTTACGCATACAGGGTGGTTGGGGGTGAATCTGGGGTAGCGGCAAAAGGTAATATTGTAAACATCAGCGGCATAAAAGAAGGAATGGCCTACACGGTTTCAGACTACGTCCGTGGCGGAAACAGTATGAGCGGTATGGCAGGCGGAACCGGTGAAAATGAAGGAAATAAAGTAAATATAAGTAATGGGGCAATAGTAGGCATATATGATGCAGTAATAGGCGGAAATGGTGGTGGTGGGGCAATCGGTAACGAGGTAACTATTAATAAGAGTTTAGTAGAAAACTATGTGCTCGGGGGCTCCGCTTCGAGTGGATCTGCCAGTAAGAATACTGTTGATATCAGTGGAAAAATGGACGGTAAGAATTACACGGTTACAGGCTCCGTCTACGGCGGTATTACCTTCAATGGCACAGCAAGCGGGAACATAGTAAAAATAACTGACGCTGTAGTGAACAAAAATAGCGACTATAGTGTTTATGGCGGAAGCTCGCGCAGCAACGTAGCAAACAGCAACAATGTAACTGTTAGCGGTAACAGTAAAACATGTACTGTTTACGGAGGATACAGTGATACCGGAGCAGCAAAAGGTAATACCGTTACTATCAATAAAAATGAAAAGGGCGAGACACCCCAAATTGAAGGTTACATTTATGGGGGATATTCCGAAAAGGGTACAGCAGGCGGCGCAACTGCAGAAGAAGGAAACAAGGTAACCATCAGCGGCGGTACAGTTGATTACTACGTTTACGGTGGTTACGTGAATAGCGGAACCGGTGCAGCAACAGGAAATAAGGTAGATATCAGCCAAACCGATACAGAAGTTTTAACAAAAATTAATGGCAAGGTATACGGCGGATACAGTCAGTCAGGTACGGCAGGCGGAACCGGTGAAAATGATGGTAATAAGGTAACTATCAGCGGCGGTACAGTTGGCAATGAAGTTTATGGAGGGTATGTCGGATCCGGTTCGGCAATCAATAACAGCGTTGATATCAGCGGCGATTCGATAGTGAGTGATGTTTATGGCGGTGTTATAACAAGTTTTTTCGGTAGTGGCGAAGCTTCTAACAATAAAGTTATAATATCCGGTAATAATACGACAATTAAAGGGCGTGTTTATGGCGCTGCAGTTTACGGTCCTCAAGATGTTAAATACAATAGTGTGAAGATTGAGGGTAATAAGGAAAGTACAGAAAATAATGTTTATGTATATGGAGGAGTTGCACTTAATTATGGAGTCGGCATAGTTGAAGGGAATAGCGTTGAGATAACAGGTGGCACTGTTTACTATGTTTGTGGTGGGTCAAACAGTTGGTCATCTGGGACAACCAGTGATGTAAAAGGTAATAGCGTTACTATTCGTGGCGGTGACAGCACTGTCATAAAGACTAATGTTTATGGCGCGTGGAGTGGAGGAAACGGTAACGTTATAAATAATACAGTTTCCCTATTAGGCGCAAATGTAATAGGGAGTGTTTACGGTGGCTTTGTTGCTAACGGAACCAATGCTACTTCCGGCAATAAGTTGGTACTTAGCAGTACTAACACGGTGGGCGGTACCATTAAGAATTTTGAAACTATCCAATTGGATAGTTCGCTGGTCTGGAGCAACGGCGCAACTGTGTTGAAGGCCGCAAAGTTTGATACCAATGCTACTACTGAAGAGGACAAAAAGAGAGCGTCCCTTGACATTACCGCTGCGGAGACCAATCTTGCAACGGCGACCAGCGGGCAGATGACGCTGCTGGCTTCTAATACAGCAAATGACTTCAATACGCTTTCGCTGATTTATTCCGGCTCAGACAGCCCGGTAGCATTAAGCGAGACAAATCAGTATAAAGTTCTGAAATCCGGTGCGGAAACAACGGAAACCACACCGGTCAATGGCGTGACCTTAACCTATGCCAGTTCGCATATGGTATCCCTGGATGCAGATAACAGTTATAAAAACGTACTGTACAAGGTAGAAAGCATTCCGTCAAAAGTTACTATGGGCGCTATGTCCTGGGGCACGGGCCGCGATTTGGCAGGGGCCTTTACCTTTGGCAGTGGGGCTGTAGTTGATGCGACAAACCTGACTTTTGCGAATACGACAACAGTGCTAAAGAAAAATGATACCATGACCCTGCTTGCAAATGCGACAGGGATTACTGCAGACCATACTGTTACGCCGCCTGGCACAGGCAATGGCACGATAGGGATCAGTTACTCTGATACAGGAACCGGCATTTCCTATGAAGCCACGGCCAGCGGCAAGGTAACAGCAGATACAAACGCAGTAAAGTACACTGTTAACAGTGTGACAGCAGATAAAATTACGCTGGGGAGTCAGGCCTGGGGAACAGTTGCCGACCTGCCGGACGCTTCCTGGACGGCTTCGGCAACGACACAGATTGATGATACAGGTTTTGCTTATACGGGTACGGCGTCCACTGCGTTGAAAAAAAATGACACTGCAACTATCCTGAACGCGCCGGGGCTGGTGACGGACAGCCCGGTTACGGGTGGCACGAGTGCAGGCAAAACGGTGCTTGTTAACTACAAAGATGACCCCGGCGTTACATATACTGCCACAGCCAGCGGCCATGTGGCAGCTGCCGCTGATGCCGTGAGCTATGTGGTGGACAGCGTGGCGGCGACGGGTGTGGACCTTTCCGACTGGAATGGCACGGACGCTTCCTCTGTCGTTACGACGAATGGCTGGACCGGCACAGGCATAGCGGTAGCGACAGGCTCGTTTGCTGCACCGACAGATTTGAACCTGGGTGAAACCCGTACCATTGCGACCGCCCCTACGGGCTTCTTTGGTGCGGTGACCGGTACCAATGCGCATCCACAGAAGGGCGGTGCGCTTGACGAAGACGAGGGCGGCGTCAAGTTGTCTGGTAACATGATTGGCGGTGTGAAGGCAGAAGACGACGGAACCACCGCAAAACTGACTTATTACGCCATGAAGAAGACGGCGGATACCATGACACTGGGAACCTTTGCATTTGTAGACGGTGATGCCAATGCCAGAACGTATGGCAAAGAATACGATTTAACCAATGCGGAGATTACAACGGGTGGTCTGGCTTTCACGGAAGACAGTAAAAAGGCCATGGAAGCCGGGAACAAGATGACACTTGTGGACGCGTCCGGCGCCTATAAGAATGGCGGTGCGGCACTGAAAGCGCTGTCTTCCGGGGCAAAGACCAGCTTTGACGTAGAGTTCAGCGATGACCCTGTTGCGGTAACGGACCAATCGAACATCACCGTAAGCGGCAAGCATACGGATACCCTTGCCATGGTTGACAGCCAGAAGCTGGAATATACCGTGGGAAATAAAGTCGTCGGCACTGCGAAGTTAGACGGCACGATTAACTGGGTTGACAACGGAACCCATTACACAAATAAAAAATATCAGTTTGACGGTTCTTCCAAAGTGGATATTGACGCACCAAAGGGAAGCACACCCGGTTTGCAGTTCACCTCAACCACTGATCCGCTGAATCAGTCCATGACGTTGATACAGAATGCGTCAGGCCTTGTGTCAACCAATGTTTCCGGCACGCCTGACTTTACGGTTGCTCTTAACAACACGACGCTGGAAGCAACGGCGACAGGGTCAGCAGCGATCGACTCCGGCAATTTGAAATACACCGTGAACAGCGTTACCTTGAACCAGGTTAATGTGGCAGCGGTCGGCAGTGATGCGGTACCGGCGGGCTGGACGGCAGCAACGAATGTTACGGTGGATACGGAAAACATGACGCTTCCCTCAGAGGTAGCGTATAGAACCCCGCAGAACATTTTAACGGCAGACAGTGCGATTTTTACGGATGACAACATTACCGGTAAAAACAAATACGGCGCAACCCCTGCGGCCTTTGCAGATACGGACAGCGCGGGTACGCCGGCGGTAACGATTGCAGGCCAGCGGGATCAGGGCGTGAAAGCCAGCGCGGATGGCAAGAGCCTGGTGTATGAAGTGGGCACGAAAGAAGCATCTTCTGTAACCCTGGGTTCCATGCAATGGGCGTCTGGCACAGAAGTAATGGATGGCAGCAGCGTGGAATATGATTATAAGTCGGTTACGTCACTGGGGACGGATGGTTTTGCCATGGCTTTTGAGGCGCCGGAGACGATGGACGCAGGCAAAGGCGAATCCATGACCCTGCTGAAAGCCAATGCGACGCTGGCAGACATGTCGGAACAGGTGAAGAAGACGGCGTACAGCTATAACCCGGTCAGCGGTGTAACCGTAGACGCTGCCATTACCGGAAAGCTGACAACGAGTGGCGGCGCGGTGACCTATACGCCTATGGCTAACCAGGCCAGCAAGCTGACCTTTACCAGCGTGGACTGGAAAGACAGCGGCGCGTTGATGACCCGTCCTTCCAATATTACATTCGCGGGTGCGGACGTAGATACCACGAAGATTCATTTCAAAAATATTAAAGAACTGGACGCGAACAAAAAGATGACGCTGGTGTCTGATTTCGGCGACAGCGTGGGAACCATTACCGGTACGAAGTACATGGTGGGGGCTGGCCTGGAAGGGGAAGGTGCGGCGTCCCTGTCCGGCAGTGACCTGATTTTCACGACAAAGACAGGCGCCAACGATTTGGCGGCCCAGGAGCAGACGCATAACACGCTGATGGTGATGGAAGCGGGCATGGCCGTGCTGGCGGCGGGCAACGAGCATGTGGAGCAGGCGATGGCAGGACTAGCGAATACGCAGAATGCGGCTGTGGACGGAACCGTGACCGCAGCCTCCATGGGCGGCAGCAAGTCCAGATACAAGACCGGCAGCCATGTGGATTCCAACAGCTGGAACGTGGCGGTGGCCGTGGGTTCCAAACGGGAGTTAACGAAGGGCTCGCTGGAGTGGGGCGTCTTCGGTGAATACGGCAAGTCTAATTATACACTGCACAGCGATGCGGGCCGGGGCGACGGCGATTCCCATTATGCCGGCGGCGGTCTGATGGCGAAATGGACCAACAAGCATGATGTTTACACCGAGGCCAGCGTGCGCCTGGGTCGGTTGAACGATACTGCCAGCAACCTGTTGCGGGATGCGGCGGGTAACGGTTATGGTTATGACGTGCACGCCAATTATTTCGGCGCCCATGTGGGAATTGGCAAGATCATAAACTACAAAGGCGGAAAGAGCCTTGACGTATACGGGAAGTATTTCTACACCAAACGCGACGGGGTGGACTTTGCGTCGGGCGGAAACAACTACAGCCTGGACAGTGTAGCCAGCAGTGTGCTCCGGGTCGGCGCCCGGTACGGAACGACGGACAAGAAGTGGAACTGGTACGGCGGCCTGGCCTACGAGTACGAGTTCGACGGCAAGTCCGAAGGAACGGTGGACGGTGTAGGGATCCGCGCGGCCAGCGTCAAGGGCGGTAGCGTACGGGGCGAAATCGGCCTGCGCATGAGCGCCACGAAGACCAATCCGTGGCAGACTGACATCAGCATCTACGGGTACGGCGGCAAGCACCGCGGCTTCGGCGGCAGCGTGAACGTAGCGTATATGTTCTGATGAAGGGAGCATCCTGGCAACAGACAAAATCTTGCCCTTTTTTTGCCCTTTTTGTTAGTTAAACCTGTATAAAACTGGTTAAAATTGTTAACTGTTGAAACACAGAAAAAAGATGTAGAAACCGCTTGCTGATTGAGCTTAATTAACATTGTTTAAAGTTAGCATAGTATCAGATTATACCTTGGGGTGGAAGAGGAATAAAGGGGAGCCGGTTAAGGTTTCCCTTTATTTTTGATAATGGCAAAGCCCCGTAGACGGTGATTCTACGGGGCTTTTCATAAGATGTTTCACGCATTCTTCACATGTGTGGCGTTGAAAACAGAACCCTTGGGCGTGTATTGTTTAGAACGGTAATTCTTCGTCGAATGGGAAATCTTTAATATTTACTGTTGCTGTTACTTTTATCTGTGCTTCAGGTTCAGGTTTGATAATGCGTTTTGAGAATACCTAAAAGAAAAAGTTAAAAAAGACAATAATGAAAAGACTTCTTTTGAAGATATGCTTGCAATGTTAAGGAAAAAAGTTCAGGAAAAGGATGATGAGATTAAAAGATTACAGCAAGAGAATGCAAAACTTAAAGAAGCTCTTCCTGAAGGAAGTGTATTAGAAGAAACTTTTAACAGAAGATGACTATACTGTATTTTACTGCATCAGGGGCAGCCGAGTATTTGTAACAGACGTGTTGTACGGAGCATGATAAATTGTAGTTTTACTTACGGAAGCTTTTGGTGATATAATGAATAAAAGTATTCCCAGATTGACAGGTAATTTTGCTTGGTACTATTGCAGGGAGGTGTACGATATGTGCGAAGTAGCGATTTCTATTCCCAATGAAGTATTATATGATACTAAGATGAGTAAGAATGATGCTTTGTTATTTGCCAAGCGTGCAGTGGCGTTATGTTATTATACTCAAAACAAGGTTTCTTTGGGTTACTGTGCACAGATTGCAGGTATGACCAAGGAGGCGTTTATTCGGTATTTGGGCGAGAATGGTGTTTCAGTTTTCCAGTATGACGATAAAAATGAATTCATAGAGGAAATGAACAATGCGTAAGGTAGTTGTGAATACAACGCCAATTATTGCGTTGGCAGATATCGGGCAGTTGGATTTGTTGCAAAAAATATATGGCGAGATTGTTATTCCGGAAGCGGTAGATTTAGAGGTGTTGAGTGAACCTGCCCGTAGTCTTTTGGATTTAGCTAAATGGATTAAGGTTGTTAAACCGAAAGTCATATCCCAGAAATCCACGTTCAGTACTCGGCTTCACGCTGGGGAAATTGAGGTTCTTACACTGGCACAGGAATGTGGTGCAGACCTGTTGATAATAGACGATAACGCTGCCAAGAAAACAGCGAAATATTTAGGCTTTACTGTAACCGGAACCATGGGCGTTTTGTTAAAGGCGAAACATGAGGGTTACATTGACAGGGTAAAACCATTGATGGAACGTTTAATTGCGGATGGCTTGTATGTCAGTTCAGAGGTTCAGGCATATGTTCTTGAAGCAGCAGAGGAATAATTTCACTGCGATGAAAGTGATTTCCGGTGATTAGTTTCGCGCGAAAATTTCGCGAAACTTTTTGCAAGTTCAAAGCGGAGTTGCGTGTAATAGGTTGAAAAATAAACAAGTTTGACTTTATGACCATTATTTTCCAAAAACGATGAAAAGCCGCATGAATAGGGAGTTTTGGAAGACAGAACAGTGCTGAAAAACAGGTGGAAAAATGAATTTAGTCCGCCTCCTAAGCGGTAGGTCGGCAGTTCAAATCTGCCCGGGATCACCAATAATAAACCCCTGACTATCGAATATAGTAGTCAGGGGTTGTTTTTGTGGTTGGTCGGAGTTGTCTTTTTCTTTTCAACTATCTGTTACTTGTCTAAAAGCTATGATAAGTGCTGCATAACACGTCCACACTATCTTTACGGTTCTTAACAGGTTATTTTCCGTTGGGTCCAGCTTCTATTTTTTAAAAATCTCTTTCTTTGTCAGTTCTACCAAGACGTCTTTATTTGCGAGGTCATCTGGTTTATATTGGAATTGAATCTTAAAATCATTATTCGGTAGTATCAGCAGCACCATACTGGCATTGGTCTCAACTGTTTTAGGAACACGACCATAACGACGAATCTTTGGATCGTTAACGAAGGCGACAAAGTCATTAAATGTTAACGGTACTCTTCCATCATTAAGTAATGCAACAGCTCTGTCGTAACGGTTCTTTGAACTTTGACTGATTGCTCTTTTACTAAGCTCAAAAAGCTTGGGATCGAGATAATGATTTGTATGTGCTAAAACTCCATTGGTTTTTCTTATGATTCTCTGCCTACCGTCATCAAAAGTCTCAACACAAGCAATTTCCTTGGAATCAACCAGCATAATATTAGCTGGCGCTGTGTTCAATTGTGGCATTTTTAATGCTTCGTCAACAGTTTTATATTTTCCTAAATAATTCCATACACCAGACTTTAGCCCCTTCATAGCTGCCCTCTGCTCCATGCCAAGATGACCGGGACCTGCCGCACCAATCCCCAGACCATACTTATTTACTCCAAACTGGGCTTTGAACTTACCTTTACGGTTATTGTAATATAATACATAATATGGGTATCCGTTGTCGGTAACAAGCATGGTTTTGCATTGATAAGGGAATTTAACATCATTAGTTTTACCAAAAAGAATGCCACCACCTTCAACAGCGTTGCCGGCAGCAGCTAAAAGCGTGCAGGAGCTTACAGATAGCGGTATAGACATTAATGCTGCAGCAGTCAAAGCAATCAATGATTTTTTCATAAAATTACCCCCATTTATCAATCGCTTGTAGTTAGCGACAATTCTTCATCTGTTACAGTATATTCCACAATAATAAAAAAAATCCTTTTAGAAATCTACAGGAGAGATAAATACTGGTAAGGAAAGATGATATTCAGCATATGTAACATTGCGAGACCTAAAACAAAGTACGATAATAATCCCATAAATTTTGTTTTAGTGATTTTGATAAACTCGCAAATTGCAATAGCAAGTTGCAATAACAGCAGATAAGTTCGTAGTAGTTTGTTTTGGCAGTCCGAAGAGAGGGGCGTAGCCCCGAACGAAGGGCTGCCAAAACGCGGCGACTTTCACAGGGCAT
>Ga0256404_1001594_pt1 | contig 53821 bp, 55 predicted proteins | sample RumenRJG_01DNA_FD_185990 | JGI IMG/M metagenome (GOLD analysis project Ga0256404, IMG submission 185990) | Bovine rumen microbial communities from Lethbridge, Alberta, Canada - RJG_01 | ecosystem: Host-associated > Mammals > Digestive system > Stomach > Rumen | place: Canada: Alberta | collected... | reverse complement strand
TCTTTGCAATTTTTCAAGTCCGTCTTTTTGTGCCACCTGAGAAAAATAAATATACTTGTTGCGCGCCTGTGATTCACCCGCAAACGCTGCCAGCAAATTCTTTTCTGTCTGTGTACCTGCATACTTGCTCATTTTAATCTCCTTACACTATAGCCAAATGTTCTTCTATTATATTTCAGAATTCCCTTGTCTACAAGAGCAATTTTATTGTAATTGGCAAATACTTTTTGATTTTTGGAGCCGCCTTAATATTAAAACTGTGCCCGGCTACCCGCCGGTCAGACTCTCGTGTATCCCGCTTTCCAGGGTTCCGGGGGCCCCTACCCCCTCCATTACTCCACTTCGTTCCGCAACGGCTGCGCCGCCCTTCCAATCGGGGCTAGGTTTCTTTTCAAGATCGCTTGCACAAGAGGTATTTTTTACTATAATAACAGAGGAGAGAAAAATGGCCGAACAAATTTTTGCCATAGTAATGGTTATCTTACTGCTCAACATTCCAATCTTTATCTTTTGGAGAAAGACAAAAGATAGCAAAGACCATGCCGTCATAATTGCCCACAGAATCATTTCCACACTAGAGAACCTTGTGCTTGTTACAATCATTTCGCTTGCCCTTTGGAAACAAAACCATTATCTTGTCCTTCTTGTTCCATGCATTGCTCTCATCATCTACCCGTTTTGGTGGGGAATAAATGCAGAGCTTACCGACGAAGAGCGGGCTTTTCTTGTTGCAGAACGAGGCTTTCACATCCTGAACACAAAGGCAAAAAGCATACTTGTTCAATTCATCACTTTCCCACCCTACTACCTTATAGCCGCATGGAAAATGACTACGCTAAAAGCAAACAAAGACAAGGAAAGCCAAAATGAATAAAAATAACAAACCACTTACAAAGTCTCAGGCACGTGCAGGCCTCATATTTTTATTATGCCTATTGGCTTTTTATATTTGCCTTAACATTTCTATTACGACAATTCAAAAAAGAATACGCTCACACTGCGAAGAATATCCGTCAAAGGTGGATGTCTCGCAATACTTAAACGAACACAATTCGGGAACCGCATTTGTCTTCTCTCCAAAAGACAACACAAACTGTTCTTACATCATATTTGAAATACTTTGCGGAGGAAAATCAGCGACATATTATTTTTACCGGTCGGGAAGCTGGATTATCATCCTTGAAAAAAAATATTCCAGAGTCTTTTTAAATTTACTGAATATGCCCAATAGGATTTCCTCATATAACATTGACGGAAAAAGGTTTTCGGTTGTCAGCAGCAAAAACAGTTGGCACCACAGCAGCCACCTTAACAACTACTCAGAACTTCTCGCCGAAGCTGGAATTAGGCTTTCTAAGAATTAATAACAATATTTTACTTCCCATGAAAAATTGTTATTAAACATTACAAAAATATTGCTTTTATTTGCCGCTTTCCTGTGCTATTCTTTTTACAGCAGGAGAAAAAATGGAACTTACATTTGACACGGCAACAAGCAAAGACATAAATGAATTGGTTCGCCTTAGAATTGCATACATGAAAGATGATTTTGGTTCTGTAAGCCAAGAAGAAAAAAACGGCATGGAAAAACAGCTGCCCGACTATTTTAAAAGAAAACTGGGCACGGAGCTTATAGTTTTTACCGCACGCGACAAAGAAAAAATTGTTGCGGTGGCATACCTGCACATAATAGAAATGCCTGCAAATTCAGTTCTGCTGAACGGACTTTACGGAGAAGTGCTAAGCGTATACACGGAGCATGAATACCGCGGAAGGGGCATCTGCACAAGACTTATGCAAAACCTTGTTGAACATGGCAAAAAAATAGGCCTTGGCAGAATAGACCTAAAAGCTACAAAAGATGGCTACCCAATCTACAAAAAAGTTGGTTTTACAGATGTTGAAGCCCGCTACACGGAAATGCGGATAAAATTTATTTAGCAGACATAAAAGACAAAGTGTGCTATTGTATAAGTGACATGGAAATAAAAGAAATACACGAAAACAAAAAAGACTTCCTTGACCTTCTTCTTTTGGCAGATGAACAGGAAGAAATGGTTGACAAATATTTGCAGGATGGAAGAATGTTCGTCCTTACAGATGACGGAGTAAAAGGCGAAGTGGTAGTTACCAACGAGGGCAATGGCATTCTAGAAATTAAAAACATCGCTACAGACCCAAGCTGCCACGGGAAAGGTTACGGTAAAAAGCTTATTCAGTTTGTGGAAGAAAAATTTAAGGGAAAATATTCTGTTCTTCAGGTTGGAACAGGCGACAGTCCCCTTACAATTCCCTTCTACGAAAAATGCGGATTCAAGCGCTCACACGTAGTAAAAAATTTCTTTACGGAAAATTACGACCATCCAATTTTTGAATGTGGAATTCAGCTGGTAGACATGATCTATCTGCAAAAAAATATATGAGGAGTTTTTTATGGCAGTAAAATGGGGTGTATTGGGAACAGCCGGAATTGCGCGTTGGGCTACGATTCCCGGAATGAAAAAATCAAAAAACTGCGAACTGTACGCAATCGCAGGTCGTGATGAAAAAAAAGTCGATGCCTACAAAAAAGAATTCGGATTTGAAAAGGGATACGTGGGCTATGACGCTCTCTTGGCCGACCCGGATGTTCAGGCGGTTTACATTCCTCTTCCCAACCATATCCACTGCGAATGGGTCATAAAAGCACTTGAAGCAAAAAAACATGTACTCTGCGAAAAACCCCTTGCCATGAATGCCGATGAAGTTCAGAAAATGTTTGATGCTGCAAAAAAGAACGGCGTAATTCTAATGGAAGCCTATGCCTACCTCCACAGCCCCTACGTTGAATCGCTAAAAAAAGACGTTCAAAGCGGAATAATCGGCAACGTTGATTTTATTGACACCGCATTTGTAACCCAAGGCTACAAGGAAGACTTCCGCTTGCATAAAGAATTTGGCGGAGGTGCAATGTATGACCTTGGCTGCTACTGCACCACAATGATTTTGTCGCTAATAAACTCTGACGTAACAGAAATCCATGCAAGTGCAGACATTAAAAACGGCGTTGACTACTTAACGGTTGCAGGCCTAAACTTTGCAAACGGAGCACGTGCATCTTTTACTGTTGGAATGGCCTTGGGCGCAAACACTAATGGCCGCTACGACCGCCTCTACATCCACGGAACAAAGGGCAGCATAATAAGCGCAGTCGAATACAATCAGGAAGGAAAACTCAGCTACACGATTAGTGCAGAAGGAAAATCCATTATAAGGAACATAGATGCCCCGCAAAACTATGCGCTAGAACTTGACCAGTTGAACGCCTGCATTTTAAATGGAGATTCACCGCACATAACGGAAGAATTTTCTTTAAAAAACATGCGCCTAATAGACCGCGTATTAAACGAAATAGGTTACTAGTATATCGAATAATAATTAACTGTCACCCTGAACTTGTTTCAGGGTCTGTCCGCCATACACCCATGGTTCGACTGTGCTCACCGACTGCTAACATTTATAGATTCTGAGTCAAGCTCAGAATGACAACTTTTTTAGTATTCGATATACTAGAAAGGCTATAAAATTACTTTTTCCGCTATACTTTTCCAATCTGTACAGCGGAAAAAGTTTTTGCCCGGAAAGTCACAGCCTTGGTTCCACGGACGGTCATAGACAAGCACTTTTAGCTTTGGAAGATGATTAAAGAACTTAAAGGCAAGCGGCGAATCTTCCACGGCATAGTCAAAGTTCATCTTGTAGTAATCTTCAAGTGTAAGGTTGAATTTGCTTCCCTTAAGAAAATTGTCCCTGCCATATTTGTCCAGGGAAAAAAGCTGAGCCTTATCAAGTCCACGCTCATCAAGCCAGATTCTTGACTCTTTATAAACGCTGAATGGTCTTCCTGTTATAACGTAGACATTATATCCGCTTTCTATCCAGCTTTTTATAACATCACAAGCACCCGGTGTTTCCTCGTAAGAAAGAATCATTTCAGGCTCATGCCCCTTTATCATCATTTGGTCATATTGTTCGTCCGTAAGCGAAAAAGATTTTTGCAGATTAAAATAGCGGATTTTTTCATAGGGCACATTCTTTCCAAAAAGTTCCTCTGCATATTTAGAGAAAGCCCTTGCCGTTTCACAAATGCAGTCATCAAAATCAACATATATATTCATTTTGTTCTCCTAGTATGGCAAATATCAATTAATTGTAACCCTGAACTGCTGCGAATGTGGATTCAGTGTGTGTTCCACCATCAATCCGTGGTTCGACAGGCTCACCAACCGCTAACATCTATAGATTCCGAAACACACGACAAAAGCAAGTGCGTATGGTCGTGGCGTAGCATTCGGAATGACCAGTTATTTTATATTCGTTATACTAGTGCGGTTAAGGCTTGTTGCAAACCATATCAAGACCAATATAAAAGAAAACGACTGAGCAATCGCCACGCGCAGTGCCATCATCTCGTCGGCACCATTTTTTGACACGACATGCAAAATGTTAACAATCGTGTTGTTCACAAAATGGTCTCCCATTCCCATAAAAATGCTACCGGTCATTTTTGTAAGCATGGCAAACTTAAAGCCCACAAGCGCAGACGTAAAAACCAGCATTGCCGAGTTTGCAACCGTTCCAGCCATACTGCTTTCTCCGTCCAAGAAATTTCTTACTGGACCAACAATGTGCCAAAAGCCAAACAAAGCGGATGCTATTAACGCAGAAAGTATAAAGCTGTACTTTTGACTAAGGATTTTGTTAAATAGTCCACGGAAGACGCCTTCTTCCATTAGGACATTTATTATATTACCCGCAATGCAGACTAGAAAAAACAAAAGGCTGGTATTGTAGCCAAGATTTTTGTCTATTGCGTATGTGCTTACATAAAGCTGTAGGGAATCAAAATTTCCAAGAGAATTAATTATAAGGCATTCTACCGTATAGGCTACGGCAAAGGTGCAAAGTCCAAATGCAAGTCCCTTCCCCAAATTGGCAAAAGCACCTTCTTTTGAAAAACCAATTTCTGCTGCGGTAAAATGCAAGATTCCTGCAGAAATAAAAAGCACAAGAATTCCAACCAGCTTATGGACAACTGCTTCCCCAACCCAGGTTCTGTCTGTGCGCAAAACAAAATATTCAAAAATCCTGAATGCAAAGCAAACAAGATATATTATAAAAACGATTGAAAAGACCCTTTGATTTTTTTTATCCAACATTTACAACCCTATATCTTTTATAATTTTTGCAATTTCCAAGGGTTTGTCCCCTTGTGGAGTATGCCCGCATCCCTTAACTTCAAAAAAGTCTTTGCGGGGTGCATTTATTTTTTCATATAAAATAGCGTATCCAGTAGAACTCGTAGCAAATCATCAAAACGAATGCAAGCACAAGGAGCGGAAGGGCAGAAAGCCTGTTTAGGTCTATGTTAAAATCCTTAAAAATCAGAAGCAGCACGCTAACCAGAACTTCGCCAATGCGCTCAAGGACAAGCAAAAATTTATTTTCTTTTAGAGATGCTTCTTCGTAGCCCAAAGGCTTTTTCTTTGTCCAAATAAAATTCGGAATAAGAAGCATGCAAAGAAAAACAAGTCCAACGTAGGAAAATCCAAAATGAAACATTTAATAAGGATAGCATAAAAAGAATAAATCTTCCATACTCCCGCCTGACCGCTATTTAAGCTTTACCGAAGTTTCATTGTGCCTTGTAGGATAGATTTCTGTGTAGACAATTTTTCCGTTAACAAGGCCAACCCTTACTATTTCAGAATCCAAGGCTCCGTAGACCGCAAACTCAGCCTCTCCGTTAAAAATGAAGTTCCCCAGCGAATAGACAATGAGCTTTCCCTTATACCATTCTGTTGGCTGAATTACATGGGGGTGGCTTCCAAAAACAAGGTCTGCCCCGCAATCAACGAATTTTTCGTAAAGGTCGCGCTGCAATTGATGGGGTTTGTGTCTGTACTCAAAACCTCCATGAACATTCACTATTACAAAATTTCCTGAAGTTTTTTCTTTTTTTATGTTCTCAAAAAGTTCCTCGTTTTGCCAAAGGATTCCTGCCCTTGTATCTGTTGCAGTAGCAGTTTTTTCTCCGTTGAATCCTGTCCTTTCTATTGGAAAAGCTCCGCAGCTTATAATAGCAAAGTTTGTTCCGTTTACGGTAGTATGATAGAATTTTTTTGCCTCTTCAGCGGTGTAGCCTGCACCAGAAGTTGGTATGCCGTATTCTTTTAGAGCGGCAAGGGTGTCTTTAAAGCCTTCTTCACCGTAATCGTAGCAGTGGTTGTTTGTCTGCATAAAATAATTGAATCCCGCTTTTTTTAACGCAGGAAGCACTTCCTTGTGAAACTTAAAGGTATAGGATTTATAGATTCTTTTTCTTGATTCGGTTACGGCTCCCTCCAAGTTTCCAATCATTATGTCGTTGCTCTGCAAAACAGGCAGCGTTGTTCCAAAAACTTTTTCCAAACCATTTTCGTCTTCTATTAAAGTTTTCTGTGCGCCACCTTCTACCATTATGTCTCCAACCGCCGCAAGAAAAGTTATATTGTCTTTACAAACATTTTTGTCTTTAAAAAATTCATCAAAAAAATAAAAGACGGTCTTTTCAAAATCCGGAATTACTACGGTGCATCTTGCATAAGTTTCTTTTTCCAGGGCATAGCCTTGGTCTCCTGCATATTTTGAATCCACAGAAATTGCTTTGTTTCCTTGGGGAAGATTTTCTGCATCGGTTAACGAAATAGTAAAATTGGGCTTACTGGTATTAAGTGAAGATACTTGGTTAAAATCTGTTTCTGCCGAGGGAAAATAATATTTTGACCTTAAGCTGTAGTTTTTTGTGTGGGCATTTTCTTTTTCACCGTCAAAAAAAGCCATGCCCTCATTTTTTGTAACAAAGGCAACCGCACATGCATAGGGACCTTTTTTTGCTTCATTTCCACAGTTCAAATCAAGTGAATAAAAATCAGATAGGGAAATAAGCGAGAAAGCTTCTGGAGGATGAATATCACTAAAATATTCATCAAAAAGACTGTCGTCAACCACGGCATAATAATTTTTTGTACAAGATAAAAGCTTTTTATGTTCAATCAAAAAGAGCAGGACAAAAGACGCGAGTGCTAAGAAGAGAATTCCTGATATGGTGGCCATAATCTTGTTAGGAATTATAGGTTTCTTCATTCTATAATTCTAGCTGAATATGCAGAAAAAGCAAAGACAGAAAGCTATTTCCAAAGCAAAAAAGACTTTTCAGAAAAAATGTCTTTAAATTAGGCTGCCGAAAGCTTTTTGTATGCCGCAACTATCTGGCTTAAAGTATAACCTTTTCCATACCAAGCCTCGCACATTCCCATACATGCCTTGTATTTGCAAAGACATCGCTTGGCAGTTTCCACATCAGAATAAGTTTTCCAGTAGCCGCAAAATTTGCAGTCGTGCCCCTTGTGGCTTTCAAATTCAATTACGTCATTAACTGGGTATCCCAAGACAAATCCAACTTCATGGGGAAAACCTCTGTTTTGGTTCATTCTGGAAAACAATTCTTTTAGGAAAGCAAAAATATCTGATTCATCATATCCTTTGTCTGCAAGATATTCTTTTACAAAAGCGTTGCTTAAAATTTTACTTGCCCACGGCACGTTCACCACAAGGACTGCTGTTGAAGTTTCAGAAAGCTTATGGGAAAAAATCATCAGCCCCAATTTTAGAAAATCATTTTTCCACGCTTCAAAACTTGATTTTGAAAATATCTTATTCTGGACAAAAAAAAGATTGCCAGGTTTTATATTGCAAAAGGTTGGTGCGCAAAAATGAATCATCATCTGGTTAAAATTCATATTATCTATACCGCTAAAAAAGAGGGCTGCCCGGCAGTATGGCAAAATCCGGACAGCCCAAGTGTTTTATAAGAGCCTATTTTATAGCAGACGCAGCCCACTCCTTGCACTGTGCAATATCTGCGTCTTCGGGTGTAAGGTGAACCATAAGGGGTTCTTCTGCGCACACGGCACCCGCATTTGTAAGGCGGTCATTCCAGTCGCGGAGCCACTGACCGTCTCCCCAGTCATAGGAACCAAAGATTCCGACTTTTTTACCGCTAAGGGAAGATTCTATTCCTGAGTAGAATTCTTCCATGGAATCTTCAAGAACTTCGTCACCCATTGCAGGGCTTCCAAGAAGAATTACATCGCATGCAGCAACCGCTGTCTTGTCGGCACTGTCTGCCGTGGCAAAAACCACTTCTGCCCCAGAAGCTTTTACTGCTTCTGATATTGCATTTGCCATTGCTTCTGTATTTCCAGTTGTGCTTGCATAAATTACAGCTGCTTTCATATTCACCTCGATTGATATGGGAGTGTCTTAGTTAGTCATAGCTAACAAATGTAATATAACTGGCTTTTGAAAGTTAGTCAATACTAACCGCAACAAAGTTTTACAAATTCAACCCTAGCCCCGATTGGAAGGGCGCGGAACGCGTTGCGAAGCAATGGAGGCGAAAGCCGAAACCCTGGAAAGCGGGTAACACATGGCACAGGCTCTTGCTCCCTAAACCAACAGTAAAAATAAAAACTTGCTCCAAAAAGACTGTAAGCTATTGCTAACTATTTTGCAAAATGATACTGTAGGTTGGTTAGATTAAGCTAACTAAATTTTAGGGAGTATAAAATGACAAAACTTGTACTGGTTAGACACGGCGAAAGCGAATGGAACAAACTGAACCTGTTTACGGGTTGGACGGATGTTGAGCTTTCTGAAAAGGGCCGCGAAGAAGCAAAGGCTGCTGGAAAGCTTTTAAAAGATGAAGGCTATGATTTTGACATCTGCTACACTTCGTATTTAAAGCGGGCAATTCATACGCTAAATGGAATTCTTTGCGAGATGGACAGGGAATGGCTTCCTGTTATAAAAACATGGAAACTGAACGAGCGCCATTATGGAGACTTGCAGGGAAAAAATAAGGCAGAGGCAGCAGAAAAATTTGGTGAGGCTCAGGTAAAAATATGGAGACGCTCTTTTGACGTAAAGCCACCGGCACTTGCAGATGATGACGAGCGTTCTGCAAAGAGGCAGGCTATGTACCGTGATGTTGACGAAAGTTTTCTTCCTCAGAATGAAAGTCTTGAAACAACAATTGCACGTGTAATCCCCTATTTTTTGGAAGAAATCAAGCCGCAGATGAAGGCAGGAAAAAGAGTGATCATTGCGGCTCACGGAAACAGCCTGCGTGCTTTGGTAAAATATCTTGATTCCCTTACCCCGGAACAAATTCTTGAAGTGAACATTCCTACAGGCACACCTCTTGTTTACGAATTTGATGAAAGTTTTAAGGTAATAAGGCACTACTACCTTGGCGACCAGGAAGCCTTAAAAGCAAAAATGGAAGCCGTTGCAAATCAGGGTAAGAAAAAATAAATATAAGGAGGCTCTAGATGAGCGAGTTTTTTAAGAATATTCCTGAGATAAAATTCGAAGGAAAAGAAAGCAAGAATCCTTGGGCATTTAAGTTCTACAATCCGGATTTGATGCTTATGGGTAAAAAGATGTCTGAGCATCTTCCTTTTGCAATGGCATGGTGGCACAACCTTGGCGCAAATGGAGTTGATATGTTTGGTTCAGGCACAGCGGACAAGTCTTTTGGTCAGGTTCCAGGAACAATGGAGCACGCAAAGGCTAAAGTTGATGCCGGCATTGAGTTTATGAAAAAGCTGGGAATCAAATACTACTGCTGGCACGATGTTGACCTTGTACCAGAAGACCCGAATGACATCAACGTAACAAACAAACGCCTTGATGAAATTTCTGACTACATCTTGGAAAAAACAAAGGGCACGGACATTAAGTGCCTCTGGGGAACTGCAAACATGTTTGGCAACCCGCGCTTTATGAACGGTGCAGGTTCTACAAATTCAGCCGATGTTTACTGTTTTGCTGCCGCTCAGGTAAAAAAGGCTCTTGAGATTACTGTGAAACTTGGTGGCCGCGGATATGTGTTCTGGGGTGGACGCGAAGGTTACGAAACTCTTCTTAACACAGACGTAAAGCTTGAACAGGAAAATATTGCAAACCTTATGCACATGGCGGTTGATTACGGCCGCAGCATTGGCTTTAAGGGTGACTTCTACATTGAACCTAAGCCAAAGGAGCCAATGAGCCATCAGTATGATTTTGATGCCGCAACTGCAATTGGCTTTTTGCGCCAGTACGGACTTGATAAAGATTTTAAGATGAACATTGAAGCAAACCACGCGAGCCTTGCAAACCATACCTTCCAGCATGAACTTTGCATTAGCCGCATAAACGGAATGCTTGGTTCTGTAGACGCCAACCAGGGCAATCCAATTCTTGGCTGGGACACAGACAACTTCCCGTGGAATGTTTACGATGCAACTCTTGCAATGTACGAAATTTTGAAGGCTGGTGGACTCACAGGTGGCTTTAACTTTGACTCAAAGAACCGCCGCCCTTCAAATACTTTTGAAGATATGTTCCACGCTTACATCATGGGAATGGATACTTTTGCACTTGGTCTTATTAAGGCTGCAGAAATTATTGAAGACGGTAGAATTGACGGCTTTATAAAAGAAAAGTATTCAAGCTTTGAAAGTGGAATTGGCAAAAAGATTCGCGACAGAAAGACAACTTTGGAAGAGCTTGCTAGCCGTGCCGCAGAAATGAAAAAGCCTTCTGATCCAGGTTCAGGCCGCGAGGAATATTTGGAAGGGGTTGTCAACAACATCCTCTTTCGCGGATAAAAATCTGGATTAAAAAAATAGGAAAAGGTGAACAGTTATGGATTTAGCAGAAATTGATGAAAATGGAAAAGGCTTGCAGTTTTTTGGAAAGACAAAGGTTGAACGGCTGGAAAAAATAGAAGGGCAGCCAAATGTTTATCTTTTGCAAACGACCATAGAATGTGAGCGGCCAAATCAGGCAGTTCCAAAAGCAGGCCAGTTTTATTTGATTCGAAGCGCTAAATCTTCTGTTCACTATAACAGACCCATCAGCGTTTATCATTCCGAAGAGTGGATAAGCAACGAGGGCAAAAAGAAAATTCTTGTTCAGTTTATGATTCTTGAAAAAGGTCGTGGAACAGGGGAACTTTGCCACATGACTCTTTGGGATGATATTTCTGTTATTGGTCCGCTAGGAAAACCTTGGCCTTTGGAAGAGTGCCGTGAGCTTGCAGATAAAAACCCCGGCAAGGCAAAAATCTGTATTGTGGGAGGAGGAATTGGAGTTGCGCCTGTTGCAAATCTAGCGGACAATCTTCCTGATGCTTCTTATGATTTTTATGCGGCTTTTAAATCCGGCTCATACGGGCTGGAAAGGGTTCGCGCTAATCATCTTGAAATTACCACCGATGACGGTTCCTGCGGTATAAAAGGGATGTTGCCATGTGCGCTTACAAAAGAATCGGTTCTTGCTGCCGGTTACGAATTGATTTTGGCCTGTGGACCAACTCCGGCCCTTGTTTATGTACAGAAGTTGGCTAGTGAGCTTGGAATAAAATGCTACATCAGCATGGAACACAGAATGCTCTGCGGACTTGGAGCATGTCTTGGCTGCACAATCGAAACCACAAAGGGTCTTAAACGCTGCTGCAAAGACGGCCCTGTATTTGATGCAAGCGAAGTTATTTTTGACCCGCCTCTTCCACGCCGCAAACCTTTGGCCACAAATGAAGAGCCAGATTTAAGCGTGGACATAGCAGGTGTTCATTTTAAGAATCCAACAATTGCAAGCGGAGGAACTTTTGCATTTGGGCAGAATTTCCGCGGTGTAAGTGATGTTGCCGCATGGGGAGGAATTGTTTCCAAGGGAGTTACCCTTGAACCGCGAGAAGGAAACCACGGTGAGCGCAGCCTTGAAGTTGCCGGTGGAAATATGAATTCTATCGGCCTTCAGAACCCGGGCATTCCTTATTACATAGAAAATCTTCTTCCGGGGATGATAGGGCTGGGACCTGTTGTAATTACAAATCTTGCAGGAAGCGACATAGAATCTTATGTAGAAGGTGCAAAACTTTTGGACAAGACCGACTGCGATATGATTGAACTTAACATCAGCTGTCCCAATATTAAGGCGGCAGGTCTTGCCTGGGGAATGAGCGCAGACACGGCTTTCTACTGTGTTTCCGCTGTCCGTGCAGTTACAAAAAAGCCTATCATGGTAAAGCTTTCTCCAAATGCGGCAGACAACCGTCCCATTGCCATTGCCTGTATAAAAGCAGGTGCAAATGCAATCAGCTTAATAAATATGATTCACGGAGTTGCAATTGACATTGATAAAGGAAAGCCTTTCTTTAATAATGTTCATGCAGGATATTCAGGCCCGGGCCTTAAGCCGCTTGCACTAAGAATCGTTTATGATGTTGTACAGGAAATAAACAAACTTCCGCCGGAGCAGAGAGTGCCGGTTGTCGGAATCGGAGGAATCTGTACCTGGCAGGATGCAGTTGAATTCATAATGGCAGGAGCAAGTGCCGTAGAAATTGGACAGGCCAAGTTTACAAATCCAAATGTTGCAATTGACATTCAAAATGGTTTACGTGCGTTCATGAAATCTCACGGATATCATAACCTTTCAGAAATGCGGGGAATTGCTCAGGTGGAACGCCACAACAAAGCCCACACCGACGAGAAAGGCCGCTTTGCCGACCTAAAAGCCATGATGAAGTAACTGTATTGACATTAACTCAATCTGCATCTATTTTTTAATAGTTATGCAAAATGAAGAGTCAGTTACACTTGAAAAAATTCTTGAAGTTGCACGCGCAGAATTTCTAGAAAAGGGATTTCGTGGCGCATCCCTTCGTGAAGTTGTAAAAAAAGCTGGTGTCACAACAGGAGCTTTCTACGGATATTTTAAAAGCAAAGAAGAACTATTCGATGCCCTGGTAAAAAAACATGCCGATCACATCAAGGGAATATACGATGAAATTCTATCCGAATTTGAAAAAATCCCCCTTGAACAACAGATTGCCTCTATGAGCGACTATTCCTCGCTAGGACTCAAGCGAATGTTTGAATACATTTGGAATCATAAAACAGAATTCCGCCTTATCCTAAAAAGTGCAGACGGAACAAAATACGAAAACTTTGTTTACGAAATGGCAAAAAAAGACATTGAATCAACAGACAAATTTTACGACATTCTTGAATCCAGAGGAACAAAGGTAGAGCGCATAGAACCGCTGATTGAAGAAATTGTCATAACCGGAACTTTCTCTTCATTTTTTTCGCTAAGCCTAAGAGACATTCCTTTGTCACAAGCCGAGCATGGTCTTGAACAGATGTTCCGCTTTTACCGTGGCGGATGGAACAATCTAATGCATTTTGCAAAAGACTAAAGCTAAGAAAAATTCATTATTTCTCAGGAAATTCAAAAAAAAGTAAGAGTTAGTATTGACTAATATAACACTGTTATATATTATGCCATTATAGTTAGATATAACTAACCAAAGAGGTATAATATGTCGGATAAAAAAAAGTCCCCCGCCAAAAAAAGCCTTATAAGCTGGATTGTAGAATTTGCGGGTGAAAAAAAAGGGCAGTACATCGTAAGCGTGTTCTTTGCCCTGCTTAGTGTGGCCTGCTGTATAGCACCATATTTTATGATTGCACGGATTGTCCGTCAGCTGCTTGCCGGTGTCCGTGACTGGAACCTTTTCCTCCGTGAATGTGGAATCACGGCAGCCTTCTGGCTTGGAAATGTACTCTTCCACGCAATTTCAACAAGCATGAGCCACATTGCTACTTTCAACCTGCTTGGAAACATCAGAAAGAAAATGTGCGACAAGCTTACACGAGTTCCGCTTGGAACGGTTCTTGATATGCCGTCAGGTTCACTCAAGAGCATAATGATTGAGCGAATAGACAGTATGGAAACAACGCTTGCCCATATTGTTCCTGAATATACTTCAAACATCATTCTTTCTGTTGCCCTTCTTGTTTATCTTTTCCTAATTGACTGGCGGCTTGCCCTTGCATGCCTTGCCGTTGTTCCTGTGGGATTTGCTGCCATGTGCTTTATGTTCAAAGACGCAGCCCCCCGCTTTAAATTTGCCCTGGACAAAACAAAGGTGCTTAACGACACAGCTGTTGAATATATAAACGGTATAGAAGTTATCAAGGCCTTTGGAAAATCAAAATCTTCCTACGAGCGTTTTGTCATTGCCTCAAAAGAAGGTTCTGACTGTTATGTAGAATGGATGCGTGACTGTATCTGGCCCTTTGCATTTGCAATAATCATTACTCCGTCGCTTATTCTTTCTCTTCTTCCAATTGGCGGAATAATGTTCCTTCATGGATCTGTAGAGCCTTCTGTTTTTATTACTATGATAATCATGGCCTTGAGTGCAATTCAGCCATTGATGATTTCTTACACTTACCACGATGACATTGCTAAAGCCGGTGCAATTTTTGGTGAAGTTGGTTCAATCATGAATCTTCCTGAACTTGAACGCCCTGCCTCTGATTTGAAAAAGCCTGCTGACAATTCGATTGTACTTAAAGATGTCAAATTTTCTTATCATAAGGTGGGGGAAGACTCCCCCTCGCTCCAGCCTGCTTCGCAGTCTTACGCTACCCCCTCTGCGGGGGACACCCCCGCAACGCCCCCGTACTCTTGCGAAATATTGCACGGTATAAACATGACTCTTCCTCAAGGCTCTTACACTGCGTTCGTTGGACCAAGCGGCAGCGGAAAATCTACAATCGCACGCCTTATCGCTTCCCTTTGGGATGTTGATTCCGGTTCAATAGAAATTGGCGGAGTAAACATCAAAAATCTTTCGCTCGAAGAATATAACAGCCGTGTAGCTTATGTAAGCCAAGACAATTTTTTGTTTGACCTAAGCGTCCGTGAAAATATCCGCCTTGGCCGCCAGAATGCAACAGATAAAGAAGTGGAAGAAATTGCACGCAAAGCCGGATGCTATGATTTTATCATGTCGCTCGAAAAAGGTTTTGACACAATAGTTGGTGGAAGCGGTGCCCACTTAAGTGGCGGCGAACGACAGCGAATTGCTATTGCCCGTGCAATGATGAAAAACGCACCAATCGTAATCCTTGATGAAGCAACTGCATATACAGATCCAGAAAACGAAGCGATTATTCAGAAATCTGTTGCCCAGCTTGTTAAAGACAAAACACTTATTGTAATTGCCCACCGTCTTTCAACTGTAAAAGATGCAGACAAGCTCTATGTAATCAAAGACGGTGTAATTGATTCAAGTGGTACTCATGAAGAACTGCTGGCAAAAGGCGGTTTGTACAAAAAAATGTGGGAAGCCCATATCGGTTCGCGCGACGAATAAAATCGGGAGAAAATTATGTTTGAGACTTTGCAAAAATTTTTTAAATTCTGTGATGCAGAAAACCGAAAGAAATTTTACGGTTCAATTATAGTAGGGATTTTTAATGCATTCTTTATGGCATTAAGAATCGGTGCGGTTGCAGTTATGCTTCAGGGTGTAATTGCAAGTACAATAGACGGCCTTCCCTTTGAAACAAAAACAATATGGCTTTCATTTGCAATCATGTGCGTTAGCGTTGCCGGAGCAATAATTACAAGAAAAGTCACCGCAATGTGGCAGTGCGAAGGCGGTTACAGAACATGTGCAAACAAGAGAATAGAAATTGCAGAACACCTCCGCTATCTTCCAATGGGATACTTTAACAACAACAGCCTTGGCGAAATTACTTCCGTTACGACAAACACCATGGAACTTTTGGGTGACATTGCAACACGCGCTGTAATGATGGTACTCCAGGGACTTTTGGACACTTCGCTTATCATCGTAATGATTTTCTTTTTTGACTGGAGAATTGCACTTGTTGCTTTTGCAGGATTTGCATTGTTTGAAATTGTAAATCTCTTTATGCGGCTTGCGGTAAAAAATGTTTCTTCTGAAAAAATTAAAAATGATACTGCCGAAATTGGAAAAATTCTTGAATACATTCAGGGAATTGCAGAAGTAAAAGCTTACAATCTTGCTTCAAAGCATAATAAAGAATTGAGCGATGTAATTAACCGCAGAATGAAAACAATGATTAAAATGGAAATGAGATGCATTCCTGTTGCAAACATTCAGTCTCTGGTTGCAAAATTAACCGGCGTTGCAATTATGCTTGCCTCTATTTTCTTCTTCCTTAACGGCACAATGACTCTTGCTGACTGCTCTGTAATGCTTGTATGTTCATTCATGCTCTTTAATGCCCTTGAGTCAGGCGGAAATTATTCTGCACTTTTGCGTACAATTGACATCTGCGTAGACAAGGGAAATAAAATCCTTGAATTACCCACAATGGATATTGAAGGCAGGAAGGGCTCTGCTAACGTAAAAGAAAAGGCACCGGCGCTCATACAGGCAGAAAATATTGTCTTTGCTTACGACAACAATTCCTTGAACCCCCGCAAAATTATAGACGGCATTTCGCTTTCAATTCCTGAACACAGCACAACTGCAATTGTCGGTCCAAGCGGCGGAGGAAAAACGACCTTCTGCCATTTGCTTTCGCGCTTCTGGGATGTAGATTCTGGCAAAGTTTTCCTTCGTGGAACAGATGTAAAAGATTACAGCATGGATGACCTTATGAAAAACTTCAGCTTTGTTTTTCAGAACGTATATCTTTTCCACGACACAATTGCAAACAACATCCGCTTTGGAGACCCCACGGCTCCAATGGAAAAAGTTGTTGCTGCGGCAAAAAAAGCCTGCTGCCATGACTTTATAATGTCTCTTCCAAAGGGCTACGATACAGTAATCGGAGAAGCCGGAACAAGTCTTAGCGGTGGTGAACGCCAGCGTATTTCTATTGCACGTGCCATCATGAAAGATTCACCAATCATTATTCTTGATGAAGCCACAGCAAACGTTGACCCCGAAAACGAGCGGGACCTTATAGAAGCAGTAAAGGAGCTTACAAAAGAAAAAACAGTTATAATGATTGCCCATCGCCTTAAGACGGTGCGCAATGCAGATCAGATTGTTGTTATCAACAAGGGGCGCATTGCAGAACAGGGCAAACACGAAGAGCTTATTGCAAAGGGAGGTATTTACGCCAAGTTTATAGACACCCGTAAAGAAGCTGTTTCCTGGAAGCTATAAATATTCCTACTAGCATAACAGGCGGATTACAAATATTTGTTTTCCGCCTTTACCTTTTCCTTTATCTTTTCTATTCCGGCAAGAACAGCTTCTTTTTTTGACTGATTGTAAAAGCGTATTTTTGGTTCAATCTCCAAAAGAAGTGGAAGAAGGGGTTTTAACTTTTCTACATCAATTGAATTAACCGGATATGTTGCAAGAATACCGGATGTTGCTTCCGTATAAGTAATTTCTGCAGAAGGGCATATTATTTTTACAACTTCTATTGCGGCATCTCTTATGTCCTTGTCGCGAAGAATATGATCCCTAAAGCGCAGCCTGCCAGGAAAGAATCTGTATTCCATTGGCCTAGACCTCCTGTGTTCCAAGCAAAGGCTTCATTGCATTTACGCTAAAGGCAACCGTAGACGCATTGTGCAAAACTGCAGCAAGTGACGGCGAAATAATTCCAAACAAACCAAGGAACATAAGCGTCGTATTTACCGCAACAATATTTTTGTTGTTGGAATCAATTTTTTTCATCATCAGTGAACCAAGAGCACGCGTCTTGTATAATCCCAAAAGACCGTCATCAGCAGAAAGGACAATGTCAGCTGTTTCTCCGGTAATATCCGCGCAGTCTCCCATAGCAATACCTGTATCTGCCGCAGAAAGTGCAGGGGCATCATTTATTCCATCCCCAATCATAATCACTTTATGACCAAGCTCTTTTTGCGCTTTTACATATTCAACCTTATCCTCGGGCAAGGCACGTGAAATATAATGGTCAATGTTAGTAAGCTTTGCTGCATTCTTGGCGGCACCCTCATCATCACCAGTTATCATGACGCAGTTTTTAATCCCAGACTCGTGAAGGGATTTTATAATCTTTGCCGCATTTTCTCTTACAGGATCATTAATTGCAAAAATTCCTATCACAGTTTTTTCTTCTGCAAGATACAAAAGCGACATTCCGTTTTCCAGCGCATCCTTTTGAATTTTTTCCAGGTCTGCTGGTGCCTTGCATTTTTCATCCTCAAAAATAAAGTGACGGCTTCCTATCAAAAGATTTTTGCCGTGCAACGTTGTTGCTATTCCGTGTGCCACTATGTATTCAACCTTTGCATGTTCCTCTGGATGAAGAATATTTTTGTCTTTTGCAGCCTTTACAATTGCACTGGCTATAGGATGAGCAAAATGTTCTTCAAGGCAGGCTGCAATAGCAAGAACATCGTCTTTTTTCCTGCCATCGTAAGCATATATTTCAGCTAGCTGGGGCTTTGCATTTGTAAGGGTTCCAGTCTTATCAAAAACAACAGTATCTGCAAGGGAAGCGTTCTCTAAAAATTTTCCCCCCTTTACGATAATGCCATTGCTTGCGGCTTCTTTCATAGCGCTTAAAACTGCAATAGGAGCAGCAAGTTTCATTGCGCATGAATAGTCCACCATTAAAGTTGCCATCACTTTTGCAATATTCCTGGTAACAAGGAATGTAGCCAAAGAAAGCATAAAATTGTATTTTACAAGATGATTAGCCAAATTTTCCGAGCGAACTTGGGAAGATACTTTTAGCGACTGGGAATTGTCTATCATCTGAAGAATGTTCTGAACTTTTGTATGCTTACCAGTTTCACGCACCTCTACAAAGATTTCCCCTTCCTGCACTATGGTTCCCGCAAAAACAGAGGCACCTTCCCTTTTTTCTACAGCAAGCGGTTCTCCAGTAATTGTTGCCTGGTTAACAAGAGCCTCTCCGCTCAAAACCGTTCCGTCAACAGGAATAACATTACCGGTACGCACTGCAAGCACATCACCCTTTTTAATCATGCTCAAAGGAACTGTTTTTTCCGTCGTCTCTCCATTTTGATTCTTGCCAAGCAGCTGAACCTGATCATTTTGAGAAATCAGCCTGTCTGCCAAATCACTGTAAGATTTTTTCTTGGTAAATTCTTCTATTGTGTCACCAATGTTCAAAAGAAAATTAATGTTAGATGCAGTCTTAAAATCATGGGTAAGCAAAGCCATAGAAATTGCACTTGCATCAAGAACCTCGGAATGGAAAACATGGCCTTTTGCAAGGTGCTCAACTCCATTCAAAATTCTTGGGCCTAGAGACAGGGTTCTCATCACAATTCTTACAGGCAAGGGTAAAATTGCTTTTACATAATGCATTGCCGTCATCATGGCAATATCAAACAAAAGGCTCTGCTGTTCACGCGGCTCTTCAACAGCGTCCAGCATCTCGCGGTTATTCAGATACTTTCCGGAAAGCGCCATAAAATATGCCCTGATATGCTTTTCCGAAATTATTTTGGTGTCATAATAAATCAGAAATGAAGCGGTCGTATAGTTAACAGACACGCTATTCATTCCATCCTGTACAGAAAGCAGACTGTACGCAAGGGCAGCCTGTCGCTTTGAAATTTGATTCTTATTGTAGCAGATACGGATCCGCCCCGGTAGAGAATGCTTTACTGTAAAATTCATTTTATGCCCCGCAGAAGTTTTTATGCTTTTACAGCATCTCTTTCGGCTTTTACATCTTCCGCATCTTCTTTGATGGTTTCAAAGTATTCCTTTGCATCATCCTTTAGCTGAAGTCCACTTGCAACAAGTTTTGCAGCACCCTTCTTAAAAGTATCCGTTTTGAGAATAGCAGCAACAGCAAGACCTGCCGCAAGACCCCATAAAAATTTGTTTGTTCCGTCTGTCATACTTTCCTCCATAGACTTCCTTTTATGCCAGTTAGTATCTAATAACATAAATAAATTATAGCATACTTAGCTTTATCTAACAAGAGGTGTATTAAACTTATTTTAGTATTCTGTGGCTTACCTTTTGATTATTTTGTCATCGCCATAGTTATTTCTGCGCAGATTTTAATGCTTCAATATAGGCAGCCCCATAGCGGGAAAGAGACATATCCTTTCGCGTTATAATTCCAACAGTCATAAAGTCATCCGTGTCCAGCGGTCGAGCAATAATTTCCGGTCCGTTAAGTTCGTGGCTAATGATTCCTGAACAAATTGTATATCCATCCAGACCAATCAGAAGGTTGAACAGAGTTGCCCTGTCGCGAACCTGAATGTTTTTGCGGCAGTCAAAATCAACTTCGGTAAGAGGTTCTTCCGCAAAGTAAAATGAATTAAAGTCTCCCTGTTCGTAAGTAAGATAGGGATAGTTCTTTAAGTCGCTTATTTTTATTTTCTTCTTTTTTGCAAGAGGATTTTTTGATGAAATAAAAACATGGAGGTTGGTGGTAAAAAGAGGATCAAAAACCAAATTGTTCTTTTTAAGAAGCGTTTCTATTACCTTTTGATTTTTGCTGCTCATATAAAGAAGCCCCACTTCGCTTTTTAGCTTGGAAACATCGTCTATAATTTCGTGGGTCTGAGTTTCGCGGATGGTAAAGTCATATTCATTACCGCCAAATTTTTTTATCACTTCCACAAAAGCCTTTACCGCAAAAGAATAGTGCTGGCAGCTTACAGAAAAAATCGGAGTGCTTTCTGCTTCGCCCTTAAAATGCTCTTCCAAAAGAGATGCCTGGTCTAATACCTGTCTTGCATAGGCTAAAAATTCATCACCCTCATTTGTGATTGTAACGCCCTTGTTTGTCCGCGAAAAAATTGTTATCCCCATTTCGCTTTCCAATTCGTGAATTGCGGCTGTTAAGCTGGGCTGGGAAATAAAAACCTTGCGAGAGGCTTCCGTAATATTTTTTGTTTCTGCAACTGTAACTGCGTATTTTAACTGCTGTAGTGTCATGACAAAATCTTATCAGATTGCGCAATTTTTTACCATAGTTAAAAACTATGCCAAACTGGCTGTAAATAGTATTTTCCACAGAGGCCTTTAATTCCTATAATCATAAAAAATACGGAAAAAGAGGACAGTAAAAATGGCAGTAAAAACTTTTGTAACAGGTTTCCCAAGAATCGGAAAAAAGCGCGAACTTAAATTTGCAATTGAGTCTTATTTTAAAGGACAAATTTCTGCAACCGAACTGGAAAAGACAGCGGCAAGCCTACGCGAATACGGCTGGAAAAAACAAAAGCAGGCTGGAATTGATTTTATTCCATCCAATGACTTTTCTTTTTATGACAATGTGCTCGACGCAGCCTTTACCTTTGGCATTGTTCCACAAAGATACAAGGCTTTAAATTTAAGCGAACTAGACACATACTTTGCTGCGGCCCACGGCTATCAGGGGGAAAAGGGAGATGTTAAGGCCCTTCCAATGAAAAAGTGGTTCAACACAAACTATCATTATATTGTGCCGGAAATTTCTGACGGTGACAGTTTTGCTTTAAAGAAAGACAATTCTCCCGTCAAAGCCTACAAGGAAGCAGAAGCACTTGGCATAAAAACCATTCCAACTGTAATAGGCCCCTACACCTTCCTGCGCCTGGCAACATACACAGGAAAAAAATCAGCTGCAAACTTTGCAGAAGAAGCAGCAAAGGCTTACGGTGAACTTGCAAAACAACTGTCCAACCTCGGAGCTGAATACATCTCCTTTGCAGAACCGGCACTTGTGTTTGACGTTAGTGATGAAGAAAAAAAATTGTTCACGACAATTTATACTTTGCTTCTTGCAACGGTTAAGGCTAATGCAAAAATCAAGACAATTCTTACAACTTATTTTGGCGACATCCGCGACGTTTATGAAAATGTATGCCAGCTTGGTTTTGATGCAATCAACCTGGACTTTATAGAAGGAAGCAAAAGCCTTGAACTTATAGAAAAAGGATTCCCCAAAGACACTCTTTTGTTTGCAGGAATCGTATGCGGAAAAAATATCTGGCGCGCAGACTATGAAAAGAAAAATGAACTCATCTCTAAAATACAAAAAGTTCTTGCTCCAGAAAATCTTGTAATAGGAACTTCATGCTCACTTCTTCATGTGCCTTACACAACTACAGAAGAAACAAAGCTCAAAGCAGATGTTATTAAACACTTCTCTTATGCAGAAGAAAAACTTATAGAAATAAAAGAACTTGCAAACCAGAACGAATCCGCGCTTAAAGCAAACAAGGCATTGTTTGAAGGCCAACGTGTTCTTCCAGACCAAAATGTCCGCAGTGCAGTAGCTTCCCTTGACAGTGAAGACTTTGAACGAAAGCCTTCTTTCTACGACCGCGAAAAAATTCAGCACGAAAACTTTAAGCTTCCTTTGTTCCCCACAACAACAATAGGCTCTTTCCCGCAAACAAAAGATGTCCGTGCAAACCGTGCCGCCTATAAAAAAGGTTCTATCACACGCGAGCAGTATGTAGAATTCAATCAGAAAAAAATTGCGGAATGCATAAAGCTTCAGGAAGAAATTGGACTTGATGTTCTTGTCCACGGAGAATTTGAGCGCAACGACATGGTTGAATACTTTGGAAGCCAGATGAATGGATACATTTTTACGCAGAACGGTTGGGTCCAGAGCTATGGCACCAGATGTGTAAAGCCTCCGGTTGTTTGGGGAGACGTAAGCCGCCGCTCAGCAATGACAGTTGAATGGTCGGTCTTTGCCCAGAAGCAGACAAACAAAATCGTAAAGGGAATGCTTACAGGTCCTGTTACAATCCTAAACTGGTCATTCCCACGCGAAGATATTCCGCTCAAGGAACAGGCCTTGCAGATTGGTCTTGCAATCCGCGAAGAAGTTTTGGACTTGGAAAAAAACGGAATCAAAATCATCCAGATTGACGAGGCAGCCCTCCGTGAAAAGCTCCCATTACGCCATGCAGACTGGCATTCAGAATATCTTGACTGGGCAATTCCAGCATTCCGTCTTGTACACGCAAAAGTTAAGCCAGAAACCCAGATTCATACACACATGTGCTACAGCGAATTCAACGACATAATCCGCGACATAGATGCCATGGACGCAGACGTAATTACATTCGAAGCAAGCCGTGCAGACCTAAAGATTCTGGACGCGCTCAAGGCAGCAAATTTCCGCACAGAAGTTGGCCCTGGTGTTTACGACATTCACTCAGCAAGAATTCCTTCAAAAGAAGAAATTGTAGATGCTCTGGAAAAGATGCTCCTGCGTGTAGAAAAAACAAAGCTTTGGGTAAATCCAGACTGCGGACTTAAAACCCGTGGAGAGAAAGAGACTCTTTCCAGCCTAAAAAATCTTGTTGCAGCCGCAAAAGAAATCAGAAACAAGTATTAGTGTTGTCTCAAAACGCATAGGAAGTTTCGCTTTTTTCTTGCGGCACTTTCCTATGCTAAGGGCTTTCCGGGGTTCCGGCTTTCGCCTTCATTACCGCTTTGCGGTAACGGCTGCGCCGCCCCTACAATCCCGGCCGTGCCTACTTTTTTAACCGCACGCCATTATTCTTTATCTTAGCAGGATATTGTTCAACGTATGCAATGCGTCCCCCCAGCACACCAACTTTTACAACTTCGCTGTCTGTTCCTCCCGGCATGTTTTCCATTCCGTTAAAGATAAAATTTCCCATGGAAAAAACAATCAGGCTTTTGCCGTGCCATTCCGTTGGCTGAAGCACGTGCGGATGGCTTCCAAATACAATGTCTGCCCCGTTGTCACAGAGGGCTTCGTAAAATTCCCTTTGTTTTTTTGACGGAGAAAAATGGTATTCCTCTCCACCGTGAACATTCACTATAACAAAATAGCCAGCCTTCTTTTCCGCCTTAATTTGCTCCAAGAGCTCATCGCTTTTCCACAAGATGCCAGCGCGTGTTTCCGTTGCAGTCGCCGTTTTTTCTCCGTTAAAGCCAGAACGCTCAACGGGAAATGCCCCGCAGGAAATTACAGAAATCGGAAGCCCCTTGATAGTTGTGTGATAAAACTTTTTTGCTTCCTCTTTGTTTTTACCAATTCCGCTTGAAGGAATTTTGTATTCAGCAAAAGCCGCAAGTGTGTCTTTGAATCCACTTTCACCATAATCGTAGCAGTGGTTGTTGGTCTGCATAAGATAGTCAAATCCAGCCTCCAAAAGTTTTGGAAGAACCGCTTTTTTAAACTTAAAGGTATAGGTCTTTGTCGCGTTTTTCCAAGACTCTGTTACAACTCCTTCCAAATTTCCAATGGTAAAGTCCGCACCCTTAAGAATTGGAAGAGTGTCCTCAAAAACAGCTTCAAGCCCATTCTTCTTTTCTATAAGAATCTCTTCAACTCCCCTGGCAACCATTATGTCGCCCACGCTTGCAATGGTCACAAGTTCAGAAGGAGTTTTTTTTTCCGGGGAATTTTCAGAGGCAATAAAAAGTTTTTCGCAATATTCAAAAATATCTTTGGAAAGCCCTTCTTCAAAAACAGTACAGAGCACTCCCTTTTTTACAAGTAGCTTGTAGGATTCATCACCAGCATAGGCACCGTCAACAGGAATTGCCCTGTTGCCCAAAGGAAGCCCATCCGAATTTGAAATGCTAATGCTAAGCTCAGGAGAATTTGCAGCTCCAGATTTTGCAGAGGTAAAATCCGCCTTAACAGAAGGAAGCAAAGACTCTTCTTCCAGAAGAAAAAACTTCTGGTTTTCGCCATAGGCCTGCGGAAGAAGTGCAATTTCTTCTTGCATCTGAATTCTTCCCGCCGTTTTTATGATTGGACCAAAAGCCTTTTCTTTTACCTGGCTCTTCTCTGACTCTTTTACAAAAATAAGCCCCAAGTCTTTCTGGGGAAGCGGAGCGGTTTTTATGTATTCGTCATAAATTTTGTCTTCCACATAAACAATGTATGATGTGGAGCGAAAGGCCCGTATAGAAAAGATTATGCTAAGCACAAGAAGGCAGGCGGCAAGGGCAATTGTAACGATAGTTATTTTATTGAACTGCTTTTTTTCAAACATTTTTTTTCCTTATCTTCTATTATACTTAGCAAATTAATAAGTTTCAACAGAATAGCTAAATTCATCATGCTTATAGCTTCATAAAATCTGCGGCTCCATCTGCACAACAACATTAAAATCAAGGCATTATCATATTTTTTAGTTCCTCACCAGCACGACTAAGGCGCTTTCCCTTGTAAACAATCAGTTGCGAATATATGGGAAAGTCGTCTCCCATCCAGTTAAGACGGCAAAGCTTCTTTTCCTTTACTTCGTTAACAGCAGCCATCTCCGGCATAAAACCAACCCCCAGCTGGTTTATTGCAAACTGTTTTAGAATTTCCTTGCTGCTGGTTTCTAGGGCTACGGTTGGAGGAACCCCACGCTTTTTTAAGTCTTCCAAAAGCATGTGCCTAAAGTTGCAATTGCGGCCCGTCAAAAGCAAAGGCACTCCTTTCAAATCCTTTTCCGTAACGGCCTCCAGTTGTGAAAGCGGATGTTTAGGACTTGCAAAAAATGCCAGATGTTCCCTCTTTTTTTCCAAAAGACAAAGCTCCTCGTTTTCCAATATAGGATTCAGAGTGTAGACCAAATCCAGCGCTCCGTTTTTTAGCATTTGCGGAAAAGTTGCGTGGTTTATAAATTGAATTTGAATGTTCACCTTGGAATATTTTTTCCGGTATTTTAGAAGAACTTTTGGAAAGTTGTCGTAGCAGAGGGTTTCAGAAATGCCAAGCTTTATAACACCGGACGGCTCTTTTGACGAAGGAACTTCCAGAAATATTTCCCTTTTTAACTGCAACATTTTTTCCGCATAGCCCAAAAGACGCTCCCCTTCTTCCGTAAGAACAATGGACTTTCCAAGACGGTCAAACAAAAGGCAGCCAAGTTCATCTTCCAGTTGCTTTATCTGCGTAGTAACCGTTGACTGGGCATAACCCAAAATATTCCCCGCAGAAGTAAAATTCTTTGTTTCCGCAATTTTTGCAAAGGTTTCAAGCTGAAAAATATTCATCATTTGCCTCCTTTTTATTATCATTTTTTATGATGATTTAATTCAAATAATTCAATTTTACTAATCATTCCTTTTTTGATATTATACAGAAAAGAGCGAGGAGGTTCTAGATATTATGGCAGTAATAGCAAACAATTTGACAAAAATTTACAGGCTAAAGGGAAGAGCTTTTAAGACTGCGGTAAACGACATTTCCTTTTCCATACCGACTGGCGAGATAGCGGCTTTTATTGGTCCAAACGGGGCCGGAAAGTCTACAACAATAAAAATGCTTACCGGAATCCTTACACCGGACGGCGGAAGTGTTTCCATAAACAACCTAAGTTTTCCCAAGGGGCGCAAAAAGATTATGCTCAGAATAGGAACTGTCTTTGGGCAAAAAAGCGTTCTTTGCTGGGACATTCCGGTTCTGGACACGCTAAAACTCTTTAAGGACATGTACGGTGTTCCCGACAGCGTTTACAAGCAGAACATGGAAATGTTTTCCGACATTCTTGGTCTTGATGAATTCATAAACCAAGCCCCCAGACTTTTAAGCCTTGGGCAAAGAATGAAGGCAGATCTGGCCGCATCCCTACTGCACAACCCGGATGTTTTGTTTTTAGATGAACCAACAATCGGAATAGACGTACTTTCAAAGGAGCGCATCAGGAATTTTATTCTTGCGGTAAACAAAGAGCGTAAGACAACCATAATCCTTACAACCCACGATGTTTCCGACATAGAAACCCTGTGCGAAAAGATGCTCATTATAGACAAGGGAAATTTGCTTTACGACGGAACTTTGACTGAACTTAAAGCTATGTACAAGACTACAGACTTGGAAGACATCATAAAGAAGATTTACCTTAGCGGAATGCCAGAAGACTACGGCAGACAAAAGGGGGCTGTTAATGCGTAAGTATTTGGACTACATGGCAATAGGAATCAAGGAACACTTGGCCTATCCATCTTCTATATGGGCTACGTTTTTGTCAAAGGTAATTTACCTTTACATGCAGTTTTGCCTGTGGAACGCACTGTTCATGTCGCAAGCAAAAAATACCATGCCTATTGCCAGGGGCGGTGTTATCCGCTACGTGATAATAGCGACCATTATTTCCAGCTTTATTGAATGTGACGCAATCCAATGGATAAACGAGCAAATCCAGAGTGGCAATATAGCAATCCAGCTTATAAGACCCATCAACTTTGGCGCAATGGTTCTCTCTAAGCACATAGGTAAAAGCGCAATAAAGTTCTTAACTTGCTGCATTCCATTGACCGTGGCATCTGTCCTTTTTTTTAGAATGCCGCTTGTTTGCAAAAGCCAGATATTTTTTGGTCTTGCATCATTGTGCCTTGCCTATGCAATACAATTTTTGTATTCGCTTACGATTGGCCTTATGGCTTTTTGGCTCATCGTCACTTGGCCGCTGAATATGCTTTTTGGTGCAATATACAAGCTTTTGTCTGGCTCCTGGATTCCGTGCGCAATGTTCCCGGATTTTTTAAAGAAGATAAATTCTTTTCTTCCATTCCGCGCCATGTATGAAATTCCTGTAACCATAATGACAAACCCAATGGAAACAAAAATTCTTTTGTCAAAGCTTATGGTCCAGGTCTTTTGGCTTGCCATTCTGTTCATCCTTATGAAGATGGCATGGAAAACAGGAACAAAGAAACTTGTTGTTCAAGGAGGCTGACATGAATCTTTTTAAGATTTACAAGCACTTTGTTGTTATATATCTAAAGGGCAAGATGGCCTACCACTGCGCGCTTTTGTTTGAACTAATTGCAAACACAATACTAATTGGCGTGTACTTTGCAGGCTTTATGGTCATCTTCCACAACTTTGACGGAATAGCCGGTTGGAGTGCAAACGAAGTTCTTTTTATGTTCACAACCAGTTGGCTTAGCTACAGTTTAAGCTGCTTCTTCTTTTGGAGCCCGATGAAGGATATGGGTGAACTTGTGAGGACAGGAAAATTTGACTTGTACCTAACAAGGCCAATCAATCCGCTCTTGTACATGGTCTTGCAGCAGTTCCAGTACACCTTTATTCCGCGGCTTGCTTTTTCCGTGGGATTCTGGCTCTACAGCATGAACAAGCTTAGCATTGAATGGACAGCCGCATCTCTTGGTCTTTACGCGCTCAACATGATAAGTGCCTTTGTGATTTTTTCTTCAATCACGATTTTTACCGGAACCATGAGTTTCTGGACAATCAAGAGCGAAGAAATAGTTTCACTTTTGACCAACAACAACTACGGCCTAAAGAATTATACGGACTACCCGATTCCAATCTATTCAAAGGGAATGCAGGCAATTTTGACCTTTATTGTTCCATACGCCTTTACCGGTTACTACCCAGTTGCGCTTCTTCTTGGCAAGAATCTGGACAAACCGCTATTGGCTTTTGCTGCCCCATTTATTGCCCTTATTACAGGAAGTGCTTCTTGCATATTTTGGAAATTAGGGCTAAAACATTATGGTAGCGCAGGTGCTTAATGGAGGAATAAATATGAGCGAAAAGATTTTGCCCCCTTGGGCTTCACAAATACCAGAAGGTGCTTTTATTTCTTACGAACAAACATACAAAGTCGGAGAATATTTTGACCGTTTCCACAAGGAAAATTTTTCGGGAATGGACTATTATTTTTACGACCCAACAGAGCACGGTTTTGCCAAGGACAAAAAATACCCGGTATTGATTTTTATGCATGGTTTTTCAAACGCCCTAGTTGGAGAAGTTTGCATAAACTATGCGGGCGCAGAATTTTATTCCAAAGAGGAATACCAAAAAACTCTTGGTGGTGCCTACATTCTTGTTCCTCTTGCAAATGAACACAAGGACAAAGAAGGCAATTGCGTTGGAAGTTGGGACGACAGCTACCTGCCTCGAATCCACGACCTTATTTGCAACTTTGAAAAAACATTTGCAGATGGCCGCACTTCCAAAAGAGTTGTCTTTGGAAATTCAAGCGGAGCCACGATGTGCTTTAAACTCGCAAGCGCCTACCCTGATTTCTTTAACATACTTGTCCCAATCGGTGGAAACCAAATACCAGGCGATGAAATTTTTGACATCTACGAAAAAAACAAAATCCGCATTTTCTATGCAATAGGAATGCACGACGAATTTGTTTCTTTTGAAGAAGTCATAAAGCCACGCCTTGAACGCATAAGCAAAATAAAAGGAAGTCGTGTCTTTACACCAGAATGGGTCTATAATGGCGACGGTGGAATTGCATCAATCAATTTTGGAATGGAGATGGGGCAGCACTGTCTTGTGAATCCCATGCATTGCAACCTGATGTTTGACAACGGAAAGCCTATGGATGCAACGCTCCCCCAAGGAATTACCGGTTGGCTCCACGACGCCCTAAATTAAACAGGAACACGCTGCCTTGCTTACAGCCTGCACTCCCGCCATACCGAATTTATTTGGGGTGACGCAGGAGGGCTGCATACAAAATATTTTTACTCTGAACTTTGCATATATAATTCAAGCTGTTCATTCATACGCTGGTTAATTTGGCCTATCTTAAAAAGAACAAATAAAAATGCGACAGTTCCATATATTACAGTCCGCACTTTGTTTTTATAACACCCACCCAACTTCTTCATAAGTGTTGTAATCGAATAGCAAAATATTATGCAGAACTGTAATGTCTGTATTTTTTATCTTTTGCATTCTATCATGGGCAGGCATTTTTTCTGCATAAGCATATACTGATGCACAAAAATATTTTTTCCCCGCATCCTCATAAATGCCAAAGTCCGAAACATTGAATGCAAGCGCCTTTCCATTCCATTTTTTGCATTTTTCAAAATTAATGTTCTTGCAAAAATGCTCCATGAATTTCTTAACATCCTTATTTTCTGCTTCCGATATTTTGGATTCACCTTCAATGCTTGCCTTGTGTGGCATAAGAGATTTATTCACATTGAGTGGAAAGTTAAAATTCTGGCCCTTAAAATACGATTCAACGGAAGATGTCCAGAAAAGATCTTTTCCAATATATATTTCATTTACAGACTTAGACATCAGGAATTGAATGTGATAGTTCATTGCCATTCCTGTGTCATTTAGCTTTTCTTTTATTCTTACCAAAACTTTATTATTCTTGTATTCAACCTGATAGCTTCCTATGGATATTGCCGATGAACACTTAAATCCAGAGATTGTGGTCTTTACCAAATCATCTTCTTGGGTTTCCTCAAATTTTATATCCAAGTTATTGAATCCTTTTATGGAAGCACTTGTGCAGCTTGTAAACAATAAAGCAAAAGCAAAAATACACACAGCCAAAAATTTTTTCAATTCCCCACTCCTTTTTATAAATATAATCCAAAAACTCGACCCTTGACCTAATAGCAAACCGAATCTTTTACAAAATCATAATACTCCATTAAATTTTCTTTGCTACCCGTCTTAGACGAAATTACAATATAGAACGCATCATAAATATCATAGTGATAATCATAAGTTTTGGAAATCCTGTCCAAAAATATATAACCGGTATTTTTATCGCTATTCATAAAAGACTTTATCTTAATCTCTTTGGAATTAGATTCAAAGGGCTGATTTTCAAGCGCATCCATAGCCTCTCCGTATTCATAATAACCTTTTGTAAACTCCTTATTGAATTCAGAAAAAAACAAAAGACGCGTAACGGAAGTATCAAGATATGGGCAAATAATTTCCACAGAAATTATATCTTTCTTGTATTCTATAGTTAAGACATTTTTATCTGCCAAAGCACCGTCATACATTCTTGAAATATGCTTTCGGTCAAGCAGCTGAGCAGACGGCACTTTTGGATAGCTAAGAGAATTATTGATTTTATACGAATCATCTCTTTCGGTAAAAAAATAATTTGCAAATTCCTTTTCAAGGCCTATTTCTTCTATTTCTGGTTTATCCGTGCTTTCCAAAATAACGGCATCGGATGATTTTTTATGGCATCCCATAAGAGCAAGACACAATATGCACAGCAAACACAAACAATTTCTTTTATTCATTTTTTTCTCCTATATATTTTTCTTTACAAATCACTTTCTTTTTCTATAGACCATTTCTTGCCTTTTTTTATTGCGGCAAAACCTTCCGGCAGAACATGCATTGCTGAATAAACCGGAGCTTTTTTTATAATTTCTTCCAGCGCAACAACCCTTCCATCTTCTACGGTCTGCTTACCTGATAAAAAAGACAGTCTGGCATCATCTTTTGAATTAACCACCATTTGAATCTTGGATTTGTTTTCAAGCACAAACTTGTCTGTAAAAGTTAAAGCCTGCCTATCCTGCTTAAACGGCCATTCCTTTTTTTCTTTTACAAAATAATAAGTGTCCAGCACAAACATAGCAAGAACCATCCAGTACAAACCAAAAAAGCAGCGGATAAACGGATTGGAAAATATACGGCCCATGGAGATAAAAGAAACTGCATTCATCAGCACATAAAGAGCTATGAGGTAAGGCAAGATTTTATATGCGCGGTACTGCCTTAAATTTCTTTTCCAAATAAAATTCACGACAAAGCAAAGCCATTCAGCATCAACTTCATTTTTATTGTCTACATCTTTTTTCTCTGTAGCCTTATCCTTTTTATCTGCTACTTTGCCAAGTAAAACCGAAACACATAAAATAAATAAAATAAGCCCCAGAGACAGCAGCAAATAAATTATAGCTGAATTTAAATTATAGTCCCTTAAGAAAAAATCCATTTTATTCATTGGCTTTTATTTCAATTCTTGGCTATATCATTATTTTTGAACGACATCTGTTTTTGCCAGTCTGTCGCCAATTCTTTTCCCGGAACATACAAATGTGATAATTTCTATCCAGTTTAACAGCAGGGGAATGTTTCTTAAAAATCTTTGTTTAAGCGAGGCTGCTTCTTTTGTTTTGGAATCAATTATTTTTAATTTGAATATTCTTTTTCCAATGCTTCCATTTTTTGGCAAGTCACGCAAGACTAAATATAAAAAGGCAATCAAGGTTGAAATTAAAGTTCTTAATATAACATCTGATGGCTGCTGGCCTTTTACCAGTGGCAAGATTACTAAAATCATAAAAGGAATTTCCATTATGATTGCTGTAATTATAAAATCAACAAAAAAAGCTCCTATTCTTTTTGAATCCATTTCTTTCTCCTTTGAATACTATTAAGCTAAACTTTTTTCTATTTTTGCTATATGCTTTTTGAGCATATCCATTTGTTGGGGTAGCTCAACTTCGGCAGCTGTTACTATACCATATTTTTCAAGTTTTTTTTGTAGTTCCAAAGAAATATTGTAAAGTTTTTTTATAAAATCCAAATATGACCCCTTATAAAATAACTTTTTTTGTGTTGGTCTGTTTCCCATATGGATTAAATTGTCACTTATCTTTTTTATACAATATTTCCATTGATAATAAACACATATTTGATTGCCCTTTTTGTAAAGAATTAATACATATTCTCCATCAAATATTCTTACTTCCCTTTCTTTTTCTTCTTTTAGCAAACGTGCACTATACAAAAGCAGTCTGAAGGTATAATCTGGCAAACCAACAAAATTCTTGTTTGGAATTTTAACAATGGAATTTGTAAAATAATAATTTACGGCAATTCCATGCAGATTGGATTCTTCATAAACCTTTCCAAAGAATACATCGAATTGATTTTTATATAATATGCTCTTTAGCTTTTCAAACATATACGTTTACCATTTCCTAATCAAAAATTTGTTCTTTTAGAATATAAAGCCGGATGCTTTTTATCTTTTTAAATTCTTCTTCTGATATAGTCCAACTTTTTAATCCGCCTTTTATTTTAACATAAAATATATGGTTGTTACCATCTTTTTCTACACAATATCCTTTCTGGTTTACTCTTAAAAATGCATTTAGAAACTTTTTGCTTTCTTTGCTATCTATTCTGCTTATGGCATTTTCTATTTGCGGAAAGAAGCTCTTGCTTATTTTTTCTTTTGAAAGCAACTCTTCAATTGTTTTTTCCAGAACTTTCTGGCTCTTGTCTTTTAGCCCAAGGTTGTAAATTGATTTTTTTAATTCCCTATCTTTTAGTAATTGGGCATTTACAATGTTATTAAAGCGAACCATGGCTTTACTGGAAGAAGAAAGTTCCAACAATAATTTTTTTATTGAATCTTCTTTCGTTGCCAAGTTAGAGAGAGTTTTGCCTATGATGGTGTAAGTTATCCATTCATAATTGCTTTCGAAACAGCTTTCTATTAGCTCTCTTTGCTTATCGTTAACAGTGCGTCTTTTTTGGATTTCTTCCATTTCCCGCAAGACCTCTAAGGTTAATTCTCTTTGCCTTAAATAAATTTTTTCATTGTCTGAGTTAATAAAATACTTGTCCAAGGCTTCTATTGTTGTATGCGGCATTTTTCCTCTGTTCTTTTTCTAATTTTCTTAAAAACAAAATCTATTGCGGCTTCTATTGCAAAGCTCACAATAAAATACACTATCAGTATTATGAAACATTTTTTTATATCTAGCAACAAAGGCAAAAGACTTAACACCAAGACAACAAGTCTACAAAAACTAATCAAAATATTTATTTGAAAACCATTTATTCTTTTTCTTTTTTTAAGCACTATCACGGCAATATAGGAAAACCCTTGCAGAATTGCCCAATAATATTCTAGAGGCATATAAAAAAAGAAGCGCTTTGTAGTTATAACAAAATCATCAGCTGTAAAAATATTTGGAGTATGAGTAAACATACAAATATATGTAAGATAAAAATCAACAAACATTACTACAATAGAAAAAACAAACACTTTTTTTGCTATAGCATTATGCAGATAAAGGATGAATTCTAACAAAAACAGCATGAATAAAATGAACCATTGAACAAGTGCGGAATTTGCACCAAGCTCCAAACACATCATCAACCCAACTTTGTTAGAAAATACCGCTAAAATTATTCCAGCAGCTATTAAAATATTTCTTAGAGTTAAAAGAATGTTTATGCCTTTATAAAACTTATTCATTTTTTCCTGTGCGCTTGTGATTAAACCTTGCTAAATTACAGATCAATTACGTATCTAAACTATACGAATATATTTTTCTAGCATCTGGATTATATTATAATCTTGGGAAAAATAAAAGAAGGCTGTAAATACCATTTTTACGGTGACGAGATATTGGGGTTAGACTTACGCCCGATTGTAGGGGCCCGCGTAAGCGGGTTGCGGGTGGGTGAGACTGGGCTTTGCCCAGCCGAACCACTGGCAATGGAGGCGAAAGCCGGAACCCCGGAAAGCGGGGAATGGAGACGGAATTTGACCGGCTCCGGAGGGCCGGGCACAGTAGAAAAGGACCTGCCGTCCAAATTAAAAAAAATTGAATTTTTGAACCTTGAGTATATACTATTTTAAATGGTGGCTTTAGGAGCATTTTTAAATGACAATTAAAAAGAAGCTTGTTACATTTTCTATTTCTGTTGTTGTTATTGCCTTTACAACTTTTATTTTTGCCTATCTTGTTATTTCAAAACAGATTTCGACTCATTCAATAATTCAGACGCTGGAAAATTTGGCTCAGACAAAAACCATGTCTATGGAAGATTCTGTTCAGCCAGATATTGAGCTTGCAAAAAAAATGGTTTCTTCGCCTCTGGTGATTAAATTTTTTGAGAACCCAAATAACGAGGAAATAAGGAATCTTGCTTTTGCAGAGCTTGCCTCTTACCAGCACGCATTTTCTTCCAACAACCTTTTCTGGGTTAATAATCATGATTTGGATTATTACTATAATGGAGAGCGCACGTATACGGTGAATCCGGACACAGACGGTGACTGGTACAAAAAGGCTATTAGCGAAGGTGTTCCGGTTACATTTTTGGTAGACTATGACGTTGGCATTAAACAAACAAACCTTTGGATAAACGCTATAGTTTTTTCTTCTTCCGGAAAACCAAATGGCCTTGCGGGTACGGGTATTGGTCTTGATGATTTTATAACCAGTGCGTATTCGGATCTTCCCAAAGGAGTGGATTTATATTTTATAGACAAATACAAACTGATTACCGGTGCAAAGGATAAGTCTCTTCTTGATGCAGGAAAATATGCAAGTGATGTTTGGACAGATGAGAATATTGACTTTGACTATCTTATTTCTCAGGCGCAGGATGGGAGAAGCCACATATTTCCTATGGGGACAAAGGCAGCGGTTATTAAATAGCTTCTATACCTTATGAGTCTGGAAAAGACATTGCGGATTCTTCTTTGCTAAAATTTATGCTTGGGGCAGAAATTGTTTTTATAATTTTTACGCTTATCTATTTTACTTTCTTCCGCCATATTTTAAAGCCTCTTAACAGCGTTACGAGTTTTTTCTCTACATTTTCCAGGGAGCTGGATGCGGGTCATGCAGACTTACGAAAGCAGATTCCACTTTCGTCTAAAGCAGAAGATGAAATTAGTTCTTTGGTGAACAGTTTTAACAAATTCCTTGAAAAGCTGCGTTCCGCTCTAACAAAGATTGAGGATTCAAAAGATACGCTTACTTTTGTTGGAAAGACAATGGAAAACAGCACAGTTAGCACGACAAGCGCTATTTCACAGATGATTGCAAATATTTCCGAGATTCACAGGTATATTCTTTCGCAGACAGACAATGTTGAGCAGGCGGCTAATACTGTAAAAAATATGGCGGGAAACATTTCATCTTTGAACAATATGATTGCTGCGCAGGTTTCCGGGGTAACAGGTGCTTCTTCTGCGGTTGAAGACATGGTTGCTCTGATTGAATCCGTTAACAGAACTGTGGACAAAATGGCTGAATCTTTTGAAAGTCTTATTGCCAATGCAGAATCCGGTGCCCAGCAGCAGTCCGCCGTTAGCAAAAAAATTGAGGAGATTGTGGAGCAGTCGCAAAGGCTTCAGGAAGCAAACATTGCCATATCCAGCATAGCAGAACAGACAAACCTTCTTGCTATGAATGCGGCTATTGAAGCGGCGCATGCGGGGGAAGCCGGACAGGGCTTTAGCGTAGTTGCTGATGAAATTCGAAAGCTTTCAGAAACTTCTTCTTCGCAGTCAAAAACGATTGGAACGCAATTGCAGAATATACAGACTTCTATTTCCGAAGTGGTAAATTCTTCCGTAAGTTCAAGCCAGGCCTTCCAGGATCTTGCCCAGCAAATTCAGGAGACGGATGTTTTTGTTCAAAAGATAAAGGATTCGCTTGTTGAGCAGACACAAGGCTCCAAACAGATAGAAGCAACGCTAAAACAAATGAATGACAATTCTTCTGGGGTAAAGGATTCTTCTGGCAAAATGCAGGAATGGAATGAAAACGTTTTGAAGCAGATGAATTTTCTTGAAGATACGGCGCATAATATGGAATGCCGCATGACGGAAATGGCTGAAACTGCGGAGAAGATTTCTGTTACCGGCCACGAGTTGGAAAAGATTTCGCACAAGATGAAGGATTCTATTTCCAAAGTTGCAGGGCAGATGAGTCTTTTTTCTTTGTAGTGAGAGGGGTGATGTGACGCTTTGAAGTGTGGTTTTTAGGATACAAGTGTTATTTTTTTAAATGGTGGGATTGTTATAATCCGTATATTCAAAATCAGGAAAATGTTCCATTTTAAAAATATATATAGATTGGTTAGGTATTATGAAATTAAATATTCACAATTAAATTTATATTTTCTTTTAGTTTATTCGTCCCATGTAAACAATTAATTTCCGTCTACAATATTTCATTATTCAAATATATTACTAATTCAGAATGAAGCCAGTTCATTACTTCAGTTATCATTCTTTTACATTCGACCATCAAGAAATTTTCCAGTTTCCTTATGATTAAAATTTGGAATCATCCAATTGAACAAATCAATAAGTTCTCTGCGAGTCCACTCACCTCTTTTCTTCATAGAAGCAATCGCTTCTGTAAAGTGGACAAGTTTGGATTCCTCAAAATCCACGGGATTTTTTATAATGCCAAGTGATTCAAATTTATCCATAACAAGTGTTTCTTTATCTGTGTAGAACTCTTCAAAATCTTTTTCACCTGTTGTATCGCTCTTAAAGAAGTATACAGGATACTGATGATTTGCCTTAAGCTCATTTACCCGGGAACGCGCTTCATCTTCGGTTGCACACTGGACAGGTTCATATCCAAGATTTTGCAAATACTTTTCGGCAATGCTGCTGAATGTTACAAGGTTCAAGTCGTGGTCAAGTTTCGGAAAGAATACATCGCGGTTTTCACCAAGCAAACAGCTCATGACACAAAGCTGACCTGCTTCTTTTGGAGTTACAAAATAACGGCGAACATCATTTGGCGCACTCAAAGGCTGGTTCTTGTCCAGACGACGATTAAAGCCATAAAGCAAACTACCGTCACTGAATGCAACATTTGCAAAACGGGCAGTAGACACAGGCATTTCAACAGAACGGCGATTCAGAAAGAACTCCATAATGCGCTTGCTGGCCCCCATCATGTTCACAGGATTTGCAGCCTTATCCGTAGAAACACAGAAGTATTTTTTTGCGCCACAGTCTTTTGCAATAAGCATTGTAGAATCAGTATTAAATATATTTGTATCTATCATGCGCATAAGCGTATACGGATCTTTTTCACTTCGAACATGTTTTAGCGCTGATGTATTGAATACATAATCGTATCCACCGATTCTCTTTTTCTGCTCTTTTACAAATGCACGGAAAATTTCGCTTCCACAGTCCAATGCAAAAGTTGCAAACTCCCCATCACCATAACCAACACTGGAGCGAATATCACGGACAAGTTCAACCATGTTGTTTTCACTGATATCTACAACATGAAGAACCTTTGGATTGCGGACGAAAAGTTCACGGCAAATTGCAGAGCCAATTGTACCCGCTCCACCGATTACGAGGAATCGAGAATTTCGAATTGTTTCAGAAAGATATGCTTCGTTTACGGATATATCTTTTTCGAACAGGGGAGCCGTCCGGCCAATGAGAGAAAGAATGTTATCTTGCATAATTTATCCCTTTATTACAGTTCTTACACTACTTGGAATATTAACCAAATGATCTTCCAACCATTCTGCATTTATCATATCTGTACGTTCGCAATTTTCATAGGGTGGCATTTTGTACATCAAAGTCCAAATTGGGCGGGTTTGAACACCATTTGAATTTGTATAGTCAAGAAACTCTTCTCTTTCGGCACGGTCTTTTAAGAAGATTGCATTAAGCCAGTAATTTGAACGACACTCATCTGGTTCGGTGAAAAATGAAATACCTAGTCCGTCAAAAAACTTCTTATACATCTGTGCTGTCTCACGCTTATTTTCAATAATCTTATCAAAATACTCAAGTTGAGCTGCACCAATTGCAGCATTTACTCCAGGCATACGTAAATTCCAGCCAGCTTCCTTATGGAAATATCCCCACTTCGCCGGTTCTTTTGCTGTCGTAGAAAGATATTTTGCACGGGCAGCAAGTTCTTCATCATCAGTAATGAGCATTCCGCCACCACCAGTTGTAAGTGTTTTGTTGCCGTTAAAACTCAAAATCCCTACTTTACCGAAAGTTCCAGTATGTTTATTTTTATAAAAGGAACCTACTGATTCTGCAGAGTCTTCAATAAGCATAATATTATGTTCGTCGCAAATTGTTTTTATCTCATCAATGCGACATGGATGTCCAAATGTATGCATGGGAACGCAGGCAGAAATCAAGCGTCCTGTATTTTTATTAATACATTTTCCATCATTCTGCATTGTATTGTTTTCTAGAAAACTTTTTAAAGATACTGGCGACATTCCCATTGTATCACGGTCAACATCAACATAAACAGGAATTGCACCACAGTTTACTATTACAGCAGAAGTTGCAGCAAATGTTAGAGGCTGAGAAATAACTTCCTCCCCAGGTTTTACTCTAGCTGCCACAAAAGCCATATGCAAAGCTTCCGTCCCGCTTACCATAGCTACAGCGTATTTTGCACTAGTAAGCTTTTTAATCAGGTTTTCCATATCGATCACAAAGTGGCTTACGTAAGAAACAAACTTTGTATCAATACATTCATTTAAATATTTCTTTTCATTGCCCAAAAACTGCGGACAATGCAAAAGCACTGGATCCATTTCTGGATATAATGATTTTATGAAATCTGTTATTTGTGAAAAATCAGCCATTATATACTATCTCCTCCTATTTTCTAACAAATATAATCTTTCAAATTTTCTGGTACTGGCGGTAAATCTTTAAACCACTTTTGCCAAGTATTACTTTTGGAATTAAGTACAACAATCACAGTTGCAAAAATCAATTTAAAATAGTTTGTAATATTTCTATGATTTACATACCAGCATTCAAGACGTCCTTTATATGGAGTAATAATGTTATCATGAAAATTGTTTGGATTTTCTACAGTATGCAAGATATCTTCTTCATCACGGAAGACTACAGAACCAATCCCACTCAACCCTGGAACAATTTTATTTATTTCAGCCTTAACTTCATCAGAATACAAATCGTAGTGTTTCTTTACAAATGGACGATAACCTATTACACTCATATTTCCAATAAAAATATTTATAAGCTGGGGAATCTCATTAATTTTTGTCTTTCGCAAAAAGTTTCCCATAGGAAGAATACGAGGATCTTTATCCATAGTAATAAGGCCACCAGCCATATTTGGACTATTTCTTAGCATCGTAGCAAACTTGAAAACCTTGAAAGGTTTTCCGCCCTTTCCAATACGTTCCTGAAAATAAAAAATATCATGCTCTCCTGTTAATTTTAACCCAATCATAATTGGAAGCATAAAAGGAAAGAGGAGTATTATTGCAACCCCTGAAAAGAGAATATCAAAAAAACGTGTCATTTTATTTTTCCTTAAATTTATTTACATGCAAAAGAATCCATTTTGAGAACACAGTAGACATTGTATAAAAATCTATTTTCTGAATGCTCTAATATTTTTCTAAATGGTTTTAGAAGTTTTACAATCATACCAAATGGAAACCGATATACAACACGTAATCTTGCATACGCTTTTCTGAAACCAAAGTATTTTTCGAGGTATGAATTGAAATTTGTTTCATGCTTTATGCTCCGACTACCATTAGTAATAATAATCTCGCCAGATTTTAGTTTTTCATTCCAATCATTAAGCATTCGATCAACAAGAGCAGCATTCGAACGGTATTTTTCATATTCTGGATTTGTCTTTTGTATTGTCATCTTCACAAAGCGGTCTTTTAAGGTAACCAGTGCAAATCCAATCAATAAGTTTTCTTCATTTGTGAATGCCGCATACATACGATACCCTGCATCACCCCAACATCTCAAATCCCTAACAAAACAATCAAAATTAAAATGATTAGGCCGATATTTTTCAGAATAAGCTAAAAAAGATTTCTTATAGCAGTCAAATAAGGCTTCAGCATAATCAATAGGCTTTATGATTTTTGCATAACACTTTTTTTGTAAGAAATGACATTTCTTCTATCGTGACTATTCAACTTCGCCAAGTCATACTCATCATCTTTTATCGTGAACCACCATTCTGTCTGCTTCTCTACATCAAAAGCTGTAATATATTGTGCAAAGAAAGCCTTCCGTTTTTGATGACTTTGCAACGACTCAGCCTCAATCTTTTTAAACGAAAGTTTTTCGCTAACAAGCTCTTCATAATTCTCTCGGATATAGCAATACTGATAGCAATACCCCCCCCAACCTATTCTTATATTTAGTAGCATTCATATTATTTACAACCTCTATACTTTATGGTCAATTTTATAAGGACATGAGTGAACACGCAAAACCACGCAAATAAAAGCGGTTGCTTTTCAAATTCATGTATTACCCGAATATAGCATTTGATAATCGCAGATTTTTTGCTAGAAATGCTTCCACGGCGAATTCGATATTGCGCCATAATTTCTTTTATACCCATCGCGTTATGACATTTTTTGAGCACACGAAGAAACAGTGCATGGTCATTGTTCTTTTTTATGTCTTCGGCATATACTTTGCCCGTAACACTCTGGTTGTACATTACTGTAAGACAACCTGGCCAACAGTGCAACAGCATTTTTTTGTAAGTAAGACATTTAGTAACATTTGCAACTTTATGAAGACTATTGTTTTCCTCATCAATATGCTCATACTCGCAAAAGGAAAAATCGCAGTTGTTATCACGCATAAACGCAATTTGCTTTTCAAGCTTTTCCGGCACCCAAAGGTCATCAGAATCCAAGAACGCAATAAACTCTCCATCAGCTGCTTCTATCGCCTTGTTGCGAGAAATAGCCGCCCCGCAATTCCTCTCATTTCGAATCACTTTTATGCGTTTATCGTTTGCAGCATATTCAAGCGCAAACTCATAACTGCCGTCTGTTGAGCAGTCATCTACGATAAACATTTCCCAGTTTGTATACGTTTGAGATAGCACAGATTCTATTGTCTGCGAAATAAAATGTACACAATTGTAATTAGGAGTTATTATAGAAATTTTATTTTGTATAAACATATTAACCTTTTTTATATTAGGAAGATATCACTTTATACCAACTATGATAATTGAATAATAATCATACTCGTCAGAAGGGAAAAAACTGTTTTAAGAAAAAATCCAACAGAATAACTACTATTAATTATATGGTTTTCACACAAAGAAATAAAAAACATTGTATTTAAAAAATACATTTATATTTTTTAAACTTTTTCCTTTCTAAAATCATTAACCTAAATGCATAAGAAGGTGTAATTGGAGCAAATAATTTCTTATATATAAATATAAATCTAAGAATATACAGAATAGAAAAACTACCATAAACAGCCTGATATATAGCGCCCCGATCTGATAAAAACTTTTCATTATATCCAGTAAACCAAGAACTTTCCGACTCCTCATGCTTCAATATCTTATCAGGACAATAAAATATTCTTAATTTCTGCTTATAACAATCTGCTAAGAAAATATTTTCTTCGCCAGAATTATAAACACCAGAACCAGTACCAAATAATTCGTTAAAGAAAATTCCCCTTTGCAAAACTCTAGTTCGGTTCAGACTTGTCTGAACCGAAATGTAACTCCCCAGTTTTAGGAACTTACATTTCATTTCCTTGTTACTACATTTTATTCTATAGGAATCTATTCCAAACAAAACGATATCAGCTCTATTATTTTTTTCATAATACGATATTATTTTTTTATCAAAATTATCATAATAGTACAAATCATCATCTGCTATTGCAACAATATCTGCTTTCGACTTTTTTAGAGCCAAATTACGGCTTTTTGACAACCCACGTTCATTAGTAAATATGGCATGAATTTTTTGCTCTCCATTATTCTCAAAAAATTCATTTTTCTCATCGCACTGATTAATAACTATACAATCACATTTGACATTCATTCGTGCTAACATATCACGAATATCTTTCATATTTTTTTTTTGCATAGTCGAAATAAGCAATTCAAATGTCATTTTTTGTTATCCTTCTAATTACTTTTTTTAAAGTTTTTTCTACCCCATTATCTTGTAATTGCCAGAATAGAAAATAAGGAATAGAGAAGATTTTTCCTAGATATTTACCAAACTTTTCAATAAAAAACTGTCTTTTTTTATCATATAATTGTTGAGCCTTACTAGTCCAACTACCAGCAAAATTATGAATTGCATAAGAATCTGGTTTTATTGTTATTTTCCCTGTTTGATAAGATTTGCAAGTAAATGTATATCTATTTTGAATGTTCAGTTCTGGATACTTCCTTGTAGTTTTTATCATTATTTTTGGAAGTGTTAAAGTATCGAAAGCCCCATCTTCTTTTATAAAGCTTCTGTCTCTATAATAATCCAAGCACTCTTTGATGATTGGATTATTCTTTGAAGCTCCAAAACAACCTGCCTCTATTCCATTTTGCTCGTCATTTTCATAAGCCATCATTAAATCAGCATCAAGAAAATCATTAAATGATTTTAAGACTTCTATATCCATATCCATATAAATACCACCATAATTATATATGGCATACAATCTAATATAATCTGCTGCAAAAGCATATTTTTTATTATTAAAAGCCTCTTCTACCCATTTTGAGGACGATTTATCAAATCTATCAAAATTCCATAGAATGAATTCATAATCCTGCAGCTTTTCCTTCCATGTATCCATACATTGTTTTAAATCTTCCGGATACGGATCGTTACTTAACCAACAGTAATGTATTATTTTAGGTATCATAACCTATCTCCACTTTATTTGCAAAGATTTTTTATTGCTTCCAAATAGATAAAACCATCTTCTACATCCGGTTCAAGATATGCACCTTCACCCCATTCGTTCCAGGCAGTAATGAAAATATATTCTTTATATACTTCTTTGAGATATCAATAAGTTTCTGCATATATTCAGAAAATAACTTTTCGGATTTTCCTTTTATACACTTTCCTTTTTCTCCACGACGAGGAGTATCGTCATAATTGACAAAAGCACCATAAAGATATTTTTTATCTTTAAACTTTTCTGCCTGATATATAATTCTTTTCCATGTTCTCTTATAATCATATATAATAGGTTTATTTCTGCTTTTATTTCGAACTTTCAAACGATCTATAATTCGTAAAGGCAGAGCACAACGTTCCCATGCTGCAAAATGAGGCTGATAAAAATAAGTATAATCTGAAATATTATTCTCTATTACATCATGATAATGGGCAATGAAACATATACCATCAAAACTAAACTGCTTTGCATAAGAATTCCAAAACTCAGACATTTTTTTTAATTCGTCTTTTTTGTAATAATTGCAGTACATAAAAACAGGTTTATTATCAATCTTTATATAACGCTCATCATTAAAAAAAGGAAGAAGATAATCAAAATGCTTTTTCCACCCTTCTTCGTTCTCATAGTCAAATTCTACAAGAGTTTTTTTACCTGTTTTTGCAATTTTTTTATCCATAACAGGAGACCAAGCATTTCCTTCCTGAGCATCCCATGTTCGCTTCCATGGTTCATTATCCCAGCAGAAGCAGAATCGTATATCTAGAGATTTATCTTTTAGAAATAATTCTGACGGAGTCTGTAAAAGCTGTTTTTTTGATGAAAACCAATAATGATAGAAGCAAAAACCGTCTATACCATATTCTTTTGCCAAATCAACCTGCCATTTAATATTGTCCGATTTTGATAAATCATAATAATTTTCATTAAGAGGGACTTTTGGTTGTTTTATATCTTTAAAATATTGCTTTGCAGATTTTACTGTAGTCCAATCAGTAAAACCTTGTCCCCAGAATTCATTATTTTCGGGAATTTCATGGTACTGAGGAAGATACATTGCTATTAATTTTACACTATCTATCATTTTATTTTATCCCCAAAAGTTTATCTAAAACTTCTTCTGTCAAACCTTCATAAATCAACGAAATATCTTCTTTTTTGAAGCTATCAAACAATTTCACAATATCTATTGCGCACAATCTCTGGCGCAATTTCTCACCAAAGCGATACTTAATCACTCTGGCAGGATTTCCGCCGACAATCGCATAAGGCTCTACATTCTTCGTGACCACCGCACCGGCAGCAACAACCGCGCCCTGCCCTATAGTTACTCCGCTGCAAACAATCGCGCCATCGCCTATCCACACGTCATCTTTCACAACAATATCACCTTTGCTCCCCGCCTCTCGTGATTCACCAAAAGACAACACCTTGAACGGATAAGTCGAAATACTCTTTATCTGATGCTCCCCGCCAAGCAGAAAACGAACATTAGGAGCGATGGAGCAATAACTACCGATATATAGCTTTGTGTCGACTAGGCTGAAATCTGTTACGTGCAACTCACCATAGGTCTTTTTCCCGACAACGACTTTCGATAAATCACAAAAGTTCATAATCTGAGTAAGATTATGCCGATTAAGCCGACGGTATTTTTTACGAAAAAAATAGAGTTTTAGATAATAGATTAAAAACATCTCGTATAAAATTTTATTTCAAAACTTGATTTCTAATGTAAAACGGATAAATAACCGGTATCGCATTTCCTGCTAATTCACCAATTATTCCTAATATTAATAGGATAATACCTAAAATTGAACCCTTAGTCCCTGTTAAAATATTTACTCCAATTGATAGTATGGTAGTTGATATAATATTGATTACTATACAAATAATAGAAACAAAAGGTTGAACTTTTAAAAGTCCAATTTCAACATCTTTATTTTTGTTACTTTTTTCAAGTTCAAACAAACGCTTTTTTGTTGTATTATTACTATTTATCAATTGTTTTACAGCAACTTTATTATTTACAATTTCTTCAATTCCAATATTTAGGATTTTTCCATTCTCATATATATCTTTTTCTTCAACAGGATTATCTGAATCTTCGATATGTTCTGAAATATCTTCTATATCATCATGTTTTTTATAACTCATCAGAATAATCCTCATTTGTACGCTCTTTTATCTTTTCCCACATACTATGAGGAAGCCATCCAGAATAACCATTCTCATAAATAACAGGTGAAATCACTACATTTATCTTTCCCTTATTATTTTTACATATTCGTATAATACTTTCGCGAATAGATTTTCTTTCTTTTTCAGAATCAAGTTTTATAATATAGAATGTCGTTAATGGCTTCACCCAAGAATAATCATCTATACATTCTCGCAATTTTTCATTTAACTCATTCCATTCATCGTTATCACAATTTTTTATATCCCAAGAAATAACTATATGCATAAGCTCCTCTGATTATATTTTTTTTCTTGAATTGCTTCAGAACGCAATTTTACACCTAGCCAGCACATATCTGACATAATACCCAAAAAAGTATTTCGCCGTTTTCAAATTGCGATGTAAAAAGAGTCCGTAATACGAACGCTTATTCGCATTAAATCGTCTAATATAGTTTTCAGCAAATTTTTTTGTATCTATCTCGTAAACTCTAAAATCTGATTTATGCTCAGAATTATTCAAAAATCTTAAAAGTTTATTGCTGAAATCTAACGGAGTAATAATAGCAGATTTTAACCTTTCACCATCAGACTGTATTTTATTTAGGTTCCGCATATATTCATCAAAAGCAGCCTCAAGTTCTTCAACAGACTTGAATTGACACTCCACTCCAAAGTGTTCTGTCATTAATTCATATACATCATTGCAGTGATCATCTTTATCCTTCAAAGTCAAAGGAACTTTTCCAGCCATACAGGCATATTGCGTCATTAATCCACCTATAAGTGGATAAGTGTTCAAATACAAATCACAATGGTTGAATACTTCCCAAATATCCTTTCTCTCTGACTCATAAAAAAATCTATTCTGAAACTTATTTTCCTCAATAAATCTTTGAAGATATGAAAAATCACCATTTCCTAAAAAAAGAAAAACTGTATCTTCGTATTTTGTAAGTATGTGTTTTACAATTTCAAGAAAGTTCGGACTTCCCTGTATCTTATATATACTTCCCCCAGAAAATATTATTTTCTTTCCTTCAGTTTCAAACTTAAAACCACCAAATTGAATATTTTTATTCACAATTGGATAATATGGAAGTTTTAAAAGTTTACTTTCATCTATTTTTCTGTATTCCTTTGAAATATTATAACCATAATCTCGGAATTCAATGTAATAATCAAAAACACTTGCACCAAGCCAAAATGCATGGTCAGTAATATTTATCAAATACCTTTTGCATCGTCCTTCAAATAAAGAAATTGCAATAAGCCCTTCTACATCCCAAGGAGCTGTATGCGCAAGGATTATATCGGGCAAAAAATCTGAAATAGCATTAACTATTTCTTCTGTTCGTCTAACAGGATTCTTTTCTTCAATCAAAACAGTCTTTATCTTGTGCTTTGCAAGCTTGTTGTAAATCTCTGTCGATTTCTCACTTTTATGACAGCCTACAAAAAGAATCTCATATTCTGAATCAAATAAAGCGTCTAAATACTGTTCTGAAAGCCCTCGATTATCTAAAACAAAGTAATCATAAAATACAAGTCGTTTTTTACTTTTATCGTTTTTACAAGAAACTTGTTTACCAGCAAATACTCTTGCTCCAAGTTCTTTTATCATTTTCTCCAAATCATCATATTCATAAATGAGATTAGAGTTATACATAAGATTAGCAGCTTTATTGATACATAAAAATGCTAAATCCAAGTTATTATGGCATAAAGATTTTTTTGCAATTTTCTTTAACCTATTGAAATCATTTAGTATTGTTTTTTCAGTGATGACCATGGTTTTTTCCTGCCCGAAAAAGACAGGAAAAACTCTATTATTGCTCCAATATCTTTTTCAGTTTATTAATATCAAAGTCAATACCTTCATAACCTTTTACTTTTTTAGGTAAAAACCTTATAAAATATGACTTTGGATTATGTATAAGTCTTAAAAATCTACGTTCTGTTTTGTTTTCAGAGAAATGCATTCTGAAAACCCAAGAAGGTATCAGTTTCTCATTAAACAAATGTTCAAAAAGTTTTTTATTATCGTCTGCTATACGCAAAGACCATGAACCAGAGTTTTGGGTTGAAATCCCTGAACCAAGTTCATAAAATACCCCCCCCATGTATTTGTATAGTACGCAGATTCTTTATTCGCAATCATATATATCATTGAACAATCTTCAGCAAATTTTACAAAAGAACTTATTCTCATAAGATATTCGGAAAGTTTTTGTGTATTATAGACGCTCACAGCACCACAAACATAATCACGGTTAACAAGATAATTCCATCTGATTTTCTTTGCATCCATTTTTTTCCATGGACGCAAATCACGAGGATTTTTCTTATCTTCATAAATTGTAATTGAATTATCTTTGTCTAATGAATAATAAAACATATTTCCAAAGTAAAATGCAGCTGGATTTTTTTCAGCAAAATCACAAAATTCTGCCAGTGTATCCTCATCATACAAAAAATCGCCAGGAGAAATAAGTTTTACATATTTTTCGTTAATGATGGAAAGACCTGACAGTATATTTTTGACAGTCCCCAAATTCTTTATGTTTTTAACAAATTTATAAGAAGTAAATCCATTATTTTTTAGATATCCTTCTGCAAAATCAAAACAATCATTTTCAGAACCATCATCAGCAATGATAAGAGAAATTTCAACATTCTTCTGACTTATTATTGAATAAAGGGTACGCCTGAACTTATTCCAGTCAGGATTATATGTAACTAATAAAACAGCAATTTTAAACATATTAATTTTTCACTTAAAAATCTAGATTTCTTAAACCAGACAACTGGCATAATCTTACAAGTTTTAGTCTTTATTCTTCCGAGAACTTCTCTCATAAGAATCTAAATAACCAAAAAAAAGCTAACCCTCCATCGACACTAGTAAACAACCATAAAACAAAAGTTGCTATTCCATGATAAAAATGTTATGTTATAATAAACAAGCGTTTCCACAAAGTATTTGCAAAAATCCTGTATGTATACAAAAGATAGCAAAAGCACTTCTAGAAATATAATTTATGACTTTGCTTTCCAATATTATCTTGCTAAAATTAAAATGCAACAAAACAACAAATGGCATCAGGACTAATCTCAAGAGTTCTATATTAGAATTTCTAATAACTCTTTATTTTCTGATTTTTCCATATACTTTTCTCGTAATTATACTAACTTCCTCTTCCCTGAGAAGTATCAACACAAGAAGATATACAAGCACACCAATAGTAATACCCACCAGCAAACTTAAAAGCTCATTACTTACAACATTTTCAACCAACATCACCACAATAGACATCACCACAGTAGCAGCAATACCTTTCCAGCAACAGGCTAACTGTTTGAAAGCTCCAAAATTGTATAGTCTATGAATCATAAAAGCATTCATTGAAAAATAAATAAATGCCGTTACAGTCTTTCCAATTGCTACTGCTTTCAAGCTAATTGGAAAAGTAATAGCCATTGTTACAAATATTAAAGGCACTTTTGAGCAATCAATCTTCAAAAACAAATCTGACCGACCAATAGCATTTAGTAAATTTAAGTTCAAAGAACTTAATGGAATAAAAGCATAACTCAATGCCAACCAAAACAGCAAATCAGCTGCAGGCAACCACTTTTCACTAAGCAAGACAAGGATAATAGGCTTTGAAAGAAGAGCCAAACCAACCATTGCAGGGAAAACAAGCAATGCAGATAGTTTTATCAATCTTCTGAACGTGCAAATCAGCTCTTCCTTATCATTCTGCAATGCTGCCATCATAGGAAAAGTTGCATTATTTAATACAGAGTTTAATGTTCCAGAAGTCAGCTCTGGAAACTGCTGAGCCCTAGTATAAAAACCAAGACTTGCTGGATTAAAAATCTTTCCGATTACTAAATTATAAATATTCGTCATTGTCGTACCGAGTAAACCAGATGCTAAAAGTTTTGAACCGAATCCAAATAACTTTTTAAAACTTTCTTTTGAAAATCCAGTTTTTGGTAACCATCGTCCAATAATCCAAAAACAGAGAGCAGAAACTCCTGCTTTCGATAATGTCTGAATTACCAGAGCCCAAGCCCCCAGACCTCTGTATGCTGCAAAAACAGCAAATCCGCCGGAAACAATCGTCGTAATTGCATTTATCAGTGCAATACTTCTAAAATCAACCTTTATCTGAAGCTGTGCACTCTGAACAACAGTAAGAGAATTCAGAATAATAACAAGAAAAAACACCCTCTGCAAAGAAAGCAGTTCTGGAGTTTTATAAAACACAGCTATTGCAGGCGATAAAAAGAATAGAATTATATAAAGCAAACAACTTACTACAACATTAAAAATAAGTGTTGTTGAAAAATCCTCTTCGCTTCTATTTTGTTTTTGAATCAGCGCACGGGAAAAACCAGAATCCACAAATACATTGGAAAATGTCAAAAATATCGTGAGCATGCCGATTGTTCCGTAGTCATGAGGACTGAGCAACCGCGCAAGGATTACGTTCAGAACAAATCCAATTCCCTGGACTGCAACCTTTTCAAAAGCATTCCAGAACATCCCGACTTTTGTTTTTTGTTTGATACTTGTATCTAGCATCTTATTTTACAATTATCAGTACAATCAATAAAAGAATAATTGCGAAACTTAAAGGAATTCCTAAGAATACAGCTTTCTTTACAAAACCTTTATGATTAACAGCGAACTTATAAAGCCTCTTATACAAGTTAACCAGTCTATTCGGCAACCTGATTTTAGGACTATTACTCTCTATTTCGCTTTTAAGATAATCATATAAAAGGGCAGTTTCTGTAGGTTGTTCCTTTTTCTTTTTCAAATTATAATCCAACCACTCTACAGATTGTTTTCTTTTTTCACTTATAATCAAATCAGAGGTTGAATAATCAATATTCTCATTCAGTACAGACTCATCGATATCGTAATTAGTAACTAACCTGTTACCTAATTTCATTTCACGGAATAATTCAAATCTTGATCCACCACGCCTCATATTTATAATACAGAAGAATTTCTTCTTGTATATAACTGAAAAACACGTTCCATGAAATGAATCCGTTACAACAAAACTTGCATTTTTATATAAATAAACAAAATCTTCCAAATCCCAGACTTTCTTTGTCAATAAATCTGTAGTTGGTGTATGCAACGGGTTAGGAATCAAAATAATTCTTAATCCAAGTTTTTCTGCAATAGATTTAATATACTTTTCTTTTTCAGCATTGAAATCCAAAATATATGCAAGTAAATAATCTTTTTCAGACAAATTAGAGTTCTCTGCGAGTTCATCCCAAACGGATTTATCAATTATAAATGTCGGGTCAATTAAATATGCCGAATCAACTCCAAATGTATTTTTAAGAATATCCTTACCTTCTTTTTCCCTTACAGATAAAGCATCAAAGCGAGAATACAAATACTTTGCTTTTGCCTTTTCAGTTTCTGGCATATCTGAATAAGAATTTGCAAACGAAGTACAGAAGGATAATTTCTTTTTATCAGCCTCAACAAAATCAAGCCAGTAATGGAAACCAGTCAGATTTACATCTGCCCACCACCATGGTGTATCAGAACCAATAATAAATGCATCAGCAATACTATTTAATTCCCGGCAAGACTCGTCTCTGTCAAAAAAACGGCTAATATAGTAATGATTCTTTGCAAAACGCCAGCACTGATTTTCATCTGTATAAGGATATTCCCAGTTATACGGTTTATGAACATTCAGCACTGTATAACCAAGATTTTCAAGAATTTTATTTTGAGCGTATGCGACCAGACCACTGCCGTAATTCATTCCATTGAACATAGTCAGCAAAGCTACGTCAAAATGTTTACCGCATGCAAGTTCAAGGCTTTTTGTCACACCATATTTTTCATAATTCTTAAAAAATAAACTTCGTTCTGGATTTCTTTTAGAACGATTGTTTACTTCTATGTATTCCCAGTTTTTCTTCATTTTTAACTTCTGAGTATACTTGAAGTTATTCTGAATTCTGGCAAACAATTTTTCTGCTTTGGAATTATTAAGCAGCATAACAGAAAGCCCCTTTCCGTCATTCAACCTTTTATCAAAGACAAGATAATACCAGAAATCGCCGATTGTAAAATCACCAGACCGTGGAATGAATTTATACTTACATTCCATACAACTTTCATTACTCAATCTGTGATTTAAGAAAGCTTCGTTGTAAACACCCAAAACTTTCTTCTGTCCATCATCGATATAGCCACCCGCAATGTTGTAAGAACCTTCGCGGAGGGACATCCAGCCGTTTTCTTTATTACGGAAATTGATTTCTTTTATATTGCTTTTATCATAATTCTCTTCAAGATAATCACTCCAAACCTTTGGAGATGGTGCGCCATGACAAAGGACATCTATCATATACAGATTTTCATAATCTTTTCCAAGAAAATTTCTAAGACCAGCATTCTGACATGGAGTCCCAGAAAAAAGAACTATTTTTCCATCATTTAATATTTTTTTTATATCTTTTAGAACCCCACCTACATAACTCTGTACATATTTAGAAAGACGAAGTTTTTGTAAATCAGTTTTATTGTCTATTATAATATGATGAACATCCCAAGTTTCAGCCCATGCAGCTCCACAAACATAACCGCCATTATCCAATATATATTCTGCTAATACAGAAAAAGCTCCACCTGAAGAACTCTCTTTTCTAAGTTCATCTGATGCATAAACTGCATAAGTTTTTGGATTTGCTGAATTTGGAGATTCATACTTTATTGCAGGACAAACAGATATACACTTCTTACAGGAAACACATTTATCATAATCTACTTTTGGTTCGTAAAAAAAAGTGTTTTTGTATGAAATTTCAATTGCAGATTTTGGACATGCATTCATGCACGCTGAACAACCTGTACAATCTTTTTGTACTTTATCTATCATTGATTTGGTTTCCTTACATCAGTATCATTCGAAAAATGCGTGTTTGCTTCATTCTGCAATTTCTCATAACGCTCATAAATTCTTTGTTTCAGATTAGTAGAACTAACACCGGCTCCATAAGGGAAATAAACAACATCTACTCCCTGTTCTTTAAGGTAATCATATTTACCAGCCCAGTCGTCTCCTACAACAAATACATCAAAATTAAGCTTTTTTACCTTATCTGCATGATCAAGAGAATGTTGAGGAATCACAATATCCGGATATTTTAGAGCTTTTACAAGTGCAATACGCTCGTCAAATGGAATTATCGGCTGGCTTTTATAGCTTTCTACAAGTTCATCAGTATTTACACCAACAATGAGAATGTCGCCGAGACTTCGGGCATATTCAATCATCTTGATGTGGTTTGCGTGGAGCATGTCGAATGTTCCGCTGGTATATACGACTGTCTTTCCTGCTATCATAATTTATCCCTATAATAAATCTCGTGTTACCAAATTTTTAAATACATCTATCAACTTATCGATTTCTTCTTTTTCAATTGCACCTATATGTCCTACCCGGAATACTTTATCAGCAAGTTCCCCTGCATTCGGACAAATCCATATTCCATATTCATCCTTGATTATTTCAAAAATCTTATGTGCATTTACATTTGAATTTGAAGGAGTTAGTGCTGTTACACAATTCGAAGAGCAAGCCTCTTCCATAAACATTTTTAATGGTAGATTCTTGATTTTCTCCCGGAAATATTCTGCACATTCCTTTGCCCTTTTATTCATCTCAGGTATTCCGCCTAATGCTTCAATCCGCCTTAGCTTTTCATTGAACTGCAAAAGAGTACCAACAGCAGGAGTAAATGGAGTTTGTCCTCTCTCGCCATCTTTCAAGTATATAGGATAATTAAAATAAAGGCTTCTTACATTAATTTTTTTGCAACGTTCGATAGCTTTTTCGTCCATGACTGTAAAACTCATAGAAGGTGGAAGAGCGAGTGCTTTTTGGCTTCCTGTGATTGCAGCATTGACGTGCATTTTTTTCATCGAAAACTCATCCGCCATAAAACCGCTTACGGCATCAACAAAAAGGAAGATTCCGTTTCGCTGGCAGAAATCTCCAATCATGTCCATATCATAAAGGACACCGGTTGAAGTCTCACAGAGTTGAACCAAAAATCCTGTATATCCAGCATTTTCAAACTCTACAAGTTTTTCTTTTTCAAGAGGCACTCCGAAATCTAGTTTTATCTCTGTAAAAGGAATCTCATGAATCTCACAAAGCTCAACAAGACGATGCCCAAAACTTCCCCCATTTACAACAATAACTTTGTCATCCTTATTGAAGAAGTTTATAACGCCCCCTTCCATTGAGGCTGTTCCACTTCCGGTCATAAACACGACACGAGAGTTTTCTGGTGCATCAAAGAATTCACATAAAAGCTTTTCGTTTTCTTTCATTATTGAAGAAAACTCTGTTGTACGAAAATACGGAATCTGTTCACTTCCGAGTTTTCTTGTTTCTTCGTCCATTTGAACCGGGCCAACGGTAAAGTTTATCATGCCGCAGCCCCCAATTCAAACAGCTTG
>Ga0256404_1001593_pt1 | contig 53834 bp, 35 predicted proteins | sample RumenRJG_01DNA_FD_185990 | JGI IMG/M metagenome (GOLD analysis project Ga0256404, IMG submission 185990) | Bovine rumen microbial communities from Lethbridge, Alberta, Canada - RJG_01 | ecosystem: Host-associated > Mammals > Digestive system > Stomach > Rumen | place: Canada: Alberta | collected... | reverse complement strand
ACGTATACTTCATTTTCTAGTCTCTTTAACACTACAAAGATACAAATAAAATGTTAAATAGCCAAGCAAAAACGATATTATTTTCTGATTATCAGAACGTTACATTTATTCAGTGAACACTAATTATAATATTCTGCATTTACTCCTTGACGAGGAGACATAATCAGATAAGCTGAGGTAAGAATACCATCTTCTCTTGCTATTGCCACTCGTTGCGAAATGAAGTCGTAATTCAGATTCAAGCAATTAATGGCTATATCATTTTTCTTTATCTTTGTATAGGCCGTATAAGTATCTTTCAGTTCCGAAATATCGCCAGTCTCGTTTTTTGGGATGAGACGACCATAGTTAAACTTCAAAGCTCGATGAAATTCATAGTCTGTATTTTTGTTCTTATTCTCAGAAAATAATATGGCAATTCGTTTGATCTCCCATTCTTCTGGAATCTTTCCAATCCATGCTATCCCACTATCTTTCATCGGAACATTAGGATTGATACCACAGGTGACCATATGGGCTATTTCAGCCTGTTTAAGCTCATTAAGAAGTGAAATTTCCTTCTCTGCTTCTGAAATAAGATCATTAATCCTGGCTATTTCCTCATTAAGAAACAATACTATAGTTTGTTGCTCCATCTGAGAAGGAACACATACATTATGCTTTTTTAGTTCACTGTAAGATAGCGTCAAACGTATTCCAGTCCCCATTCCATGGAATAGTTTTCGATTATCCATTGCCTTAAAAAAGTAGTTGTAGTATTCAGAATTGACGCCATTACGGGGGGAAAGGATTAAATATGCTGACGTAATAATGCCATTTTCTTTTGCGATTGCTACTCTTTGTGAAACAAAATCATAATTAAGATTCAAACAATTTATGGCAATATCGGCTTTGTTAATTTTAGTGTATGCAATATATGTTTCTTTTAAATCAGACACGTCGCCCTCTTCTCCTTTTGGGATGAGGTTGCCATAATTAAATTTCAACGCATGGCTAAACTCATAATCAGAATTTTTAATCTTATTTTCTGAAAAGAGTTTAGCAATGCGCACTATTCGCCATCCTTCTGGGATTGCACCAATCCAACTTTCTCCAAATGCAAATTCAATATATTTTGGATATGCCTTCATATTAGAATACCTTTAAAATTTCTTCCAACATTCCATCAGTATTCTTTTCTATGTTATGAATGTCAGCCTTGATGTCATCAATGGAACGTAGTTCAACAGGCTTATAGAAATACTTGGTGAACGACAGTTCATAACCAATCACAGTGGCATCCTCATCCACATAAGCATCCGGTGCATATGGAAGAACCTCGTTCTCCATAAATGCCTCAATGCCACCTTCATAGAGCAATGGCACCTGCTCAGAATCCTTCAGCTTCGGATCCGGCATAACTTTGCCAGACTTCATTCTGGGTTCTGCATTGGGATCCCTTTCGATGAAGTAGTAGAAGAGGTCAGCAACACTGCTGAATTTTAGTTTGACAGCTTTGATGCGAGAGTCCTTGTTGAACCCTTCCTCAAATTTGTCATAGTCCATATACATCGTTTGTTCCTTCGCCTTTTCAGCAAGGACAACCATCGCTACACTAAGAACTGTGTCAGCTGCAATCTGACCTTTTGTCTTAGGCAGTTTGAAGCTACGGACATCATCGTCAAGTTTGCCAGCTATAGCGTCAGATAGACTGGCAACAGGTAGATCGTCTTTATTGGAAGCGTCAATTCCTAACACAGCCAGTGCATCTATTGCATCCTGGCTGAATTGTACATCCCGCCGTAAGCAAACAGTTACTGCTCTCTGCAGATTCTCCTTATCAATACGGATGTGCTCTCTGAGTGGTCGCTGAACGGTGATCTGCCAGTACCCAAACTCCCGGTCATCGAAAATCTTACTCTTCTCCGTCTCTCTGAAGTCCATCAACAGCTTTAAGATCTCCTTCCGATTGGCCTCATTCACCTCACAGTTCTTGTTACCAAGATTCTTACGCAATGGGGTCGAAATCTCCGTAGCATCTATAAGTTGTACTTTCCCGCGACGACGTTCCTCCTTTCGGTTGGTGACAATCCATACATAAGTGCCTATACCAGTGTTATAGAACATGTTAAGGGGCATAGCAATGATAGCCTCCAGCATGTCATTCTCAATAATATACCGCCGGAGGTTGCTTTCACCGCCACCAGCGTTGCCCGTGAAAAGGCTGCTGCCATTATGTATCTCCACAATGCGTGTTCCCAGCTCATTATCCTTCATGCGACTCACGTTGTTCGCAAGGAAAAGCATCTGTGGATCGCCAATATCAGGCACGAAACTTAATTCTCCATTACTGAATCGTGGATCTTTGATATCTTTCTTATTAGAGATACCCCAGTTATCCAAATCATTCTTCCAAGGAGTACCGAAAGGAGGATTGGAGATACAGAAGTCAAACAACTTACCTGGGTGACCATCCTGGCTGATAGTGCTGCCAAAAGCGAATCGAGAACGACTGACGCCATTCTGAGTATAGTAGAAGTTAGTGCTGCTTCCACTAAGCATCAAATCCGCCTCACATGTAGCAAAAGTTTCGGGCATAAGCTCTTGACCGTATAGATATGTCCTAAACCGTTTACCTATTTCCTTGCCAATCTGTTCAAAACGTACCTGAGCTAAGGACAAAATACCACCTGTACCACATGTACCATCATAGATTTCATAACTTCCATTTTTCAGTTTTTTTACTACTGGTATAATGGCAAGTTCGGTGAGCATAGCCACATAGTCGCGCGGTGTGTAGTGAAGTCCAGCATCCGTAATACTATAGGTCTCATTGAACTTGCGGATGAGCTCTTCAAAAAGCGTACCCATAGTATGGTTATCGAGTCCCGGTAGCTTCTCATTGCCATCGTCGTCAAGAACAGGGTTCAGGCCAAGATTGATCTGCTCGTCCGTAACTTTATTGAGTATGGCACCAAGACGCGGAGGGTTTAATGCAGAAAGGCGCTCTGCATAGTGACGCATGTCAAACTTCGTAATAATATCCTGTACATGACGGCTAAAGCCATCCAGATACGCCAAGAAGTTCTGGTAAAGACGCGTGGAATCCGTCTCTGCCTTCAGAGTACTCATGGAGAATCCGCTCGTGTTAAAGAACGGATGCCCCGTAATGATGTAAAGTTGCTGTTCCTGGCTTTCCTCTGGGAGGTTCTTGAACTCCTCGCTCTTGCAGAAATTGAGGACCTGCTCCTTGGTGTCTTCCAGAAGAAGATCCAAACGACGCAAGACGATAAAAGGCAGGGTTATCTTTTTGTATTCAGAAGGATCAAATGCCTGTACCAGAACGTCATTGGCGATGTTCCAGAGGAATGAGAATAGTGTATTATACTGTTGTTGCTCCATATCTATTTTTATTTTCACTGCAAAGTTACTTGTTATCTGTGCACTCATGCTGCACAGCAAAATAACTTTTATACATATTACTAATTTTTTCCTTTATTTGTTCTCTGACATTATCAGGAGAGAGGATTTCAACATCAGGTCCGAACTCCAGTACCCTCGAGAAAAATTCGTTGTTTGGCAGCACATCAACGGATGCCGTGCAATTTTCTTCGGATAGGATCTTGAAAGAATGGTGCATTGGCTTTGATTTGGCGTAAGGGAATCTCTTGGGAGAGAACCTCATCACAATATGCTCGCAGCTCACCTCCTGATAGGTTCCATCTTCCATACGCTTTCTCGGGCGTGATACACCAATGATGTCACTGAAGTACGATTTGAAGTCGATCTTGACTTCTTTATCGAACTGGTAGCCATACATCCTGACACCCTCTATACGGTCCAGTGCCATATTTTGCAAATGCTTATGTTCCGGATCCCAGCCAAAAAGGAACCAACGCCCATTGAATTGCTTAACATAATAAGGATAGATCTCCACATCGCTCACTGCTTTACCATATGGGTGGTAATAAATGCCGAGAGGGAAATGCGCTATTGTAGCATCTATGATCTCAGATAGATACTGCATGCCATTGGTCATCTGATAATCTTCGAAGTCGACCAAGTGTTCCGGATTAGCCTTAACCCCAAATTTCAATTCAAGGTGTGATACGACGTTTTCCAGCCATGCATTCTTCTCTACGCCTCGGAAACGCCCGAAGATCTTCAGCGTCTCTCTCAACTGTCCCATCTCTTCATCTGAGAGTTGGTTCGTGTACAGTTGGAAATCGGGATCGCTATATCTGTAATAAGGCTTTCTGGTTTTTGGGGGATAGGTCTCTATATTTGCTCCGTAGATACTTTGCAGATCTGCAAAATCCTTACGAAGTTGCCTCACCTTTACGCCTTTTCCGTATTCAGTAAGGACATCATTCACCCTTTCCAGAATGTCTTCGAAGGTGTATTTGTGCATCCTGTCGCTTAGGCATCTGTCGATGACTTGAAATCGTATGGTTTGTGAAGAACTTACTGGCATAGTAAATTAGTTGCTATTTTTCTTGGTTACTTGTTAGGAGGTCCCGATTATCAATACCTAGCAAGGAAGCGATCTTATTTAACGTCACAAGATCAGGCTGGGAAGTGTTCGTACACCATTTGGAAACAGTTGTAGGACTCTTGCCCAACTGCTCCGCCAACCATTTGCTTGTCTTTTTCTTTTCAACCAAGACAACTTTTATTCGGTTTAAGTCTTTCATATTAAATAAATCCAAGTTGAACGCAAATATAATTAATTTTGGCGATACTGGCAACAAGATGAGCCTAAATCTGACTATTTTTCGTAGTAAGCCATGCATTTCTCCCATCTATAGCGTATCTCATCTCTCAGGCTCTGGGGTGAAAGGACTTCTACGAGTTCTCCCAATGCGAGCAATTCCCCCTGAAGCTCGAAATTGTCTTGTACATGCAGCGAGAACACAGCATACTCGCCGTCATCTGAGATGAATTTCTGGCTCTTGTGTAAAGGTTTTGTCAGGATATATGGCTTCTGTATCTCTGGGACACGGAAAACGACATCGCAAGCCTCATGTTCTCCCTTCATTTCACTCACACCGACCTTATCGTCAAAATACTTTGTCAGATCTACCGTAGTATCTTCAAAAGGCTCGTCAGATGGCGTGACAGAAACTATTCGGTCAAGGGTGAAAATCGTGTGCTTAAAGTGCCCTTTGCGCCTTCCGAACAGGAACCACCTATTATTATATTGTTTCAGCAGGTAGGGATAAACAACGAAAGCCTTTGGTTCTGTATGCTTGAAGTCCTGATACTCCAGATTAATAGTTCTCTTTTGGGAGATGAATTCATACAACTCAACGAAGAACTCCATACCTTGGTTATAGCTGGCATCCTCAAACATGATGATGGGTCGTGTTTGGTTATGTATGGATGTCTCCAGTCTGGCAGCCAGCTCGTCCACCCAGGAGATCTTAGGTATTCCCTGGTACCGTTTCAGCACTTCTATGGCTTCTGTGATCTGATCGAAGTCTTCGTCTGACAAGCCAGTGTTGTAGATGCTGAAGTCTGGATCGTGATATGAGTAATAGACAAAACGTCCTTTCTTGACATTATCAATAACAACATTGTATTTGTTAGAGATCTCCCGCAGATCATTCAGAATGGTTATGCGTGCGGTTACCGGAGGATAGCCGCGGCGCTCCAACTCCTTGTTGACGAAGGCCTGAAGTTCTTTACGGGTATATCCTTTCCCGCTGTGAAGGTACTTATCCAGCACCCTTTCTCTGATGGAATATTCCTTAGTAGTTGCCATAGGTTACAAAATTTTCCTCAAAGTTAAACAAAATATTTGTAACTTGTTTGCTTCAGGCGGACATATTGCATATAATTTTGCGCTTGAAATGCAGAAATGTATGTTTTCGTCTGAAATCTTAGATAAACTGAGATAACTTTTAACTTAAACAGATAGACTTATGATGAAAAAAGCTTTATTACTCGTTGTGATGGCACTCTGCACAGTATGTGCCAATGCGCAGCTGATGCGTGCCGAAGAACTGGAGAAGTATGCTAAGGAGAAGTATGGTGACAAGTGGGAGCAGGCTGCCACCAATATTGCGAGCCAGGTCACTCTCGACAAGAACAACGCCCTGACATTCGTTCAGGTAATTGAAGCGCCAGGCAAGACCAAGGAGCAGCTGTATGTCATCCTGAACTACTGGTACACAGCGACCTTCAACGATGCCAACTCAGTCATCAAGCTCAATGACAAGGATGCAGGCTGCATCATTGGCCAGGGCTACGTAGAAGGTATCGCTGCTCATTCCGGTGGCACCAACACCTACAACGTGAATATCCGTCCTATCATCAAGACGGATATTAAGGAAGGCAAGGTGAGAGTAACATATTCCGTTCCCTCTTACGATGTCAATGTGCTGGCAGGTGGCGGCATCATGGCTGCTCTCGCGGGTTCCATGAATCAGGCCAAGCGGATTGATGAGACATGGCCTCTTGACCAATGTGCACCATTTGCTCCAAAGGACAAACATCGCAAAACCTCTTACAAAGCTCTCGTCATGGCAAACGCCTATTCCAATGTCATCATGGACAAGATTGAAGAGGCCATCAAAAATGGCGTCTCCGGCAATGAGACAGAAGACTGGTAAATGAAGAAACTCCTAATCGTATTCCTGCTCGCATTACCTTTGATTGCATGCGGGCAGGAGCATCTTCAATTCATGGGCCAGCCTATAACGGGCAGTATGAAGACCTTTGAGCAGGGACTTAAGCAGCGCGGCTTTGAGACACAGACAGGCAAAGGTTGGTTCAAGAAGATGAAATGCAAGTATCTCACTGGCGACTTCTGGATGTTCTCAGGTTGTGATGTTGCCGTCCGTAGTCCCAAGAAATCTGACAAAGTCACTTCGGTGTACATTCATCCCCATAACAACTTTCTGCTACTAAACCAGCTGATTGACGTTCTTGACAAGAAGTACGGAAATCACTCAGAGAACCGCTCTGATACAGATGTCAATGCACTGACTTACGTGTGGGATATGCCGGAGGGGACGATAGAAATTTTTGGAACCATCGTATATGGCCAAGCCTTCGACATCCTCTACAGGGACTACACGGAAGTCAACATGCTAAATCACTCCATTGATATCATTGACAGCGATTTGTGACATGTTTTAGCGACATGTAGAATCTGTATTCCCCTTAGGTATTTTTTCCTAAACCAAGACCTGTTGAAATTCTGATGCAGTTTCAATGGGGCTTTATCTTATCGGTAAATAGATGTAACCAAAAAAACAATGAATTAGAGGTCAACGTTCACAAATATTTGTTATCTTTGTGCAAGATTTGGGCGATTAACATATCCCCATATTGATAACACTTATCCTGATAAACATAAGATATGAAAAAAGTTATTCTATTACTCTTTATGATTTGTGCAGTTATTGTGCCGTCTCATGCACAATACTCATCCTATAACTCATTCATTCGTCAGGCATTGGTCAGTTATCACTTGGGTAGTGATGGCTACTATAAGCGCGATACGAATACAATGCTTGATAATGTCTCCAATGTCTTGGAGAACTATGCTTATGACAAGAGTGCCAAGAACCTTTACGTACTGACTCCAACAGGTAATGTTGTCATCACCCTGAACAAAGACTACGCAAAGATCATCAAGAAAAATAAGGCGATTCCTCAGTTAAGCGGCAATGAGCTGAATGCTAAGATACAAGAATACACGAAGAAGCTGGATGACAAATATACCGAACTGAACAGGCAGCGCACTCAGCATATCCAAGATTCCATCGCCAAAGCTAAAGAGGATTCTATCCAGCGTGTGATGGCAATTGCCAGGGCAAAGGAAGCTAAGAGAAAGGCAGATGAAGACTATCGGAACACTCATAGTTGGCGATGGGCACCAGTAAACAGTCAATCCATGAACTGTACAATCTGTGACGAGTCTATCTCTGTGAGTGATTCGCTGTTTTGCATGGGAATTAAGAATGATTCTATCTATTACGTAACATCAAAGGACGGTGACCTTGACTTAAGGCAGATTGAATGCCACGCTTCCAAGATACCATCTTCTTTGGCCACTTATCAACCTTTTGTACACCATTATGAGATCTTCAAGGACAGCCTAACCAGGGACAGTTTGGATTACCAAGACTTTACAGGCTACATGAACTATAGTTATGGAGCTGAATATCTGAACAAGATCAGATCTATAGCCCCATACGGCTATTTTGACGGATGGGGATGGGACAGTGAATATTCAATGGTTTCTTTCCATTTCAGCTATGTCAACACAAATCCTAAGACCATTCGTTATATCACTGTTTACTTCAAGATTACTAATGACGTAGGTGATATTTGCCGTACTGGCTATTTCAAAGGTGTTGGCCCTTTGAAGCAATGGGAATCAGCGAACTGGAATTGGGATAGCTCTAGTTACTTTGTATCTGGCGACGCGTCGAATATGAATATAACGAAAGCTGTTATCACCTATATGAATGGCAAGACGCAGGTCGTATCTGGCAGATACTTGCAGTTTAATGGTGATGATTAGCATACTTGGAATAGATCTTCTCTATGACAACGTCAAAAAGGCCCGATTGAGCATTAGCCCAACCGGGTCTTTTTTTATCTGGTCATTCTGCTTTCATTGGCAATTGACTCCTCATACCCTTCTTTAGATCCGACTTCATACTCACGGTTCTCATCGCCAGCACCGCCTTGCTGCGTGAGAGTTTTTGTCGCCATGTTACCCTTAGACATGGGCTTGCTTTGCTCCTGTGGCGTATGGACGATATACACATTATTATATATATGATTGAGCATGGTGATATCCAGACCGTGCTCTTTCATGTTGAAAATGCATCTATCTTGGATGTCCACACAATAGTATTGGCCGTTCTGCCGGTATATGCGCATCCCCGCCTCAAAGAGGTTGTCTTTGAGGTGTTCTTCGCCGCGATCCATGATGGAACGAACACGACCCACTGCCTTCTGCCGTTTCTTGTTCCCCTTGGTCTTGTGTTGCAAGCCCTGGAAACTGTCTATCTTCCCGAAGCGGTAAAGGATAGAACACTCCACCTCAGAGGATGGGTTGAAAGACTGTAGCCAGGCAAGACGGTCATTAGTTTCCAGTGTGGTCATTACCTCTGCAGATAACTGGTGTGTCTTGTCGCCCCAACGGATGCCATCTTTTGTGAGTCTTGTTCCGAACTGCCTTTTCAACTTAGAGTTTAGATCCTTTGTTGTTAGGTGAGGATCAGCACTCATCATCGAAGCAACCATAGCATCGATGTCTTTGAACTGTTCCTCTGCTGACCTGAATTTCATTAACTCTTTGATTGTGATAACCGAGCTCCCTTTCAGCACGCGCTTGTTGGCATGGTCAATGATGAAGTACCCATAAGGCGAGTCCGCCTTACCAAAGAACACCAGACTGATGCAGAAGTACCTGTGCATTGTCTCAGCCAGTTCCTCTTTGTTGGACGAGTGGTCACGGTATTTGAGCAGGAGCGCTTTAAGCCGTTTCTGCTTGCCGAAGGACTTGTCGGCAGCTGCCTTTTTCTCTTCGATGGTCGCAATCTTAATTTCATCGCATACGTTGCCGGAATACTTTATCTTCAATGTGTCCCCATCTTCATAACACTCGTAGCCCTCACTCTCCAGGATAGCCTTGAACTGTGAAACACTCTCATAGTGGTAGCTAAGAGCCTTGGCCACGTTTTCCGAGACATGCAGATTCTTGTTCATAATCCTGTCCATAACCTCAATAGATCTCTTCTTCTCAAATTGGTGATTGATCTTGTGGCCATCAGGAGCCACGCGACTCGTGATGATATGGATATGGTTGTTGTCCGTGTCATGATGGCCGTAGATGAGCACTGGCTGCCCATCCATGTCATAGCCCATCTCATGGAGGTATTGGTGAGCGATCTCTACCAGTTCCGCAAACGAATACTCTCTTCCCTTGCAAGAAATCGACACATGGAACTGCGCATTCCGGATGTGCTCGTTGCGAAAGGAGTAGGTGGCAAGATAGTCTTGCAGTTTCTCCGTGGTTACTTTTCCCGATAGTGTTACCATGTCAAAGTTGCTCATTTCCAGCAGTTCAGCTTTTCCTTGTGCAACTTTCTTCTGGTTGTATGCAACTGCATGGAATGTGGCGCTCGATGGCAAAATCGTTACAATCATAGACCTATAAACTATTAAATCCGAAAATATAAAATGCAAATTATATTATCCGAATCTATAGTCTATAGGCTATAGCCTATGAAAATATAGAATATAGAGGAAGTTTGCTGTCATGCTTCCTGCGGATCTCAAATGTGAGAAGTATTGGCTAAGCAGTCTTTTCTGAGAGCTCAGTAAGATAGTCTTTCATCTCCTGAAGTACAGGTTTCATCTCATCCAGCCTGGGGACAATCTCTTTTTCAAAGTAGCCTTGCTCCAGCTTTCCAGCTACAGCCAGTTCGTTGGCTCTCTTCATGGTCTGGTTGAAGTTTCCTCCCAGCCATCCAAGACGCTGTTCGAACTGTTGGTAGAATGTCATCAGCTTAGTCATCACCTCTATCTTCCTCCGCGTGCGGATGTCATTCACCTGAAGGATGGCATCTCTAAGCAGAGCACTGACATTGCCATGATAGGACTGTGCCTTCTGGTGGAGGATGGTATTCTCCGCTTCTGTCAGGCGTGCCTTTACTACTATCGTTCTTGCTGCTGTCATAGTTCAAAGATAAAATGTGAGTTGCGAGCATTTTTCACCCCAGCCAAGGCTGGCAAGATACTTTCGGCAGACATACGAGGCGAAGCCTACGTGTGGCCACGAAAGTACATCTTGCTTGTTAGTCATTTCCGTAATCTGTGGCAAAGTTAATGTCTTTGTATGAGCCTTGCAAATCTTTGATTAAGAAGTTAGTCCATAAAATTCTATAGTTTATTAAGCTATAGAATATAGCTTATTAGACTATAGGCTATGTAATATATTTTAATTGACTCGAAACTATAGCTAAATAGACACATAAAATCTATTCTATAGAATATTCTATAGCCTATAGCGGTGAACCTTCACAATCCTTGGGGAAAAAGGAAATGGCGCGAGCCAAATACCCGAACTTGGAGGCACCTGAGAATAGCCCTAGGATTCTGGGTAGATGAACTCACGCCAAAGCATGAGTGTTCATCATACCGATCTCAGATTCCTATGCAGTGAAATTTCTCAGGTTTCCCAATAGTTCCTGACCAGTAAGCTAAACACCTTCAATATCTTTACTAAAAGTGGAGATTCAAACTATGAAGAATGAACTCACTGCAAATTTAGCGAAAATATTTCTTATAGCAAGCCGTTTTCCGAATATATTGCGAATTATACGTTGAAATTGTCTGGCAGGTCAGCGCCTGTGTTCCCCTTGGGAGAATACCATACCACGTAGCCGATGCCCTTAAGGCTGTTGACAGATGTCGCTATGTTTTTAAGTTCCATGCCCAAAAACGGGAAATCCTTCAGCTTATCCATATCGGGTATTTTCTTTGCTATGCGTCCTCTCCACCAGTAGGAGATACCATCCGTAGTGAGGATTTTCAGGGTGAAATTCTTGTTCTGCAAAGTGATGTTATGGTACTCTTCGAGTTTCTCGACGCATGTCACGGTTACCGGTACTCCCAATACCTTTTGCATCATCATTTTCAGGAACCAGACTTTATCTTTTGTATTCTGGAAACGTTGCTCTGCACCCAGCTTCACTTTCCTGGACCCTACCGCGCGCCTTGCCAAAGCAATCTCTACGGATGTAATGTTAAGGTCAAAGGTTTTTAGCAGCTGGTAGAGGTACTGGATGAGGATGATACACTCAGTAGGCGTGTTTAGATGGCTTTCTGCTATCGTTACTCTGACGTTCTTCTGCTTACGGACTATTCGCTTGACAATTCTGCTCCAGGAGGGATTTGTTGCCAGCATGTCGCTGAAGAAGTTTGAACTTTTGATGTCTCCTTGCATGAAGCATCTGTACATGCAACCGCTACGAGTTACAAACATGCACACGACGGAGACGACGTCCAGACAGTCGAGTAAGACAGCCTGTAGCTTACGAATGATTTTTTTCACTCTGTCCGTAGTCACGGTCTCATCATTGGTGGCGGCGACTATTGAGGAAACCAGACGGTTCTCCATTTTCGGCAAGAACCAACGGCGTCCACCGATTGTCGCACTACCAATAATGGTATTCACAAAGGTTTCTAGTTGTTGCAGCAGATAAACCATCACATTGGCCACCTGCTTGGTGTTAGCAGAAGGGGAGTTGCCCTTCATGTCTCTAATGCTCTTGATCAGGGCACGGAGTGCTTTGATAAAAAGTTTTTCCATTGCTAAACTTTTTGAAAAATGTTTTAGTTCATTTTGTAGAAAGTCGGCTCACTAAAAACTTGCAAAGATAGCTGCAATCTGTTTGCTACAAGTAAACACATTGCGAAAAAAGAAAAATTGATGTAAAATATTATAGAAAAATACTGTGTAATTTTGTATTGAAACTATGAAATAGAGTCTCTTATAATTTGGTGGTTTGAGAAAAATTTTGTAACTTTACGTATTGATACACAGATATTTAACTTAATATTAGCGCTATGGTAGTGTACTTAATTTTCTTTGCTTTGGCTTACATCCTTGTTTGGATATTGTTGACCATCGCTTTCCTGGTGGTGAAAGGTGTTGTGCTGATTCTGGCCATTCTTTTCAGTGGAAAACGTAGGGGGGGGCAGACGAACCCGGAATACGTAGAGCCGTCCTGCACATCTACACAGTGGTAGCAGAAATACCTGCGCCATACAGGTCGAAGTTCTCTTAACTGTCAAGGCCCATCCTTTTCACAGCTTTTTCAACTACGACCTGCAATGTAGCATCATCAGGACGTCATTGACTCACAGACCCACATAGCCCAGCCTGCAACATTTTTATTTCCCTAAAGTTGAAGGTTTGATAAAGCTTTATTTATTTTTTATTTATAAGTCTATTTACGGTCGGTCATAGAGCTTACTAACCAATTGATTATCAGAATATTTCATTATTTATGTTTCCAAAAGTTGCGAGTTTTTGCGCCAAAGTTGCGAGTTTTTGCGCTGCAAGTTGTGAGTTTTTGCGCCCAAGTTGCGAGTTTTTGCGCTATAAATATTAAGCCAATGCGTCTTTTCTTTGTTTTTCTGTTTTATCTCTGAGCGGCCAATAATCTCGTTTCCACAATACTGCAAGCAATTAACATTCTAAACAGAAATTAACAAATAGGAGATCTTTTCCTTGATGCCAAATCTTTCCTTACCTTTGTAATGCGCCTTTGTCAGTCGAGCCTGGGGGACAGGAACTACTGATGCCGGGTGCAGCGTTAGCCCGCGGTGACTCGGAAGCCGTGGGCGACGCTTTCATTTGAAAATGTAATTTGGAAATACTATGCCGAAGAAAAATGAGCTGTTACTCATGCATGAGCTCCTGCACATCAAACATCAAGATGTCCGCTGGAGCAACTTTCTCATCAAAGCAGCGTTTGCCTGCAGCTTGATTGAGAAGAGAGCTCTCTATTTCATATCCTTGTGGGTAAAGAGAAACTTCACAGAAAAGGAGCTGGGTGTCCCGGATAATTGGAAAGAACTGTATATGCATCTGACAGATGCAGATCTTGGTATCATTGGGGGAACGAAGAATATTCCCCGTACTTATGAGGCGTTGAAGCTGCTTGCCAGAAAGCTCGTCCCGGTCAGCTATGTTAATGATAGAGGGGAACGAGTGAATGGTCGGATCCATTGGATAGACGCTTTCTTCTACAATACAGCTACTAAGGAGTACGATGTCCGAGTCTCACCCGAGATATTGCCTTACATGATCAATGTGGAGAAAAACTTCACTACTATAGACGTTGGGGAGGCTATGACTTTCCGTTCAAAAGTGACGCAGAAGATTTATGAGTTCCTTTCCATGTATAGTGGTAACTACCGCTATACAGACACAGAACTGAAAGCCAACGGTTATGTCTATGCCAAGAATGTGATACCAGTAGACATAGAGCAACTCAGAAATCTCTTTTGTCTGGATGAAGTTAAGGATAGCAGGACTGGGAAGATAGAACGAGGTGTAAAATACCCTAACTTCAATTCTATAAAGCGATTTGTCCTGGAAAAGGCACAGATTGAACTATACACCCACTTTATGGCTGGCACTGGCTGCCTTTGGTTCGACTATCAAGTAGAGGATGGCCTCAAACGTGGTTGCAGGGTGAAAAAAGTCGTATTTTACATCTATACGAAAAAAAGTCCGAAGGAAGGTCCGACGAGACCCTGGCAGGAAGGTGATGAACTCCTTACTCCTTATGAGAAGAGTTTTGAACCTGCTCCAAAGTTGACGCCACAGCAGAAGATTCATGCCAATCCTTTGTACTCCTTGGATGTCAACAGCAAGGAATATGTGCTCGCAGATTTGCTGAAAAAGTATCTGGAAGGGGAAGAAGTCAACTATTACATGCATATGGCAATGTTGGAGATGAATCGTAGACTATTCAACAAGACTGATGTCATTATGCAGATGATACAGGTTATCCTGGACAAGGAGAAACAGAAAAGTTTCCGCACTGGTTCTGCCTCCTATCGAAGGAAGAATCTGATCAACTACGTGTTCACTTTTAATCTGCAAGAAGATTATGGCTGGTCGATACCTCCCATGAAGAAGGAAAAGTCTTCTAAGGGAAAGAGTTCTCCGGAGAAAAGAAAGGCAGATAGATGAATCATGTCACACTATGGATGCTAATCATGTCACACGAAGAGGAAAAACTTTTTGGAGGTATATTAAAGTTTTTGGGAGCGTGACAGAAAAAAGCGTATTTTGAAGCGTTTTCAAATGATTTCGGGGATTATTGTGACACGTTTGTGACACGTTTTGAGCATGAAAAGTCCCTAAGTAGTTGAAAATCAACAACTTAGGGACTAAAACTGTGACCCGCATGGGGCTCGAACCCATGACCCTAACATTAAAAGTGTTATGCTCTACCAACTGAGCTAGCGGGTCAAACCACTTATCTCTTTCGAATAAGCGAGTGCAAAATTACACATTATTTTCGAAACTGCCAAATTATTCGGTCTTTTTTTCACTATTCGGTCAATGACGGTCTTTGAGGACGGAAAAGAACAAGCCCGCCAACTGGCGGTTGTTGCGCCGGTTGGCGGGCTGTGGCTCTAAAGTAACTCAAGTTTCTGAAGTAGATTGGAGTTAGAGAATTCAAAGAAGTTAAAGAAGTTAGAGACATTAGTTTTGCGTATCCGCCTCGATATTGGTGTGACAAATGTCTTTAACTTCTAAGCGAGCCTGGGAGCGATAACTTCTTTGACTTCTTTAACTTCCTCAAGTTTCGAAAGTTGCAAACTTCCGAAACTTGAAAAAATAATCTGTCGGCTTCTCATCGGTTGGCGGACCGTGATTCTATGGTTTATTTGTCAGTCTCCGCTTCTGGCTTATCGGATTCTATAGCCTTCTCGGTCTGCAGTGTGGCCTCTTTCTCCTTGGTGACGTAGCGTTGCCAATAGGCCATGATGAGCGTGGTGAGGGGAAGGGCAATGATCAGGCCGATGAAGCCGAGCAGGGCGCCCCACACCGACAACGAGAGCAACAGTATGGCGGGGTTCAGTCCCATGGCCTTACCCATGATCTTCGGCGTGACAATCATATCGGTGATCACCTGAATGATGCAGAACAAGGCGATGACCATACCGAAGACCAGCAGGAAACTCTGGCCGGTGCTGGCCGCCTTGAGCATAGCCAGAAAAGCACAGGGAATGAGCGCAAACGTGTGGAGATAGGGCACAAGATCGAGCAGGCCGATGAGGATGCCCATGCCGATGGCCATGGGGAAGTCGATGATGGAGAATCCAATGCAGAACATGATGCCCATGCACAGGGCCACAAGTCCCTGACCACGAATGTAGTTGTTGAGCTCGCGGGCCACGTCCTTGCTCAGGTCGCGCCAGAACGGACGCTGCTTCATGGGGAAGATTCTAATCCAGTTCTCGGTGAGATACTCATAGTCGAGCAGGATGAAGAACATATATAATAAGGTGATCATCGACGCCACGATGCTGATGACGATGTTGGCTGTCTGTCCGAGGAAGGCAAAAAGCTTGGGCATGGCCGTCTTCAGCGCGTCGGTGAAGTCCTTGCTCTGCAGGAATCTTTCGATGGCCCTCTGATTGTTGGTCACCCAGTCGCGGACGACGCCTTGTATGCTGTTGTGGGTCTGGCCGTTCACCCATTTCGACAGAATGTCGGACAATGTGGAGAACTGTTCTATCATGGGCGGGACGATGAGATAGATGACTCCCGCGATGACAGCGAAGACCACAATCATGGTGATGATGATGGCCACGGCCCTTACCTTCACGTGCAGTTTGTTCTGTACGAAAATCACGAGAGGGTAGAGGAGATAGGCCAAAAACCATGCGATGAAGAAAGGCAGAAGCACACTGCTGAGATAGTTGACCACATAAAGAACGACCAATATCAGCAGAGCCGTACCGGTCCATCTGATGAACTTGTCGAAGGTAATCTCTTTGTTGTTTGTCATAAGCGATTATTTATCAATAGCTTGTCCGCGTTCCTTCTTCAATGCTTTCTGAAAGCAGTCGCGGCAAAGCGGTTCGTATTCCTGTTGTTCGCCGAGCATGACGCGCCGGTCATCCTTCACGAGTCGGTGGCTCACGTAGGCCAGCGCACCGCATTTCACGCAGATGGCATGCACCTTCGTCACTTCGTCGGCTACGGCCAGCAGGTTGGGAATCGGTCCGAAAGGCCGCCCTTGATAATCCATGTCCAGTCCGGCCACGATGACGCGGATGCCGGAGTTGGCCAATTGGTTGCAGACATCCACGAGACCGTTGTCGAAGAACTGCGCCTCGTCGATTCCCACCACGTCGATGTCGGCGGCGAGTAGCAGTATGGCCGCAGAGGAATCGATGGGTGTAGAGCGGATAGAGTTCTGATCGTGGCTCACGACATCCTCGTCGGAATAGCGCGTGTCTATTGTCGGCTTGAAGATTTCCACTCTCTGCCGCGCGAACTTAGCTCTCTTTAGCCGTCGGATGAGTTCTTCGGTCTTGCCGGAGAACATACTGCCACAAATCACCTCGATTCTTCCTTGGCGATGCTTCTCGCCTTCTAAATTTTCCATCATAACGCTGCAAAGTTAGTGCAAATCGAGAGAAGAACAAAACAAACTCGTTTGTTTTTTCTTCCGAGATGCAGCCTAACTTATCCAAAGTTAGTGCAAATCGAGAGGAATACAAAATAAAAATGTGTTTTTATTTTTATTCTCGAGATGCAGCCTAACGAATAATAGACCCACCCCCAACCCCTCCTGGACCCACCCCTCAGTCCCCTCCCTACAGAGGGAGGGGAAGAGGACATCACCGGAAAGTTAATTTAGGAATGCCGCCGCTCCTATCACGTCGAAGGGAGATTAGACCAAATCAACCAGCCCAGAAAGGGCTGACTCTCAGTAACCCCAGTCAAGCGACGATAGGAGTGCAGACTGGGGATAGCTAGGCCCCCTCCCGCACTGGACTCAGTGCCCCGAAGGCGGCACATCAGCACGTAGTGCGCAGATAGGAGAGGTCCCCCACACAGCCCCTTCCTATGAGGGGAGATAAATCTGATGCAAAGCGGCGTCGGCTGACAACTGAAATGTCTGCACCTGTTGTGCTACAAAATGCTTGCCGACGATTCGTGACGGTCGTCGCGTTTGTTCGTGACAGTTGTCACGTTTGTTCGTGACGGTTGTCACGTTTGTTCGTGACAGTTGTCACGTTTGTTCGTGACAGTTGTCACGTTTGTTCGTGACAGTTGTCACGACACATAGGGAATATCAGTTGCTGTAGGAGGGTCGTCATTCCTGAAGACCAAGAAAGAAATACCGCTGGCACATCATAAGTAAATCATTCGGCGGCAGGAATGCCGCCGCTCCTATACCACCGAAGGGAGAAGCAGGATGTTCCCTTAACCTATAGACTAGATGGTAGCTATACAAAAAAACAGTGACCGGCAAAATGCCGACCACTGCACTAAGATGAATGTTTCTAAAACGGGTTAAGTTTCAGGGATATTGTCAATTCGCTCCTGAAGCGCTTCCTTCAGGACGACAGCGTGATTCTTTACGGGATTGCGGAAGCCGTAGAGTAGGGTGACGGTATCGTAACAGCCATCGTGGATGTAGTGGGCCAGTTTGTCGAGAGCCTCGCTGTGCATCAGCTGTTCCTTATAGCGTCGACTGAATTCCTCCCAATTGCCATAGGGATTGGCATGGAAGAAACGACGGAGCTCCAAAGTTGGCGTCACGTCTTTGGCCCAGACGTCATAAGGCAAATCGCTCTTCTTGATGCCCCGCGGCCACATGCGGTCTACCAGAATGCGGAGGCCGTCGGAGGCTTCTGCCGGTTCGTAAGCGCGTTTCAGTTGTATTCTCATATCTTTTTATTTGTTTGGAGGCCAACCTATTGTGTGTGATACACTGTTGGTTCTGACTTTCTGATGCAAAGTTAGCATGTTTATCCCTTTAGGGATATAAGCGTGCAAGGTTTGTTTCTATGGTATCAATCGTTATTATCGATGAATGAACTGAAAACGGTTTTTCCTTTCGGTGCAAAGTAATCATATTTACTCGATTCTCGGATTAGGGCTGGTGGTTGGCCTTGCCCTTTGTTTGTATCTCCGAAATTTAAAGGTAGTGCCTTCCAGGCACAGCGATTCCTGCGTCTCTTTCCGGGCACACGTCCGCTTCGCTCCCTTGTACCCGGTTACTGAGGTACTGCCTTCCAGGCAGTTTGCCATTTCCAAAATGAGTATTTCGCCTACAACTGTGGCTTCCTTTTGATTGTGAGGCTGCTTATTGATAATAACTGTCCTTTTTTTTTGGCTAGTCCATGGTTTTATTGTATTTTTGCTTTGTCTTGCCGCAGAAATGCTTTTACAGTTTATCTGATGCTGCAAGCGATGAATCATATTGAACCTATCAAACACTAAAAATAATGAAAACAAAGACTTTATTAACCGTTCTGCTTGCTTCGGTTGTAGCATTGCAGACGCTGGCAACAACAACGTCCAACGGACGTGGAAAATTCTTCAAAGCAACCGACAGTAATATTTCGTTCACAGGTCGTACGCTGTCGGCGGACGACGGTAGAGTGAGCTTCGACTGGACTGGCGTCTACCTGCAAACCCGCTTCACGGGACGCAACATCGGCGTGGTGATTGCAGAGACCGATACCGCCTGGTACAATGTTTTTATCGATGGGAAACTGAAAGACAAAATCAAAATCTTCGGGCGTGAGCCGCATGCCGTTTCGTTGGCGGAGAAGTTGCCTGCGGGCAGACACGAACTCAAACTGCAACGCTGCACTGAAGGGCAGTACAGCCGCACCACCGTCTATGGTCTCAATGCTGACGCTTTGGCTACATTGACTCCCGTAGCCCGCAAATCGCGCTTCATAGAAGTGTACGGCGACTCCTACACGTGCGGTTTTGGCGTGGAGAGCAATCGTGCCGAGGACCCATTCCTGCTTTCTACGGAAAACTGCAACGATGCCTACGCCTGCCTCGTCGCCCGATACTTCGATGCCGACTACGCCCTTATCGCCCACTCAGGACAGGGAATCATCAGAGACTGGGCCGCAGAGAAGACCTCTTCGCCCATCAACATGCTGGTGAGGCATGACCGCATCTTTGACGACCACGACACGTTGCGCTATGCTTTCGACCAATACCATCCCGACCTGGTCATCATCAATCTCGGCACCAACGACTTCTCGCCCGTCGCCATACCCACGCCGGATGAATTCACGGGCAACTACCTGAGTCTGATTCGCTCACTGCGCAGCCACTACGGCAACGTGCCCATACTTTGTGTCACGCCCCATTCGGCTTCTACCTATCTTCTGGCGGCGATGCAGGAACTGGGTAAGAAGGTGGCTGATGACCACAACGTATATATGGCCGAACCGATGACCGACATCATCCGATATGGTTACGACTTTGGCGCTTCGTGGCATCCCAACAAGCAGGGACAGAAGAAGATCGCCATGACGCTCATCCCCCGCATCTCGGCCATCATGCATTGGCCTATAAAATAGAGTTGGTCGGACTAATCCGAAAAGTCAGACAAGTCAGAAAAGTCCGACCAACTGCTTCTATTCCGGCATCTTGTCGTACATAGCTTTCCACCACGAATCGTCGCCTTGCAGCCACTTGGCAAACCAGGCGAAGATGGTGTTTTGCCATTTGATGCGCTTGGTGTAGTCCTGAATCCAATGGTTCTCGCCTTCCACCTCAACCAGCGCTACGGGACGTCCCAGGAGTTTCAGGGCTGTGTAGAGGGCAATGCTGTTGCCCGTGGGCACGTTGGTGTCGGCTGTACCGTGAACGAGCAGCAGCGGCGTGTGGATCTTGTCGGCATTGTAGAGCGGACTGTGGTCGACATACAATTGCTTGTCGGTCCAGGGATAGCGGTTGGCCATGCTCACCTCGCTGTAGGAGTAGCCCCAGTAGCCCTCGCCCCAGTAGGCGGTGTGGTCGCTGATTCCGGCATGGGCCACGGCAGCAGCGAAAATATCGGTCTGGGTCTGAAGATATTCGGTCATGAATCCGCCGTAAGAAGCGCCCAGGCAACCCACGTGATGGGAATCAACGAAACTGTGGTCGGCGCAGAACTGTTTTGTTCCTTCGATGATGTCCTGTGCCACTCCCTCACCGGCCGTGTTGACATGGCGTGAGGCAAACTCCTGTCCGAAGCCCGCGGCACCGCTGGGCTGGACAACGTATACCACATAGCCCATGGCGGCATAGAGCGGGAAGGGATAGTTGCCGCCGAAATAGCGAGACGAGGGAGAGCAACCACCATAATAATACACAATCATTGGATATTTCTTCGACGCATCGAAGTGGGGCGGGAGATAGTAGCGACCGTAGATGGTGTCGCCACGGCTGCTCTGGAAGTTCCACTCCTTGCACTCGGCGATGTCGACGCCAGCCAGCACTTTCTGGCAGTCGTCCAGCATGACGTTCTTGCCACTGCCGATGTTCATGGTGTAGAGTCGGTCGGTGTTTGTGGCGCTTTGTCCATTGTAGCACATCACGGGAGCCTTGTCGGCCAGGGAGACACCGCCCACATAGTCTTCGGGCACGCTCAGCTGCTGTATCTTTCCCGACTTCGGATCCATGCGGTAGAGCCGGCGGTAGTCGCGGTCGAGGGCATTGAAATAGATTTTTCCGTCGTAGCGGTTCCACTCCACGGTCTCAATGCTCGGGTTGAAGTCGCGCGTCATGGGCCTCACCTTCTTCGAGGCGCAGTCCAGGAGATAGAGCTGATAGTCGTACATGCTGGGCGTGCGACCCGCAGGCAGGTTCTCGCCGATGCCGCCAAAGCTTTCGGGCGAGCCTTTCACGGCAATCGTGCGGCCGTCGGGCGAGAAGCAGGCGTCGCTGATGAAGCCGTCGCTGTCGACGAGACATTCGCTCTCCATCGTGTTCAGGTCGAGCCTATAGATGGAAGCCACGGTCGTGGGACGCTTCTGCAGACGACTGCGCGAGACGCCATAGAGGATGTAGCGGCTGTCGTCGGAGATGTCGAAGAGGCTGACGTCGTGGTAGCCGAAGGTCAACGGCTGGGCCACGCCCGTGGTGAGGTCGTATCGCAGCAGTTTGTTGCGCGAGCGCCATCCAGGCTGACGGTCGTCGGGCTGGATAATCTGGTGCACCTGACTGTCGTCCTTCGGGCCTTCCTCAGCCTGACTTATAATAAGGTAGGTGCCGTCGGGACTCATCGTCCAGCTGCCTTCGGGCAGGGCGTCAACGAGTACGGTCTCGGCGCCGGTGGCCAGTGAGGCACAGATGAGCTGCTTGCCGCGGGTGCCCTGGCGCTCAAAGAGGAGGTCGTTGGTGCGGGGCTTCCAACTGATGCGCGAGGAGTAGGTGCGCACGATGGCGTTCTGCTTCAGGTCGTAGACGTTGTAGAGCCAAGACGTCTTGCCGGGTCCGGTGGTCTCGTAGGAGATGACGATGTCGTAGCGGCCGTCGGCGCTCACGCTGTTGGAATAATAATGCTTGCCGTTGAGGAAGTCGTAGAGGTTCAGGCTTCTTTGGGTGCCGCTGCCGATGCTGAGCAGCGAGTCGGCGTCGCTGCTCACCGTGACGCGGAGCGAGTCGTTGCTGGCGGGTGTGGAGAGGTACTTCACCACCACGTTGTGGGTTGATGGCGTGAGGGTCAGCTGTCCGTCGCTCTTCTCCCCGTCGACGAAGAGTTGGTAGTTCTTGGGCTTTTCCACCTTCACTGTGGCCTTGGCATAGCGGGCGTTGCTGATGTTGAACTGCAGCAGATGCAGGGCATTGCCCTCCTTGGAGGTTGGAGCCATGGCGCCGGTATAGTCGCTGCCTTGTCCGGCCTTGGTCAGGTCGACGGGCGTGTCGATTAACTTCTCGATTTTAAAACTGTCTCTTGCAACGCCGATGCTGTCGACCATGACCGGCATCTTGAGCAGATAAGGGCCCGAGTAGCGGAAATGGCTTACGTGGATGTCGCCGGCATGGACCATCTGCATGGGAAGCATGGCCAGAAGCATGACAGGCAAAGCCCGTCCGGCACGGGCGATGAAACGGTTTAAGTTAGTCTTCTCTCTGTTGTGCATAATAAGTGTGTGAATTGATTCCAATTGCAAACTTACGGAAAATCATTGAATTGCGTGCCAATAATGCGGAAAAAGTTGTTGAACAATGCGCTGTTTGTGGACCAAAGAAGAGGAAAACGTGAGTGCGGCATCGGGAAAACGGACGCGGTTTTTATGAGAATAGGAAACGAAAAACAGCTGGAATGTTGGGCGGTTTGTCAGGCTTTGCTTATCTTTGTATGAGAAAAACAGAAATACTATATAAAAGAAATGAAGCGAAACCTGACTTTACTCTTATCTCTGCTGCTGTCGGCCTGGGCCTTCGGTCAGCAATTGTATGTGGGCACTTACAATGTGCGCTACGAGAACAGCGGCGACTCCGTTGCCGGAAACGTGTGGTCGAAGCGCTGCCAAGTGATTTGCGACCTGATCAACTTTGAGCATCCCGACATTTTTGGTACGCAGGAGGTGCTTCATCCCCAGTTGGAGAACATGAAGCGCCATCTCGACCAATATAATTATATCGGTGTGGGACGCGACGACGGCAAGGAGGCGGGGGAGTATGCGGCCATATTCTACGACACGCGCTCGCTCACTCTGCTCGACGATGGTCACTTCTGGCTCTCGCCCACGCCATACAAACCAGGACTGGGATGGGACGCAGCCTGCGTGAGAATCTGCACGTGGGGCAAGTTCCTCGACAAGCGCACGCAGAAGCAGTTCTATTTCTTCAATGTCCACATGGATCATATTGGTGTGGTGGCCCGTCGCGAGAGCGCCAAACTTATCATCAGCCGCATACGTCAGATGGCCAAGGGGGCGCCGGTAGTGCTCACAGGCGACTTCAACGTTGACCAACGGGACGAGATCTATGGCATCTTCTCCAATTCTGGTCTCCTGAAGGACTCGTATGCCAGCGCCCGCTTGCGCCTCGCGGAGAACGGAACCTACAATGATTTCAATCCCAATCGCCTCACCTCGAGCCGAATCGACCATGTGTTTGTCTCGCCGTCAGTCACCGTTGACCGCTATGGCATCCTTACCGAAAGCTATTGGACCACAGACAAGGCTGAGTTCAGTAAGGACGAAACCGATAACGCCGTGCTTCGCAATCCGTCGGACCACTATCCAGTGTTCGTGCATCTGGTGATGAAGTAGGCGCGCCTGCATTCAATCAATTGAAAGATAGAAAGAAGACCCACCCCCAACCCCTCCCTACAGGGTGAGGGGAGATAACAAACGTCTGCTTATCAGCCCAGAATGGGCTGACTCTCGGTAACCCCAGTCAAGCGACGACAGAAGCGCAGACTGGGGATAGCACCACAACCACTCTCTGGACTCAGTGCCCCGAAGGCGGCACAACAGCGCGAAGCGCGCAGATATGTATACTCGATAGCTCTTGCGGCATCCCTACAATTGTCCTCGCGCCAGCCAAATTATGAATTATGAATTGTGAATTATGAATTAAAAAGGGGTCTCGTATCGCCGAATTGCGATGCGAGACCCTTTTGTATGTAGGTGTTGTTTCGGATTAGTCTTGAATCTGGAAGGAGAACCAGCACCAGTAGGCTGGTGACGACATCTCCGTGGTCTGGAATTCCGTACAGTAGAAGTATCCGTATTTGTTGGTCGTGTAGTAGCCGTTGTAGCTGGGACCATTGAGGATGGCGAAGTCGGTCACTTCCACACCGCCGTCGGTGCCATAGGGGAAGAGGTGGACGTAGTCGTCGACATACCAGTAGATGTAGGTTCCATAATCCGATTCCTCCTGATAGAGCGGACTGTCTGAGGGCACGCTCACGGTGAGCACGCCGTCGGCCACATTGATGTTGAGGCCGTAACCACTGTGCATGAAGTCGGTGATGCGGTAGTCGCCGTTGCCGAGGTCGAGCGCCGTCTCCTCCCATTTCGTGTCGAGATAGCCGGTGATCCAGCAGGAGATCTTCACCTCAGAAGGCAGTGATGCCGTACCGTCGAACGTGATGCCGCCGTCGAGCAGCGTGTAGGGATCGGTCTCATCGCCACCTAGCGTCAGTGAGTAATGGAACGACTGTCCGGCCGAAGCCGTGTCGGGGAAGGCGACGTGGGCGTAGGTCACCGAGTCGCCATTGGCAAAGGTGACGCTCTCGCTTGCCGTTACGCCTGCGCTGGTCTTCGCTCCCACCTCAATGGGCACGGTGAGTTCGCCTTCGGTGGTATTGCGGACTACCTTCAGGCTGACGGAAAGTCCGGCAGAGTCCGTCGGGTCGAGGATTACCGACTCCTTGTTGTCGCCAGAAAAGTGCACTTGCTGGCTGCTGGCCTTCACCGGGTCGGCCGCCGTATAGTCGTCATCGTCTGAACATCCCGCCATGAACATAGCCATGAGCAACGGGAGAAACAATATATATTTTTTCATACCGAATGATTCTTAATGGGTTGGTTCATAATGCGTTCTCACTGATTGGCGGCCTGCTCGTAGCCCGACGGGTCTGGATTGTTGACGATGGCGCTGTTGTACTGCAATTCAGAATTGGTGATGCAGAAGTTCATGCGCGGTGCCACATAGCCGTTGGCGAAGTTGAACTGATAGTTGGTGTCGTGGTTTGAGCCATCATATTTCAACCGGAATCCCATCTTCAGACGCTTATAGTCGAAGTAGGTGAGGCCTTCTCCCCAGAACTCGATGCGCTTCTGGGTGATGAGCTCACTAGTGAAGTTCCACAGCGTACTGGCATTGCAGGCGAAGGGCGTGGGATTGGCAGCGGTGGTCGTGCAGCGATAGGTGTTCATGAAGTCGTTGAGAATCTTCTCGCCTGCTGCCACTCCTTCGACGTGGGCTGCGGCCTCGGCCTCGATGAAGTACATCTCCTCTACGCGCATCAGCGGAATCTCGACGGCGGCTCCCGTGGTGTAGTCGGAGCCATTGTTGTTGCCGGGCTTGAACTTCAGACCCACGTAGGCCGGACATTGCGCGAACTCGGAAGGCGTGAGGATGGTGGTGTATTTGGAGGAACTGTCGGCCGAACCGGCATCCTCAGGCGCAATCCACGTGCTCTTGCGCCAGTCGGCAGAGTCGATCGACTCGTAGAGACGGCGGTCTATCTCGCGGAAGGCTCCGTAGGTGTAGCCGCTCACACCGAACGATGTCTCGGCGGAGATGAAGGAGATGAAGTTCTTCCACGACCACTGCGTGTCTGAATTCATATCATCGCTGCTGATCTGAACGGCAAACATCCAGGCGCTATTGGAGGTGTTGAAGCCGCTGTACCAGTCAGACCGTGACATGGGCGTGAAGCCTGAGTTCTCGGCCAGTCGGGCATACTTCAGGGCATTCTGGAAGCAGTCTGCCGAAGAGGTGACGCCCAAGCGGTCGTAGACGGCCAGGTCGGCGTCGTCCTCATGGCTGATCTGCGTTTGCAGGTCGGCGGGAGTATTCTCGAAGCGCGAGCCCAAGGTGAGCCAGAAGCGGGCTTTCAGTCCGTAGACCACAGCCTGATTGGCCTGGTTGATGGATGTTCGGGTCAGACCGTCGAGCAGGGTGTCGGCACGGTTGAGGTCGGTGAGGATGAAGCGGTACATCGTGTAGAAGGGCACACGGGGATTGCTGAAGCTCTCTTCCTGTGTCGTCGATTCCGTCACGATGGGCACGGTGAGTCCGTAGACGTTGCTGCTCTCGGCCTGAGCGTCGAGGTCGGCATAGCTGGTGGTCTGGTATTCATAGAGCTGGGCCATGTTGAAGTAGGCCAGAGCGCGGTAGGTGAGCGCGTTGCCCACGTATTCGGCGCCGTCGTCTGCAGACGAGTTGACGCTGCCGCCAGCTTTGATCACGAGGTTTGCCTTGGCAACGATGTCGTAGTAGAGCTTCCACGTGTCGTAAGAGTAGGCGTAGGTGGGGCCCAGATAGTTGCCCTCGCAGAAGTAGGTGTAATAGTCGTAGCCTGTGCGGGCAATGGGAATCTGACCGGTCATGGCGTCGAGCTCCAGCATTTGTCCGGCAAAACCGCAGGCGCCGTAGGCACTGCCCATGTTCAACATCTGCTTGGCGATGGCCGTGTTGAGTCCCTCCATGGCGCTGGCCGAACCGTCGACCTGTTCCTGCGTCATACCGTTTGTCGGGTATTCCTCGTCCAGACAGCTGCTCAGCAATGGCAAGGCCAGCGCGAGCACGAGAATATGATGGATGTATATTTTCATAACTGTAAGCTGTTTAAAACCTTAGAATTTGATGGTGAGTCCACCCGAAATGCTGCGAATGGGCTGATAATAGGTGAAGTTGTAGTCGGCATCGTCCTGCACGCGCACCTGTCCATCGAAGGCCGAACGCGGGTCGTAGCCCTTGCGCTTGGTCCAGTAGTAGACGTTGTCGGCCGTGCAATAGACGCGCACGCTGGTCAGTCCGAGCGGCTTCACCCAGTTCTTGGGCAGGGTGTAGCCGATGCTCACGTTCTTCAGCGTCAGTGATGAGGAACTGGTGAGGAACCGGTCAGACACCACATTGTCCAAGTCGTCCATATACTGGAAGCGAGGAACCGATGTGGCCGTGTTGTCGGCCGTCCAGGCGTTGAGCAGGTCCTTGTGCAGGTTGCCGCGTTGCGACGACGAGGTGGGCGAGCCCATGAGCGTCATGTAGCCATAGTCGAGGCCCTTGCCGCCGAGCGAATAGATGAAGCTGGCACTGAAGTCGAAGCCGTAGAGGCTGAGGCTGGTGCCGAAACCGCCATACACCTTCGGGTTGGCGTCGCCGCAGAGATAGTAGCTGGCGTTGGAATAGGTAGTCGTTGTGGAGCGGGTGCCGTCGGCGTTGTCGACATACCATGTGGGACGGCCCTGGTCGTCGGGACCAGCGTAGCGGGGCATGTACCATGTGTAGAGCGGCAGTCCCTCACCGACGAAGTTGTAGGTGGCGAGGTTGCGATAGCCGCTGTGGCCTTCCATCGTCACGATCTTGTTGGCATCGGGAAGATAGGTCACCTTATTCTTGTTGTGCGACAGGTTGAGGTTGAGGCTCCACGTCACCTTGCTTGTGCGGATGACGTCGCCGTTGAGCGACAGCTCAATACCCTGGTTCACCATATCGCCCACGTTGTCGTAGTAGCCCGTATAGCCGATGGAGACGGGTGTGGTGAACCACAGCAGCATGTCGGTGGTCTTGCGGTGATAGTATTCGATGCTACCCGTCAGACGGTGGTGGAAGAGCTCGAAGTCGATGCCCGCATTGAAGTTGCCGTTCTTCTCCCAGGTGATGTCCTCCTTGCCTTTCGAGGAGAAGTCGAGGGCCGTCTGGCCGTTGGCAGTGGTGATGTTGTAGAAGTCGGTATAGCGGAACTCACCGATGTTGTCGTTGCCCTGTTCGCCATAGCTGGCCTTGAGCTTCAGTTCGTCGATCCAGTTGTTCTCGGGGAACCAGCTCTCCTTGCTGATGATCCATGCGCCGCCCAGCGACCAGAAGTTGCCCCAGCGGTGCTTGGGGGCGAAGCGTGACGAACCGTCGCGGCGGAAGGAGAACGAAGCGAAATAGCGGCTGGCATAGTCGTAGTTGGCGCGGAAGAAGTAGCCCTCTACATTATATACAGAGGTATAGCCTTCCGAGCTCAGCAGTGTTGCGGCACCGTCGAGCTCCTTGTTGGCGGCGTAGTTGACAAGATTGTTCTTGGCTGCGCCCAGGACGCCGTTGTTGTCGCGCGTGTATTCGTGGCCCAAGAGGAGATAAAGACTGTGCTTGTTGAACGTCTTGTTCCAGTTGAGCAGCTGCTGGGTGTTGACCGAATACGTGCGGTAGTGGTAGGTGCTGACGTAGCCGCCCGTCTGTCCGAAGTAGCCGTAGTCGGGAGTCTGGCCTGTGCGGTATCTGTTCTCCGTGTCGTAGACGTTGACGTTCAGCGTCAGCTTGAAGTCGTTGAGGAACGAGATGTCGGTGTAGGCGGCGAAGCCGAAGGCGTTGCTCTTGCTGTTGGTCAGCGTGAGCAGGTCGTCCTGGATGTAGTTGTCGCCGCTGTTGTTGGGTCGGATGATGCCGGTCACGAGTCCGTCGCCATAGTCGTAGCGCTTGCCGTTGCTGTCGGTGAGGATGTTGCCGTTGGCGTCGCGGATGTAGACGGGATAGATGCAGGGCGTTGTGAGCGACCCGTAGTAGGAATAATTGTTGCTGTTGCTGTTGTTGTGGATGAAGCGTGCCGTACCACCGAACTTCAACCACTTCTTGGCCTGATAGTCCACCTTAAACATACCGTTGTAGCGCTTGAAGTCGGCGCCGTGGGTGATGCCCTCGTTGTAGAGATAACTGCCGCTGCCGTAGAACTGGAACTGGTCGTTGCCTCCGCTGATGCTCATGTTGTATTGCTGGCGTGAGCCGGTGCGCAGTCCCTCGTCGCGCCAATCGTCGGGATAGAGCATGTATTGCTGGCCGTTGTAGCTCACCACGTTGCCCAGCGTGGCCTTGGGATTGAGTTTTCCGTTCTGTCCGATCAGCGCTTGGCCGCTCGGTACGCTGTAGACGATGTAGCCCAGTCCGCCGTGGTTCTGGTCGCTGCCCATGGCGCTGTTGGCCGACTTCCATGCATTGTAGGCCGACAGTCCTTGAGAGTTGGTGTAGTAGTTGTAGAGCGCCTTATAGTAAAGCTCGTAGTAAGAGGCCGGGTCGTTGATGTAGTCGTAATTGACGTAACCGTTCGAGTTGGCTCCCCATTTGGCGTCGAGCGTGATCTGTGCCTCACCGCGCTGCGGGTGCTTGGTGGTGATCATGATGACGCCGTTTGCGCCACGTGCGCCATAGAGAGCATTGGAGGCGGCGTCTTTAAGCACGCTGATGCTCTCGATGTCCTGCGGGTTGATGTCGCTGTAGTTGCCCGAGTAGGGCAGTCCGTCGAGGACGATGAGCGGGGCGTTGCTGGCATTGATACTGCTCACGCCACGGATTCGGATGGTGGGATTGCTGGCCGCTGGGTCGTTGCTCTCCACCATCTGCACGCCCGCCACCTTGCCGTGGATGGCCTCGAGGGCGTCGCTCGACTGGATGTTGGCGATGTCGCCGCTCTTGATGATTCCTGCTGAACCGGTGAAACTTTCTCTCTTTTGCTTACCGAAGGCTACCACGATAACATCGTCGAGGTAGCGCTGGTCGGGCGACAGTGTAATCTTCATCTCTCTCTCTTGATGGCCACCTTCTTTTGCTGCATACCCATGTAGTTGACCACCAGCGTGCGTGCACTCTCTGGCAGGTCAACCAACTGGAATTTGCCGTCGGTGTCGGTGATGGTTCCCAACTGGGTACCCTCCACGCGGATGGATGCACCCGTTACGGGCTCTCCGTCCTCTTCGGCGATGACCACTCCCGTTACCTGCTTCACTTGGGCGAATACACTGCATATCGCCAGCAGGGAACAGGCTGAAAGCATAATGATCCTTTTCTCCATAGACCTGAATACTAAATGAAACTATACTGTAAATAACTCTCTGGTCCATCCCCACGCAGGACGGACTTGCTGTGTACACTGTCAATAACTGTTCTGTTTCTGTTTGCGAAGATAAGCAAAAATTTATAAAAAATAACGATTTGAGATAAATATTTTAGAATTTCGCGTATTATTTTAACGAATTGGCCATTATTCTCTGTTAAAAACTAATTATTGAAAGCTGTTGAGACGGTTCGTTGATGAAAGCAAGCATTGTCTAATTCCGAATGTTTATGGTTGCTGACAGCTGTCAGCAGTTCTGCTCTCAGCTGTCAGCAGATCTGCTCTCAGCTGTCAGCAGTTCTGCTCTCAATTGTCAGCAGCTGATGTTCTTCGATGCCGCAAGGTAGGAGGGTCGTCATTCCTGACGACCAAGAAAGAAAGAGAAGTCCCACTCCTCAGCCTTTAAGACGCACCCCTCAGCTCTCCAAGCCCCCCCTCAATCCTCTAAGACCCACCCCTCAGCCCCCTCCCTACGAAGGGAAGGGAAGAGAACATCACACGTCAATCACTCACCGTCGGGCACATGATGTCCCGAACAAGATAATTTGCCTGGAAGGCAATACCTCAGAAACCGGCTACATACACGAGCAAAGCGAGTGGATGTGCCCGGATTGTGGATATCGATGAGTGATGTGCCTGGAAGGCACTACCTTTCAAAGCCATGGAGGTTCTTCCTGCCAGACCGATGTTATCTGATAGATTGCGACCGGGTACCGGTCTCGCCGCTCCCATAATTTATAAAGGCAAGATAAAACGAAAGTTTCCAAAATGAGCTTTTTACTGATTAAAAATAAGCATTTTGAAGATTTTTGCTATAAAAAGTTTCTATTTTCTTTGTTTCAATCGATTTTTATTTTATCTTTGCAAACGAGATATAATAATAAAATTCAACATGAGAAGATTTTGTTTTGACACATTTTCCCATCAGGCACTGTCGGAATTGCACCGGTACAGAGCCGTTATGTTTAGCCCAACAGAAGCATAGCTGTTGCTTTTTGCCGGGTTGGCAAAAAGACCTTTCTTAGGGTGCAGCCTGTGGACTGTGCTCAGCAATCAGTATTTTACTACACCATAAACAACATGATTATGCAAAAGCCCACTATTAAAGAGGTAGAGACGTGGCTGATGACTCTCTACAACACCAGTCAGGAGAGTATCACACCGGCCGAGCGCCGTGAACAGAATATGTATGCCACGATGGTTGAGCGTCCCAGCGACAAGAAGTTTCTGGTGAAGATGCTCGACGAGAGTTCGCAGATCCGCGACAACCGTAAACTCGCGCGCCGCATCAAGGTGCTCATTGATGAGTATGGAGTGCCCGAGTTCCTCAATAAGCGCGACGCCTGGCTCTTCAAGATGTACCAGTCGTTTGGCTATCTGTTCTATCCCATCGCCATCCCCATCATCAAGAAGCGCCTGCGCACGGACACCTCGCGCGTCATTCTGGATGCTGCCCGACCCAATCTGACCCGCCATCTGGCAGAGCGCAACAAGGAGAACATCGGACAGAACGTAAACCTGCTTGGTGAGGTAGTGCTCGGTAATGAAGAGGCCGACCGCCGCTATCAGAATACGATCGACGCACTGAAGCAACCCGATATCAACTATATTTCGGTCAAGATCTCCGGTATCTACGCCCAGACCCACGCTCTGAACTATGAGGAGTCGTTCCCTGAATTGGTCAGACGTATGTCGACGCTCTACCAGACCGCCATCGACTATCCGTATGTCGACGAGAACGGCAAGAAGAGTCCCAAGTTCGTCAACCTCGACATGGAGGAATACAAGGACTTCGACATGACCATCAAGGTGTTCCTCACCACGCTGTCAAAGCCCGAGTTCCTGCACTATTCGGCAGGTATCGTCGTTCAGGCCTATCTGCCCGACGCCTGGGACTTCCAGACAAAGCTGCTCGAGTTTGCCAAGGAGCGCTGCTCACGCGGCGGGGCGCCCATCAAGATGCGTATCGTGAAGGGCTGCAACCTCGATATGGAGACCGTCACCTCGTCGCTCCACGGCTGGCCCTCGCCCGTTCGTCCCAACAAGACCGAGGTCGACGCCAACTATCTGCACATCATTGAGCGCGGACTGCTGCCCGAGAACTCGAAGTGCCTGCATATCGGTATGGCCTCCCACAATCTCTACACCATCTCCTACGCCTATCTGCTCACCCAGAAATATCAGACGCCGAAGGATACCTTCTGCTTCGAGATGCTCGAGGGTATGGCCGACCACGTATGGCGTGCCCAGTCGAAGCTTGGCAACCACGTCGTGCTCTATGCGCCGGTGGTGCACGATAAGGAGTTCCTCTACGCCGTGTCCTACCTGGTCCGCCGTATGGACGAGAACACAGCGCCCGACAATTTCCTCACCCACTCGTTCAACCTCAAGCCCGGCACGGAGACCTGGGAGTTCCTGCGCAAGCAGTTTGAGGACGCCTATGCCATCAAGGACAAGCTGAACCATACGCCTTACCGCACGCAGGACCGCCGCAAGCCCTACATTCCCATGCCTCCGCAGGACGTGATGATGAACGAGCAGGATACCGACTTCGACCGCGAGTGCAACCAGGAGTGGCAGCGCGAGATCTTCAAGAAGTGGAAGAAGAGTCCTAAGGATAAGCCCGAGGTCATCCCGACCCAGATAGGCAGCAAGACCGTCGTCAACGACAGCCGCTATAAATACTACGACCGTTCGCAGGAAGAGGACGTGGAGATCTGCGAGATGTCGAAGGCCAACGTAGCACAGGTGGAGGAAATCATCAAGATTGCCACCGCCGATCCCGGACATTGGCGCGATACGACCATTGAGGAGCGCCATAAGATCATGTACGATGCCGCCAACCGAATGGGCGACCTGCGTGGCGACCTCATCGGTGCCATGTGCGCCATCACTGGCAAGACCGTCGTCGAGGGCGACGTGGAGGTGTCGGAAGGCATCGACTACTGCCGCTTCTACACCACGTCGATGAAGAAGTTCTACGCCATGAGGGATGTGGACATCAAGGCCAAGGGCACCGTGCTCGTCATCTCGCCCTGGAACTTCCCCTGCGCCATCCCGTGCGGTGGAGTGGTGGCCGGACTGGCATCGGGCAACACCGTGATCTTGAAGCCCGCTTCGGTGGCTGCTCCCGTGGCCTGGCTCTTCGCCAAAGCCTTCTGGGATGCTGGTGTTCCGAAGGAGGCCCTGCAGGTGGTTATCACAGAGCGCGACGCTCTCGACAAGCTCACCAAGGCGCCCGAGATCAAGCACATCATCCTCACGGGCGGAACCGACACGGCCCAGTCGATCCTGCGCGTCAAGCCCACCACGCCGCTGTCGGCAGAGACGGGCGGAAAGAACGTCATCATCTGTACGGCCTCGGCCGATATGGACCACGCCATCATGAGCGCCTGCCACTCGGCCTTCAGCAACGCCGGTCAGAAGTGCTCGGCCTGCTCGCTGTTCCTCGTGGAGCGGTCGGTGTATGAGCGTCCCGACTTCAGAACGAAATTGAAGGATTGCGCCACGAGTATGAAGGTTGGCGGTGTATGGAATGCGGGCAACATTGTCGGACCGATGATTACCAACAAGAACGAGAAGCTACTGAAGGCCATCAACACGCTGGAGCCCGGTGAGTCGTGGCTCGTTGCTCCTCGCTGGGTCGACAAGAAGCACTATATCCTTGCGCCAACGGTGAAGATGGGCGTCAGGCCAACCAACTACTCGTTCCGCACCGAGCTTTTCGGTCCCATGCTGTCTGTGGCTCCCTTCGACTCACTGCAAGAGGCTATCGACTTGGTCAACGGCCTGGACTACGGCCTTACTTCGGGTATCCAGACGCTCGACGAGAACGAGCGCCGCTTGTGGCGTGACTCCATCATGGCCGGTAACCTCTACATCAACCGCGGTATCACGGGAGCCATCGTCAACCGTCAGCCATTTGGTGGCATGAAGCTGTCGGCCTTCGGTCCCGGCATCAAGGCCGGCGGTCCCAACTACTGCCAGCAGTTCACGGTGATCACGGATAAGAAGGGTTCGAAGACAGATTATCGCAAGAGCTATGCCGAGGCCTGGAAGAGCGAGTTCAGCCGTCCGCGCGACTGGAACCATATCCATGGCGAGCAGAACGTCTTCCGCTATCTTCCGCTCAAGGGCGGCATGGCGCTGAGACTCTTCAAGGGCGACACCGATGAGCAGGCGCTGATGGTGGCTCTGGCAGCTCAAATCTGCGGCACGCCACTCACCGTGAGCTGTGATCCGTCAGACCAGCGCAAGGATTTGGCAAGCAAGCTGACCGCACTCGGAGCTACGGTGAAGGAAGAGTCGCTCGACAGCTTCATCGAGTCGATTCCCACCTACGAGCGCATTCGCACCTGCTCGCCCGACATTCCCGAGAAGATGTATCAGCGTGCGGCCGACACCAACAAGTTCATCGCCGCAGATGCTCCCGTGAAGAACGGTCGTGTGGAGCTCATCCACTACCTCAAGGAGCAGAGCATCGCGTTTGAATATCATCGCTACGGCAGTGGTCAGGACCACGAACCGGACATTGAGGAGGAATATAAATAAAGCCGTGAGGCTTGAATTGTGGTAATAAAAAAAAGTTTCATTCGGCAGTTTCTCAATTGGGAAGCTGCCGTTTTTTATAATTCATAATTCACAATTCATAATTCATAATTAGGCTGGTGCGGCTCTCTTATTCGTTATTATTCTTTATCCGCGAAGCGGGCGTTAAATAACAAATGATTGCGTGGATGGTCGCCATCTTTCTTGGCCGTCAGGAATGACGGCCCTCCTATGTCTACCCACGAAGTGGGTTGCGTTATAATAGCGAGGGGATGAGGAGAAACGAAGTTTCGACGATTCCCCTCGTAGGGTGTTCGCGGGTGTCTAGCTACCCCCGGATGGGGGTTGCGTTAATGGGAGGTTTTCTGAGCGTTAATCGTAGGTTTCCCGAGCATCAATCTGAGTATTGACGCAACCCCCTGTCGGGGGTAGCTCAATCGGGATGGCACTCCTACGAGGGGAATCGCTCATTCGCTTCGCTCATCTCGCTCATCCCCTCGCTATGTTGACGTAACCCCCTCCCGGGGGTATAAACATCATTCGGAATTTGCGCTCCGATGTTCACACCCCTCCCTTTGTAGGGAAGGGCTAGTGGTGGGTCTTCTGTTTCTCATTCTTTCTTGGCCGTCAGGAATGACGACCCTCCTACAACCATCCCATCTTTGTCTCTTTTGTTTGAGACAGGTTAAAAGCAGGGAGCTGCGAGCCAATATCCGAAAAAAGGAACATTCCTGGATACTCTTCAATACCCATGAATGTTCCTTTTCGAACTGGCGATATGCGAGACCGTTACTCGTGGACGAGGGTGCCGATGTTCTCGCCTTCCATCACCTTCTTCAGGTTGCCCACCTTGTCCATGTTGAATACGTAGATGGGCAGGTGGTTCTCCTTGCACATCGTCGTGGCGGTGAGGTCCATCACACGCAGATTCTTGTTGTAGATCTCGTCGAAAGTGATTTCCTCAAACTTCGTAGCCGTAGGATCCTTCTCGGGGTCGGCCGTGTAGACGCCATCCACGCGAGTGCCCTTGAGCATCACGTCGGCCTCAATCTCGATGCCGCGCAGCGAGGAGCCCGTGTCTGTAGTGAAATAGGGATTGCCCGTACCGGCGGAGAAAATGCAGATATAGCCATTCTCGAGTGCCTCAATGGCCTTCCACTTGTTGTAGAATTCGCCAATCGGCTCCATGCGGATAGCCGTCATCACCTTCGTCTTCACGCCAATGGCGCCCAGAGCGGAGCTCAAGGCCAGGGAGTTGATGACCGTTGCGCACATGCCCATCTGGTCGCCCTTCACGCGGTCGAAGCCTTTCTGCGAGCCACTGAGACCGCGGAAGATGTTGCCGCCACCGATGACGATGCCAATCTGTACGCCCATATCGTGGACTTCCTTGATCTGACGAGCGTAGTCGCTCAGCCGCTCAGGGTCGATACCATAGTTTTGCTTGCCCATAAGACTCTCGCCGGAGAGCTTGAGCAAAATTCTCTTGAATCGTGTCATTGTTGTTTATATTATGAATTCTACTTCTTTGAAAGCGTACTCTCTGATGGCTCCCTCGTGGTCGCGCAGGATCAGATGTCCGTTGTCCTCCACTTCCACGATGGCTGCCTCAAACTCGCCGTCCTTGTCGTGATAGGTGTGGAAGCCGTGCTTGCGGTAGAGCGTGTCGTGATAGAGGGCGGCAACGTCGGTGTAGTCGCCGTTCTCGATGAGCGAGTAGCTGTATTTGAAAGCCTTGACGATTTCCTGCAGGAGCTCTTCGCGGTCTACGTCGTGGCCGAGAATCTGCGTGAGGGAGACGGGATTGGGAGCATCGCTCGTGAAGGTCTGCTGGTTGACGTTGAGTCCGACGCCGAAGATGCAGTTGGTGATATGTCCGCAGGAGATTGTCGTCTCGATGAGGGTACCGCTGAGCTTACGGTCGTTCCAATAGACATCGTTGGGCCATTTGAGCGTGATGCCGTCGGTGTACTTGGTCAGAGCCATCTTCAGCGCAATGCCGCCCATCATCGACAGCAGGAACTGGCTTTGCAGCGGAACCATCACGGGATGGATGAGGATGGAGAAGGTGAGGTTCTTTCCGCGCTCACTTTCCCATTTGTTGGTACCCTGGCCGCGACCGGCTGTTTGGTTATCGGCTGTGACCACGGTGATTTTCTCTCCCGCAGCAGGCTTGTAGGAGCGCAGGTAGTTGTTGGTGCTGCCTACCTCCTCCAGCCGGATAATGTTCACAGAGGTGTCTTTTTGCTGTCTTCTGAATATAGATGAGAATGAGACCATCGTTTGAATGTTGTGGTTGGTCAGGCAAAAATACGATTTTTATTTGTATTTGCAAAAAGAAAGCGCTATTTTTGCACGTATGGAAGAAGACGAGAAGTTTATGCGCATGGCGCTCAGCGAGGCTGAGTCGGCCTGTGAGGCGGGCGAAGTGCCTATCGGATGCGTGGTGGTGAGCCGCGGACGCATCATCAGTCGGGGACATAACCTGACGGAAACGCTGCACGACGTGACGGCTCATGCCGAGATGCAGGCTATCACCGCTGCGGCCAACTCTTTGGGCGGAAAGTACCTGCAGGGCTGCACGCTCTACGTCACTGTGGAACCCTGCGTGATGTGCGCCGGGGCTATCGGCTGGGCGCAGCTTTCGCGGCTGGTCTATGGAGCCAGCGACGAGAAGCGTGGCTATTCGCGCTTTGCTCCCCAGGCCTTGCATCCCCGTTGCGAGGTCAGGGCGGGCGTGATGGAGGCGGAGTGCCGCGAGATCATCCAGCGATTCTTCAAGGAGAAAAGAGGGTAGAAGAAGACCCACCCCCATCCCCTCCCTACGGAGGGAGGGGAGAGAACATCACCCGATTATTGAATAACAATAGATGTTCGTAGGAGGGCGATAGGAGGGCCGTCATTCCTGACGGCCAAGATTGAAGTGAGAGCCGAATGGTAGGAGGGTCGTCATTCCTGACGACCAAGCCCGTACTCTGATTGCGAATCATAAGCAAATCCTTCGTCGTCAGGAATGACGACGCTCCTACTAATGCCGGCGCTCCTATAAAAAAGGGCAAACGCTTATCCTAGCGCTTGCCCTTTTTGAATTAGACTGTTTTGGGGTGGGTCTTCTACCTTTATTTCACCACAATCACGAGATATTTGCTGGTCGACCAGAAGTTCTGCGGATTCGTGATGCGCAGCACGTACTGCTTATTGGCATCGCGCTCAAGCGTGTAGCTTCCACTGGGATGCACGGTCTTGATCTGAGCCGACTTCGAATAGAGCTTGATCTCACGCGTGTCGCGGATGTCGATCTTCGTGAAATAGTTCTTGTTGAAGTTGCCGCTCATCACCTTACTGCCATCCAGGATATGCTGGTCGCGCAGTTCCTTCTTGGTGCCGAAGACGTACCATGCAGTGTTGAGCAGGTGGTCTTGCGTGCTGATGGTCTGCGACTTCTGAGCGCTTTCCGTCTTGAGGTTGCTCACGTCGCTGTTGAGGTTGTTGATCGTCTCGTCGAGCGCAGAGATGTGGATATCCTTGGCGTCGAGTTCAGCGCGAAGCTGTTGCAGCTGCTGGTCTTTCTCCTGCAACTGTTTGGTGAGGTTGTCGATGGCTTCCTTGAACTGGTCGCCCTTGATGCTGCTCTGTCTTAGCTGCTCGCGCAGTTTCGAGATCAGTTCCCTGTTGCGGGCCATCTGCTTCGAGATGAACTGAATGTCCTCTCTGATTTGCTGCCTCTTGTCGGCACGCTCTCCATCCTTGGCGATGGTGACTCTGTTCTCAGCCTCGTTTATCTCTCTGAAACCCTCTTGAATCTCGTTGAGGGTTCCCATCATGTCGTTCAGCTCATTGTCCTTCTGCTCGATGATTTTTGAGAGTGAATCCGTTTGCGCCGTATCAACCACTGGTTGCGGTGCCTTCTTCTCACTGCATGACCCTAAGATCAGGGCGAGCAGACATGCGAAAAATATTAGCTTTTTCATCTCAAACTATTTTAAGTGATTTTTATTTACTATGCGAGTTACTTGTCTTTGTCCTTGTCCTTCTCCTTGGGCGCGCCACCCACGACGATGACGATCTCGCCCTTTGGCGGTGTGGCCTCGAAGTGGGCTGCCACCTCGTCCAGCGTGCCGCGCACGTGCTCCTCGTGGATCTTCGAGATCTCGCGGGCTACGCTCACGGGACGGTCGGGACCGAAGAACTCCTCCATCTGCCTGAGCGTCTTCATCAGGCGGAAGGGCGACTCGTAGAACACCATCGTCCGCGGTTCATTGCGCAGGGATTCCAGATGGCTCTGGCGGCCTTTCTTCTGGGGCAGGAAGCCTTCGAAGCAGAATCTGTCGCAGGGCAGTCCGGAGGATACGAGGGCCGGGATGCAGGCCGTAGGACCGGGAAGCGTGATCACCTCGATGCCGGCCTTGGAGGCCTCACGGGCGAGGAAGAATCCCGGATCGCTGATGCCGGGCGTACCGGCGTCGCTCACGAGGGCCACGTTCTGTCCGCTCTTCAGGCGCTCCACGATAGCTGCCGAGGTACCGTGCTCGTTGAACTTGTGGTGCGACATCAGGTGGTTCTTGATGTCGAAGTGCTTGAACAGAATCCCTGACGTGCGCGTGTCCTCAGCCAACACCAAGTCAGCCTCTTTGAGCGTGCGGATAGCACGTAAGGTCATATCCTCCATATTTCCGACCGGAGTCGGGACGATGTATAAGGTTCCCATATTATTTGGCAAATATAAACATTTAATCTTCTTGTACAAAAAATAATCATAATTCTTTGCATTTTTTAAGGCAAGAGAGAAAAAAAAGAAGACCCACCCCCGGCCCCTCCCTACAGAGGGAGGGGAGAAACGGCGGGGGCAATTCTTAATTAATGCATGTAGGAGGGCGAAAGGAGGGTCGTCATTCCTGACGACCAAGCCCGTACACTGATTGCGGATCACTAGCAAATCCTTCGTCGTCAGGAATGACGACGCTCCTATAACTACGGAGGGAGAGAAGACTACATCGAACGCAATAACTCGATTGATGTTTATACCCCCGGAGGGGGTTGCGTCAACATAGCGAGGGGATGAGCGAGATGAGCGAAGCGAATGAGCGATTCCCCTCGTAGCGGTATCCCCCCGATTGCGATACCCCCGACAGGGGGTTGCGTCAATACACTGATTGATGCTCCGAAAACCTACGATTAACGCTCCGAAAACTTACGATTAACGCAACCCCCATCCGGGGGTAGCTAAACACCCGCGAACACCCTACGAGGGGAATCGTCGAAACGTTGTTTCTCCTCATCCCCTCGCTATGATACCGTAACCCCCTACCGGGGGTAGCTAGACACTGGCGAACACCATACGAGGGGAATCGTCGAAACGTTGTTTCTCCTCATCCCCTCGCTATGATACCGCAACCCCCTACCGGGGGTAGCCCCATGAAGCATTTGCCTGGAAGGCAATACCTCGGAAACCGGGTACATACACGAGCGCAGCGAGTGGATGTGTCCGGAGAGATAACTAGAATGGTTTGGTGCCTGGAAGGCACTACCTCCGAAAGATGATGCCTTGAAAGGTACTGCCTTCCAGGCATATGCTACACTACGAGTCTACTCCGGGCACATGTCCGCTTCGCTCCCATGTACCCGGTTTCTGAGGTGTGGCCTTCCAGGCCATGACACATCATTTGACGCAAACGCTTTACCCCCCCCCTCATCGTCAGGAATGACGGCCCTCCTATCGCCCCTCCTACGAGCATCAATTGTTATTTGCCTCCGCTTGTTTCACCCCTCCCTCTGTAGGGAGGGGTTGGGGGTGGGTCTTCTACATCCTTCGCTGCCACTCCAGCCCACGAAACACACCCATAATAAAAAGGAGCCAAAGCCTATCGTTGCTGTCCTCTCGGATGATACCACGATAGCTTTGACTCCTTTGACTTCTATTATATTATGAGATCATTTACTCTTACATACTGCTCTCATTTATGAGCTCACTGACTCTAACCTACCTCTATTATATATATAAGGTCGCTCGCTCAAGCATACCTCTTTTATAAGAGGCCATTTACTCTTGCATGCCGCAGCTCGCTTGCTCCATCCTCCCGCGAGCTCACTTGCTCTTGCATACCGCGAAGGTCTTGGCGGGGATGGTGAGGGTCAGGGCGTTGCCGTCGGCGCTGACGGTCTGCTGCTGGGGCACCACGCGGTCAGGACGCTCCAGGGTGTTGGTGGCGTGCGGATCGTCGCTGTGGAGCGTTGTCAGACAGAAAGTCCTCAAGTCCTTGGCGCCCTTGAAGTTGATTTTTACCTGCTGGGCCTTGTCGCTCGTGTTGGCCACCTTCACGATGTAGCTCTTGCTGTCCTTATCCCACACGGCACTGGCGTAGAGACCGTCGGCGCCCTCCACGGGATTGCCGTTCTCCGTGAGCTTCAGCATGTTGGTGCCGCGGTTGGTGGAGTAGAGCATCTGCACATACCAGTTGACCGAGCGCACGCTCTTGAGGTTGTCAAACCAGATGAGGTCCGGGCGCCACTGCCATCCGTCCACGTGGGCGAAGAGTGGAGCATAGGTGGCCTGATACACTACGTCGGCATTCCGTTCCAGACCCGTCATGAAGGCAGCCTCGCAGAGTGCGGCCTGGAAGTCGTTCTTGGCCATCGTGGGCTCCTTGTCTACGTCTTTCACGTGGCAGGCGTACTCACCGGCAAACACCTTCGGACCCTTGCGCGGATACTTGTCGTAGCGGCCGGCATTGTTGAGGAACCAGTCGGGATCCATATAGTAGTGCTCATCCACGAGGTCTACACCAATCTTGCGCATCTGCTCCCAGCCGTAGTCGAACTTGTCGCCACTGGCCGAGGGACCCGACGTGCCGCAGATCTTGATGTTGGGATACTTGGCGCGAATCTGCTCCACAAACTTGGCCAGGCGCTCCGGATAGAGCGGTCCCCACTGTTCGTTGCCGATGCCGATCTCTTTCAGGTTGAAAGGCTGGGGATGACCCATCTTGGCCCGCAGTGCACCCCATTTGGAGCTGACGGGACCATTGGCAAACTCTATCAGGTCGAGGGCGTCGTCGATATAGGGTTGCAGGTCGTCGAGGGCCACATGGGCGTTTTTGTCGTTGTCCTTGTTCTGGAATTGGCAGGCCAGCCCGCATGAGAGCACGGGCAGAGGCTCCGCGCCAATCTTCTCAGAGAGCAGGAAGAACTCGTAGAAGCCCAGTCCGTAGGTTTGGAAGTAGTTGGGGAAGAGGCGGTGGGGGAAAGTGTAGTTCCAGCGGTTCTCGTTGAGCGGGCGGTTCTCCACGTCGCCCACGCTGTTCTTCCACTGGTAGCGCGTGGCGAGGTCGGTGCCCTCCACGATGCAGCCGCCGGGGAAGCGGAAGATGCCGGGATGCAGGTCCTCGAGGTCTTTCACGAGGTCGGCCCTCAGTCCGTGCCAGTTGTCGGCGGGCATCAGGCTCACGTGGTCGAGGTCGATGCTCTCGTTGCCTTCAAGGAAGATGCGCATGAGGCCCTTCTCCACGGTGCGGTCCGACTTCAGCGTGCAGCCGAACTTCTTCCATTGGTTGCAGTCTACGGTGATGGTCTGGCGGTCAACCACCTCATCCTGGTCGTCGACGAGCTCCACGCGCACCTTGGCCTGCTTGCCGTTGAGCATGTGCAGACGGGCATAGACGCTGAAGTTGTAGGTCATACCTTTCTTCAGACCCATGCCGAAGAAGCCGCGGTTTTCCAGTCCGGAGACCTTGTCGGAGTGGCCCGAGGGCTCGATGGTGGCATAGTGGGGATTGCGGTCGAAGGCGGGCGTCTTCTCGCCGATGCTGACGTTGCCGAAGGCGTTCCATCCCATCAGCCGGTTGGGGAACTCAAACGAGCGGTTCTCCACCATCTCTGCGTATAGTCCTCCGTCGGCACCGAAGTTGATGTCCTCAAAGAAGATGCCGTACATAGTGGGTTGAACAGCAGCACCAGGACGCGTGTCGACGCTGAGCTGCCGCTGGGCCATAGCAGGACCTGCCATAAGTGCAGCAAGCGCCAATGCTGTCAGAAACTTGATTTTCTTCATATTGATTTTTAGCTTTAATGATAATTAGTCTTCAGTCGGTTGCAAATTTAGTGCTTTCTATTCATATAAACAAGAGTTTTAGTGTTTTTAATACAACAAAACACTTAAAACCCTAATTGGTTAGCCCATTGCAGCACTTTCGGACGGCGAGCAATGGCGTGGTAGCTAGCTGGTGGAGATGGAAGAATTTCTGTCGTCTGAAAATTATTTATGGTGAGTTGTTGCTGTCCGACGTTCGTCGGACGATTGTCTGACGTACGTCGGACGATTGTCTAACGTTCGTCGGACGATTGTCTAACGTTCGTCGGACGATTGTCTGACGTTCGTCGGAAACCATCTATGTACGTATCTATGATGATGAGTCGGGCAGAAATATGAGACAGTTGGCCCAAGAGAAGCGAGACGAGTAGAAATCTTGCCTTTTCCATAAATGATTAATTTTAAATGAAACGTTATTTGATTCTATGTTGTGTCTGAAACATCAACGCTGCAAAAGTAAAGAAAAGGCTTAAAAAAAAGTGGCAAAAAGTAATCCGCAGATGTCGCATCTTTTGAAAATAGACATTAAACCGCCTGTTTATGAGCAATATAGGGCAATTCTATAGATGGTATTGTCATTCTCATCTCCGGCTGTCAATAATCAAGTAGCTATTCTTATACCTGGCAAGAATAGAGCATTGTCCTTTCTATTAATTCTGCATGCACCGTGTATGACAAGTTTATCGGTTTTGGAATCCTTGTCATGCTCCCGATAGAGGAAAGAGGGAACAATTGTGCCCCCTTCACCTGGTCATTGTGCGTTGGTACAACACTTGCACCCAAGAGAGTAGAATACAAAAAAATAAAGATTATGAGCAAGAGAATTCAGAAAGGTGAGACATTCAAAGCCAATGAGGCAATCAGTTATGCCGAGGGTGGCGTGGTGAGTAAGGAACTTATTCACAACGATTCGGGCAGCATCACGCTGTTCTCTTTCGATGAGGGACAGGGACTGTCGGAGCATATTGCGCCGTTCGATGCCCTCATTCAGGTGATCGACGGCGAGATGGAACTCACGGTTGAGGGTACAGCCTACGACATCAAGGCGGGTGAGAGCTTCATCATCCCGAGCGGGGCACGACATTCGGTGGCGGCCCACAAGCCCTTCAAAATGCTGATCACGATGATTCGCGGGAATGCAGCCAACAGAGTGAGATTCACAAAATAGTAACAATCATAAAATAGATGCGGTTATGAGAGCACATGAGGACAAGAGAGACTATATGGTCTCGAAAGACGTGGATTTGGCAAGAGCCATCATCGGTTCAATCCTGAGCAGAGGAAGAATCACGGGCGGATCCCTCGTGGCATGATGGCAACACAACAAGAATATAAATTATAGAAAGGAATAACGATGAAAACATTAGTTATCTATGGTTCCACAACGGGAACCACCGAAGGAGTGGCAGAACAGATAGCACAGAAGTTGGGTGCTGAGGCTGTAAACGTTGCCGACGTGACCGACGAGCAGATAGCAGAGGCCGACAACCTGATACTCGGTTCCTCTACATGGGGCGCCGGAGAGCTGCAGGACGACTGGTACGACGGCCTGGAGAAGTTGAAGGCGGCAGACCTCAGCGGCAAGATCATAGCCATCTTTGGAGTCGGTGACTCAGCCAGCTACAGTGATACTTTCTGCGGTTCGATGGCGGAGCTGTATCACGGTTTGGAAGACAGTGGGGCTCAGATTGTGGGAGCCGTTCCCACAGACGGCTACACCTTTGACGACTCAGAATCGGTTGTTGACGGGAAATTCGTCGGGCTGCCCATCGACGAGGAGAACGAGAGCGACAAGACTGAGGAACGGATTGACAACTGGGTGAAAGAGATAAAGCCCAGCCTGAAGTGACGCTGGGGAGGAAATAAATCTTCCATAAGCAGGAGGCCGTAATGAGATTATTGATTATCTTTGTAGCGGATTACCTACATGCTTATGGAAGATTCTGTATATACGGCCCTGCAGCGCTGCCCCCTCTTTGCCGGCATGGAGCGGATGGAGATTGTGCTTGCCCTCAATGCCTTTCCTTGTCGCATTGTCGACTATGCCCGTCATGAGATTTATGCCTTGGCGGGCCTTCCGCTGGGTTATGCCGACATTGTGGTGAGTGGTACGCTGGTCTGTCGCATGGCCTCGCTTCATGGCCGGCCCGTGGAGATGACGCGGCTCAAGAAAGGAGATATGGTGGCTCCGGCTCTTCTCTTTGCTGAGAATGGCGTCATGCCGGTGAGTGTGGAGACTGACTCGAAGGTGAGGGTGCTGCGTATGACGAAGGAAGACTTCCAGGAGATGATGGATAAGAACTCCCGGCTGAGAATGAATTTCATCCGGCTGCTCTCCACCACCTGCCTGTTTCTGACCAAGCGCACGAGGATGCTGGCTCTGATGACCGTACGCGAGAAGGTGGCCTTCTTCCTGCTGAAGGAAGCCCGCGGGCAGAAGTCGCAGAAGATTGTGCTGCCTCGCAGCCGACAGGAGATCGCCGATAGTTTTGGCATTCAGAAATACTCGCTCAAGCGGGTGCTGGCAGAGATGGAGAAGGAGGGCATCCTGATGGTGGATGGCCGCGAGATTACGATTCTCAAACCCGAGGAGCTAAAATAGCTCTCTGTGAGGTATCACCTGTTGTCAGTTACGTATACTTCAACTTCTTCGCTGAGCGCAAGGCCGCCGAGGAGCCGATGAAGAAGATGGCGCGTGCCATGGGTGTGGAGAATCCGCAGAGCGGCAAGGACTTCATCGATGCCCTCGACCGATTGATAGCCTCAGTGGAATGCTCCGACCTGAAGATGAGCGACTACGGCATCACCCGCGATGAGCTGAAGCTCTGGCCCGCGCGCATCCACGAGGTGCTCGGTGGCGACATCACGGCCGACCCGCTGCCCATGACCGACGAGGACTACCTGGGCATCTACGAGCGTTCGTTCAAGTAATCATCACTTCTTTTTATAATGTTCAGAGAGAGGGGCGGTCCTGACAGACCGTCTCTCTCTTTGTCTTCGGGCTACCCGCAGGGGTTAAATCAGAGATGGACTGCCCGATAATTTGATTCCATGATGGTGGAACTCTCCTTCCATCGGCTATAACCACGAAACCTTATAAATTTCTTTCTATCTCGAGATGCCCTATACGGACGAACACAAGGCTCGCACGAGGCATTCTTGCAGTCCGCCACACGACTGAAATCGATGTTATTCGCTGGGCCTAAATCCGTTTAACCCGCCTGCAGTTCACGATTTTGCGGTTAAAAGTAGTTAAAGTACACTTATTATTTTGAGTTGTAGATTAAATAGTGTACTTTTGCCTACATAGAGTTACTAAACCAAAAACTAAAAGATGAAAGTAAAGACACTATTATTATCCACTATGATGCTTGTACCCTTGGGAATGCAGGCACAAGTGACGGTGGGCGTCGACGTGGCTCATCCGCTGTATGATGTTTCCCCCACATTGTACGGAATCTTCTACGAGGACATCAACCATGCAGCCGACGGCGGTCTCTACGCCGAGCTCGTGCGCAATCGTTCCTTCGAGGACAATGCCCATGCGGCCGACCATTGGACGACGGTAGGCGAGGGCGCAGCGCGTGCCAGCCTGCGTCTTGTCAGTAAGCAACTTCTCAACTCGGCCCAGCATGCCGCCCTTGAGGTGACCTTCAAAGGCAGCAAGGGTCAGAAGTCGGGTGTTGCCAACGAAGGCTTCTGGGGCATCAATGCCGTTCAGGGCAGCAGCTATCGGCTGTCGTTCTGGGCCAAGGGCAAGCTTCAGGCTCCGCTTCGCGCAACTATCACGGATGCTGCGGGCACGAAGGTCTATGCAGAAGCTGTCGTACCCGGTCAGATTTCAGGCAAGTGGCAGAAGTTCACGGTAGCGTTGACCGCCAATGCCAACGATGCCAATGCCCGACTCGCGCTCACAGCCGAGGGCAAGGGCGTGGTGACGCTCGACGTGGTGAGTCTGATGCCGCCCACCTTCCACAATCATGCCAACGGACTCCGTCCCGACCTGGCCAGTATGCTCGATGCCCTTCATCCCAAGTTCCTGCGCTTCCCCGGCGGCTGCTTCGTTGAGGGACAGGAGTCGCCCGAAAACGCCTTCCACTGGGAGAAGACCATTGGTCCCATCGAGACACGTCCGGGCCACAAGAATGTCAACTGGGGCTACCGCACCAGCGACGGCATGGGTTTTGACGAATACTTGCAGTTGGCCGAGGACATCGGTGCCCAGCCGCTCTACGTGGTCAACGTGGGTTTGTGGCACGGTGGCATGACTCCCTACGACTCCATCCAGCCCTGGATTGACGAGACGATGGCTGCTCTGGAATACGCCAACGGTCCCGTGACCAGCAAATACGGCGCGCTGCGTGCCAAGAACGGTCATCCCGCACCTTATAATATAGAGTATCTGGAGATTGGCAACGAGAACAACCAGCCCGACCCGGCCCTGCAGAGCGACCACTACTACGACCGCTTCAAGCAGTTCAAAGAGGCTGTGCTCGCCAAATATCCCAACATGCACCTCATCGGCAACGTTCAGGCCTGGGGCAACGACGATCCCAAGTGGGAAACCGATGAGAGCGTGGAACTGGTGGATGAGCACTACTACCGCAATCCGGCCTGGTTTGCCAACAACTTCCACAAGTACGACAGCTACGACCGCAAGGGCCCGAAGGTTTATGTCGGCGAGTATGCCGTCACGCAGGGCTTCGGCAATCACGGTTCTCTCGATGCAGCCTTGGGCGAGGCCGTGTATATGATGGGCATGGAAAACAACAGCGATATCGTGCGCATGGCCAGCTATGCGCCCATCTTCGCCAACGTCAACGACCTGAAGTGGCGTCCCGATATGATTCAGTTTGATGCCAACGGCGCTTTCGGTACGCCTTCCTACTATGTGCAGCAGCTCATGGCCGGCAATGTGGGAACGAAGGTGCTGAAGACCGACTTGCAGAATCCTTATCCCATCGACGAGAAGCAGGTGGAGATGCGCCCGAAGGTCTGTCAGGTGGGTGTGGGCACGTGGAACACGCAGGCCAGTTTCCAGCCCGTCTCGCTTGAGTCTGCAGACGCCAAGGCACAGAACGCTCCGCAGCAGGCCCAGGTGAAGGGCGAATGGAAACAAGCCGGCAACACACTGACGCAGACCTCAAATGCCGAGGGTGCCATCCGACTCACCTCAGCCAAGTTCGCCTCCGACGAATATACATATAAGGTACGTGCCCGCAAGGACGCCGGAGCCGAGGGCTTCCTGATCGTCTTCAACTATATCGACAAGGACAACTATTGCTGGCTCAACCTTGGCGGCTGGGGCAACACGCAGCATGCCATAGAGCAGGTGACCAATGGCGGCAAGGGACAGCTGGCCTCCTGCACGGGGACGCTAGAGCCCGGACGCTGGTACGACGTGACCCTCCACGTGAAGGGCGACTCCATCTATGCCTCGCTCGACGGCAAGCAGATTTTCGCCACGGCTCTCCAGCCCAACGTGAAGCCCGGACTCTTCCAGTCGGCAACGCTTGATACGAATTCGGGAGACGTCATCGTGAAGCTGGTCAATACCACCGATCAGAACACCACAGCCCGCGTCAGCCTGCAGGGCAAGCAGGCCACGAAGGCCCGCGTGATACGTCTGACCAGTGCGTCGGGCGAGGACGAGAACTCGCTCGAAGCACCTACGAAGATCTATCCCACGGAGCAGACGCTCAGTCCCGCTGATAGCCACGTGGACGTGCTGCTTCCCGCTTATTCGCTCAATATCGTAAGAATCAAATAGATTGGTAGTTGAGCCACGAGGTAGAAGTCAGGAGTCCTTACAAGCAGACTCCTGATTTCTATCCTCCGGCTCTTTCTAAAAACAACTGATTGATTTGTCTTTTCCCGAGAAATTCTTTTGAGAGCAGATAAATTTTCTTTATCTTTGCGGGAACTGTATAAGGACTTCAAAACCTGATAACTTTCTCTTCGTGAGGGGAACCGGCGAATCAGAATTTTTCGGGCTTACAACTGAAGAATAGAAACCAATACAATTTAGAAGGTTGTGATGAGAAGCAGATGGTCATTCATTTACGTATTGTTGGCCTTGTTGTGGAGCCTCAGGGTCTGGGGCTTCGATGACAAGAACCTGATGGCGTCGTATCTGAACATTACAACCGGACTCCCCAACAATTTTGTGGATGATATCTACCAGGATAGCCAGGGATTTATTTGGGTCAGCACTCAAGGTGGCGGACTGGCCCGCTACGACGGCTTCGTCTATCGCTATCTTGGCGTGGGACTTTCGGCCTATCCCCTGCGCAGCAATTTCTGCCACAACGTGACGGAAGACCGCCACGGCCGGCTGTGGGCAGCCTTCGACGAGGGTACGCAGGTGATCAGCTTGCGCTTGGCCATGCCCGTCAGTCCCGAAGGCACCAACGACAATATCACCCGCCAGTTCGACCTTATGGCCAAAGAGACCGGCGACCGCGTCTATTGCGACTCGCGTGGAGCGGTATGGGTGCTCACCCGTCAGCATCTCTACCGCCTCACGCTCGACGATGATGGACGCGTGAATCAGATGGCCTCCTTGGCTATAACCACAAATCCAACGGGCGGCTGCCTGCGCGACCTCGACAAGGATGGCTCCGTCTACGTCAGTTATTCCAGTGCGCTGTGGCATGTCTCCTTCTCCGGAGGAAAGCTTCGGGCCGAGAATCTAGCCGGGCGCATTCCTGCTATCCGCGGCCGCTATGTGACCGATGTACTGAAAGTGAGGGGTCTTCTCTGGATTGCGACCTCTACGGGACTCTTTCGTAGTGACGGCCGTCAGTGGCACAGCGCAACCGACGCCGACCTGCTGCCCAACGACTTCGTGACGAGTCTTGAGATTGTCAATGGTCAGAAGCTACTCGTGGGCACGCTGTGCGGCATCACGATTCTCGACCTCAACAACGGCAGTCATGAACTGTGGTCGGTCAGTTCCCAGTACAACCCGCTGAGCAGCAACTTCGTCAACTGCATGTTCTATCGCCAGGGCGTGCTGTGGGTGGGAACGGAGTCGGGCGGCATCGTGAAGTTGTCGAACCGCATGCTCAAGCTCGACAACTATGTCCATTCAGACGCTGCGTCGTCCATCTCGCCCAATGCCGTGAATGCCATGTATGTCGAGTCCAACGGCACGCTGTGGGCAGGCACGGTGGAGGGTGGCCTCAACCGAAAGGCCGATGGATCGTCGGACTTCACGCATTATACTACTTCCAATTCGCGATTGTCCCACAATTCCGTATCGACATTGACGGCAGACTCTCTGCATCAACTCTGGATTGGCACGTGGGGTGGGGGAGTCGACGTGATGAGTCTCGACCATCCCGGACAGATAGAACCCTTGCGTGCGGCGGCCGGGCCTAACATGAATATCAGCTTTATCGGAGCCCTGGCCTACGACCGATTCAACGATGGCATGTGGATTGGCGCCAACGACGGGCTCTTCTTCTATGACATGAAGACCAAGCGCCTGGAAGAACCTTTCAAGGACTGCCGCGACGTGCGTGGCTGCATTGGCTCGGTCATCACTCCCGACGGCACACTGTGGATGGGCAACCTGGGGGGAATGGTGCAGGTCGACTTACGGTCGCGGCGGAGGAAGCAGAGGTATTTCACCAGGAAATTCTGGCATTATAAGCTCGATCAGCCCAGCAGTGGCGTGCATGAGAAAATCTGGTGCTTCTGCCTTGCCAAGGACGGAACCCTCTGGTTGGGCAGCGGCGGATACGGACTCTACAAGATGACCAAGGACAAGAACGGCCGGACGGTCTTTGTGAATTATTCCCGAAAAGACGGACTGCCCAACAATGGCGTACGCGGCATCGCTGAGGACAAGTATGGCAGACTTTGGATTACGACCAACAACGGTCTCAGTGTGTTCAATCCGAAGACGCAACTCTTCAACAACTTTGATGAGCAGGACGGACTTGTCTCGGCCCAGTTCTATTTCAATAGTGTAGAGATCTCGTCGGCAGGTCATGTGTTTCTTGGGTCTGAGCGGGGACTCATTGAAATTGAAGGTGTTGATCTCAGTCATGTGGGACAGGGAAAGCTGCGCTTCACGGGATTGAGCGTGAACAACGTGCCCGCCACTCCGGCCCAGCGATACCTGAAGGAGGATATCACGCTGGCCAAGAAAATCTATCTTCACGAGTCAGACCGCTCGTTCTCCATCGACTTTGCCGTTCTAAATTATAGTTCATACCTGACGGGAACTTACAGCTACCGTATGAAAGGCTATGAAAAGGAATGGATTGTGCTGCCTCCCGGTCAGCACAGCGTGCGCTACTCCACGTTGCCCTCGGGCAACTATACGTTCGAGGTGCGCTTTGTTCCTGACTTTTCCAGCGGGAAGCCACAGCAGATCAGTATCGATGTGCACGTGAGTCCCTATTTCTTCAAAAGTTGGTGGTTCATCTGCCTGCTGTTGTTGGCTGCTGCCTACGTGGGCTTCCGTCTTTACCGCTATCGTATAGCCAAGATGAGGGAAGAGGAAGCCAACGCTCTCTTCCAGCCCATCGAGGAAGCTCTGCGCGAGAGTGAGAATCCCAAAATGCTGCAAGACCGCATTCAGACCATCATCAGTAACCAGAAGCTGTACTATGTCAGGCTCGACAAGACCGCAAAGGAGCAGAACGAGGAGGACAAGCGAAAGCACTTGTCGTTTATGGACCGGATCATCAAGTGCATGGAGCAGAACTATGCCAACTCTGCCTTTGGCGTTCAGGAACTGTGCGTTGCCATGGGCATGAGCCGTCAGGTGATCGTGAAGCAGTTGAAGGAGGAGACCGGAAAAACATTGACCCAGTTTGTCCGCGATTATCGTTTGGATATGTCACGTCGTCTTATCATGGAACAAGCCGACAAGATCAACATTGCCGATGTGGCCTATCGCGTGGGCTTCAACGACCCGAAGTATTTCACCCGTTGCTTCACCAAGCGCTACAACATCACTCCTGTTGCTTTTAAGGAGCAGTGCCAGACAATTCATAATTCATAATTGGCTGGCGCGCGTACAATTCATAATTAGGCTGCCGTATCTTATTCGTCATTGTTCTTTTTCCGCGAAGCGGAGCGTTAAATAAGAAATGATGTTTGTAGGAGGGCCGTCATTCCTGACGACCAAGGAAAGAAAGACCGCTTGCGAATCACAAGGAAATCCTTCGGCGGCAGGAATGCCGCCGCTCCTAACTACTACAGAGGGAGGTGAGCGCCGCATGGTTAGGAGGGTCGTCATTCCTGACGGCCAAGAAAAGAAAGACCAATTGCGCTTCAAAAGTAAATCTTTCGGCGGCAGGAATGCCGCCGCTCCTAACGACTACAGAGGGAGGTGAGCGCCGCATGGTTAGGAGGGTCGTCATTCCTGACGACCAAGAAAGAAAGACCGCTTGCAAATCACAAGGAAATTTTTCGGCGGCAGGAATGCCGCCGCTCCTACAAACTCCGAAAACCGACCGATGATCATTCGTGACAATTGTCACGTTCGCTCGTGACAACCGTCACGTTCGCTCGTGACAATCGTCACGTTCATTCGTGACAACCGTCACGTTCATTCGTGACAACTGTCACGATACATCATTTTCCTATTATTCTTGTGCCTTATGCCGATAGAAAATCCTCTAATTCTCAAAAAAGTGAATAAATCCTTTGTCATTTACCGATAGAAGATTCTCTAATTCTTCAATTCTAGACATAAAAAGAATCGTTCCTTTACCCGTACCGATAGAAGATTCTCTAATTCTTCAATTCTAGACAAAAACTACAAATAATTCCATTGCCCTGCACCGAGAGAATCCTCTCATTCTTGACGAAAACTATACTTTATACCTTGTGATTTATGATTTACAAACCGTCCGCTTCCCTTTCTTTTGTTTCAGTATGCTGAGAGGCCATCATTCTTTTCCGATAATTGACTTCACGGCGACCGATAGTTTAGAGATAAGTGAAAAAAGTACACTATCTAACTATTTGGTATATTATGAGTTACACGTGTGTCCACCTATTAGAGCGTTTTGTCCACCCGGTTTATATCATGTTTTTAGTAATTTTGGCAGCGAAAACAAATGAACTAAAAAATCAATCCTGCCAGCCTCGCAGCAGCAAAGAGCGGACTAAAGGATTCAGAGTTGAAAAGTTTACCTGAACGGACTGAGGAATTACCTGACGAATCAGTCCCGACGAAAAGAAAATTCATATAAATAGTATCAACCTAATTAAACAAGAACAAAAACATGAGGAAACAATTATTCTCAGTGATGTTGGGTTTTTGTGCCTTTGGTAGCTTAACGTTTGTGCCTACCCCCGCACAGGCAGTTACAGCCCAAGCGCCTACCATCAAGATCAAAGGTTCGGTTGTCGACGAACAAGGCGAGCCCCTCATCGGCGCCACAGTAAAGGTGAAAGGCGCGCAAACAGGAGTCGTGACCGACTTCGACGGCAACTTCAGCCTTGATGCTCCCGCCAACTCGGTGCTCATTATCAGCTATGTGGGCTACAACGACCGCGAGGTGGCCGTGAACAGCCGCGCCATCATCGACAAGATTCAGCTCGAGTCAAACACCAAGACACTCGACCAGCTGGTGGTTGTGGGTTACGGTACGCAGAAGAAGGCCGACCTGACCGGTTCTGTCTCGGTGGTCAATGCTGAGCAGCTGAAGAAGGTCTCCAACTCCAATATCTCTACGATGCTTGAGGGTAAGGTGCCTGGGGTGCAGATCACGACCGACGGTCAGCCTGGTGCCGATCCTAGCGTGCGCATCCGTGGTATTGGATCCTTCGGCAGCACGGCTCCTCTCTACGTGATCGACGGTGTGCCCATGGGAACCACCATCCGCGATTTCTCGCCCAACGATATCGCTACCATACAGGTGCTGAAGGATGCCGCTGCCGGTGCCATCTATGGTTCGCGTGCAGCCAACGGCGTGATCATCATCACCACGAAAAACGGTAAGAAAGACCAGCCTCTGCGCGTTGACTACTCCGGCTACTTCGGCGTGGATAATGTTTCGAGCAGCGTATACGACGTGATGAACGCCTCCGACTATAGCAACTATCTGGGTCAGGCCTGCGCCAACTCTGGCACTCCTCTTCCCGGTGGTTATCACTTCGACGAC
>Ga0256404_1001590_pt1 | contig 53841 bp, 48 predicted proteins | sample RumenRJG_01DNA_FD_185990 | JGI IMG/M metagenome (GOLD analysis project Ga0256404, IMG submission 185990) | Bovine rumen microbial communities from Lethbridge, Alberta, Canada - RJG_01 | ecosystem: Host-associated > Mammals > Digestive system > Stomach > Rumen | place: Canada: Alberta | collected... | reverse complement strand
GCTGATCCTCTGTTAATGTTATTGTGCCTGTTTTTCTGCCCATGAATATAACCTCCATATATGTTATATGAAGATTGTATCATAAAACGAATGCATAGTCGAGTTAATTAAAAACTTTTATACTAGGTACTTGCTATGAAGCATTTACAAAAGAAGGGTTAATTATTTAAAATATAATTATACATCAAAAATTAAGATAATTATTAAAATTTATTGGTGATGTGAAAGCAGGTGAAATAATGACTTTACAACAGTTGAGATATGCTGTAATGGTGGCGGAAATGGGAACTATTACAGAGGCAGCAGATAAACTCTATATATCACAGCCAAGCCTTACTAATGCGATTCGTGAACTGGAAAAGGAAATGAATATACAGATATTTAACAGAACTAACAAGGGGATTAGTATTTCTAAAGAAGGTGAAGATTTCTTAGGGTATGCAAGGCAGGTACTAGAACAGGCAGCTATTCTTGAGGATAAATATAAAGGAAGAGATGGAGGAAAGAAGCAATTCTGTATTTCGACACAGCACTATTCATTTGCAGTAAATGCATTTGTAGATTTGATTAAAGAATATGGACAGGATGAATATGATTTTTCTATTCGTGAAACACAGACATATGAGATTATTGATGATGTGGCTCAGATGAGAAGTGAGATAGGAATCTTGTTTCTAAATGATTTTAATGAAGCTGTAATAAGGAAGATACTTAAATCTCACGAATTGGAATTTCATGAGCTGTTTGTGGCAAAACCACATGTATTTATAAGCAGAAACCATCCGCTTGCGAATGAAACGATAATTACAAACGAACAGCTTACACCATATCCGTATCTCTCATTTGAACAGGGTGAGCATAATTCATTCTATTTTTCGGAAGAGATATTCTCGACTTCAGAACGAAAGAAAAATATAAGAGTGCGTGACAGAGCAACTTTGTTTAATCTGTTGATTGGATTAAATGGATATACGGTATGTAGTGGTGTAATTGATAAAAAGCTGAATGGAAAAGATATCATCTCTGTTCCGCTTGCAGAAGAAAGTAATATGCATATTGGCTATATTAACCACAAAAATGGTATGGTCAGCAGACTTGGCAATACATATCTAGAGGCACTGAAGAAATATACTTGAATTATTTGCTAATGTCAGTAAAATATATTATGAATAACATTGAGTTAAAGGAGAATTAGAAACATGGCATGGTATGACGAGGCAATATTTTATCACATTTATCCGTTAGGATTAGCAAATGCTCCAAAACAGAATGAATATAAGGAGCCGGAACATAGATTAAACAATTTGATTCCATGGATTAAACATATCAGGAAAATTGGATGTAATGCATTGTATATAGGACCTCTTTTTGAATCAGTTGGACATGGTTATGAGACAACGGATTATAAGAAGTTAGATTCAAGACTTGGAACAAATGAAGATTTAAAAAAATATGTTAAGGAATGTCATAAACAGGGCATAAGAGTAATATTTGATGGCGTATTTAACCATACAGGAAGAGATTTCTTTGCATTTAAAGACATCCAGAAGAATAGAGAAAATTCACAATATAAAGATTGGTATTGTAACGTGAATTTCTGGGGAAATAATGAATATAATGACGGATTCTCCTATGATAACTGGGGAGGATATAACCTTCTCGTTAAACTGAATCAGAAAAATCCTGCCGTTCAGGATTATATCTGTGATGTAATCAGATACTGGGTATCAGAATTTGATGTTGATGGTATCAGATTAGATGCGGCAGATGTACTCGATTTTGGATTTATGCAGCAACTTAGAAGGGTTGCAAATGAAGTAAAACCGGAATTCTGGCTGATGGGCGAAGTAATTCATGGAGATTATAATAGATGGGTTAACGAAGGAACACTTCATTCAGTAACTAACTACCAGTTACACAAAGCACTTTTTTCGGGACATAATGACCATAACTATTTCGAGATTGCACATACAGTAAGACGTTTATATAGTATGGGTGGAAACAGCCCCGAGGGACTTAAATTATATAATTTTGTAGATAATCATGATGTTGAGAGAATATATACAAAGCTTAATAATAAGGCACAGTTTTCGCCTGTGCATGTTCTTCTATATACACTTCCGGGTATTCCATCAATTTATTATGGTTCAGAATTCGGAATTGAAGGTCGTAAAGAGAAGTCTTCTGATGATTCATTAAGACCGGCAATTAATCTGGATGATTATAAAGATGCAATTAAGAAAAACAGTTGTACAAGTCTTATTGCAGCACTTGGTAAAATCAGACAGAATGTAAAGGCTTTATCGTATGGCGATTATCAGGAGAGACTACTTACAAATGAACAGTATGCATTTGCAAGAAGTCTTGATGGAGATACAGTTGTGATAACAGTTAATAATGCAGACCATGAAGCGGATATTACAGTTGGTGCAGGCAACGCTGCTGAGTATTATGGTGCACTTACAGGTCAGAGAGTTAAAGTCGAGAATGGTTGTATTAATATTAAACTTGAAGCTAATTCAGGAGAAATATGGCTTCCGGATTATATGAAGATTGCCGACCTCAAACCTGTTGCTGTAAAGACTACGAAGAAGGTGGATGTGAAGAAGTCAGAGGATAAACAGGTTCCTGGATTAGATAATACGAATTACACAAAGTCAGACGTTAAGCCAGATTATGAGTCAGATAATAATACTAAGTCAGAGAATAAAGCAGATAGTGAAAGTAAAGAGCAACCGGTTAAGATGAATAAAGATAAGGCAGATTCAACAGAAGCAGGCTCTAATAATCTGAATTCTGATAAAATCGAAGTTGTAGAAGTTGATATGAGTAAGCCTTACGAAGATATGACAGTAACAGAACTTCAGAATGTCATTTTAGGTAAATTGGCAAGTAACGGTCCGGTAACAGATCAGATGAAGAAGGACGTTGCAGAAAATATTTATCATGATTCATTGGTTAACTGGGCTAAGAGTTTCAGATAAAAGAATAAGAGTGAAAATTTAATAAGATTAAATATATAATATAAATGTAAGAAAGGTTTATTGATAATCGTTTATCAATAAGCCTTTTGATAAATTCTATAACAGGCTAATTTCTTTGAAAAATAAGCAAATTCAGCAATTATGTAATAATCTTTTGATACTTGACAAATACTGTAAGTGGATATATGATATTTTATATCATAGTAATACAATATGAAATACTATAAAAGTAGGTATAAGCCTAACCTAAGAAGTTCATATTATTTACTATTCTTTGAATTATTATACTTCAAAATGGAGGTTTATTTTATTATGGATAAAAAAATTATTTATATGGACAATGCGGCAACAACGCCTGTCAAACCAGAAGTTTTAAATGCAATGTTACCTTATTTCACAGAGAAATTTGGTAATCCATCAAGTATTTATAGTATATCTTCACAGAATAAAAAAGATATTACTACAGCCAGAGAGACAATTGCGAAGGCAATTAATACAGATACAGCAAACATTTACTTTACAGCGGGTGGTTCAGAGAGTGATAACTGGGCTTTGAAAGCAACTGCTGAGGCTTATGCTAATAAAGGTCGTCATATTATTACATCAAAGATAGAACATCATGCAATTCTTCATACATGCGACTATCTTGAGAAACGTGGATATGATATAACATATATCGATGTAGATGAGAATGGTATTGTTGATTTGAAACAATTAGAAGAAGCTATCAGACCTGATACAATTCTTATTTCAATAATGTTTGCAAATAATGAGATAGGAACAATTGAGCCTATAGCAGAAATTGGCAAGATTGCTAAAGAGCATGGCGTGTTATTCCACACAGATGCAGTTCAGGCATTTACACAGGTTCCAATTGATGTAGAAGAAATGAACATAGATATGTTATCAGTAAGTGGTCATAAGATAAATGGACCAAAGGGAATAGGTTTTCTTTATGTAAGAAAAGGTGTTAAGATAAGATCGTTTGTACATGGTGGTGCACAGGAGAGAAGCAGAAGAGCCGGAACAGAAAATGTACCTGGAATAATTGGGCTCGCTAAAGCAACTGAAATCGCAGTTGGAAATATGAAAGAGAGAACAGCAAAGGAAATAGAAGTAAGAAATCATATTATCGAAAGAGTAATGAATGAGATACCTTACACAAGACTTAATGGAGACAGAGAAAGACGTCTGCCTAATAATATTAACTTCAGTTTTCAGTTTATTGAGGGAGAATCAATGCTTATAATGTTAGATTCTTTTGGAATATGTGCATCAAGTGGTTCTGCCTGTACATCAGGAGCATTAGATCCGTCGCATGTATTACTTGCAATCGGACTTCCTCATGAAATAGCACATGGTTCATTAAGACTTACAATTTCTGAGGATACTACTATGGAAGATGCAGATTTTGTAGTGGACAAGTTAAAGGGTATCGTGGAGAGACTTAGAAGTATGTCACCTCTTTATGAAGATTTTGTAAAAAAACAGGCAAAATAACAGATAATATCTGAGATTGATTGAAATAAAGTGATTATATTTTATGGAAATATAAATCAGTCAGTGATTCAGTGAATAAATGAATTTAAATAAAAATCAGAAGCGATAAGAAATCAAATGTGAGATAAAATAAGAAGAAAGAAGGATAGAATATGTATAGCGAAAAGGTTATGGATCATTTTCAACACCCAAGAAATGTAGGTGAGATAGAGAATGCAAGTGGTGTCGGTACAGTTGGTAATGCAAAATGTGGTGACATTATGAGAATATATTTAGATATTGATGAAAATCAAATTATAAGAGATTGTAAATTCAAAACATTTGGTTGTGGTGCAGCAGTAGCAACAAGTAGTATGGCAACAGAGCTTGTTAAAGGTAAAAATATTAATGAAGCATTACAGATAACTAATAAAGCTGTAATGGAGGCTCTTGATGGACTTCCACCTGTAAAGGTGCATTGTTCACTCTTAGCTGAAGAAGCAATTCATGCAGCACTCTGGGATTACGCAGAGAAAAATAATATTAAAATAGAGGGACTTGAGAAGCCTAAGACAGATATTAGCGAGGGCGAAGAGGAAGAAGATTATTAAAAGCTTTAGAAATGAGGAATAGTGTGAAAAATAATGTCGATACATTATTTTTCACGCTGCTATTTGTTTCTGAGCGAAAACAAATAGCCTTTATGGCAGATGAGAAATCACATACGCGAATTTCTCATCGCCTTTTTGTGACAAGTCGCTCAGAAATGAGGATAATATGAAGATTTCAACAAGAGGAAGATATGCGCTGAGGCTTATGCTTCAATTAGCGCTTTGTGAACCAAACAAACCAATAAGTATAAAAGATATAGCTGCAAAACAGAATATATCAGGTAAATATCTTGAACAGATTATATCAGTATTAAATAAAGCCGGCTTTGTGAAGAGTGAAAGAGGTCCACAGGGTGGATATTCATTAAAAATGAAACCTGAGAAATATACAGTTGGTATGATTCTCAGACTTACAGAGGGAAGTCTTTCGCCGGTAGCCTGTCTTGATGACGAGAATGGAGTATGTGAAAGAGAACCCCAATGCGCAACATTAGAGGTCTGGAAGAGACTAAATGATGCAATTAATGGTGTAGTTGATGGTATAACGCTTGCAGATTTAGTGGAGATACAGAAGAAAAAAGACGGAGACGTCGAATATTATATATAAACTAAATATAATAAAGTAAGGTAACACCTGCATAATACATATTTTTAAAATATTTGAGTATATTTTGGAAAGAGTATTGGCAGGTGTTTTTTATAATACAAAGTGATATTATTTTTTAATATTAATTAGTTTACATTGGTGTAAACTAATGATAGAATATCTACACAAAAGTAAACAAAGGAATATTAGGGACGAAATGATAAAATAGGAGGTAACAATATGATAAAAACAGCTATGTCGCTGAAAAATAATGAACTGGATTTTAGGGATAAGCATGAAAAAGAAAATGAAGTAAGCAGGGGAATGTATAATAATGAACGATGTTTGATATTTGATGAATCGGGTAATATGGGAGTATCAGGAAGATATTTTGTTATTTTATGTATAGATACAAAAAATGCAAAATCTTTACATAACATAATGAAAAGAAAGTTAAAACAGGCAGGTGATATGTTTCCTGAATTAAAAACACTACATGTACATGAAATAAAAGCAAAAGATGCATATCCTTGTGTGAAATATCATTTGCTAGAATGTATTATGTCAAAAGAGTTATCAGTGTCATATATAGTTATAGATTTAAAACATATTGAAGACAGATTACTTAAGGATAAAAATATTTTATATAACTTTGCTGCTAAAATATTGATTTCTAAGTTAATTACTAAAGAAGATGAGGGAACGATTGTTAATATTTTATTTGATAACAAAACAACAAAAATAGCTTCAAAAAATTCTCTAAGAGAATATATAATTGCATATTTGGTATATGAACAAGGGTTGGATATAGCAATTAATTTTGAGTATAAAGATTCCGATGCGGGAGATGCATTTATAATACAAGCTGCTGATTATATAGCGAATGCTTTGTATTGTAAATATGAGTATGATAATGATATATATGTAAAATTGATAGAGAAAAAAATAAACAAAAAACAACATTTTCCATATAAAAATTTTGGAAAATAAATTTATAACAACCCCTTGCATTCTTTAATATAATATGATAAATTATTTTTAATAAATGAGTCAGATGGGTATGTAAACCCATATTAGTGTGTGAATTTTTAAAACATAAGCTGCCTGTGTGGTAGTCGCTAGTATGGTTGTACCCATCTTTTATTTAAAATAGATGGATTATTAAGCTAATATAGATATCAGAAAGAAAAGGGCATTATCTTTATACAAGATAATGTCTATTTTTACTTACTAGGAAATTTCGTCGAAATTGTCCTAGCAAGTAAAAACGCTCCGCGAGGATCGCACTGTGGCGGAACGGAAAATGTTGCTATCGCAACCCGCCGCAGGCGGAGAATGTCGCAAGCGACATTCTTTATTCTATATAATTTTATATATAAATAAATGAAATGTAAAAAAATAAATAAATATCCAATTTCCTATTGACAAACTAGGAATTGAGTTGTATTATATCTTCAACAGTTAATCCTAGTAATCAAATAGGAATTACACATTATAACAACACAAACAAAAAATAAGGAAACGAGGTAGAAGATATGAGTAAAAAAACTTACGCTGAAAGAAATTTTAAATTCGAAACATTACAGTTACACGTTGGACAGGAATCACCAGATCCAGTTACAGATGCAAGAGCAGTTCCAATTTATCTTACATCATCATATGTATTCCACAACAGCGAACATGCAGCAGACAGATTTGGCCTTAGAGATGCAGGAAATATTTACGGACGACTTACTAATCCTACACAGGGCGTATTCGAAGCAAGAATCGCAGCACTTGAGGGTGGTGTGGCAGCATTAGCAGTTGGTTCCGGAGCAGCAGCACTTGCTTACACATTCCAGGCAATTGCACATGCAGGTGACCACATTATAGCAGCTAAGAACATTTACGGTGGAACATATAACTTATTAGCACATACACTTCCTGATTATGGAATTGAGACAACATTTGTAGATCCATTTGATTATGATGGAATCAAAGCAGCTATTAAAGAGAATACAAAAGCAATCGAGATTGAAACATTAGGTAATCCTAATTCGGAAGTTGTTGATATCGAGAGAATCGCAGCAATTGCCCATGAAGCAGGAATTCCACTTATTGTTGACAATACATTTGCAACACCATATCTTGTAAGACCAATTGAACATGGTGCAGATATAGTAATTCATTCAGCTACTAAATTCATCGGTGGACATGGTACAACAATCGGTGGTGTAATCGTAGATGGTGGTAAATTCGATTGGACTAAGAGCGACAAATGGCCATGGTTAGTAGAGCCAAACGTATCTTATCATGGAGTAAGCTTCGCAAAAGACTGCGCACCTGCAGCATTTGTAACATACATCAGAGCTATACTTCTTCGTGATACAGGTGCAACACTTTCACCTGTTCATGCATTCATCTTCTTACAGGGACTTGAGACACTTTCACTTCGTGTTGAGAGACATGTTGAAAATGCATTAAAGGTAGTTGAATATCTTAAGAATCAGCCATTAGTTGAGAAAGTAAATCACCCATCAATCTCAGAGGATAAAGAACAGCAGGAACTTTATAAGAAATATTTCCCAAATGGTGGTGGCTCAATATTTACATTTGAAATCAAGGGAGATGCTAAGACAGCACAGAAATTCATCGACAATCTTGAATTATTCTCACTCCTTGCAAATGTAGCAGATGTTAAGTCATTAGCTATACACCCTGCTTCAACAACCCATTCAGAGTGCAACGAAGCTGAATTATTAGACCAGGGAATCAAACCAAATACAATCAGATTATCAATTGGTACAGAAAATATTGATGATATTATAGAAGATTTAGATGAAGCATTTAAAAGCTTAAACTAATTAACAGAAATGGTTTTATATAGTAATAATAAATATCAATATAAAATTGCGTATATTTTAGAGAATAATAAATGAGTCAAACTAAGAAAGGATGGTATAAAATATGAGTAAAGTTTATAAAAGTGCATTAGAATTAATAGGTAATACACCATTAGTTGAATTAACAGGAATAGAGAAGAAATACAATCTTCAGGCAAAATTACTTGCAAAATTAGAGTATTTTAATCCGGCAGGAAGTGTTAAAGACAGAATTGCAAGAGAAATGATAGAAGATGCTGAAAGCAAAGGACTTCTTAAAGAGGGTTCTACAATTATTGAGCCTACATCAGGAAATACAGGAATTGGCTTGGCGGCTATTTCTGCAGCAAAAGAATACAGACTTATAATTGTTCTTCCAGAGACAATGAGTGTTGAAAGAAGAAATATCATTAAAGCATATGGTGCTGAATTAGTTCTTACAGAGGGTTCAAAAGGTATGAAGGGTGCAATTGCCAAAGCTGAAGAGTTAGCTAAAGAGATTCCTAACAGCTTCATACCAGGCCAGTTTGTTAATCCTGCCAATCCAACAGCACATAAGAAGACAACAGGTCCTGAAATCTGGAATGATACAGATGGCGAAATCGATGCATTTATAGCTGGTGTAGGTACTGGCGGAACAGTAAGTGGCGTCGGTGAATATTTAAAATCTAAGAAATCAGATGTTGAAGTTATCGCAGTAGAGCCTGCAACTTCACCAGTTTTATCACAGGGTGTAGCAGGAGCACATAAGATTCAGGGTATCGGTGCAGGTTTCGTACCTGATACATTGAATACAAAAATATATGACAAAGTCGTTACAGTTGAGAATGAAGATGCATTTGCATTCGGTAAAGAAATAGCTAAAGCAGAGGGTATCCTCGTAGGTATTTCATCAGGAGCAGCATTAAAGGCAGCAGTTGACTGGGCTTCACAGCCTGAGAATAAAGGTAAAACAGTTGTTGCTTTATTACCTGACAGTGGTGACAGATATTACTCAACAGCATTATTTGAATAAAAATTAGTTTAATTTGGTTATAATGTGGTAATTCTTTTATCATATTAACGTAAATGCCCTAATATAATTTAAGTAATCGAAAGCTTTTAAAACGGTGAAAGATGTTAAATTATATATGGGCATTTATGATTTTAATCGGAATATTATATGGGGCATTTACAGGAAATATTTCCGAAGTCTCAAATGGTTTTCTGACATCATCTAAAGAAGCGGTCACATTATGTATAACTATGCTTGGTGTATTAAGTTTCTGGTCCGGCATAATGGAAATAGGTAAAAGAGCAGGTATCATAAGACAAATGACGAAACTAATAATGCCATTTGTTAATTTCCTGTTTCCCAATATTCCTAAGAATCATGAATCCAGAGAATACATAACCACCAACATTATTGCCAATATCTTAGGGCTTGGCTGGGCAGCAACCCCTCCGGGACTCAAAGCAATGGAAAGTCTATCAAAGTTAAACGAAGAGAAAAATGGAATAAAAAAAGTACACATCTCAAGTAATGAAATGTGTACTTTTCTTGTTATAAATATTTCCTCTTTACAAATAATTCCAATGAATATAATTGCATATCGAAGCCAATATGGAAGTATTAATCCTGCGGCTATTGTTGTGCCGGCTATTATTGCGACATCTGCAAGTACATTGGCGGCTATTATCTTCTGTAAGTTAATGACCCGCCAATAATTCATTCCAGAAGCTTTGAACTTGTGATTGTGAGTTATATTGTGTTCCATTTATAGAAACACTTGTAGTGCTATATGAATCAAGGGACTTAGATAATGTAAAGACAATTTTTACTTTATAAATGACCTCTTCGCCATTTATCTTATCATGCGCATCTCCCTGTACTGAAATACTATAAGAGCCATCATCATTTGTTTTAGCATCCCATGAAGTATTACGAAAATAATCCTTGATAACATCATTGACTGTTTTCTTTGATGTGCTGCTTGCTTTCATAGCATTTAATTTTTTTACCGGTTTATCATATTTTGAGTCATAATGATCAGCAGATGATTTCGTATATTCAGAATTAGTAGTCAAAATATGATACTGATTACTTATGAATTTACCTGTAAAGAAAATACATAATGTAAGCCATAGTAAAGGAATAATCTTGGATAATCCACGTTTTGAAAAAGAAATAAGTGGATAAAAAATAGAAATAAAAACAGCGATTATTATAGGAGATGTTTTTCCGGTTTTGGATTTTAATACAATTGCATCAGATATAAATGCAACTTCTATAATTAATTCGACTGCCCATGAATAATATTGATAATTAGCAAATGGATTCTTACTAAATGCCAAATACGCCATATATGCAATCATTGTAATCATTGCTACGATTACAAGCTTAAAGGTAATATTAAGATCATTTTTGTAGGTATTAATAATTGTTTTTTCAGCATTATTGCTAAGTGATAAATCCCGATTAGGATTGTAAGCACCATATGGATCATCATTGCTAGAAAAGTTGTTATATCCGGAACTATAATCGGAATTGTAATCGGAATTATAGTTGTTAGTATTATAGCTATTTGAATTGTAATTAGAATTATAATTATTCGAATTATAAGACCCGGAATTGTAGCTATTAGAATTGTAGCTATTAGAAATGTTACTGTTATAGGAATTTGTATTTCTACGATTTGAATCTGTTAAATCTACTACATCATCATCGAAATCAAGTACAAATTCTTCGTCAGAATTATTATTGGTATTTGTGTTATCGTTATTCATAACTCGTGCCTCCTTTTAACATATTGTCATAACGAATAAATTTTATCATAACAGAATAAATACTTCAAGAAAAATGTAAATTAATGTAAATAAATGCAATCAAAAATGGGGAATAGTGTGAAATATAATGCTGATGCGATTATTTTTCACACTGCTATTTGTTTCGGAGCGAAAACAAATAGCTTTTATGGCAGACGAGAAATCGCTTGCACGAATTTCTCGTCGCCACTTTGCGACAAGTCGCTCAGAAATGGAGAATAGTATGAAAGTTATTCTATATCTGTCTGATATGATGATTCCATTTGTTGTATTCTATATTGTAGGAATCGGAATTGTCCAGAAAAATAAAGTGTATGATGATTTTATTGAGGGAGCAAAAGATGGCTTAAAAACAGTCGTAGGTGTGATGCCTACAATGGTAGGTCTGATGATTGGAGTTGGTGTGTTAAGCTCATCTGGTTTCTTGAATTTTTTTACTAAACAGATAGCTAAGGTGACTTTGAAGATTGGTCTCCCATCGGCGGTTGTACCGGCAATGATTGTAAGAATGTTTTCGTCATCAGCGGCAACAGGACTTGTATTAGATGTTTTCAAGCAATTTGGAACAGATTCATATGAGGGACTGCTTTCATCTATAATGATGAGCAGCACCGAAACAATATTCTATACAATGTCTGTATATTTTATGACAGCCAAAGTCACCAAGACAAGGTGGACTTTGGCAGGAGCATTAATATCTACTTTAGCCGGAATTATTGCAAGTGTAATTATGACTAAAATGATGATTTGATTAATTTGATTAACAACATATAATTATAGTATCAAAATCTATACTGTATTATGGTTTTCAAAAGCCCTTTAGGGGCTATACGACATATGGTGTGTAATGGTGTAACTTACCTTTTGCATCCAATCCTATACTACCAAAACATTTTCAGAATCTTTATAGATATCAGGTGTAGCTACAGTTGTAATAATAGTTGCATCTGAATATCCGGCAAAAGATACATTAGATACCTTATCGAATTTAGATGAATCACATAGAATATAGCGTTCTGTACATTGGTATAGGGCGCATTTTTTAATCATAGCTTCCGATGGGTCAGGTGTTGAGAAACCATTTGATTTATTGACAGCATTTGTTCCGAAAAAGCCTTTGGTAAAATGATATTTAGTGAGATTAATAACAGCTTCTTCGCCAACCATTGCCTCAGTAGTTGCCTTATATAATCCACCAGGCAGATATACATTAAAGCCCTTTGAGGCAAGTCTTTTGGCATGCATAATTCCGTTTGTTACAATAATTATATTTGAATTAGGTGAAATGTTGTCGATAATGAAGCCTGTTGAGGTACCGGCATCTAAATAAATCATTTCTTTATTATTAATAAGTGAGGCAGCATATTGTGCAATTAATACTTTCTCATCACGATTAATATTCTCACGTTCTAAAACAGCGGAGTCATATGAAATTGTGTATGGGTTCTGGTTTGGAGTTAAAGCTATCGCACCACCATGAACTTTGGTTAAAAGCTTCTTTGCAGCCAAATCGTTTAAATCTCTTCGGATAGTCGATTCAGAGGCATCAAATAATTGCATTAACTCCTGTACACTTACTGAGCCTTTTGCATTTACTACTTTTTCTATCTCATTTTTTCGTTCTTCATTCAACATAATAATCTCCATTTCTTATTCAGCTTATTCACAAACGGTCAAAATCATTCAATACAGATAGTATAATGAAATGTGGGAAAATTGTCAAAATAATTATTATATTAATCAGACAACCAGCTATAAATTTTATTGTAAAAATCTGTACAGATATGTTAATATTATAAGTATAGAATTACTTAAAATATAATTAATAATACGGATATATATGATTTAAAACAGAGGAGTGAATGTGGAATGGAATATGTAAAATCTTTAATTAACCCGATTCTTACATTAGAATATATGACAACGGAAAAAGAAAATAAGATTTTTGACAGAAAATCAGCGAGTAAAAAACCATCAGATATAGCAGATTTAATTTCGGCATTTGCAAATGCTGATGGCGGGACAATTGTTATTGGCATAAGTGATAAGACAATGAAGCTAGAGGGGATTAATAAATATGGAGATGAAAAGATTAATAATTTTATAAATGCACCAAAAGACTGTTGTAAGCCTATGCCTGCTTATAAAGAAGAGTTTTTGGATATAATAAATTCTGAGGGTAAAGAAGACAGATTATTACTATTGCATATAGAACCAAGTATTGACAGAATAATTAGAACAACAAATGATTCAACATTTTTGCGGATAGGTGATAGAACAAGGGAATTAAAAGGCGATGATTTAAGAAATCTTGAATATAGTAAAAGTACGAGACATTATGAAGATGAATGTAATATGGATGCAACTATAGATGATTTAGATGAAGAACTATTGAATGAATACAAGAAAAAAATTGGAGCAACAGATATATCAAATGAACAAATGCTTAGAGCAAGAGGGTTTACAAAGGTAATAAATGATAAGAGATATTTGACTAATGCAGCCGTATTGTTATTTGCAAGGAATATTCAAGAGTTTTATCCTAATTGTAGAATTAGGTTTGTAAAATATGATGGTACATCAGAAAAAGTAGGATTAAATATAAATATAATTAAAGATATAAACATTGAATATCCAATTTTGAAAATAATAAATAAAGCAAAGGAATTTGTTGCGACACAACTAAGAGAATTTACAGCATTGAATCCAGAGACAGGTATGTTTCAAATTGTACCGGAATATCCGGAATTTGCCTGGCTTGAGGGCATAGTTAATGCTGTTGCGCATAGAGAATATGGAATGAGTGGAAGTTATATAAAGATTACAATGTATGATGACCGTTTAGAGATTGTAAGTCCGGGTAAGTTACCTAATATTGTAAATGTAAGTAATATTATGACAACCAGATATTCGAGAAATCCAAGGATTGCAAGAGTATTAACGGAATTTGGCTGGGTAAGAGAATTGAATGAGGGTGTTAAACGTATTTTTTCAGATATGAAAACATTTTATTTAGAACCACCCGTATATTCAGAACCGGAACAGTCAGTAAGATTAGTGCTGAAAAATAATATTGATATGAGAGCAATTAGACAAATAGATAGAGCTGTAAAAACTATTGGGGCAGATAAATGGGACGAATTAGATGAATTGGAAAAGAAGATAATGGCATATATGACATCGAGGAAAAGTGTTAAAACAATAGAGTTGTCAAACAAAATGGAGAAGTCGCCACGTACAATAGGTGTGAGATTGAATCATTTAATGGAATTAAATTTAGTAAAAAGAAATGGTTCTAAAAATGATCCTAATTTGTCATATGAAATAATAATGTAATATAAATTGTAGGATAATTGCGAAGTAATTGCGGAGTAGCTGCGGAGTAACTGCGGAGTAACTGCGGAGTAACTGCGGAGTAACTGCGGAGTAATTGCGGAGTAGCTGCGGAGTAACTGCGGAGTAACTGCGGAGTAGCTGCGGAGTAACTGCGGAGTAACTGCGGAGTAGCTGCGGAGTAACTGCGGAGTAACTGCGGAGTAACTACGAAGTAATTGAAAAATAATCAATTTATGTAAAAAACTTACTAATTAGTATATAGCTATTTAGTAAGTTTTTTTTGAAAGAAAATGAATGGAAATGCTTGACTATGAACGAAAATGGTGGTATATATAATATATAAGATATAGAAACGTTTAAAATCATTCAAAAATACGAAAGATAATGAAAAAATTTATAAAATTATGAAGAAAAGCTCATATTAGTAAAATAGGGAAATGGAGGTTTGGAAGATATGATTTATACGGTTACATTTAATCCGTCATTGGATTACATCGTAAGTGTCAGGAATTTTGAAGAAGGCAATGTCAACAGAGCGACTGATGAAATGATATTGCCTGGTGGAAAAGGTATCAATGTTTCGATAGTTCTGAATAATCTGGGAATGGAAAGTCATCTTTTAGGATTCATCGCTGGTTTCACAGGAAAAGAAATCGAGAGAATGGTAAGTGATGATGGCTGCATATCAGAATTTATTAAGGTTGACAACGGATTATCAAGAATCAATGTTAAGATGAGGTCGGAAAAAGAAAGCGAAATTAATGGAATCGGACCTGAAATATCTAATAGCGAAATGACTCAGTTATTAGACAAACTTGATAAGCTTAAAGAAGGCGATGTTCTGGTATTGGCAGGAAGTATTCCGGCATCTATACCGGACACAATCTATTACGATATTATGAAAATGTTGTCTGACAGAAAGATAATGATAGTAGTAGATGCAACCAAAGATTTATTATTAAATGTATTGCCATTACACCCATTTTTAATCAAACCGAACAAGCAGGAGCTTGCAGAAATGATGAATCTCGAGAATTTATCGAAAGAAGATATTGTAAAAAATGCATTTGAATTACAGAAGCGTGGGGCTAGAAATGTTTTAGTATCGATGGCGGGAGAAGGCGCTATTCTTGTTACTGAAGACGGAAAAGTATATTCAAGTGAGGCACATAAAGGCAAAGTTGTCAATTCGGTTGGTGCAGGTGATTCGATGGTAGCAGGCTTTATATATGGATATCTTAAGAATAAAGATTATAAAGAAGCATTTGAAACAGGCTTGTGTGCAGGAAGCGCAAGTGCATTTTCGGAAAATCTTGCAACAAAGGAGCAGGTCGAAGAATTACTTATTAAACAAAGAGAAATGACGGTAGAATAACAATATATGTAGAAAGGAACGGTGGTTTTTATGAAGATTACAGATTTATTAGGAAATTCAGTAAGTCTTAATCAGAAAGCAGCATCGAAAGATGAAGTGCTTGAAAAAGTAGTAGATTTAATGTGCGAAAAGGGAAATATCACAGATAAGGCAGAGTATCTGCAGGCAGTAAGAGCAAGAGAAGAAGAGGGAACTACAGGAGTTGGGGACGGAATAGCAATTCCTCATGGTCGTTGTATGGCAGTAAATGCTCCGGGACTTGCAGCGATGGTACTTCCGGAAGGAGTGGATTACGAGGCACTTGATGATGAACCTGTGCATTTGATATTTCTTATAGCTGCACCTGCTAATGGTGGAGATGCCCATATCGAAATGCTAAGTAAATTATCAACAATGTTAATGGACGAAGAATTCACAGCTAATTTAAGAAATGCAAAGAGCAAAGAAGAATTTATAAGCATTATTGATAAAGCAGAAAATGAGAGGGATATGGCAGAAAGTGAAAAAGCTTCCGAAGAAAATGCAGCTAATGCTGGAACGGAAAATGCCGTAAGTGAATCAGAAAATGCTGATAAGGATGTTAAATTCATAGTAGCAGTTACAGCCTGCCCTACAGGAATTGCACATACCTATATGGCGGCAGAGGCATTAGAGAAGAAAGCTAAGGAAATTGGATGCAAGATTAAGGTTGAGACAAGAGGTTCAGGTGGTGCTAAAAATGTACTTACAGAATCAGAAATAGAGAGAGCTGAAGCGGTAATCGTAGCAGCAGATACCAAAGTTCCAATGTCACGTTTCAATGGTAAGAAAGTTATCGAAGTCCAGGTATCTGATGGTATCAGTAAGGCAGATAAATTGATTAATCGTGCATTAAATGGTGATGCACCTGTATACAAGAGTAATGGTGGAAGCGAAGAGGGCGGTTCTTCTAAGAGTTCAGGTTCAGACAGTATAGGACACCAGATATATAAACATCTTATGAATGGTGTTTCGCATATGCTTCCATTTGTAGTCGGTGGCGGTATACTTATAGCCATAGCATTTTTAATAGATGGTTTATCAGTTGATATTAATTCACTAAGCGCAGCCGAAAGAGAAAATTTTGGTACAATTACTTCAGCCGCAGCAATGTTTAAATCTATCGGTGGAACAGCATTTAACTTTATGTTACCAATACTTGCGGGCTTTATAGCCATGAGTATAGCAGACAGACCGGGACTTGCAGTTGGTTTTGTCGGTGGTTCGATAGCAGCAACCGGTTCATCTGGTTTCTTAGGTGCATTAGCAGCAGGTTTTATTGCAGGATATCTTGTTAAATTACTTATGAAAATAACAGAGAAATTCCCAAAGAGTTTAGACGGTATAAGACCTATTCTTATCTATCCTTTATTTGGTGTACTTATATGTGGATTGATAATGAATTATATAATTGAGCCGGTTGTAGGCATGATTAATACAGGACTTAATAACGGACTTGGACATCTTAATGGTGTAAGCAGTGTGTTACTTGGAATTATCGTAGCGGGTATGATGGCAATAGATATGGGTGGCCCATTCAATAAGGCAGCATATGTATTTGGTACAGCATCAATAGCCGCAGGAAATTATAACATTATGGCGGCAGTTATGATAGGCGGAATGGTTCCACCTTGCGCAATAGCATTAGCAACATTATTATTCAAAAACAGATTTACAGAAGATGAGCGTAAAGCAGGACCAACTAACTTCATTATGGGCTTATCATTCATTACAGAGGGAGCAATTCCATTCGCAGCAGCAGATCCACTTCATGTCATACCGGCATGCGTAATTGGTTCAGGACTTGCGGGCGCATTATCAATGGCATTCAAATGTACACTTATGGCACCACATGGTGGAATCTTCGTATTCCCTGTAGTCGGCAATGGATTATTATATTTCCTTGCATTAGTTATAGGAACAGTAGTAAGCACATTTATGTTAGGCTTATTAAAGAAACCAATTACAAAATAAATTTAATAACTCAAACTACGCACATATATAATATAATCAAATCATTTGTATTAAGTGAATTTGCATATATAAATATCGAAACTTTTTAATGCCGTCAGATGCAAAAGGGCGGTGCAGTAAATCACCGTTCAAGCGAAGCGCGTTTGATTAGCTGCACCGTAATAAACTTTGCAGATGACGGCATTTACTTGCACTAGATAAAGGAATTATGAAAGTGTGTAGCATAGACGGACATCTCGTCTTAAGTGTATGTCTGTTGAATGTACACAAAATTTGAGCCGAAAAAGATATCTTGCAAATTTACGCAATTCTTACAAGGTATTTCGATATTTATATCTGTCAAATTTACTTTAACAGATGGATATATGCTACGATATATATGTGCGAAGTTTGAGTTAATAATAGTGTATAAATGTATTGCAATTATGTTATAATATGGCAAGAAAAATAAATATGCAATGCATAGAAATGGAGACTAAAAATGGATGAAAGAATTAAGAAATTAGCATACAATCTTGTAAATTATTCTGTAAAGGTTAAAGAGGGCGAAAAGGTCTATGTGCATTATATAGGAAATGACACAACTGACCTTGCAAGAGCAGTCATTAAAGAGGTGTATAAGGCAAAAGGTATTCCATTTGCACATTTTACTGATAACAGGGTTCTTCGTGAGATATTATTAGAATGTAGTGAAGAACAGTTAAAAATAATGTCTGAAATTGACTGTATGGAAATGGATAAAATGGATTGTTATATAGGTATCCGCGGTACTGATAATATCGCCGAATTATCTGATGTTCCGGCAGACAAGATGAATATGTATGAGACCTTATATGGAACTCCGGTTCATAGTGACAGACGTGTAGCCCATACTAAATGGGTTGTATTAAGATATCCTAATCCTGCGATGGCACAGCTTAGTAATATGAGTCTTGAAGCATTTGAGGATTATTATTTTAATGTATGTAATCTGGATTATTCTAAGATGGATAAAGCAATGGACTCATTACAGAAGCTTATGAATAAAACAGACAAGGTCAGACTTACAGGTCCGGGAACAGACATAGAATTTTCGATAAAAGATATTCCTGCAATCAAATGTGCGGGTGAAATGAATATACCTGATGGAGAAGTATATACAGCACCGGTAAAGAATTCGATAAACGGAACAATTACTTATAATACACCGTCAGTATATCAGGGCTTTACCTATGAAAATGTAAGCCTTACATTTGAAAACGGTAAGATAATCAAAGCTACTGCAAATGATAATGACAGAATCAACAAAGTATTTGATACTGATGAGGGTGCAAGATATGTGGGTGAGTTTGCGATTGGTGTCAATCCATATATAACAAGCCCTATGAAAGACATTTTATTTGACGAGAAAATAATGGGTTCAATACATTTTACACCGGGCTGCTGTTATGATGATGCACCAAATGGCAATAAATCATCAATCCATTGGGACTTGGTATTTATCCAGACTAAAGAATATGGTGGCGGAGAAATATATTTTGATGATGTTCTTATAAGAAAAGACGGTGTATTTGTTCTGCCTGAATTAGAATGTTTAAATCCGGAGAATTTAAAGTAGATAGTCTTGTTAAAAAAATACATCTGTATTATAATAGACGAGTGTTTTGAAATTTGATGTATGACAAATGAGTTTATATAACTCAGGAATTGTATATTCTAATACACTAGATTTTATTTGTGTAAAAATGTGTTTAAGTGAGGAAAAAGAAATGGAACTAACAATTATTAAAGACTTATATCGTGATACTGACAAATATATCGGTAAAGAAATCGAAGTTGGCGGCTGGATCAGAAGTATCAGAGATTCTAAAACATTTGGTTTTATCGTATTAAATGATGGTACTTTCTTTGAAACATTACAGATAGTTTACCATGATGAGATGGAGAATTTCGCAGAGATTTCTAAATTAAATGTTGGTGCAGCGATTATTGTTAAAGGAACATTGGTTGCAACTCCTGAAGCTAAGCAGCCATTTGAGATACAGGCAAGTGAAATCGTAGTAGAGGGAACATCAGCACCTGATTATCCTTTACAGAAGAAACGCCACAGTTTTGAATATCTTCGTACAATTTCACATTTACGTCCAAGAACTAATACATTCCAGGCAGTATTCAGAGTACGTTCATTAATAGCTTATGCTATTCACCAGTTCTTCCAGGAGAGAGATTTCGTATATGTTCATACTCCACTTATTACAGGAAGTGACTGCGAGGGTGCAGGTGAAATGTTCAGAGTAACAACACTTGATATGAATGATTTACCTAAGACAGATGATGGAAAAGTAGATTATACAAAAGATTTCTTCGGTAAAGAGACAAATCTTACTGTATCAGGTCAGTTAAATGGCGAAACATATGCTATGGCATTCAGAAATATATATACATTTGGACCAACATTCAGAGCAGAGAATTCCAATACTACAAGACATGCAGCAGAATTCTGGATGATAGAGCCTGAGATGGCATTTGCAGACCTTAAAGATGATATGATGCTTGCAGAAGCAATGCTTAAGTATGTTATCAAATATGTAATGGATAATGCACCTGAAGAGATGAAGTTCTTTAATAATTTCGTAGATAAAGGTTTAATAGACAGATTAAATGGTGTGCTTAATTCAGATTTTGGACACGTAACATATACAGAAGCAATCGAGATTCTTGAGAAACATAATGATAAATTTGATTATAAAGTTTCATGGGGATGTGATTTACAGACAGAGCATGAGAGATATCTTACAGAAGAGATATTCAAACGTCCTGTATTCGTAACAGATTATCCAAAGGAAATCAAAGCATTCTATATGAAATTAAATGACGATAACAAGACAGTTGCAGCTATGGACTGTTTGGTTCCGGGAATCGGAGAAATCATCGGAGGAAGCCAGAGAGAAGATGATTATGATAAACTTCTTGGAAGAATGAAAGAATTAGGTCTTAAAGAAGAGGATTATGGTTTCTATCTTGATTTAAGAAAATATGGTTCAACAAGACATGCAGGTTTTGGTTTAGGTTTCGAAAGATGCGTAATGTACCTTACAGGTATGGCTAATATCAGAGACGTAATTCCATTCCCAAGAACAGTTAATAATTGTGAATTATAATTATTTTTAATAATTTTATTAAATTATGATTATTAAGAGTGCGTGGCACGAAAGATAAGTTTAGTAATTTCGTAAAGCTATGATTATTAAAAGTGTGTGGCACGAAAAAGTAATTTAGATTTAAAATAAGCATATATAAAAGGCGGCTCAATTTTCAGATAACATCTATAAATTTCTTTAGATAACATCGATGAATTGGGCCGCTTATGTTAATAAGATTTTTAGATAAAGTCAGATAAAATTAGTTATTAAGTAATAATGCGATTTCTCCGACAGATAATGCCAGAGAAAAGGAGTGTACGATGGCTAAAAGAAGAAAGAGAAATAATAGAAAAAATAACAGAAATAATAATAAAAATAATAATAAGAATAAGAACAAAAAAGTAATTAAGAAGATTTTACTTGGTCTGCTCTTTGTAATTATTGCAGTTTTATTATTTATTGGAATAAAATATGGTGTAAAATTATATAAGTATGATAAAGAAGCGAAGAGACTCGTTAAAGAGGGTGGCGAGGATATATTTAAAGCAAACCAGACGAGTATTATATATGATGCAGACGGCAACGTTATAACGGAGCTGATAGGAGAAAGAGATTCATATTATCTTGATTATAAAGATATTCCATATTTCGTTAAAGCAGCACTTATTACATCTGAGGACAGAAATTTTTATTCACATTCAGGCGTAGATTACAAAGCAATAACCAGAGCATTTTTAGTGTTGCTGCAGAATAAGGGTGAAATAACTCAGGGCGGAAGTACGATAACGCAACAGCTTGCAAGAAATGTTTTCCTGTCACATAAGGTTACAATGGGACGAAAAGTAAAGGAAATGTTTATTGCAAAAGAGATTGAGAAAAAGTTTTCTAAGGATAAAATTTTAGAGTTTTACATAAATAACATATATTTTGGTAATGGATATTACGGAATTGAGGCGGCTGCCAGAGGATATTTCAGTAAATCAGTAGCAGAGCTTTCGCTAGGCGAGATAGCATTTATATGTGCAATTCCGAATAATCCTACTTTATATGATCCATATACGAATAGTGATGCGACCACCTCACGTAAAAACAGAATCTTAAAGCAGATGTATGAAAATGATGACATTGACAAGCAGATGTACGAAGATGCATTATATACAACAATTGTCTTATATCCATCAGAAAATAAAACCAATAATTACATTGAAACATATGTGAGATATTGTGCAACTCTTTCGCTTATGTCTAATTCCGGTTTTGAATTTAAGTATTATTTTGATTCAGACGAGGAGAAAGAGAAGTACGAGAAAGAATATGAGAATCTGTATAATGATATTTCGGCTAAATTGTATACAGGCGGTTACAAAATATATACATCAATCGACATGAATAAGCAGCAGGAATTACAAGATGCAGTAGATAGTAATTTGTCACATTATACTGATGTAAATGATGAGGGCATTTATACATTTCAGGGGGCTGCAACCTGCATTGACAATACTACTGGAAAAGTCGTGGCAATTGTAGGTGGAAGAACTCAGGACTATAAAGGATATACGCTTAATAGGGCATATCAGAGCTATAGACAACCTGGTAGTACCATTAAGCCAATTCTCATTTATACACCGATATTTGAAAGAAATTATTATCCGGATACAAAGGTTGTAGATGAACCTGTTGAAAATGGACCGGTGAACTCGCCTAATGTGTACGAGGGTGAGATGACGGTAAGAAGTGCCGTAGAGAAATCAAAGAATACAATAGCATGGAAATTATTTGATGAACTCTCAGCGGATACCTGCCTTGGTTATCTTAAGAATATGGACTTTAAGAAGATTGTGAAGAAAGACTATGTGCCTGCTGTATCAATTGGCGGAATGACTTATGGTGTATCGACACTTGAGATGGCTTCAGCATATGCCACCATAGAAAATGATGGTGTATTCAGAACTCCGACCTGCATATCTAAGATAACAGATGCAGATTACAATGTAATAGTGGATAACATAGAATATACAAAGTCGAAGAACACTTCCATACAGGTTAAGCAGATTTATCAGACAAATGCAGCAAGAATAATGACTGATGTCCTGAAAGGTGTTCTTACGGTAGGAACAGGAAGAAAATATAATATTTCAAATGCGATTTGTGCCGCAAAGACAGGAACTACTAATGATAATAAAGACGTATGGTTTGTAGGCTTTAGTAAATATTACACCACAGCAGTGTGGGTGGGATATGATATGCCTAAAATTATCAATGATGGCTATGGCAATACTTGTTCAGGAAATATATGGAAAGAATTTATGACTAAGATTCATGATGGATTAGAGATTAAAGATTTTGTTCCATATGTTACAGAGGACGGAATACTTAGTAATGGCGAAGAAACTTCTGAATCGCAGGCTACTGACGAGACTACGGAAAATGAAGAAAATTCCATTTATACTGATGAAAATGGTGCAGAAACAACACCTATAAGTACGGACGCTGAAAATGAAAACAATCCTGATGCAAATCAGAATACACAAGATGGTTCGGAGTCAAATAACTCAGGAAATGCTTTAGGGGACAATTCAGGTAATAATTCAGATAATGCATCATCAAATAATGTAGGTAATACTTCCGGTAGTGGAAGCGGTAATTCTAATAACAGAGATAATAGAGAAACAACTAATCCATATAATTCACAGGTTACAAAACCATCAAATGAACAGGCACCGGGAGGTGCTGATGGTGGTGTGTATCAGGAATATTGGGGTGATTAGTGTGAAATCAAATAGCATTTATGGCAAGTCAGAGATTGCTTTCGCAAATTTCTGACTGCATCTTCAGGAAAAGTCGCGAAGAGAGGATGAGAAATCGTCTCTTCGCAATAAGTCGCTCAGAAATAAGGATTGGTATGAAAAATTATGTTGATAAGATAAAAAAGAGAGCTAATGTAAGAAATTAATCTATACATTAACTCTCTTTTTATAATATTTTATTTGTTTTTAGGTAGTGCTTAGATAACCTCGCCATTACGATATTTTGTAAGGCATTTCTGTATACGTTTAACAGGGTCAAGTAAGCCACTGATAGATGCATCATGATTTAATGTATCTATGATTAAAGCAATATATTTGCTCATATCACAACTGATGTAATATGGCTTTGTTAATAATTCAGGAGTCTGATATGTTAAGTTAGTTGTAAGAACTCTGTCAATGATTCCTTTTTCATAAGCTTCATCAAATTTCTCAAGACCATTTGTAAATAAACCAAATGTAGCAGCTACGAATACTCTGCGGGCTTTTCTTCTCTTAAGCTCTGTAGCAACATCTATCATAGATTCGCCTGAAGAAATCATATCATCGATAATGAATACATCTTTACCCTCTACGCTTGAACCAAGGAATTCATGAGCTACAATAGGGTTTCTTCCGTTTACAACCTTACTGTAATCACGTCTCTTATAGAACATACCCATATCGATACCTAATACGTTAGCAAGGTATACGGCACGTCCCATACCACCTTCGTCAGGACTTATCATCATTAAATGGTCAGCATCAATCTGTAAATCTTTCTCATGACGTAAAAGACCTTTTACAAACTGGTATGCAGGCTGAACTGTTTCGAAACCTTTAAGAGGAATAGAGTTCTGAACTCTAGGATCGTGAGCATCGAATGTAATAATATTTTCAACACCCATACTTGTTAATTCCTGAAGAGCTAATGCACAGTCAAGTGATTCTCTTCCAGTACGTTTATGCTGTCTGCTTTCATATAAGAAAGGCATGATAACAGTAAGACGTCTGCCTTTACCTGCTACGGCTGCGATAATACGTTTAAGATCCTGATAATGGTCATCTGGTGACATATGATTCTCATAACCGCAAAGAGAATATTTAATGCTATAGTTAGTAACGTCCACCATAAGGTATAAATCTTTACCTCTGACAGATTCGTTAATGCTACCCTTTGCCTCACCTGAACCAAATCTTGAAATCTTTGCATCAATAAGATAAGAATCTTTCTGATAACCTGAAAAAGCGATTGTGTTCTTGTGCTCGTGTTCTCTGTCGTTTCTCCATGCTGAAATATAAGCATCGACCTTTTTACCAATTGGTTCACAGCTATTTAAAGCTATAATCCCAAGAGGACCGACAGGGATAGTTGTTGCGAAATTGTTTTCATCTGCTGACATAATCAAACCTCCGTTGTGTTTTCTGTGATAATCCACATAATTTTATAACATTATGAATTGTTATAGTCAAGTTAATTAGTTAAAAAATATTGGTATAATCTCTCAATTAGAGTTTTTTACCTTACGGTTGTGTCTCAAATCATCACCGTAAATCTTCATAAATGTATATTCCTTTGCAAGCCTTGATGTAAGCCTTTCGGAATAACGTTCCATAAGTTCAGGGAGACCAAGATTTGTTGAAATAATGGTCGATTTTTTATTAATTAGTCTTTCATTTATCTTATTAAATAATGCAGAATTAGTAAAAGAATTAGATAATTCTGTTCCTAAATCATCGATAATCAGTAAATCACAATCAGTAATCTGCTGTGATTTGTTCTTTGCATCAATATCAGATTTATCAAAGCCTGCACTTGATAATATGTCAAACAATCCAATGGCAGACAGATATATAACTGATATACTCTGGTCTAAAAGTTCTCTTGCAATACAGTTCGTAAGATAAGTTTTACCGACTCCGGTCTTACCGAAGAACAAAAGGTTACTGTATTTCCGGTCAGGAGAAGAGAAGTTGTCTACGAAATTATGACATATCTTTAAGACAGTATTCATATTGTCCTTAGGGGACTTTCCTGTTACTGAATCTATATCATTGTCATTGAAATAATCGAGATTAAAGTTATCGAAGTTCTCGCTTTTAAGAACCTCACGAATATTTGACTGGTTGTATAATATTTCAATCTCAGCTTTCTTGAAACAATGACATTTCTTATTATCTATATATCCTGTATCTTTACAATCATTACAACGATAATGCATATCGAGATAATCAGGTTTAAGACCATTTTCAATAAGAAGTTTCTTTCGTTCTTCTTTGAGTAAAGTTAATTTCTTCTTAAATTCCTCTATAGGCTTATTGTTATCTTCAGGAGAATTATTACTTAAAAGCATTGCCTTGGTTGTGGCAAGAGAGAGAGAGGAAATCTCATCATTAATCTCTTTGATACGTGGAATCTGGCTGTAGACAGTTGCGATTTTTTCGTTCTGAAGCCTCTTATTCTCTAATTGTATTCTATTATATGAGCGAACTATCTCGTCATACTGCATATTTGTAAGTGACATTATATCCTCCATTGTTATGTGGTCTTAAGAAATCTAATATATCGGGACAAGCCATTAATTCTCAAAATATACTATGCAAGCATAGTATATTTTGAGAATTTTGACCCTGGCATCATACGTTATTAAGTAATTCTTTCTCTAAAGATTCGTAGTTATATGTTCTCTGGTTAAAATTATTAAATGAATTCTTAGGTTTGGCAGAAGTCTCATTATTATCAGTCTGATTCTTCTTATAAGCAGCCTTGTTCTTCTGGTGTTCACCATCTAATACCTTGACATCACTAAGAGTACGGATGCCTTTTTCTTTCCATTTAGTAAGAATGGAATCGGCATATTCGAAGCTTGGCTGGTGAATTGTATTCATAGTACGATTGCAGGCATCTAATACAATATCCATAGGGAAACCATATGAATCTGTCCATTTTACAATAAGCGCTTTTTCGCCTGCTCCCGGATTACGTCCGCTTATTCCAAATGCCTTAAGCACAGGATAGCATCTTGAACTGTATAATTCCGTACTTGCCTTAGCTTTATCAACCGTATCAATTCCCTCATTTGCCCAGGAAATAGCAGTTTTCTCTATGTAACGCATCTGCCTGTGGTTATTAGAAATAGCATATTCAAGCAGATATACAATGAGGTCTGAATCAAAACCAAGTACATCATAGAAGAATAACAAAGTATTTACATCGGATGCACTAAGAGTTTTACCGAGAAGTTTCTGTGCAATATACATAAATTCGACAACTTCACTTTTCTCATTAAATGAGCTGATTTCGTTAGCTGTATACACTTTCTTAGTGAAATCAGGCTGTGCCATATTAAATGATTTGAGGGTGGCAGAAGCCTTGTCTGAAGAAATGCCATTAGGTGACATATTGTCAGTATTCATATTATCAGTAGCTATATTATTGCTCATATAACTATCAGGCATTTTATTAACCATATGGTTAATCGTTACTTCGTTATTCATATGATTAGCAGACATTTCACTACTTATATGATTGCCAGCTAAATCATTATCCATATAATTATTCGACAAATCATTATTTATATGATTGCCGGTTAAATCATTATCCATATGCTTGTTCGACATTTCACTATTTATACGATTACCTGTTAATTCGTTATTTCTATGATTATCAGTCATTTCATTATGTATATGAGCTACCGGCTGTGACTTAGGTGCTGCAAATGTCGAAATCTCAATGTTTGAGCCGTCAGTAGTCGTGTAATCCGTAATAAGTGGTTTCATCTTAATATTTGTAAGCATCTTATTAGAATCAAATTTAAGGTCAAGGAGACCAATCTGTTCCCAGTATCTAAGGGCGCGAACAACATCTTTCTCTGTGTGATTAAAGATGTCTGCGATATGGCATATCGAAATATCCATATCTGGAGAAGACAAAGCTCTTAGTAAATATAAATAAATTTTCACAAACTCTCCGTTAGCATTTGGCATATACTCATCTAAGAAATAATTAGACACTATGGTTGCCATAGTCTGTGAGCTGCCTTCTAATTTAATCGTACCCATTTCTGTATCAATACCTTTCGCACTGTAAATATTTCAAATAAATAACTTTCTTTGAGTAGTCATTATAGCACAAAAAAAAGAAAATGAATACACCTATTTTTGCTACAACCCTTGAAAATAAAGGGATTGAGGCAATGTGGATAATGTGGACAATGTGGACAAGACATAAAAAATAATATCGAAAATTGTTACATTCCGTAAAATACAAGCAAATCAATGTGGTTTACATAATTACCAAAAAATAAAGAAATCCACATTTTTATCATGGAGTTTTTCACAATAAAAATGTGGATAATGTGGATAACTATTTCTCAACCAGATTTTCGCCGATTAATACAACATCTCCGGCACCCATAGTTATCAACAAATCACCGTTGATACAATTTTTTGATAAAAATTTTTCAATTTCTTCAAAAGTTGGGAAATAATATACTTCTTTACCTAATTTTTCTATCTCTGCACGTAATGTATCAGAGCTTATTCCGAGGTCATCTGTCTCTCTTGCAGGATATATTTTAGCTAAGACAACTTTATCAGCAAGTGTTAAGGCTTTAGCGAATTTATCCATAAGAGCCTTTGTACGTGTATATGTATGTGGCTGGAATACACACCAGAGAGTTTTATGAGGATAGTTTCTGGCTGCTGTTAATGTAGCTTCTATCTCATCAGGATGATGTGCATAATCGTCAACTACAGTTACACCATTAAATGTTCCTTTATATTGGAAACGTCTGTCTGTACCTGAATAGTTATTAAGACCTTTTACGATGAATTCAACAGGTACTTTTATAGATGAAGCGGTTGCAAATGCAGCCAATGCGTTCAGGATATTGTGTTCACCCGGAACTTTTAAGTCTATATGTGCAATTGTTTCTGTGCCTGATAATGAGCAACAGCCACCCTCACATTTAACTACACGTTTGACAACATCAAATGATGCACAGGCAAAATCATTGTAAACAATATTTTCAGCAGAAAAATCACTGGTATTTTTATCAAGACCAAATGTTATGTAACGACATTTGAGGTCATTAGTAAAGTAACTTAGATTATCAATGGCACTGTTTATTATTAATGTTCCGTTTTCGTCTAATTTATCAGCAAATATCTTGAAACTGTTGCGGATATCATCAATGTCTTTGAAGAAGTCAAGATGGTCCTCACGCACGTTAAGGATTACATTTACATTTGAAATAAGTGATAAGAAGCTGTTAGTATATTCACAGGCTTCAGTAACTAAATAATCTGAATGGCCTACACGTAAGTTACCACCGATAGTTTTTAACATTCCGCCTACTAATATAGTAGGGTCACATTCGTATGCAAGCAATATTTCAGATAACATAGAAGTAGTAGTAGTCTTACCATGAGTTCCTGCAACGGAAATAGCTGTTTTATATTGCGCCATTATATGTCCTAATAAGACTGCACGCGTTACACTTGTGATGCCTTTATCTCTTGCAGCAACTAACTCAGGATTATCCTGTTTAACTGCGGCTGTGTATACAAGATAAGAGATATCATCTGTTATATTCTCATAATTATGTCCATAGTGAATAGTTGCACCAAGTGAAGTAAGACGGTCAGTTACGGCTGATTCCTTAGAATCAGAACCGGAAACAGTGTATCCGTTATCAAGTAGAATTTCAGCTAATCCACTCATACTTATACCGCCAATGCCGACGAAATGAACGTGACAAGGCTGTTTCATTATATTTTCTATATCTAGATTTTTCATACTAATCCTCTTTTCTGAGCGACTTGCTTAGAAGAGGCGATGAGAAATTTGCGTAGGCGGTTTCTCATCTGCCATAAAAGCCATTTGCTTTCGCTCCGAAACAAATAGCTGGGTGAAAAATAATCGCATCAGCATTATTTTTCACACTATCCTCTTTTCTGATAAATATTATATTTTTTTCTCAAACACAGGATCACTTGTAAGGCGTACCCCTAACTTCTTAAATGTCTTTTTATCGACATCTGAAAGCATTACTGTTGTATGGACATCAAGTCCCTGAAGGGCTGGAAGTTGTTCCATTGCTAGCTTGGCATTGTTATCTGAAGTAGCACTCATTGCAAGGGCAATCAGAACCTCATCAGTATGAAGTCTTGGGTTTTTGCTTGACAGATAATCAACTTTCAAATGCTGGATAGGACCTATGGCTTCCGGTGAAATAATAGGTGTCTCATGGTCGATTCCTGCAATAGTCTTAAGTGCATTTAATAATAATGCAGCAGATGGACCTAATAAATCAGAAGTCTTACCTGTAATAATTCTGCCATCATCTAATTCCATAGCAGCAGCGGCTACACCTAATTTCTCAGATAATTCTCTTGCGGCAACTGCAACTTTTCTGTCATGTGTGCTGATATTTGCCTGATTCATTATAAGTTCAATCTTCTGGACTTCATGCTCAGTACCATTTTCAGTAACAAGCTTATTAAGACTCTCATAATATCTTCTTATTATCTCCATATTAGATGCCTGACGGCAGACTTCATCATCAATAATACAGTTACCTGCCATATTAACGCCCATATCTGTAGGTGATTTGTATGGGTTTTCACCATAAATCTTTTCAAATATTGCATTTAGAACAGGGAAAATATCCACATCTCGGTTGTAGTTAACGGTTGTTTCACCATATGCCTCTAAATGGAATGGGTCAATCATATTTACATCATCTAAGTCAGCAGTTGCTGCTTCATATGCAAGATTTACAGGGTGCTTAAGAGGAATATTCCATATAGGGAATGTCTCATATTTAGCATAGCCTGCTTTAATTCCACGTTTGTTATCATGATATAACTGAGAAAGGCATGTAGCCATCTTTCCACTTCCGGGACCAGGTGCGGTAATAACTACTAATGGTCTTGTTGTCTCTATATAATCATTTTTACCGTAGCCTTCATCACTTACAATAAAAGGTATATTAGATGGGTAACCCTCTATTGAATAATGAAGATATACTTTGACATTCATCTTCTCTAACTTAGCCTTAAATGCATCTGTTGCCTTATGGCTCTCATAATGTGTAATTACAACACTTCCGACATATAATCCGCGTGAAGTAAATGCATCCATAAGACGTAAAACGTCCTCATCATAAGTTATTCCGATGTCAGCACGAACTTTGTTACGTTCGATATCTGCGGCACTTATAACGATTACTATTTCTGCCTGATCAGAAAGCTGCATTAACATTTTTAATTTACTGTCAGGTTCGAAGCCCGGTAATACGCGGGATGCGTGGTAATCATCAAAAAGCTTGCCACCAAACTCTAAGTATAATTTGTCACCGAACTTGCTTATTCTCTCTTTAATGTGTTCGGATTGCATTTTAAGATATTTGTCATTATCAAAACCGATTTTCATTGGTTCCTCCGTTCTAAAGTTTTACTTTTCCTTACATTTATTAGTTTTGTATTATATGATGCTACACAATATTATAATAGTGGTAGAGTATGGAAATGTATACAGTGCATAATCCATAGAACCTCTTAGTATCTGTATCATTATATTATCGAACTATATATATTGTAAATAATAAGTAAGTAAAATTCAAGTCTGCTTTTCAAATAATAAAATGTCTGCTATAATGAGGCAATATAAGATGATGCAGATGGTGCAGATATTATGTAAAATGTTTTGTAATTTTAAATATTTGCCCGGACATCATTAATATATTTATATGTACAGGGAAATGTGCAGAAATGAGGAGAAATGGAAACATCAGTTGATAATAATGAAAATTCACTAGCACCTGTCGGTGTATTTGATTCAGGTATAGGCGGTCTTACTGTTGCAAGAGAGATTATGCGACAACTGCCAAATGAGAAAATAGTATATTTCGGTGATACTGCGAGAGTTCCATATGGTTCGAAATCTAAGAGTAATATTATTAAATATTCAAGACAGATAGTAAGATTTCTAAGAACAAAAGGCGTAAAAGCTATTGTCGTGGCATGTAATACTGCAAGTGCGATGGCATTAGATGAGATAGAGAAAGAATTAGATATTCCAATTATTGGTGTGGTTAAGCCGGGTGCAAAGGTAGCTGTTGAGAAAACAGTTAACAAACGCATTGGAATAATTGCAACAGAGGCTACAATCAGCAGTGGAATTTATACAGATACGATAAATGAACGTGATAATGACATTACAGTTGTGACAAAGGCATGTCCGTTATTCGTTCCTTTGGTAGAGGAGGGCTGGATTAAAGATCCTATTACTTATGAAGTGGCAAGAAGATACCTTGCTGAACTTCAGGATAAGGATATAGATACACTGGTACTTGGCTGTACGCATTACCCTCTTCTTAGAAATACAATTGGCGAGATTATGGGCGATAAGGTAACACTTGTTAATCCGGCGTATGAGACAGCGATAAGTTTAAGAACTCTTCTAGAAGAGAAGAATTTAGCAGCAGGCAACGAACACAGATATACAGGTGGAATGTATGACTTCTATGTAAGTGATACTGCGGATAAGTTTAAGAATTTTGCAAATTCGATATTGCCATTTCATATAGATAATATTACACAGATAAATATAGAAGAATATTAAAGAATATTAATACACTGATTTCTAAATAACCATAAAATAATCTAACATATTATTTTATGGATTATATACGACAAAATATTTAGCGTTATTAGTCAGGTTATTTATGAAATTGTATAGGGACACTTTATAAAAAGAAAAAAAGAAAATCAGAAAGGTTCGGTATAATATGGATAAAAATGTGCGTGTTATAATCAGGGGACTCCACAATACAGACAGTGATGAGTCGGATATGGTTATAGACGTTAAAGGAACTTATTATAATAAGAATGGAAAGCATTATATCTGTTATGAAGAGAAAGATGAGAACTCTGATGAAGCTAATACAAATATGCTGAAAATGAGAGATGATAATATCGAGCTTATCAAAAGAGGAGCTAATGCAACTCATCTGAATTTCGAAAAGGGTAAGATAAATACTACTTATTATAAGACATTTGCAGGAAATCTGTATATTGGCGTAGATACAAAATATATGCATATAATCGAAAGTGATGGCAGGATTGATGCAAGAATAGAGTATGCGTTAGTTATGGATGAACAGAAAGTTTCGGATTGTGTCGTAGAGATACAGGTCATGGAAGCATAGAAAATATAAAAAAGTATAAGGACATAGAAAAATTATAGAAGTAAAAAAGTCTTTATATATAACTAATATGCTATATATAAAGACTTATGAATCTAAATTATATTTAATTTTATTTAGATTTTGAAGCAGCTTTTTTGGTCTTTTCCTTTTCGGCAAGTTTAGCGGCTTTCTTCTCTTCTTTAATCTGCTTACGTGTTTTCTTAGGTTCTGGAAGAGGTCCTCTGATACGCTTTGCAGACATAACATAGATTCCGCTTACCTGGGCTTTAACTTCCTGTTTTGGAAGTATTGAATCAAATATAGTTCCATCACACATAAGGGACATAACTTTTGGTCCGACTTTAACTTTTAGAATTGGAACTTTTGCACGACGTAGATATTTCGGCGTTTGTTCAACGACAATCTTTGGAAATCCGGCTTCGGACAGCTTCATCTTCTTTTTATCTATTACATAAAAAGACATCATCTGTGACTGGCCTTCCATTGTCTTACGCTGTGAATCAGCTTTTTTCTCAGCTTTACGTCCGAATATATAAAGTACAACTAATAATACAAGTAAAACTGCTATAACTATTAATAATATTTTAATTGGTAATGGCATATTTTCCTCCGTTCTATGATAAATACTATGATTTTGGTATAAAACCAATACATAAAAAGTATTTTAACATTTATGGGAATAAAATACAATTCTTTTTTAGACATAAAATAAAAGTAAAGGAGATTATACCGATATGAGCGAAGCAATAAGCATAGCAAAGAGCATCGGGGAGTGGATATATAATAACACTTTTTATATAAATATTATTTTGGGAATAATAATTATATTCTTTCAGAGACGTGATCCGACTTCGGTGTGGGCATGGCTTCTGCTTTTATATTTCATACCGATTGTCGGTTTCTTCTTATATCTTGTAATCGGGCATGATTACCATAAGAGTAAAATGTTTCGAATTAAAGAGGTAGAAGATGAATTAAATGGTGCAATCAAGAAACAGGAGAATAGAATATTTAATAATGAATTCAGTATTTCAGATGAAAGAGTTCGGGAATATTCTGATTTAGTGCTATTTAATCTAGAGACGAGCAGTGCAATCTATAGTGAAGATAATAAAGTTAAAGTATTTACGGACGGAAATGCTAAATTCGATGATTTGATAGAGGAGATGAAGAAAGCGACAAAGTTTATCCATATCCAATATTATATTATCAGTAAAGGCGAATTATTCGACAGAATTTTTGAGGTATTGAAGAAAAAAGTTGCACAGGGCGTTGAGGTAAGAGTTCTCTATGACAGTATGGGCGGCAGAGATTTAGGAAGAAAAAATGTGAGGAGAATGAAGCAGGCGGGCATCAAAGTCGGTGAATTCTTTCCGGCATTTCTTGGAAGATTCCAGATGCGTTTTAACTACAGAAATCACAGAAAGATTGTGGTTATCGATGGTAAATACGCATATGTTGGCGGTTTCAATGTCGGAGATGAGTATATAAGTAAGAAAAAGAAATTCGGATATTGGAGAGACACACATCTTAAGATAGAGGGTGCAGCAGTTAATGATCTTCATATAAGATTTCTGTTAGACTGGAATTATACGGCTAAAGAGAATCTGTTCGGCATAGAGAAATATTTCAATAATAAACCATTGCATTATAATAGAAATGTAGGTGTCCAGATTATTTCAAGTGGTCCTGATTCAAAGAGACAGGAGATAAGAGATAATTACCTGCGACTGATTAATAAAGCAAAAGAAAGAATATATGTGCAGACACCGTATTTCATACCGGACGACAGTGTGTTGCAGGCACTTAAGATTGCGGCTCTGTCAGGCGTAGATGTGCGGCTTATGATACCATGTAAACCTGACCACCCATTTGTCTATTGGGCTACATACTCGTATGCGGGAGACCTTATAGATGCCGGTGTCAGATGTTATTGTTATGAAGCGGGTTTTCTGCATGCAAAAGGAATGGTGGTAGATGGTCTGGTAAGCTGTTATGGAACAGCTAATATGGACAGACGAAGCTTTGCATTGAATTTCGAAGTAAATGCAGTTGTCTATGATCCTGATGTTTCATGGCAGTTAGAGAAGAAATTCTTAGAAGATCTGACGAAATGCAGGGAAATAACAAGATTTAATTATAACAGAAGAACATTATGGATAAGATTTAAGGAGCAGATATCAAGATTGTTAGCACCGCTTATGTAGTTTTAATATTATAAAACATTTACAGGTGCAGAAAGGAACGAATGAAATGAGTAGTAAAAATACAGGAAAAAGTAAAATGGCAAAAAGAGTTGTACTAATGTCACTCATTACGTGTGTAATGTTTATAGCCTTAGTGGTTATGGCAATTGGTTTTATAAAGGTAAAATCAGACAATAAGCAAAATGCCGACAAGGTTAAGGAACTAAATAAATCAAAAGATTCATACAGTAAGGAATTAGAGTCAGTTAATAATGAAAAAGATGACTTAAATAAAAAGGTGACTGAGTTAGAAAGTGAAAAGGAATCACTTGCTGATAAGAACGCAGAGCTTGAAAGTGTAATGACAGCACAGGGAATTAAGGAAAAGGTGGCTGATGATAAGAAGATTGTCTATCTTACATTTGATGATGGTCCATCAGATTTGACACCACAGTTTCTTGATACTCTTGATAGTTATGGCGTAAATGCTACATTTTTCGTAACATACCAGCCGCAGCACGAAGACATTTACAAGGACACAATTGCAAGAGGAAACAGCATACAGATTCATACGGCATCACATGATTATGACAAGGTATATGCTTCAGAAGAGGCATATATAGCTGATTTCAACGAGATTTTTGAGTATGTTAAAAATGTAACAGGCACAACACCTAATTATTTCAGATTTCCGGGCGGAAGTACAAACAGTTATGGAAAGAGTATTGTAAAATCAATTGCAAAAGATATGAAAACTAATGGATATGATTTCGTGGACTGGAATGTAAGTGTGGGTGACGGAAGTGCCAAAGCAACGAAAGACAGTATAATCGCTAAGATAAAAGCTGAATCAGAGGGCAAAAATCATATTGTAATGTTAGCACACGATAGCGGAACTAAGACTGAAACACTTGCTGCTTTACCTGAAATAATTGAATATTATAAAGCTAACGGATATGAATTCGGTGTAATAAAGGGCAATTTAGATGTGTCATTTGCACAGTTTATAGATTATGAGAATTAGTGAATAAAGGAGATGCCGCAGAATGGAATATACATTATTAGGAAACACAGATATTGAAATTTCTAAGTTATGTGTTGGTTGTATGAGTTTTGGGAAGGCAGGAACTATGCACGACTGGACACTTAATGAAGCAGAGACGGAAGAAGTAGTTAAATATGCATTGTCACAGGGAATTAATTTCTTCGATACGGCAAATGGTTATTCGGCAGGAACAAGTGAGGAATATTTAGGTCGTGCGTTGAAGAATAATATTGCGCGTGACAAGGTAGTTATCGCTTCTAAGGTATATTTTAATCCGGGACGATTGTCTGCAACTGCTATTCATAGGGAAATAGATGGAACACTCAAACGTCTTGGAACAGATTATCTTGACTTATATATAATTCATCGTTTTGATTATGAAACACCAATTGAAGAAACGATGGAGGCACTGAATGATTTAGTTAAAGCAGGAAAGGTACGTGCTCTAGGGGCTTCTGCAATGTATGGATATCAGTTTCACAATATGCAGCTTGTGGCAAAAGATAACGGTTTTGCACAGTTTCAGGCAATGGAGAATCATTATAATCTGTTATATCGTGAAGATGAGAGAGAACTTATTCCAATCTGTAAGCAGATGGGAGTATCTCTTATGCCATATAGTCCGTTAGCAGCAGGACATCTGACAAGACCTGAATGGAATACGGACACACTTCGAAGTAAAACTGACAGAGTAGCAATGGGTAAATATGACAGAACTGAAGAACAGGATATTAAGATTGTCGGTCGTGTACATGAACTGGCATTAAAATATGGCGTGAAAATGCAGCAGATTGCACTTGCATGGCATTGGGCAAAGGGCGTAGCTTCACCTATTATCGGTTCTACAAAGGTATCGCATTTAGAAGATGCCATTAAAGCATTAGATGTTAAGTTGACACCTGAAGATATTGAATATCTAGAGGAACCATATATTCCACATAGAATTGTGGGAGCAATTGACCATAATCCTGCTGAGGGCGTTATGCTGTTAGATGAGAAGAAGTAGATGTAGAGTAAGGATGTTTAATGGTTAAAATTTTGTGGTAAAAATAAATATATTTATATTGCGTATCGTATTGAAAGTATCTAGTGGGTATGTTAAAATCTAAACAGATGTCACCATAACGGTAGGCGGTTGCCCTCTGCGGAGGGACTGTGACCCTTCGATTACATAGAAACCTGTATAGGAATCTAAAGAAAGGAGGGCTAAACGAATGAGTATTGTTGATTTTATTGCAGTAGTAAGCTTTGGTTTAACCTGCTTTGGAATAGGATATTCTTTTGGTAAAGATAATAATAAGACACAGAAATAGCCGCCCGGGTCCTGAAAAAACTGAGCGGCTTTTCTGAAAAGAAAAAAGTATATTGGGCCAACCGTCTATCGGTGGCATTTTCTATTAATAAATATAGTAATATATCTAAAAACTAATTCCTATTAACAATATAACACAATATGTTATTGATTTCAAGTGAAAACCTGTTTTTATAGTTTATGAAACTTATTAGCAAATATTCTGAAACTTAGTAATAATTTATACTTGAATAAAATAATAGAGAATTGCTATATTTTAAGATAATAATATAACCATACGGAGGTCAATTTATATGTTCATAAGAAATGCGACAATAGATGATATCGATAAAGTTGCAGCAGTGGAAAGTGAATGTTTTCCTGTAACCGAAGCAGCAACTAAAGAAGAATTTGCAGAGAGAATTAAGTATTATGGAAATCATTTCTGGCTGATGTTTGATAATGACAAAGAGGAGAAATTAATTGCATTTGTAGATGGCTTTGTTACGAATGAAGCAGATTTAACAGATGAAATGTATGAGAAAGCCGATATGCATAATGAAAATGGTGAATGGCAGATGATTTTCGGAGTCAATACAATTCCTAAATATCGTAAGAAAGGTTATGCAGGAGAGTTAATAAAAAGAGCTATAAATGATGCTAAAGAGCAGGGAAGAAAAGGGCTTGTTCTTACATGTAAGCAGGGATTAGTTGCTTATTATAAGAAGTTTGGTTTTGTAGATGAGGGAGTAACAGATAAGTCCGTACATGGAAATGTTATCTGGCATCAGATGAGGTTTACATTTGGCGGTCAGGGTGTTATAATCAGCAATGGTTAAAAATGAAATTCAATTAATACTAAATCAAAAGGAGGCGAAATATATGGACAGTTGTGATAGTAATAGTCGAAGTACATATAACGATGGAACAGACTTAGAATATATTTCAAGTGTCTGTATTTATGCCTTTTAGTTATATATTTTAAGCCTTATCCATCGTTAGAAATATCACAACCACAGATGTTTGTGTAGTATTTTACTACGATGGAATTTTTATGCCCTTTTTTAGGGGGCGAATGGAGGCCGGGTGTAAAAAATAATGCTGATGCAGTTATTTTTTACACGACTAATTGTGCTGCAGGCATCACAATTAGTATTTATCGCAGAACTGAATCTGATATTCAGTTCGCGATTCTTTCGGCACAAGTGCCTACAGAATGGAGGTTTAAAATGGAAAAAGAAGTATTAAAAGAACCAATGTATGTTGAAAATATCGTATCTATTATCAGAAGTGGACTTAATAAAGAAGATTTATTAGAGAAATTAAGTGATTACCATGAAAATGATATCGCACAAAGTCTTGAATATCTGACTAAAGATGAACGTATAAACTTATATAATAATCTTGATGCCGAAACGATATCTAATATATTTTCTTATATTGAAGAACCTGATAAATATATTGAAGAATTAGGAATCGATAAATTAGCCACAATTATCAACGAGATGGACTCAGATGATGCGGTCGATTTATTAGAAAATATTGATGAAAATATAAAAAGTCAGTTGCGACCAATTCTGAAAGAAGATGTCAAAGCTGATATCCGTTTGATAAATTCATATGACGAGGAAGAAATCGGTAGTCTGATTACTACGAATTATATTAAAATATCTAAAAATCTTACTATCCGTCAGGCAATGCATGAATTGATTAAACAGGCTGGAGAGAATGATAATATTTCTACAATCTATGTTGTAGATGAAGCTGATAAATATTGTGGTGTCATTGATTTAAAAGATTTAATTATAGCAAGAGAGCATGACGAACTTGATGATATTATAAGTTATTCTTATCCATATTTACTTGACCATGAGAATATCTCTGAAAGTATCGAGAAGATAAAAGATTATGCAGAAGATTCTCTTCCTGTATTAAATGCTGATAAGAATATCATAGGTATTCTGACTGCGCAGGACGTAATTGAGGCAGTAGATGATGAAATGGGTGAGGACTATGCTAAATTAGCTGGTTTGACAGCAGAGGAGGACCTTAAAGAAACCACAGCAGAAAGTATGCGTAAACGTTTACCATGGCTTATAGTATTATTGTTTTTAGGAATGGGAGTTTCGACAGTCGTGGGTGCGTTTGAAAATGTTGTGGCAGTGCTGCCGATAATAATATGCTTCCAGTCTTTGGTACTTGATATGGCAGGAAATGTCGGAACACAGTCTTTAGCTGTAACAATTCGTGTTCTTATGGACGAGGACTTAAAGGGTAAAGATAAATTAACATTAGTTATAAAAGAAGTGAAAGTCGGCTTTAGTAATGGTATGCTTCTTGGCATATTGTCACTTGTTTGTCTGGGACTTTACATTAGTTTCTTCAAGGGCTATACATTATTTAATGCATTTATGATATCTGGTTGTGTTGGAATATCATTATTAGTATCTATGATTATTTCAAGCCTTGTTGGAACTTTAGTGCCATTATTCTTCCATAAAATAAAAGTGGACCCGGCAGTAGCATCAGGACCACTTATCACAACTGTAAATGATTTAGTTGCAGTAGTTACTTATTATGGATTATCGTGGATACTTTTAATCCAGTGTATACATTTGGCATAATATTTAAGTTAGAATAAAGATTAATATTACTAAGCAGAAAATAAATAGTATTTTGCATATATAATTTGCCGGACAATGTCTGGCAAATTTAGCATTTACCGGAAAATATTTTCTAAAGGTGTAAGCTGTAAGTCTGACAATGTTTTATATGACAGATTTACGGCTTCGTCCCATATAACTGACGGATTATGACAATCCGAACCTACGATTACCTTAATATCACTACCTTTAAGGTGTGACCAGAAGCGGTTATCAGGATAAGGATATCGTTTGCCATCAGGATAATCAGTAAGTCCACGTCGTATTCCATTAGCATTGAATTCTATGATAGTTCCGTATCTGGATGCGGCCTCTAATATAATGTCAAATGCTTTATCGCAATTATAATCCCATGCAAAAGGATTAATCATACACAAATCAGGGTGTGCAAGAATTTTAAAATATCTAGTTGCAAGTCCCTCACTTATTGCATTAGCATATTCTAAATAACATTCAGTGTTATCAGCGGAATAAATGCTTTTAGAAGAACTGTTGTCAGACATATATGCGTGTTCGCCGAGTAACAGATAATCAAGTCCGCGTTTCGTAAGAAGTTCTTCATAATAATTAAGATTTTTATGGAAATACTCAATTTCTAATCCTTTGTAAAGAGTAATTCTGTCAGAATATATTTCCTTAAGGCGGTCAAGCTCGTTAAGATAATCATCTAATTCACTACATTCCATTCTAAGACCATAATTTTCGCCACCGGGAAAAGGTGCGTGGTCAGAAAATCCCAAAATCTTAATGTCATTTTTAATGGCTGCTAGTACATAATCTTCTTCCGTTCCACCAGCGTGTTTGCAGCGGCAGGTGTGTGTATGATAATTAACTCTCATTTATAAGTCTAAGCCCTTTCGTCAAGCATTTCCTGAATCTTTCTCTGTGTGTATGCACCAAGAAATTTCTTATCCTCTTTATCTAATTCTTCGATTATAATTGGTTTGCCAAAGTCGATAGTTACTTTTCCACGTTTAATTTTAGGAAAATGATTTTCAAAAATATCTGCTGTACCTGTAAGTGCGACAGGAATAATAGGCGATTTAGATTTCTCAGCCATCTTCATACTTCCCTCTTTGAAAGGAAGCATTTTACCGTCTTTAGAACGTGTTCCCTCAGGAAAAACAAATACTGACACACCGCCTTTAATCTGTTCTACACCTTTTAATATTGTCTTAAGTCCCTCTTTAATATTATCTCTGTCTAAGAAAAGACAACTGATATTTCTCATCCACAGATTAAGAAATGGAACTTTGTTAATCTCTTTTTTCGCTACATATCCGACATTATATGGGATAGTAACGTATGATACTAAGATATCAAAAAAGCTGTTGTGATTACCGACATATAAGCAGGCTTTATCCTTTGGGATATTCTCAACCCCGGTTGCTTCGATTTTAACACCTGCTATAAACAGACAAATTCTAAACCCCATCGATACAATGAATTTACTTGAATTATCCCTTGCCTTAATATTGCATTTGCTAAGTATCCATTCGATAAGATATACGGGAATACTTAGAATAAAAAATATTACCAGAAATATTGCAATTCCAAAAAGTCGTAACATAAGTCCTCCATAAAATTTATTAGTATTAAATATTAAAGAAGTAATAATAATCTTGTATACAAGAATACATATCGTATACGCATATAAGAATATAACAAGAGTACATATTGAATTACTTTTTAATACTTTAATCCTATACATTATAACATATAGAGAGGTATTTGGATATGATTTAATTATATGACTCAAATTTACGCAATTCTTACAAGGGGTTTCGATATTTATATTTGTCAAATTCACTTTAACAGATGAATATTGGCTACAATATGTATGTGCGAAGTTTGAACTATATAAACAACATCATTAAAGTAGCAAAAAAATACTTTTTTAATAAAACTTCTTGACATTAATATGTCATAGTGGTATTTTATAGAACAAAAGTAGCAAAAAAATACTTTTAAGGAGGAACGGGATATGGAAAAATCTCGTAGTAAGGAGAATTTACCGGAACAAGATTGTGGTAGAAAAGGCATATTAGAAAAAAGAAATGCCGCAGGACTTACCGAAGCAGAGTTTTTAGCAAGCTACAGGCCAAGTGATTATGAGAGACCATCGGTGACAGTAGATATGCTGATTCTTGCAATGGATAAGTCGTTTAACGGACTAAAAACCCTGTTGATTCAACGTAAAAACCATCCATACATAGATTGTTATGCATTACCGGGAGGTTTTGTGGAAATAGATGAATCGGCATATAGTGCAGCTTCAAGGGAACTTGAGGAAGAAACGGGACTTAAAAATATTTATTTAGAACAGCTTTATACAATGAGCCAGCCGGACAGAGACCCTCGAATGAGAGTTATAGATATTGCATATATGGCACTTGTACCTGAGACGAAAGTTGAGGGAAAAGTAAAGGCCGGAGATGATGCTAAAGAGGCCCTATGGTTTGACATAAGATTTACGGACAAGAATCTGATTCTTCATAATGAGGATAAGAATATTGAAATCAGATACAATCTTAAGAAGAAATCATTTAAGAATGGCGTAATAAAAGTTGAGAATTATGTGCCTGATTTAGTCAGTAATGATGCACTTGCATTTGACCACTCACAGATAATCTTAGAGGGACTTACGAGGCTTAAGAATAAAATAGAATATTCCGATGTTGCATTTAACCTTGTACCAAAGGAATTTACACTTCCTGATTTGCAGCGGGTGTATGAAGTTATTCTGGGTAAGAAACTTTATAAGACGAATTTCAGGGAAAAGATAATCGATAAAGTCAGACTTTTAGACAAAAAAGGAATATCGATAACAGGTAACAAGTCATCAGCTTTATATAAATATAAACGTTAGTGGAAATGGAGACAGTGAGAAAAATATATGAAGAAAATATTAGTAATTGTAGATATGCAGAATGATTTTATAACAGGTCCACTTGGCAATGCGGACTGTCAGGCTGTAGTTAATAATATAGTAGAAATTGTGAATAATGAAGAGTATACGGATATTATTCTTACAAGAGATACGCACCAGGAGAATTATCTTGATACCCGGGAGGGTAAGAATCTTCCAGTCGCTCATTGCATAGAGGGAACGGAAGGTTTTGAGATAGATTCAGATATAATGAGTGCAGTAGAGAATAAATACAAAACTTCTGAAATCAGAAATTATCTAAACAAGAAAGAGAATATGCCGATTGTTATTAACAAGCCATCATTTGGAAGTATGGAGCTCGCAAGGTTGTTATCTGAAAATGTAAATGCAGAAGATATCATAGATTTTGTCGGGGTATGTACGGGAATCTGTGTAATCAGTAATGTATTGCTTGCGAAAGCAGCAGTTCCTGAGACAAATGTAAGAGTTATAGAAAATGCATGTGCCTGTGTAACTAAGGAATCGCATAGAACAGCAATTGAGGCAATGAAAATGTGTCAGGTTGAGATAGTGTAGAAATAGCGTAGAATAGTGCGGCAAGTTGCTTGAGAATGGAGAATAGTGTGAAAAATACAGATTGATATCTGATTTTTCACACAGCTAAATGTGTTGCAGGCACCACATTTAGCATCTATCGCAGAGCCAAATCTGACATTTGGCTCGCGATTCCTCCGGCACAATGTGCCTGCGGAATGGAGATTATTATGAAATTAAATCAGATTATTACAAGTTTATTAGAAACAGATATGTATAAATTCAGTATGGGACAGGCAATATACCATCAGTTTAGTGATTATAAGACTACCTGGTCTTTCAAATGCAGAAATACCGATGTGCATTTTACAAAAGAGGTAGTGGAGGAAATCAAGGAGCAGATAAAGGCATATTGCGGACTCAGATTTACGGAGGAAGAACTTGAGTATCTTCATAATATTAAGTGGATTAAGGGAAGTTATGTAGATTTCTTAAGACTCTGGCAGCCAAGATATGAAGATTTCGAGATAACAACAGATGCAGAGTGTGGTCTCTCAATTGAAGCAAAAGGCACATGGCTTAATACATCTATGTATGAGATTCCTACGCTTGCAATTGTAAATGAAGTGTATTTCAGAATGGAATATAATTATGATGAACTTCTTAACAGCTTTAAGAATAGATTAGATGAGAAAATTAAGAAAATAAGCACAGGCGAATATAATATCGGTTCATTTAGTGAATTTGGTCTTAGAAGAAGGTTGTCAGCCGAGGCGCAGGAACTTGCTGTAGATTTACTTAGTAAGAATAAATATCCTGACTCAAAATTCGTCGGAACTTCAAATGTATATCTTGCTAAAAAATACAATCTTACACCGGTTGGAACAATGGCGCATGAGTGGATTATGTGCGTAGGACAGGGTAATCATAAACATAATCCTGCATATTCTAACTGGTATGCATTAGATGCGTGGGTAAAAGAATATGGTATCTTAAATGGTACAGCGTTAGCAGATGCGATAACAACTGATTGTTTCCTTAAAGATTTCCAGCTTACTTATGCAACATTATTCTCAGGTGTGCGACATGACAGCGGTGACCCTTACGAATGGGGAGACAAGATGCTTAAACATTATGAAAGTCTTGGAATAGATCCTATTACGAAGACATTGCTCTTTAGTGACAGTCTTGATTTTGAACGTGCTGACAAACTTAATAAATATTTTAATACAAAAGCAAGAGTTGCCTTCGGAATAGGAACTTATATTTCTAACGACACCGATGTTCCTGCACTCAATATTGTAATGAAAACAACGGCATGTAACGGTATGGACGTTGCAAAGATTTCTGATACACCGGGAAAAGGTATGTGTAAAAATCCTGATTATGTGCATTATCTAAGAAGATGTATCGACTGGCGAATGAAAAACGACAGATAGAAGATGTTAAAACACATTTATAAAATATGTTTATATGTGCAAATTTAGTATATACAGATAATTAATATATGCGCAGGAAAATGATGTGCTACGAAAAACTATAAATCATAATAAGTGGCATCTTTACAGACATATCTTATGTGCCAGGGTTCGCTGACGTATCCGGTAAAAGATGAATTTTCCTTGGTAAAGCTGAATGTGAAGCCAAAGTCAGAGGCATTCTTCTTAAGCCAGATTCCCTCAGGAGTTTCTTCAAATTCTTCACATAAGTCATAGTCAACACCGGGGCAGGAGACATCGATTGCAAGACCTGTCTGGTGTTCGCTGGTGCCTGGCATTGCCACATGTGAATATGCATATTCACGCCCATGTTCACGAACACTGTTTTCATAGAGTTCTTTTTGTCTGTCGTATGAACGAAAAGCCGAGATTCCCATAAGATTAAGCCCCTCTTTAAAACAGGCTTTGAACATTTTGCGGAGTGGCTCATAAGCGACTAAGGAAATGCAGCGCTTCATATCATAGATAGGTGCTATGAACGGAACAGGTGCTCTTACTAAATCTTCAGGGATATAATCAGGGGGCAAAGGGTGATACCTGTCGGTAATATAATGTTTTGTGTTCACACTAACCTCATTTACATATGAAAAATTATATTTTATAGTATTCAGGAAACAGAAAAAGGTGAAAAAGTAATGAAAGAAACTAATTCAAATTATGTAAGGAAAACAATAGATAAAAATGTTGTAAGGAAAGCATTTATAAAGTCAATGCCGATTATGTTCAGTTATTTCTTCGTGAGCGTGGCATATGGAATGATGATGGAAAATGCAGGCTTTCACTGGTATTATTCACTACTTGCGAGTGCGACAGTTTATACCGGGGCATTTCAGTTCGTACTTATTACATTCTTAAGCAGTGGGGCTTCAATACTTACTGTGGCGGTGACATATAAAGTGAAGCATAGCACGTTGATAAGTATATTGTGCGGAACGATTTGTTATATGTGTCTGATTAGGTTGTGAAATATAAATTGCTGTCGTACTTGATGCTGTAAATGGAATCAAAGCCTTATTTACGGAAGTCACATATAATTCTATACAGGAGGTTATTAATGAACAAAGATAGTATTAAATTGGGGTTAAAAACTCTTAAGGTAAAATGTTTTGAACGATATGTAGGAACACTTGCAATGACACCGGATGGTAAGGTGGCATTTTCATATGATGATGAATGGTTAGTTAATGGTTTTGCAATAAGTCCGTTTGTACTACCACTTGAGAAAAAAGTATTTATCCCCGAGAAACGTTATTTTAATGGATTATTTGGTATATTTGCAGATAGTCTGCCTGATGCATGGGGACAACTGCTTTTAGACAGGGTATTAAAGGAATATAAGATTAATGAGGATATAACGGTTCTTGACAGGCTTGCATTGGTTGGTACATCAGGAATGGGAGCCTTGGAATATGAACCTGATTACAGAATAATAGAAAATGAAGAAATAGATGATTTGGATTATATTTCAAAACAATGCCAGAAAGTTCTTAAAACAGAATATTTACCTGATTTGGACGTATTATATAAATTGGCAGGTGGTATTGGAGGTGCAAGACCGAAAATATTAACACATATTGAAGATAAGGATTGGGTTATAAAGTTTCTGGCGGGAATCGATGGTCCAAACTGTGGATTACGAGAATATATTTATTCAGAATGTGCAAGAAAATGCGGTATAAAAATGACAGAAACAAGGCTATTTCCATCGAAAATTTGTGACGGATATTTCGGAACAGTGAGATTTGACAGAATACCATATGAAGGTAAAATGAAAAAAGTTCATATGGCTACGGCGGCTGCAATATTAGAAGCAGATTTTATGTCTCCATGTCTGGATTATAGTGTGCTAATGAAACTTACCCATGTACTTACAAGAGGAAATGCAGAAGATATGGAAAATATGTTTCGAAGAGCATGTTTTAATGTATTTGCACATAACAGAGATGACCATGCTAAGAACTTTACATTTTTATATAATGAAGATGAGGATTGCTGGAGACTAAGTCCTGCATACGATATCACTTACAGTAATACTTATTATGGTGAGCATACGACATCAGTTGACGGTAATGGAAAAAATCCCGGAGAAAAAGAATTGATGAATGTCGGAACAGGGGCAGGTATTAAGAAATCATTATGTGCAGATATCATAGACGAAATCAGAACAATAGTTGGCGAAGAACTGGCATTTATTAAAAAAGATAATTAGTAAGAAAAATATTTGACATAGTAAATATGAGTGTCTATAATGAATTGGTAGTGCCAAATTGGTGCTACCAATTTTGATGTAAATATTTGTAAATGAATATTTGAAGTATAAACAGGAAAGGAGACTATGATGTATTAATTGTTTCTAATCTTTGCTAAACAGTTGGATATTAATGCATCATATAGTGAACTATGAAATATTTGCGCCAGTTTTTAGTAATTTTAGCAATCTCATTCATCGGAGAAATATTAAAATATTTTCTTCCATTGCCCATACCTGCAAGCATATACGGTATGATGATTTTATTTATAGGGCTTCTTACCGGAATAATTCCATTAGAGGCAGTGAAAGATGTTGGTAAATTCCTAATCGAAATAATGCCGGTTATGTTTATTCCGGCAGGTGTAGGACTTATGTCATCATGGGTGAATTTAAAGCCTGTATTATTACCTGTAAGCATAATAACAGTAGTATCAATTGTAACAGTTATGATAGCTACGGGAAGAACATCCCAATGGATAATCAGAAGAGGAAAGAAAAAGGAGGAAACAAAACATGAATGATTTGTTTCAGAATTCATTATTTGCAGGAGTAACAATCAGTCTCCTTGCCTATCTGGCAGGCTCTATATTAAAGAAGAAATTCAAATTAGGAATATTTAATCCGTTATTAATTTCAATTGTGCTTACAATAGTTGTGCTTGTATGTGCAAGAGTAGATTATGAAACATATAACAAAGGCGCACAGTATTTAAGCTGGTTTCTGACACCTGCAACAGTATGTTTAGCAATTCCCTTATACGAACAGTGGGAGTTATTAAAAAGAAGCTATAAAGCTGTCATATTAGGAATAACTTCAGGAGTGCTTACAAGCCTTGGTACGGTATTTGTATTAGCTAAAATAATGGGACTTTCACACAAAGACTATGTTACGTTGTTGCCAAAATCTATAACAACTGCGATAGGTATGGGTGTATCGGAAGAATTAGGCGGCTATGTCACAATTACCGTTGCAGTAATAGTTGTAACCGGGGTCCTTGGAAATATTTTCGGCGAAATGATATGCAAAATATTCAGAATAACTGAGCCGGTTTCAAAAGGACTTGCATTTGGTGCTTCATCGCATGCTGTTGGAACGGCTAAAGCAATAGAAATAGGTGAGATAGAGGGTGCAATGAGCAGTCTTGCAATAGCTGTAACAGGAATTCTGACAGTTGTACTTTCGTCTGTATTTGCAAATTTTATGTAATTAAATAGAACTAGGAGGACAATTATGATTATAACAATTGGACGTAAATGTGGTTGTAATGGTGACATAATAGGACATAAATTAGCAGAGAAATACAATATGGAATACTATAATAAAGCCCGCATTTCAGAGATAGCGAAGCAAAAAGGGTTATACGATAAATATCCTGATTATTATAGTGAGATACCTATGGATATGTTACTTCACACAATATCAATGACTGATGATGACAGCATATATATGAAAACACCTAAAAAGGCATTGAAAGATATCGTTCCTGAAGATAATTTTGTTATTCTTGGAAGATGCGGAAATTACGCCTACAAAGATAATGAAAATGCAGTCTCAATATTTCTGACGGGAGACATAAGCGACAGAGAGAAAGTTATTTCAGATAAGCATAACATTTCTGTTAAAAAGGCACATAACCTGATTACGCAGACCGATGACAGAAGAGAGAGATATCATAAATATTACACCGGAGAAGAATGGGGAATGGCACAAAATTATGACATTTGTCTGAATGTTTCGACGCTTGGTGTAGATGGTGTGGTAAATGTAATTGAAAACTATATAAACACCAGAAAATAGCTTTTATGGCAGATGAGAAATCGCCTGTGCGAATTTTTCATTACCTCTTCGAAACAAGTCATTCAGAAATGAGGATTAGTATGAAAATAATATCAGAAAGGTCAATACATCGCTATGCAGGAAAATACAACTCAGGAATATGAAAAAGCAATTAAATATATTTATGATTTAATGCAGAATGGTTCACTACAGGTGGGAAGTAAGCTTCCGGCAGAACGTATAATTGCACAGGAACTTGGAATTGGAAGAAATTCAACAAGAGAAGCCATAAGTATTCTAAGCGGAATGGGATTAGTTGACAGAGTACAGGGTTCAGGCAACTATATTTCTAAAAATGCAGGGCAGTCAATAAGGCAGACAATAATAATGATGCTTGCATTAGGAAGTATCTCTAAGAGGGATATATGCGAATTTCGAAGAACAATGGAAAAGTCAGTATGCAGCCTGTTAATTGAGAAAAACGTACCGAAAGACAGAATGGATAATCTGAATAAACTTCTTATGAAAATGCAGAATTTAAAAGGAAAGAGATTATCTGATACCGACAGGGAATTCCATAACGAATTGATTCTGTTAACGGAGAATAACCTGTTAATTATAATTATGGAAGCTGTTACAGAAGTGTATCGGGAATGGATTGATTATGTCATTAAACGTGCAGATAATGATGTAAGAGAAGAATTAGTTGAATGTCACAAAGAAATATATCTGAATATAATGAAAAAAGATTGTGATGAAACATTCAGGGCGATTGACAGGCATTATGACATAATAGAGGAAATGCTTGAATAAATAACGAAGAAACTGGGATAATAATATGTGATAGAATATATATAATGGAGGGCGTATGACTGAATCAGATACAATCAAATTATTAAGGGAATGTGATGCGGGGCTTAAAATGGGTGTGGCATCAATTGATGAAGTGTTAGATTATGTGAAAGATGAGGCTTTTAAGAAGAAGCTTATTGCGTGCAAGGATAAGCATGAGAAACTTAAATCAGAGATACAGGAAGCATTAGATGATTATAATGATGATGGCAAAGAGCCAAATCCGATTGCAAAAGGAATGTCCTGGGTTAAGACAAATGTTAAACTTGTTATAAATGAGTCGGATAAAACTATTGCTGACCTTATGACAGAGGGCTGCAATATGGGTGTCAAATCGCTTAATAAATATTTGAACCAATATAAAGAAGCAAGCGAGAAAGCCAAAGATATCACTAAAGACATTATTAAAATCGAAGAGAAATTAGTTACTGATATTAAGCAATATCTATAATTTGACAATGTAAATGAACAACAGTATAATATGACCTATCGAATTAGTAGGAATTTGATAGGTCATTTTTAGAAAAAAGTTTTAAGTTTTGAAATATTTGATTTGCAAAGTTAATTATGCAATCGTTTAAACAGAAAAAATTTTAGGAGAGAATACATATGCTTACACAGTTTTCAAGAACAGAATTATTATTAGGTAAAGATTCAATGGAGAAATTAAAGAATTCCAGAGTCGCAGTATTCGGAGTCGGAGGAGTCGGAGGTTATGTATGCGAGGCACTTGTAAGAAGTGGAGTCGGAGCATTTGATTTGATTGATGATGATAAAGTATGTCTTACGAATCTGAACAGACAGATTATTGCTACGAGAAAAACAGTGGGTAAATATAAGACCGAAGTGATGAGAGACAGAATACTTGAAATCAATCCGCAGGCTGATGTAAGATTACACCAATGTTTCTTTTTGCCTGAGAATTCTGATGAATTTCCATTTGAGGAATATGATTATGTTGTAGATGCGGTAGATACTGTAACTGCAAAGATAGAATTAGTAATGAAAGCACAGGCGATGAACGTACCAATTATAAGCAGTATGGGAGCAGGTAATAAGCTCGACGGAAGTATGTTCAGGGTAGCTGACATATACAAGACAAAGGTATGTCCGCTTGCCAAAGTTATGCGACGTGAACTTAAGAAAAGAGGCGTGAAGAAGTTAAAGGTCGTTTATTCAGAGGAAATGCCTACAAGACCAATAGAAGATATGGCTATAAGCTGCCGTACTAATTGCATATGTCCTCCGGGTGCTGCACATAAATGTACAGAACGAAGAGATATTCCCGGAAGCGTTGCATTTGTGCCATCAGTAGCAGGACTTATTATTGCTGGCGAAGTCGTGAAAGATTTATGCGGGATTAATAAATAATTTGAAAATTATGTGAAAAATATATGTAGATACTTTTATTTTGCAAATAATTATGGTATAAATGAGAGTACGTGTTCGCATCAGTGCGGATAAAAAATTAAAAGTAAAGGAAAATGCATTAATTACATAATAAAATCTCAGATACATTATGTGATTATATCGTTACAGAACGAAATGCAAGGGATATTAATGAGAAAAAGAATTTTAGCCTTAGGTCTTTGTATTGCGATGGCATTTACAGCTACAGCATGTGGCAAGGATAAAGGTAATAGCGCAAGCTCAGGAAATGTAGGAAAAGTAGCTAATACAAAGGCAGACATGTCAGGAACTGACTACAAGTCAAAAGTTACATTAGGTGAATACAAAGGATTAAAAGTAGGCGAATCTACAGTTGATGTTGATGAAAAAGAAAAAAAGGTAATTAATTGTCGTCTTATTGCATTAGGATATTTCAATGTTGATACAACAAATGTAGCAAAAGAAGAAGGAACAGTTGATGAATTCGATATTGTTAATATTGATTATACAGGTAAAATCGATGGTACAGAGTTCAATGGCGGTTCAGCTACAGATACATTGCTTGGTATCGGAACAGGTTCATTTATCGATGGCTTCGAGGATGGACTTAAAGGTGTTAAGACAGGTGAAACAGTTGACCTTAACTTAAAATTCCCTGATGATTACCAGAATAAAGATGTTGCTGGTAAAGATGTTGTATTTACTGTAAAAGTTAATTATATTCTTGGAATCAATGACCAGTTCGTAGCTGACAACACAGACGAGATATATTACTTCTTACACGAATATTTCTTAAATGGTAAATCAGTTAAAACAGCAGATGAATATTATGATGCAATTACAGAAGGAATTAAAGTTTCAAATATTGCTTCTAAAATTGTTAGTGAGATAACAGATGCAACAACAACAGAAATTAATGAAGCAGAACTTAATGAATATTTAGATGAAATTAAAGCACCTATTAAAGAAGCAGCAGAAAGCAATGGCGCTGATTTTGCAACACTTATATCATACTACTATGGATTATCTTCAGAAGAAGAATTTGATGAGTATTATACAAAGATATTCAAGAACTATCTTGTATTAATCAGTATTGCTAAAGAAGAAGGCATTAAGATTTCTGAAGATGAATACAATACAGTAGCACAGGCTATGGTAGATCACAGTAATGGAAAATATGCTGATATAGCAGCATATCAGGTTGACTATGATAAACAGTCTACAGTAGATGATTTAATCTGTGGAAAAGTTTATTATAAACTTGCTGATTATGTTGAAGTAGTTCCAGATTCAGAAATTGAGACAGAAGCTACAACAGAAGCTGAGTCAACAACAGAAAATGAGACAACATCAGCAGAATAATATTTGACTTGAATTTGTAAGTAAATATATAAAAATCAACTCCCTATGAATATTTGCGATATTATTCATAGGGAGTTATTAATTTTAATTCATATAAATAAAAGCTATAATTAATAATTTGCATGTATTTTTATTATTTTCTTAATTACTGGCAGATTATCAAGTGTATAGCCAAAAGTATCAATCTGATAATCATAGCAGGTAGTGTTTAGCGATTCCAAAATAAATCTGGTATGATGTTGCGGCATCGATAATACAGCAGATTTCATACTATTATAGAAACTGTCCTGTTGGTTAAATTTGTAGGATATTGTAAAACAAACCAATATTGAAAGATTATAATGGTCAAGTTCTTCAATAGTTTTAATCTGGTGTATCTTATTAAGCAGACACATATAGTCATCATAAGATAAGTCGATAACATCAGATATCTTGGCATGTAGTCGCATTTTATCCTCAAAAACTTTGATAATATATTGTTGCATTTCATATAAACTTGTTGAATAGTTCCACATAATACAACACCTCTTTTCAAAATAATAACGCACTATTTCTATTAGTCTAATAATAACATTATTGAAAAAAATCGTCAAGAAATCTGCCCATTGTATTCAACTAAATACTTGTAAAAAATATATTAAAAATGTATAATGCCATTAGTGCTGAACTCGAAACTAAAGTTAAGAGCAAAGCCATTAAAGATACTTAATCGTACTAAGCAAACCGGAATACCGTATGTAAAGGCATTGAGTGCAATATGAATACTATAACTATAGGATTATTTAGGATTATTGACTCTGCTTATGGCAGAGTTTTTTACTTACTAGGATTAGGGTGTCAAAAGTCCCTTTTAATATTTGATTTTGCTTGTACCTTGAAAATTTAACACGAATTTGTGAAAGATATGATTTTTGTGCCTACAATTCATTGATATTTTGAAACCGTGGTTCA